>JAABVA010000556.1_pt1 | contig 46740 bp, 36 predicted proteins | sample 5560331 | NCBI WGS metagenome assembly JAABVA01 (sample SAMN12812661, study PRJNA571458) | rock metagenome | isolation source: Antarctica rocks | place: Antarctica: Victoria Land, Mt New Zealand sud | collected 2016-01-07 | reverse complement strand
CACCCGCTGTTCCAGAGATACATAGCTGAACATCCCATCCTGAAACCGCTCATCTCCACGCATACTCGTAAGACGATCACCATGCCCGCTGAGCCTCTGAATCCGTACCTATTTCAACAAACTCCTAACGGAACTCCCGGGCGTCTTCCGTGGTCTGGGGGATTCTTCACCAAGCTACGGCAATATGAAGACCCGGACGGGAAGTCGGGGTCTCCATTGAAGCGACTCTCCGGCTATTTGATCGCTACGCTGGGATTGACTGAAAAACCAGGTCGAAGGGCGTAATCACCATTCTCCTTGCTCAGGTTGGTGAAATCGATTCGGACCGGAATACGTTGGACAACCTTGACGTAGTTTCCAGTGGCGTTCTCGGGCGGAAAGAGCGAGAGCCGGGATCCAGTGGCTCCGCCTATCTGGGTGATTTTGCCCGAGAACTTGCGGCCGCCTAGGGCATCGACTTTGAGAGCGACATCCTGGCCCGGCCGCATCTTTTCTAGCTGAGTTTCCTTGAAATTGGCGGTCACCCAAAGGTTGGTGAGTGGGACAATGGTCAGGAGATCTTGACCGATCGATAGGTTGGCGCCAACCAGCACGTTCTTTTTATTTATGATTCCGGCGGAAGGAGCCGTGATCTTGCAGTAGGAAAGGTTGAGCTTCGCTTGATCGACCTTGGCCTGCGCCTGTTTGACGTCGGCCTCTGCCGCGACGGCGCGGGACTGCTGCACCCGAACCTGCTGAGGCCCGTTCTTTGCGGCCTCGGAGGCCTGATCGCGTGCCTGCACTTGCCGTTGCTGTGCGGCACGGATCGCTTCCTGCTGTGCAATCACCGTGGATTCCGCTTCGAGGACTCCGGCGCTGGAGGCGGCCGCCTGCGCAACGGCGGCGTCGAACTGCTGCTTCGAGATAACATCCTTTTGAACGAGAGGCGTGTAGCGGTCAACATCGAGCTGCGCCTTCCTCGCATTGGCACGAGCCTGCGCCACCCGGGCTTCGGCGGCCTGGGCTTGTTTCTGCGCCTGAGCGATCATAGCGTTCGCAGAGGCGATATCCGAAGATGTGGTGCTGATGGACGTGCGAGAGCTTGTGCTGGTGATGGGCACGCCGGCCGTGGCTTGGGCATAGGCGGCCTGCGCGCTGGCCAGATTGGCTTGCGCCTGATCGAGAGCGACGAGGTAGTCCTTTGGATCAATCTCGGCGATAACCTGTCCGGCCTGCACCTGCTGGTTGTCGTCCACGTAGACCTTGATCACCTGACCGGTTACACGCGAGCTCACTTGGTAAAGATCGCCATCGACCTGGGCGTCGTCGGTGGTTTCAGAGTAGGTCGAATGCCAGTAGAAGAGCGCTCCGATGATGACAAGGAGGACGACTACCGCGATGATGATGAACTTGCGACGCGACTTCTTCGCAGCATCCTGTGCGTCGTCGGCATCGTGCTTGTCTTGCCCATCCTTGCCCTGGGCATACTTCTGTTGCTTGCCGGAGTCTTGCTGTTCGGCATCTTGCGGCTTGATCTGTACGGTTCCCGTAATCTGGGCGGTCTGGGTTCCCCCCTGCCCGGCGTCGTTGCTACCGCTCTGCTTCTGGTCTGCTTCAGCCTGGTCTGCCAATGTTACTTACCTCCGAGATAATCTTTGTAGTTCGTTTGGGCGACGCCAAGGGCACGCGCAAACGAAAGCTTGGCCACATTGTGTTGGTACAGCGCGCTAATGTATTGATTGTTGGCCTGCTCGGTCTGCGCCTGCGCTTGCGAAACAGGCAGATTGTCCGAGACGCCGGCGCGGAAGCGCTGCTGGGCCTCGGACAGTTCTTCGCGGGCGAGATCAACGTTGGAGCGGGTGGTGTCGACGAGCTTTGCGGCGGCCTGAATGTCGAGGAGGCTGTCGCGCACGTCTTGATTGACTTGCTGAATCTGATCCGAAAGGCGAGCGCGGGCCGTCTCAAGCTGGGCGTCGGCTACGTCCCTCTCACCACGGGTCCGGGCGATCTGAAGGATGGGCGATGTGATCTCACCTGTGGCCGAGTAGGTCCCGTGGGAGTGGCCTGGCGTGGTGCCGAGATCACCAAAATCGCCGGAAAGGCTAGCGACCGGAAGCTGATCGGCAAACGCTGCGGACTTTCCGGCCCGGGCGGCTTTGACCAGCTCGGCTGAGGCAGCCAAATCTTTCCGTGCGCCCAGAGCACGATCAAAGGCCTGCTGCGGATCCATCCGATCGAGTGCTTGAAATGGTGCGGTGTCGCTGAGGCGAAAGGCCTGATCGAGCGGAAGGCCAATGGTACGGGCGAGAGCGAGCTTGTCTTTGGCAAGCTGGTTAGTTGCGGAGATGAGGTTTTGTTGCTCGTTCTGGTAGTCCACCTGCGCGCGAAGAACATCGATGCGGGGGCTTACACCGGCATCATGTGACGCCACAGCCTGGTCGAATGTGAGTTTAGAAGTGGCAAGTTCGGCGTTTACGGCCTCGATGTGGGACGCGTCCGCGATCGCAAGCAGGTACGCGTTGCCAACCGTGAGCACAACCAAGTCGCGGGCATCCTCGGCGCTAAGCTTCGCGGACTGGAAGTTATGTTTGGCGGCAATATAGTTTTCGAGCGACTGCACATTGACCAGGTTTTGAGTCAGATAGGCGCGAAAATCGACAACCTGGAACGGACCGACGATTGGCTTCAAGCCGGGAAACCTCAGGCCGAAGGCGGCGAGATTAGTCTCCTGCACTTCGAAAGAGGCGGACCCGGTGACAGTGGGCAGGAGCGCCTGTAGCTGCTCGAGGCGTTGGCCGTTCGCGCTCTTCTGGTTGGAGATCTGGAGGATGATGCCGAGGTTCGTGCGGAGGCCCCGCTCAATTGCCATGTCGAGCGGTAGATCTATAACTGTGCCGGTGGACTTGCCTTCAATAAGCGAGCCGCGAAAAGAGTCTGGTGAAGGCTGCGCACCATTTGCCCCGGAAGAGGTGTAAAGCTGCTGCTGGGCTTGCGGAATCGGGGACTGACTTCCAGATGGGCTGCCCATGGTGGGTGCGCCGGTTTTGGAGTTGGCCATCGGGCGAGACGTGTTCGAGGTCTGGGCCTGGATGGACGGCGTCCTGGAGGCGCAGAAGACGGCCAACACAATGAGGAAAGAGGCTCGCCGCCAGCAGGCTACCGGTGAATTCTGATTCATACCCTCAATCGTACCTATTGAACTTTGCATTTCTTTCTGCGGGCAATGGAACTGTATAAACGAGCAGCCAACCTTTCGTAAAGGATGCGTTCTGATGCTTCGAATCTTCAAAAGTTTCCAATCGCCTCAGCGGGATCTCGCGTCCGAGGCGAATCTCTTGAAGAAACCCGTCAGGGCTCAAGTTCAGTCCACACTCTGGTGAGGACTGAGCGGGTAGACTCGTTCGAATTGGGAAAGGGAAACTTGAAGCCAATGGTTCTGGGAATCGATGTGGGGACGAGTGGAACGCGTGCTGTGCTAGTGGACAGCCAAGGGCGGGTGGTATCCTCCTCCGCGAGTGAGCACGGGGGCATTCGCTCAAACGAGATCGGGTGGGCGGAGCAGGATCCCGATGACTGGTGGAGGGCGTCGCGTGTGGCAATCACGGGCGCTTTGAAGACGAGTGGGCGGGACGCGAGTGAGATAAAAGCAATCGGATTGACAGGACAGATGCACGGGTGTGTCATGCTCGATGCAAATGGAGGTGTGCTGCGGCCAGCGCTGATCTGGTGCGACCAGAGAACGCAACCGGAGTGCGACTGGCTTACGAAGAAAATCGGGTTTGAGCGGCTCATCGAGCTGGTAGGAAATCCTGCTCTGCCAAACTTCACGCTAACCAAGCTCTTGTGGGTGAAACGGCATGAGCCCGAAGTTTGGGCCAGGATACGGCACGTCATGTGCCCGAAAGATTATGTCCGTTACAAAATGACGGGCGAGTTCGCAATTGACATGCAGGAGGCGAGCGGAACGCTGCTGCTGGATGTGGCCAACCGGCGATGGAGTGCGGAGGTGGCGGAGGCGGCGGGGGTGCCCTTGGGGTGGCTGCCACGACTGCTGGAAGGGACGGAGATCTGTGGGCGGATCAACAGAGATGGTGCGGCTTCGACGGGGTTGACGGAGGGGACTCCGGTCGCGGCGGGTGCAGGCGATCAGGGTGCTGGAGCGGTGGGAATGGGAATCTTGGCGCCGGGGAGTGTCTCGGCAAGTATTGGAACCAGTGGCGTGGTTTTTGCCGCTACGGGCAAGCCGACGAAGGATCCGAAGGGCAGGCTGCATACGTTCTGCCATGCGGCTCCGGGGCTTTGGCATGTGATGGGCGTGACAAACGGGGCGGGGCTGAGCCTGCGGTACTTCCGCGATACGTTTGCGCCAGGAACAGAGTATGAGGAGATGCTGGGGTGGGCAGACGATGTGCTGCCGGGGAGCGATGGCCTGCTGTGGACGCCGTACCTGTTTGGCGAGCGCACCCCTTACCTGGACGCGGGGGCGAGGGCTGCTTTTGTAGGGATCACGGCTTCTACCACGCGGGCACACTACGTTCGCGCGGTGCTTGAGGGTGTGGCCATGAGTCTCCGCGATTCCCTCACGCTATTTGAAGAGCTGGGAATACCGGTGGAGCGGATTCGTCTGGGGGGCGGAGGAGCACGGGGGGGGCTGTGGCGGCAGATCCAGGCAGATGTTTACGGGAGGCCGGTCGAGGTGCTCGAGGCTGAGGAGGGTGGGGCCTTTGGTGCGGCTCTGCTGGCGGGTACGGGTGTGGGTGTTTGGCCAAGTCTGGAGGATGCGTGCGCGGCTACGATACGGGTTGCAGAGATTGTGGAGCCGAAGAACGCGGCAGCTATGGATGAGGCGTATACGCGCTACCGGCGTGTTTATCCGGCGCTGCGCGAGATTGGGAGGGCGCTATGACGAACACGATGGACGAGATTGGTGTGGCGGTGATTGGGTTCGGGCTGGCAGGGCGGGTGTTTCATGCGCCATTCGTTAGCGCGGTTCCGGGGCTGCGGTTAGAGGTGATCGTGCAGCGCCGGGGGGAGGAGGCTGCGGAAGCCTATGCTTCATCCACAACGGGGGTGCGGGTGCTGCGGTCGGTCGAGGAGGCGTTACGGGACGAAGCGGTGCAGATGGTGGTAGTGGCAACGCCGAATGAGACGCACTTCGACCTGGCGAAGCAGGCGCTTGAGGCGGGAAAGCATGTGGTGATCGACAAGCCGTTCGCGGCGACGAGTGCGTGTGCGCGGGAGCTGATCGAGCTGGCGGCAGCGCGGGGACTGGTCCTGGCGCCGTTCCACAACCGGCGGTGGGATGGGGACTTTTTGATGGTGAAGCGGATTCTGGCTGAGGGAGCTCTGGGGCGGGTGGTGACGTTCGAGTCGCACTTCGACCGGTTTCGGCCGGTGGGGAAGGCCGGGACCTGGAAGGAGTCTGCCAGTGCGGCGAACGGCCTGTTGATGGATCTGGGACCGCATCTGGTGGACCAGGCGCTGGGGCTGTTCGGGATACCGGAAGCGATTCTGGCGAGTGTGCGGCGGGATCGGGATGTGACCGGCATCGAGGATGCGTTTGACATCACGCTTGAGTATGAGCGGCTGATGGTGTACTGCCGGTCGACAATGCTGGCGGCGGTTGCGGGGCCGAGATTTCTGGTGCATGGGACGCGGGGGAGCTTTCGGAAGTGGGGTCTGGATCCGCAGGAGCCGGCACTGGTGGGTGGGGCGAGGGTGCCACGGATTGGCGAGCCCGGCGAGTGGCTGGCCGAGGATGAGAATGCCTGGGGCGAGATGGTGACTGCGCCGGATCCCCGGCAGCCGGATCGGCTGGTGCGGACGCCGGTAAGGACTGAGATGGGGGATTATCGCGGGTTCTATGCCAATGTTCGGGATGCGGTGCTTGGGACGGCGGATCTCCTGGTGACGGCTGAGGATGGGTACCGGGTGGTGAAGCTGCTGGAGATGGCGAGGGAGAGCTCGCGGGAGCGGGAGCGGCTGATGGTGGCGTTTTGAGTGGTGAATCAGGTCTGGCCGTAGGTGGCGTCGGCTCCATGTTTGCGGAAGTAGTGGCGGTCGAGGAGGGCTTGTGAGACGACGCCGGCCTCTGATTTGAGGGTGAGGGTACGGTAGGCCATGTGGGCGACGGCTTCGAGGACGACGGCGTTGTGGGCCGCGTCGTGGGGGGTGGGGCCCCAGACGAAGGGGGCGTGGCCGGCGACGAGGCAGGCGGGGATGGCGAGCGGGTCTATAGCGAAGGAGTGAGCGCCGGTGCGGCTGGGATCGGGGCTGATGCTGCCGCCGGCGTCGGCGGAGTGGGTGGCGTTGCCGGGGACGGGTGATGTCTGGATGGAGGAACTGGGAGAGGGGCGGAAGCGGGCGACGATGGCGAGGCCGGTCTCGTGGACGTAGCGGCCGCCGATGGCCTGGTCGGATAGCGGGGCCGTGCAGGGGACGGGGCCGTAGAAGTAGTCGGCGTGGGTGGTTCCGAGGGCGGGGATGGGGAGGCCAGCCTGGGCGAAGCTGGTGGCGTACTCGGAGTGGGTATGGACTACGGCGCCGATGGCGGGGAACTCGCGGTAGAGGAGGGTGTGGGTGTCGAGGTCGGAGGAGGGGCGAAGGGAACCTTCGACGATCTTGCCGTCGAGGTCGGTGACGACCATGTGTTCGGGGCGCAGGTCGTCATAGTCGACGCCGGACGGCTTGATCACGACCAACCCCTGAGCCCGGTCAACGCCAGAGGCGTTGCCAAAGGTGTAGAGGACGAGTCCACGCTTGACGAGTTCGAGGTTGGCTGCGAGGACTTCTTCACGGAGGGTTTGGAGGAGCATCGTGTTCTCTCTTGGAGCGTTTAGGCGTTAGCGGCTGCGGAGATGAGGCTGGGCCGGGGCAGGCCCCCCCACCCCCTCCTATTGGTCCGAAAGTCTTCGAAACAGGCTGCTTAAGTCTGGACTTGAAGCTGCCGACCGGCAATTTACGGTGCGAGGGGCGATGATGGGTGACGAACGGATCTCACTGCCCTACTTCTATTGTATGGATTGGTAGCTGGTGTCGCGCCATGCCAGATACGTCTCCCTGAAAAATTGGATGGGTAGCATCCGATTTGGGGGATGGCCTTCGGCAGAGCGGTGGGGCCTTTCGGCCTGCGTGCCCTACCGGGCTGAAGCCGGGCCCTTCCGTTCCCTGCTGGCTCCTGGGTGGGTAGCCGTTCCGGGCTGTAGTTCCGGGCTGTAGATTATGGAGATGACTGATGAGGCAAAGGTGGGAAGTGAGGCGTTGCCGCTGGGTTTCAAGTGGGGCGCAGTTCGGGCGGGGATCAAGGCGAGTGGAGCTCTGGACGTTGCAGCCGCCGTGGTGACGGGCGACGGGCGGGCGGCGGTGTGTTATACGCGGAACCAGGTGGTTGCGGCGCCGGTGACGGTGGGACGAAGGCACCTGGCGTTGACCGGTGGGCGGGTGAGTGCCGTGCTGGTGAACGCCGGAAATGCGAACTGTGCGACGGGCGAGGCTGGGATCAAAGCCTGCGTAGCGACCTGCGTGGCGACGGCAGAGAGGATGGGATGCATCTTCGACGAGGTCTTTCCTTCTTCTACGGGGATCATCGGTGTGCCGCTGCCGACGGAGAAGATCGTGACAGCGCTTCCGAAGCTGCGGGCTTGCCTGGGAGCGACGCCGGAGCATGCGGCGATGTTCGCGACGGCGATCCTGACCACGGACACGAAGATGAAAGTTGCTCGGGCGGTGGTGGATGTGGATGGGTCGGAGGTGCGGATCTACGGGGTTGCGAAGGGCGCGGGAATGATCGGGCCGCAGATGGGGGTGCCGGTGGCGACGCTTGGACCGGGGTCGGCACCTGCTGGGACAGGGTCGGCTCACGCCACGATGCTGGTGTATCTTTTCACGGATCTGATTGCGGAGACGGAGGATTTGCGGGCGCTGCTGGCACCGGCGGTGGAGCGGAGCTTCAACAACATTTCGATCGACGGAGATACTTCGACCAACGATACGGTGCTGCTGCTGGCGAGTGGAGCGAGTGGGGTGACGGCGAGTGAGCGGGTTAAGGACGCGTTCGCGAGCGCCCTGGGACTGGTGTGCGGGTCGTTGGCTTACCAGATTGTGGCGGACGGCGAGGGTGTGAGCCACGTGGTGACGCTGCGGGTGACGGGAGCCGAGACCGAGGCGGACGCGCGGCAGGTGGCGCGAACGATTGCGAACTCCCCGCTGTGCAAGACGGCGTGGTCGAGCGGAGATCCGAACTGGGGAAGGCTGCTGGCGGCGGCGGGGCGGAGCGGAGTGACGATTGAGCCGGGGAAGGTGAGGATTGCGATCGGCGGTGTTGTGGTCTTTGAGGATGGCACGCGGACGGCGGGGTTCGATGAGGCGGCGGCACATGCAGCGATGACCGAGCGCGACTACGTGATCGAGATGGATCTTGGGATGGGAGAGGCGGAGTGCCGGTTTGTGACCTGCGACCTGACCGCGGAGTATGTACGCATCAATGCGGATTATTCGAGTTAGGGGATTCCTGCTGATAGGGCCATGGCGGGATGTGCGTTGCCGGTAGAGAAGCGGGTCCTTTGCTGTGCTCAGGATGACAAATGGAGGCTGAGGGTGAGAGCAGGCGTTGTGGGTAGGCAAAGTTGTGGGTAGAGAAGCGGGTCCATCGCTGCGCTCAGGATGACAAAGGGGAACAGGTGTGGAGATGACGAAGGACGTGAGTTCAAGAGTATGAGGAAGAGGCGGAGGTTCGCGGCCGATATAGAAGGCAGAGCTCTGTTCGGGGGGCTGCGATGCGATTGCTGAAGTTTTCCGGGTATCTCTTCATCGTTCTGCTGATCGTGACGGCGGTTGTGATGGGGTTGGGAAGCCGTCTGCCGGTCGAGCACAGGGCGGTGGCGACGGCGGTGGTGGCGGCTCCGACGGATCGGGTGTGGGGAATGATTGCGGACGTGCAGGCGCAGCCGAGGTGGCGGACGGGGCTGAAGGCCGTGGAGATGCTTCCGTCGGGGGCTGAGGGGCCGTGCTGGCGAGAGGTGCAGGCATGGATGTCGATGCCGCTGTGCGAGACCGTGAGCGAAGCGCCGAGACGGCGGGTGGTGAGGATCGCCGACCCAAGGCTGCCATTTGACGGGAACTGGACCTATGCGCTCGAGGCGGAGGGGCCGGCAGCGACGAGGGTGACGATTACGGAAGAGGGGACGACGGGGCCGGCCATGTGGCGCTTCGTGGGACATTACGTGATGGGTGAGGATGGGCAGATCAAGCAGTATCTGCGGGATCTCGAGAAGCATTCACGGTAGAAAAGCGGGTCCTTCGGCAGGCTCAGGACAGGCTCTTCGCTGCGCTCAGGATGGCAAAGGGATGTGGGCGAAGGGGGCTGACGTGAGGGGTGCAGGTGACGTTTCGGCGATAGGCTTATATCGTTATAAGCGAAACGCCTGCCGCCCGTTTGTGGTGAGCGCGGGTGCGATCAGGGCAGGAATGAATAGCGGGGAATGGCGATGACGACGAAGGTTGACGAGGCTGTGAAGCAGGATTTTGCCGCGGAGGTTGCGGAGTGGATCGAGGCGTTTGACGAGGTGGTGGCGTCGGACTGGGAGCAGGGCGCGGATCTGCTGGAGACGCTGCGGCAGCGGGCGCGCGAGGCTGGGGTGCCGGTGGCGAGCGAGCTGACGACGCGCTATCACAATACGATCCCGAAGCATGACGAGGTGGAGTATCCGGGGGATCGATCGCTTGAAAAGCGGATCGAGGCGCTGATCCGATGGAACGCGATGGCGATGGTGCATGGGCAGAACAAGAAGGACTCGGGGATTGGCGGGCACATTTCGACGTACTCGTCGCTGGCGACCTTGCTGGAGGTGGGGTTCAACCACTTCTTCCGGGCGAAGTACGCAGGGGCGAACGGGGAGGAGCAGCCGGGGGATTTCATTTACTTCCAGGGGCATGCTTCGCCGGGGGTGTATGCGCGGGCTTATCTGGAGGGGCGATTTGATGACGCGCGGCTGAAGAATTTCCGGCATGAGCTGCGGGGAGAGCCGGCGCTGTCGAGCTATCCGCATCCGTGGCTGATGCCGGATTTCTGGAGGTTTCCGACCGTGTCGATGGGGATCGGGCCGCTGAATGCGATCTACCAGGCGCGGTTTATGCGGTATCTCGAGAATCGCGGTCTGATTGAGAAGACAGACCGCAAGGTGTGGGCGTTTGTGGGCGACGGAGAGACGGACGAGGTGGATACGCTGGGTGCGATCTCGCTCGGATCGAGGGAGAAGCTGGACAATCTGATCTTCGTGGTGAACTGCAATCTGCAACGGCTGGATGGTCCGGTGCGCGGCAACAAGCGGATTATCGATGAGCTAGAGGGAGCGTTTCGCGGCGCGGGATGGAATGTGATCAAGGTGATCTGGGGCTCGGACTGGGATGAGCTGTTTGCGCGCGATCACAAGGGTCTGCTGCTGAAGCGGATGGAGGAGTGCGTCGACGGCGACTTCCAGACGTTCAAGGCGAAGGGTGGGGCGTATCTGCGCAAGGAGTTCTTCGGGCGGTATCCGGAGTTGGTGGAGCTGGTTGCGGATAAGACGGACGAGGAGTTGGGGCGGCTGCACCGCGGCGGGCACGATCCGAAGAAGATTTTCAATGCGTATAAGCGGGCGCTTGAACATAAGGGCGGGCCGACCGTGATTCTGGCCAAGACGGTCAAGGGGTATGGGCTGGGGTCGACCGAGGCGCGCAATGCGTCGCACCAGGAGAAGAAGCTGACGGACGAGGGGGTGGCGGCGTTTGTGAAGCGCTTCGATATTCCGCTGCCGGAGGGTGCGGCGAAGGATGGGGCGTTCTTCCGGCCGGGCGATGAGGCACCGGAGATTCAGTACCTGAAGCAGCGGAGGTCGGAGCTGGGTGGATTTATTCCGAAGCGCGAGGTGCCGGTGCTGGACTTCAAGGCACCGGAGCTGAGCACGTTTGGGGAGTGGACGGGCGGTTCTAAGGGCCGAGAGGTTTCGACGACGATGGGCTTTGTGAGCCTGCTGCGAAGTCTGCTGAAGGACCCGAAGATCGGGAAGCTGATTGTGCCGATTGTGCCGGATGAGGGGCGAACGTTCGGGTTGGAGTCGGCAATACGGCAGGTGGGAATTTATGCGCCGGAGGGGCAGAAGTACAGCCCCCACGATGCCGACATGCTGCTGTATTACCGGGAGGACAGGGACGGGCAGATTCTCGAGGAGGGCATCACGGAGGCGGGGTCGATGGCCTCGTTCACGGCGGCGGGGACGGCGTATGCGAACTACAAGGTGCCGACGGTTCCCTTCTACATGTACTACTCGATGTTCGGATTCCAGCGGGTGGGGGACATGGTGTGGGCGTTTGCGGACTCGCGCGGGAAAGGGTTTCTGATGGGCGGGACGGCCGGGAGAACGACGATGCTGGGCGAGGGTCTGCAGCACCAGGACGGGCACTCGATCGTGCTGGCGAGTACTGTACCCACTTGCGTTACGTATGATCCGGCGTTCGTGTATGAGCTGGCGGTGGTGGTGCAGGATGGTCTGCGACGGATGTATGAGAAGGGCGAGGCGGTCTTCTTCTACATCACGATGTACAACGAGGACTATGCGATGCCGGCGATGCCGGAGGGTGCGGCAGAGGGAATTCTGCGCGGCATTTACAAGGTGAAGGCGGCGACGGGCGGGGAGGCGGTGGCGCAGATGTTTGGGAGCGGGCCGATCCTGAACGAGGTGCTGCGGGCGCAGGAGATTTTAGCGACGAGGTACAAGGTGGAGGCGGACGTGTGGAGCGTGACGAGCTACAACGAGCTGCGGCGCGAGGCTCTGGGCGTGGAGCGATGGAACCGACTGCATCCCGCGGAGAAGGAGCGGACGCCCTATATTGTCGAGGCGCTCGGTGGGGCGCAAGGGCCGATCGTGGCGGCGACGGATTACATGAAATCGGTTCCGGATCAGCTCTCCCCTTGGCTGGGAAGCAGGCTAGTGACGCTGGGCACGGACGGCTTCGGACGGAGCGATAACCGGGAGCATCTGCGGCGGCATTTCGAGGTGAGCGCGGAGGCGATTGCGGGAGCGATGCTGTCGAAGCTGGCGCGCGAAGGCAAGATGAAGCCGAAGCAGGCGCAGAAGGCGATGGAAGAGCTGGGGCTCGATGTCGAGGCGATGGATCCGGCGCGAGCGTAGTCTGCAGACACAGCAGGTGCAAGAATGGGGTTCCGGCTGCGGAACCGTTTTTTTGCGGATGTACGAGCTGCGGGATGGAGGATTTTGATAGTGGAGAACAAGGCCAAGAAGGCGGTGAGATTTGAGAATCCGCTGATGCCGGACGAGAGGCTGCGGCAGATGTATACGGCGATGGTGCAGATGCGGATGTTGGAGGAGTGCCTCGCTAAGCGGCGGCGTCCGCTGAGGGGTGCCAACGCCGGGAAGACGATCCGGGGCGAAGAGGCGGCGAGGGCGAGCACGGCACTTTCGCTGGGGAGCGGAGACCTGCTGAGCGACTGCTGTGAGTCGCCGGGAATGGATCTGCTGCTGGGGAGCAGTCTGGACGAGTTGCGTTCGAAGAAGGGGGCTGCGGTGCGGAATACGGCAGCGAAAGCCGTCAGAGAGGGGTATGCGCTCCGGCTTGCTCCGACGGAAGACTCGGCGGAGCAGCTGCAAATCGCACTGGGGGCAGCGGCAGCTTTGAAGGCGCAGAGAAACGGACGAGTGCTTCTGGTTTATACGCGAGTGGGAGAGGCAAAGAGCAAGAGGTGGGAGAAGACGCTGCGGGTTGCAGGGTCTCGGGAGCTGCCGGTGATCTTCGTCGTGCTACCGCGGTTGGGCGAGGGACATTCCCGGTTTACGGGCGAGTTGAGCAGGAGATCACGGCAGTGCGGTGTTCCGGGGTTCCCGGTCGACGGAAGTGATGCGATAGCACTGTACCGCGTGACGCAGGAGTCGCTTCTGCGGGGGCGAGTGGATGGGGGTCCGGCGCTCGTTGAGTGCATTCCGTTCCACGTGAAAGGCAAGGCGCGGGCGAGACCGGAAGATCCGATCGAGCGGCTTCGAGAGCTGCTGCTGGCGAAGGGAGTTGCGAGCGACGCATGGATGAGCCGGACTGGATCGACTTTTTCGCGCCGGCTTGGCTATGGACGCGCGTAGATCTTGCGAGTGACCGGAGGGGGCGAGAGGCGGTGCCGGTTTACACTGGAGACTCAGATCCAGGTTAGCCCCGAGGGCATCGAGGTATAAGTGCGGACCAACGTTTTCTTTCTGCTGGCGGGCCTTGTGGTCTGTGGTGTTTCGAAGGGGTCGGCGCAGACGGCGTCCTCCCTTGTTGCGATGGACCAAACGGAACGGAACGAGCGGGCGATCGCTCTGAAGTCATCGATTCAGAGTGTCTCTGCCACACCGGCGTCCCTCTCGCAGAACCCGCCGAGTCAGCCTATTCCCGACCAGACCTCCGTACCTACCCCGCAGAAGCAGGACGCGCCGATTGTCGCGCCTGCGCCGACGACGCCACAGAGTCCGATTGGAGCCTATGCGGCTTACGGGAACTCTGACGCGCCTCCTCCCGATCACCTGGGGTCGACCTACATTCCAGTCGATAGCTGGATGTACCCGGCAATGACGCGCCTCTACTCGTTGGGCTATGTTGACACGATGTTTCTAGGGATGCGTCCGTGGACGCGGCGCAGTGTTCTCCACATGCTGCTCGAGTCTGAGAACGACGTTCTGCAGGACCGAAATCCAGAGGCCGAGGGCATTCTGAATGACGTTCTGGAAGAGTTGCGGGCGGAGGTTCCGAGCGGCGACATGCCTCGAGGCGCCGTGTTCGGGCTGTACTCGGCTTATACGCGGGTGATGGGAATAGGCGGACCTGTGCTGCGGGACAGCTTTCATCTTGGGCAAGCGATCAACAACGATTATGGGCGGCCTTATGCTACCGGTTTCAACAACATCACTGGATTTGCGAGTCTCAATGAGTGGGGACGGTTCTCTCTGCATGTCAGGGGCGAATATCAGCATGCCCCTTCCACAACCGGATACCCGGTGGCGGTTGCGGACCAGCTTTCGGCGGAGGATGCTATTCCGTACAGCGGCTTCAACGTTCCCCAGGACACGATTCCCGCCGGAGCGCTCGCGGCGCAGAATCCGTTTCGTCTGATAGAGGCGACGGCGTCGGTTCATCTGCTTGGCCATGAGATCTCGGGGGGCAAGTCAGACGCGTGGCTGGGACCTGCACAGGGCGGAGCGCTCGCGTGGTCGAACAATGCGGAGAACATTTACTCCTTTCGCATCAACCGAGTGGAACCCTTGCATGTTCCCCTGCTTTCTCGATTGCTAGGACCCCTGCGTTATGACTTTTTCTATGGCAGTCTGAAGGGCCACACCGCCCCGAACCGGCCCTACATGCATTCGGAGATGTTCTCCTTCCGGCCGACGAATAACTTTGAGTTCGGCTTTCAGCGGTCGGTCATCTTTGGCGGCCGGGGCCATGCTCCGGTGACGATCCATACGTTTCTGAATGGGTTCTTCAGCTTGAGCGACACGACCGCGGAGGTGAAGGTGTCGCGAGAGGATCCGGGCGCGCGTTTCAGTGACTTTAATTTCAGCTACCGGCTTCCGTTCGTTCGCAAGTACGCAACCTTCTATACCGACTCGATCGTGCATGACGATGTGACGCCGATCAGCGCTCCGAGACGTGCGTCCTTCCGCACGGGGCTGTACCTGTCGCAACTGCCGGGCCTTCCCAAGTTGGACCTTCGCGCCGAGGCGGTGATGATGGACCCCCGAACGGGGCGGAGCGTCTTCGGTTCCTTCAACTATTACGAGATTATCCAAAAGCAGGGCTATACCAACAAGGGATACATTATGGGCGACTGGATGGGGCGCGAGGCGAAGGGCGGGCAGGCGTGGCTAACCTATCACCTGAGCGGGCGGGAGTGGGTGCAGATCGAGTATCTGAACAAAAAGAATGCCAAGGATTTCAATGGCGGAACCACACAGAACCAATTCAAGGTGGAGGTGGTGAAACGCCTTCGACCACAGCTGGAGCTTGACGCCTGGGCGCAGTACGAGCGATGGAAGGCACCGCTTTACAAGACTGGTGGCCAGAGCGATACGATTGTGGCGGGTCAGCTGACGTGGTACCCGAAGCTGCATACCAGTCCAGAGCAGCATTGAGGTGAGCTAGCCGTTGTTCAGACTTCGGCGGCGATGCAGGCGCGGAAATAGCTGAGCGAGAGCTTGAGACCTTCACGAAGTTTGACCTTGGGCTGCCAATCGAGAAGGGTCTGCGCCTTGGTGATGTCAGGCCGTCGGCGAGTGGGATCGTCCTGGGGAAGGGGCTCGAAGTCGATTCTGGCGCTGGACCCGGTTATAGCCAGGACCTCCCGGGCACATTCGAGAATGGTCCACTCTTCCGGGTTGCCTATGTTGACGGGCAGGTGCTCGGAGGATTTCGAGAGGCGGACGATGCCGTCGATCAGATCCGAGACGTAGCAGAAGCTGCGCGTCTGCGATCCGTCTCCGTAGATCGTGAGCGGCTGGTTGCGGAGGGCCTGCATCACGAGGTTAGAGATGACGCGGCCGTCGTTGGCCTGGAGGCGCGGACCATAGGTGTTGAAGATTCGAACGAGGTGGGTGTCGACGCCGTAGTAGCGGTGATAGGCCATGACGGCCGCCTCGGAGAAGCGCTTGGCCTCATCGTAGACGGAGCGGGGTCCGATGGGGTTGACGCGCCCCCAATAGCTTTCGACCTGAGGGTGAACCTCGGGGTCTCCGTAGCACTCGGAGGTGGAGGCGTGGAGGTAGCCGGCGGAGTATTTGCGGGCGAGATCGAGGGTGACGAAGGTGCCGGCGGATCCAACCAGAAGCGTCTCCGGGCCGAGGCGGGTGTAGTCCACGGGGCTGGCTGGAGAGGCGAAGTTGAAGATGTAGTCGATCTTGCCTGGATCGAAGGGCTGACAGATGTCCTGTTCGACGAAGTTGAAGCGTGGTTCGTTGTTGAGGTGGGCGAGGTTGGCATGGTTGCCCGTGGAGAGATTATCGACGCCGATGACGGTGTTTCCCTCGGAAAGAAGGGCGTCAGTGAGGTGGGAGCCGAGGAATCCCGCGGCACCGGTGACAAGGATCGTTTGAGACATGCTCGGGGCTCCTAGAGGAGGCGCGGCTCGAGGCGAGAGACAGCCTTTAGCGAACGCGCCTTTGTTGAGGCAATTGCAGTTGAGGCAATTCCAGCAGGAAAGATGAAGGCTATGGTGACGGCGTTCAGGCGATTGCGGCTGCGCCTCTGGGTTCGCGAACGGGATAAGCGGTAGGCCTACCGACGCTGAGATAGGTGAAGCCGTTCTGGGCCATGACCTGCGGGTCGTAGAGATTGCGACCGTCGATGACGATGGGGTAACGGAGGGTCTGGTTGAGGCGATCGAGATCGAGCGAGGAGAATTCTGCCCAGTCGGTGAGGAGCAGGAGCGCATCCGCATCCTTGGCGGCGATGTAGGCGTCGTCGACGTAACGAAGGTAGGGTGTCTGGGGCAGAACCTCTTCGGTGCGCTTGATGGCGGCCGGGTCGTAGGCGGTGACGTGGCAGCCTTCGGCAAGGAACATCGTGACGAGGTCGATGGCGGGCGATTCGCGAATGTCGTCGGTCTCTCCTTTGAAGGCGAGGCCGAGCACGGCGAGACGTTTGCCACGGAGAGTCCAGAGCGCGGAGCGGACCTTGGCCAGGAAGCGGCGCTTCTGCTGCACGTTGATCTTTTCGACTTCGTTGAGCAGGTTGAAGTCGATGCCGAGCTGGTCGGCGACGGAGCGGAAAGCGGCTACATCCTTGGGGAAGCAGGAGCCACCATAGCCGATGCCTGGGCGGAGAAACTTGGGGCCGATGCGGCTATCCAGGCCGATGCCCTTGGCGACCTGCTCAACGTTTGCGTCCGTGGCCTCGCAGAGGTTGGAGACGGCGTTGATGAAGGAGATTTTGAGTGCAAGGAAGGCGTTCGAGGCGTGCTTGATGATCTCGGCGCTTTTGGTGGAGGTGAGAAGCAGGGGAGGTGGAGCGGCAGCGTTGCAGCAGCCCTTGATCGCGCCCGCCTGGTTGTAGTACCCGCCCCCGGTGAGTGGAGCGTAGATGGCGCTGAGGACAGCGGCGGCGCGCTCGGAGTCGGATCCGACCACGATGCGATCCGGATGGAGGAAGTCTGTGACGGCGGTGCCTTCGCGGAGGAATTCCGGATTGGAAACGACATCGAAGAGCTGCTTGTCGACGCCGTTCCGCTCGATAGCGCGCCGGATCCACTCGTTGGTATAGACCGGGACGGTGCTTTTCTCGATGACGACCTTGTAGGTGGAGATGGAGCGGGCGATCTCACAGGCGACGGCCTCTACATACGAGAGGTCGGCATCCCCGGTTTCGCTCTGGGGCGTGCCGACGGCGATGAAGATGGCCTCGCAGTCGCGGGTGGCTTCGGAGAGGTCAGTGGTGAACCGGACTCGGTTGTTGCGGTAGCGTTCGAGCAAAGCGGGGAGGTAGATCTCGTGAATGAGGGTGTCGCCACCCTGGAGAGCGGCTACTTTCCGTTCGTCGTTGTCGACGCAGATGACGTCGTGCCCCATCTCGGCGAAGCACACGGCCGCGACCAGACCGACGTATCCCGAGCCCACGACAGCGATTTGGATATCTTTACTCATGTCTTTGATTAGACCTCACTAAGCTCAGGATAGACGATGTTGATGAATCTGCTGACGGCACGCCCGATCGAGGCCATTGACACGAAAGTGCAGCGGCCCCTCGATGGGATTGCTCTTTAGGTCGGGTAGACTAGAGCGGATGTCATCTTCTAAAGCGCCGGCGCAGCCGTTCGCGGCCGCACCCGATACCGCTCCGTCCGCGATGGGTGGAAGCGGTTCCGATACAACCCTCTCTGATGCTCTGCTTACGCTGCGCAAACGGAGATGGGTGCTTGTGATCGCGGGGATCTTGGGGCTGATCTACGGGATTTACCGAGCGCTCTCGCAACCGAAGCTGTATGAGGCCTATGGGCGGATCGAGGTTCGTTCGGGCTCCTCGAATGAATATCGAGTCAGCGCCATTGGATACAGCAGCGAGAATTCAAACAAGCTTCTGACCGAAGTCACGATTCTTTCGAGCGATACCTTGATGCTCTCGGTGGCGCGGCAGATGAATTTGAACAACAATCCCGACTTCCTGGAAGAGAAGGGGCCAGTACCGCATACGTCACTTGACGACGCGGCAGTGCGGCAGGAAACGGTCGAGCGTCTGCAGGGTGGGTTGAGCATCCAGTTAGTTCCGAAGACCGACATTATCCGGATCAGCTATGCCGCCCTGAACCCGAAGCTCGCGACCGATATTGTCAACACGGTGATTGCGAGCTACATCCAGCGGAGCTATGAGACCCGCTTCCGGTCGACGCAACGTGTTTCCCAATGGCTTTCCGGACAGCTGGACGATTTGAAGCAGCAGGTCGAGACCTCGCAGGAGCAGTTGATGGACCTCCAGCGGAAGCTGGGCATCCTGGGCTTCGACCCGAACCATAACCAGATAAGCAACTCGCTTGAAGATCTTTCTCGAGCGCAGGGGTCGGCGCGGCTGGCACGAATCGTGGCCGAGTCGCGGTACCGCATTCTGGCTGGAATGGATCCGGACACGATGGAGGGCACGATCGAGACGACCCCGGGCACGGCGCCGTCGGAGCTGAATCAGCTCCGGTCGCAGCTGGCGATTGCCCGAGCAAGTTACGCGCAGATGGAGGCGATTCTGGGCCCGAATCATCCGCAGGCGAAGGCGGCGAAGGCTCAGATGGACGAGCTTGCGCGCGAGATCACCGCCGAACAGAACCGGCTCCTGATCCAGGCCAAGCAGAACTATATTGTTGCGCGGGCGAATGAAGACCAGACGACGGCGGCGCTTGAGACGCAGAAGACGGATGCGTACAAGCTGCGCAACGACCTTGTGGAGTACACGATCCGGCAGCGCGAGTTTGAGACAAACCGCACCCTGTACGAGGGTCTGTCGCAGCGTCTGCGAACGGCTGGCGTGCAGGCCGGTCTGGAGTCGCTCGAGATCGATGTAGTCGACCAGGCGCTGCTTCCCGCCAGTCCGCTCCAGCAGTCGCAGTCCACGCTGATTCTTACGACGATCGTGTTCAGCCTTCTGGGCGGAGTCGTTGTGGCCTTCCTTCTGGAGAGCCTCGACACAGGCCTTCGCAGCATCTCCGAGATCGAAGCGGTTACCGATCTCCCCTCGCTGGCGGTTATTCCGAGAGCGAGGCGGTCGTCGGCGGAGCAGGCCGGCCATCTCACGACAGCGCAGAGGAATATCGGCCTGCTGACGCAGCCGAAGTCGCAGTTTGCGGAGGCCTTCCGATCGCTTCGCACATCGCTGATGCTGTCGACGGTGGGACAGCCGCCAAAGCTGATCCTGTTTACGAGTGCGACGCCCTCCGAGGGAAAGACGACGGTGGCGACGAATCTGGCTTGCGTTCTGGCGCAGGGCGGAGAACGCGTTTTGATCATCGACGCCGATCTTCGCCGGCCAAATGTTCATCACCGGTTCGGGCTGAACGGAAGAGTTGGGTTAACGACGCTGCTTACAGGCGCCACATCGTTTGAGGAGAGTCTGCAGAGAGTGCCCGAGATTCCGAACCTGGATGTCCTGCCTAGCGGTCCAGTACCTCCGCTGCCGACAGAGATGCTGAGCTCCCAGGCGATGGACGCCCTGCTGGCGAAGTGCGGCGGTCTGTATGCGCACATCGTGATTGATTCCCCGCCGATCCTTTCCGTGACGGACGGCGTGATTCTGGCTCGCGACGTGGATGCGGTGGTGCTGGTAGTCCGGCATGGAAAGTCGAGCAAACAGATTGTGCGCAGGGCTCGTGACCTCCTGATCCGATCGGGCGCCCCTATGACGGGTATTGTGCTGAATGCCGTCGATCTTCGATCTCCGGAGTACTACGGATACTACGGATATTCGAGCTACGCTTACGCGAGCATGGACTCGGGGAGTTGGGAACCGAGCATGGCTGAGGGCGAAAAGAAGCCGGAAGCGGAGAAGGAATGATGACATCTCGATCTCCTTTTGGTCTGCGCAAGTGTCCCAAGCCTGCCGTGAAAGGTCTGACGCGGATCTGGCTGTGTGTCTGTGTTGCTGCACTCGGACTCGTGGTGTCCTCGACTGCGCACGCGCAATTCAGCGGACCCGCACCGAAGCCATCCGCCTCGCTGAATATGCCGTTGACGCCGACGACTGACCCGGCGATTCTTTACCCGGGTCCACGGGATCTGCATCTGGACGTAGGCGACCTGGTGCAGGTTCACATCTTTGGCACAACGGACTACACCCCGACGGTTCGAGTAAGTCTGGATGGGTCGGTGCAGATTCCCCTGGGGGGCGTGATCCAGGTTGCTCATATGACCTTGCACCAGGCCGCGGATGCGATTGCAGAACGGCTTGAGAGCGCCGGGATGTACCGGGACCCGCAGATTACGTTACAGCTGATCGAATCGCCGAACCAGATCATCACGGTTACCGGAGAGGCGCACGGGGTGATCAATACGACGGGAGGTCAAAAGCATCTCTATGAGGTGCTGGCCGGCGCCGGCGGGCTGCCGCCGACGGCGAGTCATACGGTAACGATCGAGCGGCCCGGGCTCGATGAGCCGATCATCATCGATCTGGGATCGGACCCCGCCCACAGTGCACAGGCTGACGTTCCGGTATTTCCGCACGACACGATTGTGGTTTCGAGAGTCGGTGTGGTGTACCTGCTGGGCGCGTTCAGGACGCAGGGCGCCATTCCGCTGCAGCAGAACTCACCCCTCACCCTGATGCAAGCTACGTCCATCGCCGGTGGCGACCTGTTTGAAGGTAAGTACGACGATCTGCGGATCGTTCGAACGGTGGGGCTTGAGCGCAAGGTCGTGCGGGTCGACGTCGCGAAGGTCGTGAAGGGGAAGGATCCTGATCCTGTGCTGCAACCCGATGACATCGTCTTCCTTCCGTCAAGCACGATCAAGGCAGCTCTTAAGAATGGCGGTTTGGGAACGCTGCTGGGCGTGATCTCGCTGCTTATTTTCACGACACAGTCGATTGGACGATAGAGGGCGCTCTCGCCGCATTCATGATGACGAAACGAGTCAGGCTTGCTTATCTCGTGAGCCATCCGATCCAGTACCAGGCGCCTCTTTTGCGGCGGATCGCGGAGGAGCGAGAGATCGAGCTTACGGTGTTTTTTGGCTCGAACTTCTCGGTAAAGGGATATCAGGATGAGGGCTTCGGCGTTGGTGTGAAGTGGGATGTTCCTCTCCTGGAGGGGTACAGGCACGAGTTTCTCCCGGCCATTCGAGACCGGGGCACGGTGAGTGTGACGACGCCCTTGAATCGCGGTATTTTCGAGCGCCTGCGCGGCCGAAAGGGTGAACCCGCCTTCGATGTGCTGTGGGTGCATGGGTACGCGACAGTGAATGCGATACACGGGATGCTGGCGGCGAAGGCGCTCGGGATCCCGGTTTTGCTGCGAGCGGAGTCCTGGTTGAAGGACCGGTCGAGGCATGCGGCTAAGCTGATAGTGAAGCGGGGCTTTTTCCGGATTTTGAAGGGCCTGGTTGATGGCGTTCTTCCGATCGGAAGTTTGAACGCTGCCTACTGGCAGTATTACTTCGGGGCCGAGATCCCGCAGTTTCCGATGCCGTACGCCGTCGACAACGGATATTTTCGGATGCGGAGCGAAGAGGCGAGAGCGAGACGAGCAGAGTTGCTGAAGGAACTCGGGCTAGATGCAGGGAGGCCAGTTATCCTGTTCGCTTCGAAGCTGCAGGCTCGCAAGCGCGGCAAGGATCTGGTCGCGGCCTATGCCAATCTGGTGCAGGCTGGAGCTGTTGACGGGGGGCTGCCGCCGTATTTGTTGATTGTGGGGGACGGAGAGGAACGCGCACGGCTTGAAGAGCAGGTGCGGGAGGAGGGGCTTGAGGGCGTACGGTTCTGCGGTTTCCGAAACCAATCCGAGCTGCCCCGCTTTTTCAATCTCGCAGACGTGTTCGTGCTCCCTTCCGAACATGAGCCCTGGGGCCTGATCGTCAACGAGGTGATGAACGCGGGGTGTGCGGTGATCGTATCGGATGACGCCGGATGCCAGCCAGATCTGGTTACGGACGGCGTGGAGGGATGCGTGTTTCCGGTGGGCGATATCCGCGGTCTGACGAATGCTCTTCAACGGGTTCTCCGATCTCCTGAGATCGCTCGGGAGATGGGGCAGCGCGGAATGGAAAGGATTCGATCGTGGGATTTCGAGGCTGACGTCCGAGGTCTGCGGACCGCGATTGAGAGTGTGACGAGAGGGCTGCGTGTTTGAATAGCGCAGGCACCAGAGAGCGAAGGGGGAGTGAATCGGCTAGTATGCCCGGGCAAGACACAACGCGCACGATGCGATTACTCCACATCATTGGGACCATGAGCCCCGAAGCGGGAGGGCCGACGGAATCTGTGCGTTCGCTGATCACCTACGGGTTTCCGGGGTACATCGGCGAGGTGGTGACGATGGACGATCCGCAGGCTCCCTTCTTGAAGAACTACCAGTTCCCTGTTCATGCGCTTGGCCCGATCCAGACGGTATATGGATACAACTCGCGGCTCGTGCCGTGGCTGGAAGCGAATGGACACCGCTTCGACGGTGTGATCGTGAACGGTCTATGGCAGTACTGCGGATTCGCCGCGCGGCAGGTGTTTGGCGGGAAGAAGCCGTACGTGGTGTTTACCCACGGCATGCTCGACCCCTACTTCAAGACGCAGTTTCCGATGAAGCACATGAAGAAGTGGGTGTACTGGCTGTTGTCGGAGTATTGGGTGCTGAAGGGGGCAAGGCGTGTGCTGTTCACGACGGCGGCGGAGGAGCGGCTCGCGAAGCAGAGTTTCTGGCTTCATGACTGGAAGGGTCTCGTTGTCCCTTATGGAGCATCGGGACCAGAGGGCGATGCGGAGGTTCAGCGGAGGGCGTTTTACCAGAGCTGCCCCGAGGTGGAGGGCCGGCGATTTCTGCTTTATCTCGGAAGGGTGCATCGGAAGAAGGGCTGCGACATGTTGGTCGAGGCGTTCGCCAGGGTAGCTGAGCGGGACCAGGAGTTGGATCTGGTCATGGCGGGCCCGGACCAACAGCAATGGCGCGCGGTGTTGCAGGAGGCAGCGGCGAAAGCGGGCAATCGGGGGAGGGTGCATTGGCCGGGGATGCTGAAGGGCGATGTTAAATGGGGCGCTTTCTACGCGAGCGAGGCGTTCGTTCTGCCGTCGCATCAGGAGAATTTTGGGATTGCTGTAGCGGAGGCGCTGGCGTGCGGTCGACCTGTTCTGCTCTCGGACAAGGTCAATGTTGCGAGCGAGATCGCGGGTGATGGCGCGGGGTTGGTGGAGCCAGATACACCGCGCGGAACCTCCCGGCTGCTGGAGCGCTGGATGGAGATGAGCCAGGAGCAGCGAGTCGAGATGGGCCGTTTGGCGAAGGTGTGCTTTGATCGGCGATACGACATGCGAAAGAATGCGCAAACCATCATTCAGCTCTTTCATATGGTGCGGTCGGAGCGCGATTCTTCCGCGAAGCGCATGAGTGAAGGCTGATGGCGAAGCAGGCCCACTACAACGCAGGGGAGCATGTCAGCGCGGAGACAGCGGCCGATCCTTATCTGCGGCCTGCGTTTTCCGGAAAAGACCGTTTGCGGCGTCTGATCTGGAATGTCTGCTACATGCTGCTCTACCGGATCTCGCCGCGCCCCCTGCACTCCTGGAGAAGCTTTCTTCTGCGGACCTTTGGCGCAACGATGGGGCCGAACTGTCACTTCTATCCCCGCTCCAAGGTTTGGGCACCATGGAATCTGCTCTGCGCTGACCAGGTGACGGCTGCGGACGGCGCTGAGATTTACAACCCTGCCCCAGTCCGGCTAGGGTCGCACGCGATTCTTTCGCAGGACGCGTACCTGTGTGGAGCCACGCACGATTATGACGATCCAGCGTTTCCGCTGATCGCATTTGCGATGGAGGTTGGACCGTATGCCTGGGTGTGCGCACGAGCTTCCGTTGCTCCGGGCGTGAATATCGGCGAAGGTGCGGTTTTGGGACTTGGGTCGGTGGCGACGCGTCCTCTGGAACCGTGGGTGGTGTATGCCGGGGTTCCCGCGTTGAAGGTCAAGGATCGCCGGAGACCCGGCGCAGTTTAGGAAGATGCTGACCTATGGCTCGGGTGCCGCGGCGACCTTTGGTGGATGAATCAGGACCTGAGTTTGGCCAAGAGGTCGGTAGGATGAACCGGCTTGGCAAGGATCTCGAACTCGTGCCCTTGAGCGCGAGCTTTCTCGAGGAGGTCCGCAGTGGCGGCCTGTCCGGAGAAGAGCAGGATTTTGCATCGCGGCATTTTGGTCCTGGTGATGATTGCCGCTTCGATACCTGTCATTCCGGTCATGATGACGTCACTGATCAACATATCCGGCTGGAACTCTTCGAGTGCCTCGATTGCTTTTTCTCCACTGAAAACTGCACGTGCGTCGAAGCCCGCCTGATTAAGAATGATAGCGAGCGTATTTGCGATCACCTGCTCGTCGTCCGCAACGAGCACCCTAGGCTTTGGAGTCGAGCCTGTCGGTTCTGCCATGCTAATTGTCCCCGGGTATGAATCTGTACAGACTAGGCGAACATACCACGAACGCCGCGTTGATCTTTCCTTGTACAGCTAATGATACGCTGAGCCAAGAGCCGGAAGTTGAGCGCAGCTCCAGATTCAAAGGCTATCCGGATCCGCGTAATTTATGCAGAACCCCATCATACGTGCAGAGCGTGTCGAGAAGTATTATGCACAGCCCAGCGAGAACCGCATCCAGGTTATATCGCCGACGGACCTCGCAATTTTCCCGGGTGAGATTGTAGCGCTATTAGGTCCCTCCGGATCGGGCAAATCGACACTGTTACGAATGCTCACCGGACTCTCGACACCTTCAGCAGGACAGGTTTACTGGCATGAAAAGCCCATTGCTTCGGCGGATGTTAACGTGTCGATCGTCTTCCAGAGCTTTGCTCTGTTTCCATGGCTAACGGTGTTCGAGAATGTGGAGGCGCCGCTAAAGGCACGTGGAATGGAAGCTGCGGAACGGCGGAAGCGAAGCATGAAGATTCTGGATACAGTGGGCCTCGATGGTTTCCAGGCGGCGTATCCCAAGGAGCTATCGGGAGGAATGCGGCAGCGGGTCGGATTTGCACGGGCTCTGGTGGTGGAACCCGAGGTCCTGTTCATGGATGAGCCGTTCAGCGCGCTGGACGTGCTAACGGCGGAGAACCTGAGGAGTGAACTTCTGGAGCTGTGGCAGAAGAAGACGATTCCGACGCAGGCGATCTTTCTGGTGACGCATAATATCGAGGAGGCCGTTCTGCTGGCCGACAGGATTATTGTTCTGGGGCGGAACCCGGGTCACGTCCGAACGGACTTCAAGGTGGCTCTTCAGCATCCGCGGGACCGAAAGGCGAACGCCTTCACGCAGTTGGTCGACTACATCTATAAGGTTCTGACCCAGCCGGACGCGCAGCCACCGGCTCTGCCAGAGACGACATCCGGGCGGAAGGTACGCGACCAGCGGCAGATGCACTACCAAATGCTTCCGCACGCAAGGCCGGGCGGCATCGCGGGTCTGCTCGAACTGGTGCTCGATCACAATGGCAAGGACGACATATATCGTCTAGCGGACGATCTCGGGTTTGAGATCGACGACCTGCTTCCCATTGTGGACGCAGCGCAGCTGCTCGGCTTTCTCTCCGTAACGGAGGGTGACGCAGCGATCACGCCGACGGGAGCGGAGTATGCCAATTCGGAAATTTTGAGGCAGAAGGAGCTGTTCCGAACAGCGGCGCTGGAGAATGTTTTACTGCTGCGGCAGATCGTTCGAGCGATCGAGGCAAAGAGCGATCGCACCGTTTCGGAGGAGTTCTTCCACGACATGCTGGATGAGCAGTTCAGCGAAGAGGAGACGCTGCTGCAGCTTGAGACGGCGATTAATTGGGGACGGTATGCGGAGCTATTCGACTTCGACGCCTCACGTCGCCGTTTTATCCAACCGGAGAAGATGCAGCCTGAGAGTGAGACGATCGCGGAGATCGATGCGTGATTCATCTGCCGAACAGCTTCAGCTACAGCAAGGGACGGGAGACGCTGGCGCGCTCGCAGGTGCTGAAGAGAAGCTGGCCGGTGGTTCTGGATCTCTTCGTTGCGGTGATCGGGTTGGCCTGTTTCTACGGCGTGGTGCAGATCGCGCACTACTGGTTCGGACATCCGGTGCCGGCAATCACGATCTCTCAAAGTCCACGAGCGTTGCCTTTATACGCGTTCTACTCGGTCGTAAGGATTGGGTTGGCTTACGTGCTGAGTCTGGTCTTCGCGATCGGCTATGGATATGTCGCGGCGTATAGCAAGCGGATGGAAGCACTGATGCTGGCGGTGCTTGATATTCTGCAATCGATCCCGGTTCTGAGCTTTCTGCCCGGCGTGATGCTGGCGATGGTGGCCCTGTTTCCTACTCGCCAGATCGGCGTCGAGATGGGCGCGATTGTGCTGATCTTTACAGGTCAGGTATGGAACATGGCGTTCAGTTTTTATTCCTCGATCAAGAGCATACCGAGAGAGCTGCAGGAGGCGACGAGTGTGTACCACTTTTCGCGCTGGCAGCGGTTGGTGCAGCTGGAGCTGCCCTATGCGGCAATCGGTCTGATCTGGAACTCGATCATGTCTGTGGCGGGTGCATGGTTTTTTCTGATGGCGTGCGAAATGTTTGTGCTGGGACCGCGGGACTTCCGCCTGCCGGGTCTGGGGTCCTACTTGCAGACGGCCGCCAGCACGGGTGATGGGACGGCGATCACATGGGGGTTGGTGACGATGGTGGCGATCATTGTGGCGACGGACCAACTCATCTGGCGGCCGGTGATCGCGTGGAGCGACCGTTTCAAGTTCGAGCAGGTGGAGTCGAAGTCGAGGGTGCAATCGCCTCTTCTACACCTATTCCAGCACTCACGCGTTCTGCTTGAGCTAAGCCGATTTACGATCACCCCGATGAGCGAGAGCCTGTACCGAAGCTTTGCCCGCAAGCGGAAGCTCGCCCATGAACAGGTGCTCGTAATCGACGCAGCGCCCAAGCGATCCAGCGCGTGGTTGAGGACCATCGCGTTCCTGGTGCTCTTTGCGGGGCTCGGGTATATGGCTTTGCACGCGGTCACTCTGCTGCGGCAGGTCCATCTGAACCAGATAGGTTACATTCTGAAAGGCGCGGCTGCGACGTTTCTGCGCGTGAACCTGTCGCTGTTGCTGGCGGCGGCGTGGACGATTCCGGCCGGTGTAGCAATTGGCTTCAATCCACGACTGGCCCGCATAGCCCAACCACTGGCTCAGATTGCGGCATCTGTTCCAGCTACGGCGCTCTTCCCGGTGTTGTTGCTGGCGCTGATCAAGGTGGGCGGAGGCATGGGGGTCGGGTCGGTGGCGCTGATGCTGCTGGGGACGCAGTGGTACATCCTGTTCAACGTGATCGCGGGTGCGATGGCCATTCCGGCGGACCTGAAAGAGGTTGCGACGCTGTTCCATTTCACGAGGCTGCAGCGGTGGCGAACGGTGATCCTGCCCGGTATCTTTCCCTTTCTTATTACGGGCATGGTAACGGCATCGGGCGGCGCCTGGAATGCGAGCATCATTGCCGAATACTTTCCTCTGAAAAACGAGATTCTGCAAACGACTGGCCTGGGCAATCAGATCAGCGTGGCGACGGCGAATGGCCAGTTCCAGATTCTACTGCTGGCCACGATTGTGATGGCGACCATGGTGGTGACGATAAACCGGCTGGTGTGGCGACCGCTGTTCCGGCTCTCGGAGACACGGTACAAACTCGGAGCGTAGGGGCCTCACCGGACAGCTTGCGATCTTTGGGGTCTTCGGAAGGCGTAGATGACGGCCAGCAGTGGGGGCGCAATGAGGACGCCCCAGGGTGGGATAAGGATGCCGAGAACGATAGGGCCAAGAAGCGCCGCCCACCACGGAACGCGGGTAGTGCGGTGAAGCACATAGGGGCCGATGACCAGGCCCTCGAGAACCGCGATGAGTCCGTAGAGACCGAGAACGTAACCGAGCCGGTACCAATCTTCGCTGGTCTGGACGGAGAGCGCTGTCGAGAGGACGGGGCCGATAAGAGCGAGCATTCCGCCAACGCCAGGAATGAACTGGCAGATGGCGCCCACAAACGCCCAAAGGGGTGCGAGTGGAACGTGGAGCAGTTCCAGGCCGACAAACCACAGGACGCCGACGATCAAGGCGTCGAGCGTGGCGGCGCGCCACCAGTTTAGAAGCGCTCCACCGACGGTGCGAATGGTGTTGTTCTGTGCCGAAGGTGCTGGCATCCGTTCCCGTAACTTGGCTTCCATGCCCACGCCTCCAGGCCGCGCGCGGCGGGCGCGTACGGCTCATGAGGTCTGATGCACGCGGCCCCCAGATGCCGATCCCAAGCCGAAGTTGGAGGGGATCGATGGGAGAGCCCCGATGCTAACCTGAAGGCATGAAGTTCGGTGTGCTCGTCTTTCCGGGGTCGAACTGCGACCATGACACTTACCACGTAATCGACACGCTCGCGCACCAGCCGGTGACGTACTTGTGGCATGCGTCCGAGGACCTCCAGGGCTGCGATGCCATCCTGATTCCGGGTGGGTTTGCGTACGGCGACTACCTGCGGACGGGAGCGATTGCTCGTTTTGCGCCGGTGATGCAGGCGGTGAAGCGATTTGCGGCATCGGGTGGACTGGTTCTGGGGATTTGCAACGGATTCCAGATTCTTTGTGAGGCGGGGATGCTGCCTGGAGCGTTGATGCGCAATCGCGACCAGAGGTACATCTGCAAACAACTCCACCTGCGGACGGAGACTAATAACTCTCCGTTTACGCATACGCTGTCACGTGGCGAGGTGTTGCAGATGCCGGTCGGGCATATGGAAGGCAACTATTTCTGCGACGAATCGAGGCTGGCGGAGCTGAAGCGGACGGACCGGGTTGCCTTCCGCTACTCGACCAACAGTGGTGAGGTGAATGCGGATGCGAACCCGAACGGGTCGCTCGACAACATTGCCGGGGTTTTGAGCGAGGGCCGGAATGTACTCGGAATGATGCCGCATCCGGACCGGTCGAGCGAGCGTCTGCTGGGTTCAAGTGATGGGCTACGGCTCTTTAACGCTCTGGTGCAAACGGTAACGAGCAACGCCTGAATGTGCGAGGCGGACCGTCGTCCGCGGGCTCTGAGTGCTACCCTAACCGAGCGATGATTGACATCCATCATCATCTCTTACCGGGCCTGGACGACGGCTCTCAAGACCTCGAGACATCGGTTGCGATGGCCAAGATAGCGGTCGCGGACGGCATCAGCCATGTCGTTTGTACGCCTCACGCAAACGGCCGGTTCCCGTACCAGCCTGCGGTTGTCGACGCAAAGATCGCCGAACTACGACTGCGGCTTGAAAAAGAGGCGATCCCACTCAAACTGGGTCGAGGATGTGATTTCCACCTCACGTACGAGAACATTCAGCACGCAAAGCGCGATCCGGCCCGATTCAGTATCAACGGTCTGGGATTTCTTCTGATCGAGATTCCGGATTACGGGCTGCCGCAGGGCTTGACCGATACCTTTTATCAGCTGCAGATCGCCGGTTTGACGCCGATCCTAACGCATCCGGAGCGCAACCCTACGCTGCAGGGCGACACCGAGCGGATGATGCACTGGCTCCGTGGCGGGGTTCTGGTGCAGGTGACGGCGGGCTCGATTCTGGGACAGATGGGTAGGGCAGCGCAGAAGATGGCGCACCGTCTGCTTGAGCGCAGGTGGGTGAATTTCGTCGCAACCGACGCTCATAACACCACCTCGCGTCCGCCGCGGATGCATGAGGCCTTCGAGTTGATTGCGGCGAAGTACAGCCCGGACTATGCGCACCTGCTCTGTCTCAGCAATCCACTTCACGCGTTCCAGGGCAAGCCCTTGAACGCACAACCGGAGCCTGCGGGGCTGTACGCGAACATGGAACCCGAGAGCTGGTGGAAGAGAACGTTTGGTTGAGAGCGGGCGAATGCTGCTGGGCGGGTGCTAGAGACCGAGACCACCATCGACGGCGAGCAGCTGGCCGGTGATGAAGTGGGGGCTGGTGGCGAAGAAAGACACGGCAGCGGCGACGTCCGACGCGGTTCCATTTCGTCGCATCGGAGTCTTTTCCGCGAAGTGCTGGTAGGCCGCGCCCACCTCTCCCTGGACGATCATGCCGGGGGCAACGCAGTTGACGCTGATCTCGGGCGCCCAAGCCTTGGCCATGGTTTGAGAGAGCATATGGAGTGCCGCCTTCGAGGTGCAGTAGTGGCCGTGCGTCGCCCAGGGGTGGATTCCGCCGAGCGATCCTATATTGATGATGCGACCGTGGCCGGAGCGGAGATGCGGCAGAGCTGCTTGTGCGACCAGAAATGGGGCTCGCGTGTTCGTGGCGAACATGTGATCCCATTGCTTAACGGAGATCGCCTCCAGGGACTCGGATTCGAAGGAGCCCGCGTTGTTGACAAGGATATCGATGCCGGTGAAGTTATCCGCAATCGAGGCGATTGCGTGGCGAATGGCATCGGGGTCGGTGAGATCGCATCGCGCTGCAAAGGCCTCGACATTGTGCGCGGCGAGATCGCGAACGGTCTGCTCGGCCTCGGGCTGAGATTCAAGGTAGGTGATCGCGACGTTGGCACCCCCCTCCGCTAATGCGAGCGCAATGGCGCGACCGATGCGTTTAGCGGCCCCCGTGACGACAGCGGACTTCCCTGTGAGGGCTCGGTCCATTCTTACGGTCGCGGTGTGGCGGTCGAAGGCGCGGTCGCATTTGACGCGGGTGGCGGGGGGGACTTGGGAGGGGTCGCGGGCTGCTTTTGGGTGTCGGGCCTTACGGCTTCCTGTACACCGGGTTTGCGATTCGATGCCTTGCCGGTGTTGTCCTCGTAAGCTGAGACCTGCTCCTGGGGTCGAAGCAGAGCTACCGAAATCTGTCGACTCGGTTCGTTCACCACATAATCCCGGGCGTAGGTGGCAAACCCATCCGCGATCACCTGGACCCGCACATTGCTGCCGGTGGGAATGATGTCCAGAGCCGCCTTGCCTTCGGGGTCGGTTTTGACTTCCATGTTGCCCTGATCCTTGCCTTCCGCGTCGATCGGGTGGAAGACAACCGCTGCATTAGCGACGGGCTTCCCATTGGATTTTTTCACGACCAGAACCTCGATGTGCGAGGTCTCCGCAGGGGCCTTGTACTTCCGGCCACGGCGGGCGTGAGGATCATCCTGTGCTGAGAGGAGGAGGGTCGAGCAGAGCAAGATGCCGATAGCGATGTAACGGGAGAACATACGGGCTATTTTACCTCTCCGGCCTGAAGCCACCGTTTAGGGGCAACCGCTTGACGAGGGTCGCAAAGTCTGCGCGTAAATTCGCTCACATTTCACGAACCGGGGTTGACATTTCCCTTGAGCATGCCCTATCGTTAGCACTCGTAGGGGTAGAGTGCTAACGGCCGGCTCAGCGGCGAGTTGGCCCTGCCCTGATTGTTTCAAACTGCGCGGGCATCCAGATGAGGTTGATCCGTGTATCCAAAGGCTGCGGCGCTTCGGCGTTCGCCAAATTGCAAGAAGGAGATGTAGAGCATGGCAACAACATCGTTTACACCGCTGCACGACCGCATCCTGGTTCGCCGGGTGGAAGAGGGCGAGACACTTCGTGGCGGCATAATCATTCCGGATTCAGCCAAAGAGAAGCCACAGCAGGGCGAAGTCATTTCGGTGGGCAAGGGTAAGTCGAACGACGAGGGTAAAGTGTTCCCGCTTGACGTCAAGGCTGGCGACAGCATTCTGTTCGGGAAGTACTCCGGAACCGAGATCAAGCTGGATGGCGAAGAGCTGCTGATCATGCGCGAAGAGGAAGTCCTAGGCGTCATCAAGAAGTAAGCACTGCGTGCGGCAGACGCCGCTCTCGCGGCAAGAGACGGAACGGCCGCTGCGATTTGGCGGCGGAACAGAACACACTGGATCGGCTCTGGCCGATGAAAAACATAGGAGCAACACGATGGCGAAGCAGATTTTGCATGGAGAAGACTCACGGCAGGCGATCCTGCGTGGGGTGAATATTTTGGCGGATGCGGTGAAGGTCACACTTGGACCGAAGGGCCGCAACGTTGTGATCGAGAAGAAGTTCGGTAGCCCAACGATCACCAAGGACGGCGTGACGGTGGCCAAGGAGATCGAGCTCAAGGATGCGCTCGAGAACATGGGCGCGCAGATGGTGCGCGAGGTTGCGTCGAAGACATCAGACGTGGCCGGTGACGGAACGACGACAGCGACGGTTCTCGCCCAGGCGATCTATCGCGAGGGTGTGAAGACGGTTGCGGCCGGAGCGAATCCGATGGCGCTGAAGCGCGGCATCGACAAGGCTGTCGAGGCGATTATTGGCAAGCGGGACGAGCACGGCGCTGTGGTTGGCGGCGAGTTGTCGAAGCTGTCAAAGCCGGTTTCGGGCGACATGATTGCGCAGGTCGGAACGATCTCGGCGAACTCTGATTCGCAGATCGGCACGATTATTGCCGAGGCGATGAACAAGGTTGGCAAGGACGGCGTCATCACCGTCGAAGAGTCGCGCACGATGGAGACGCAGCTCGAAGTGGTTGAGGGCATGCAGTTCGATCGCGGCTACCTGAGCCCCTATTTCGTGACCGATGCGGAGCGCATGGAAGTGGCGCTTGAGAATCCCTACATCCTGATCTATGAGAAGAAGATCTCGTCGATGAAGGACCTACTGCCCCTGCTCGAGCAGATTGCCCGCACCGCCAAGCCGCTGGTCATCATTGCGGAAGATGTGGACGGCGAGGCTCTGGCGACGCTGGTGGTCAACAAGCTGCGCGGAACGCTGAATGTTGCGGCAGTGAAGGCTCCCGGCTTCGGCGATCGGCGCAAGGCGATGCTGCAGGACATTGCGATTCTGACTGGTGGAAAGGCGATCACGGAGGACCTCGGCATCAAGCTTGAGGGTGTCAAGGTCGAGGATCTCGGAACCGCAAAGCGCGTGACGATCGACAAGGACAACACGACGATTGTGGACGGCGGCGGAAAAGATGGCGAAGTCGAGGGTCGTGTGAAGGAGATTCGCGCCCAGGTCGACAAGACCACCTCGGACTATGACCGCGAGAAGCTGCAGGAGCGTCTGGCCAAGCTGGTTGGCGGCGTCGCGGTGATCAAGGTCGGCGCTGCTACCGAGACCGAGATGAAGGAGAAGAAGGCCCGCGTTGAGGATGCGATGCATGCGACGCGCGCGGCTGTGGAGGAAGGCATTGTTCCGGGCGGAGGCGTGGCTCTGATTCGCTGCGTGGCCGCGGTCGATGCTCTGGCCAAGACCCTCGAAGGTGACGAGAGGATCGGCGCCAACATCATCCGTCGTGCGATCGAGGAGCCACTCCGCTTAATCGTTTCGAATGCAGGAGAAGAGGGCGCTGTGGTGATCGGCAAGATCCACGAGTCGAAGGAAGCAAACTATGGCTACAACGCCGGAACCAACACCTACGAGGACCTGGTGAAGGCTGGAGTCATTGATCCCACGAAGGTTACGCGGACTGCGCTGCAGAACGCGGCATCGATCGCGGGGCTGATGCTGACCACCGAGGCCATGATCTCCGAGATCCCGGAGAAGAAGGAAGCGGGCGGCGGCGGTCACGGCCATGGTGGCGGCGGTGGTATGGACGGCATGTACTAAGAAGCTAATTCCACACGCTTTAGGGCGTGAGGACTGGAGGGAGGCCCCGGATAAAACCGGGGCTTTTCTTTGTTAGAGGGAGGAGATTTTGGGTAGAGAAGCGGGTCCTTCGCTGTGCTCAGGGTGAATGGGTGCTGCAATCTTGGTGGTTTCCTGGTGGTGAAGTTGTGGTGGCTGTGTGGTGGACTGTGGTGTCGGGGTGGTGACTTAACAGTTAAATTGCCGAGCCGGCGATTGCGCCACGGCAGGGGAATCTTATAAGAAGTCCTCTTTTAGGATGTGGTGGCGACGACGATGGCTCCGTAACGGACTGCCGTTGCGGATCGCAGTTTGACTCCGTTGATGCGGGCCTTGAGTTTGAGCCGGAGGAGATCGCGTGAGGGTGGCGCGGTGAAGGTGGCCACGTAGGTTTGGGCGATGTCTTTGCTGAAGCGGGAGAGGTATGGGGCGAGAGTGACGGGGTTGTCCCGGAGTTGGTAATAGGACTCACCGCCGGTTCCTTCCGCGACCTGCGACAGGTAGTTCTGGCCGCTGAAGTTGGCGGCCGCGCCACCGATGCCGGCACCGCCGTAGTAGATGGAAGAGACTATGACGCCTGCGCGTTGCGCGTCAGTGATGGCGGTCTGGACGTAGGGACTGTCCTGGTTGAGGGGAGAGACGCTGCCGTTGTAGGGATCGACTCCATTGGTGATCATGAGGACGAAGCGGGCTTTGCGGCCGGGGGTGGAACGGGAGCCGTAGGCAGCAGACTCGGTAGGCCAGTTCTTGGTGAAGTCGGAGAGGCAGAAGTAGGGGCTGGCGCTGATGCCCGGGGATCCGAAGGGGATGCGCAGGGTGGAGGCGGCGGCGGGGAGATTTGAGGTAAAGGGCAGGGTGGAGGTGACTCGACCATTCGACATGTAGCCAACGAAGACCTCGGTTCCGGCGGGGAGGGCCTTGATGAAGCTGCGGATGTCGTCGAGTTGGCGAGCGACGGAGGTGCGGAGGCCGTCGTCGATGAGGATGGCGATCTGGGTTTGCGCGGGCGACAGGGGCTGGAAGGCGGTGACCGGGGCGGATTTGCCGTTGAGATCTACGGTGACTGCGGAAGGCGCAACGGGCGCGGAGGTCTTCGAGGTGTTGGTGACGAGAGCCTCGGTGGGCTGAGGTCCTTCCTGCTGGGCGTGGAGAAAAGTGGGGATGAGAAGAAGCGTTAGAGAGACGGCGTAGGCGCGGAGCGACTTCATTATGAAACCTCAGATGTTAGACGAGCTTGAGGGGCTGCGGGCTTCGGTGCGGGCTGCTCGGAGACTGATCACATCTGGGGCGTTGCGGAAGAGAAGCGGGTCCTTCCCCTTCGCAAGCTCGAGGGTCAGGACGACAAAAGGGTGGGGGTGGGTGGGAGTTTTCGGTAGAGAAGCGGGTCCTTCGCTGCGCTCAGGATGACAAGGGGTTAAGGGTTGAGATCGTAGACGAGGGTAGTGTAGCCGCGGTGGGTGTAGGTGGCCACGGGCGGCTGACAGAGTTGGGCGCGCATGTGGGGGGAGGCGGGGCCGGCCTGGAAGGGCTCGATGGCCTCGAAGCAGCCGGAGGCCAGTGGATGCTCGGTGGTGCCGATGTAGTAGCGGACATGGTAGCGGGCGAGGACGGAGAGGAGCGGCTGCTGTTGACGGACGGAGTCGAGGAAGGAGCGATCCATCATGAGGCCTTCGGTCTGGATGACGGGGTCGGGGATGATTTCCGCGACCATGCCGGAGCGGTCTCCCATGGCGTAGATGCCGGGATGCGTGGAGGCGAACTGCTGGAGGTCGAGGGCGGCCTCATAGATGGCCTCACGGCCGGCGGTGGGCCAGTGGAGGCCGGGAAGACGGGTGAGGACGAAGATCGCGAGAAGAGCGGTGACGACCGGGCGGCTGAGGAGTGTACGGAAGGCGGGAACGGCACAGAGGACGACGAGGCTGACGCAGAAGGCGGAGCGAAAGGGGTAGAGGTACCAGCCCCAGAGCTGCCAGTCGCTGCGGCAGGAGAGGAGGGCGATGTAGAGGAAGGGGAAGGCAAGGACGGGGAGGAGGACGGCGCGGTCGAGCGTAGGCAGGCGTGGGGCGAGGTAGGGGGAGAGGCGATCGGGGATGCGCTTGCGGGGGATGAGGAGGAGAGCTATGGCGAGGAGGATGGGGACGAGGTTGACAAGCTGCGAGAGCGGGCGGTCGAAGGCGCTGATCCATGCGGGGGGTGAGGGGAGGAGGTTAGTTTTGAGCTGCTTGGCGGTACCGGAGATGGGGAGGAGTGTGCCGAAGATGAGGAGGTTCGAGGCAAAGTAGAGGGCGACGGGAAGGAGGCCAAGGGCGAGGCCGGCGAGGGCGACGGGGGTGAGCCGGCGGCGGAGGTCGCTGCGGGCGATGACGGAGAGGAAGATGAGGGCGACGAGGAGGAGGGTGTCGAGACGCGAGAGGATCATGGCCGAGGCGGCGACGCCGAGGAGGGCGAAGGGGCGCCAGCTGGGGGCGGGCAGCGAAGGTTCAGATGACAGAAGGGACGGGCGGAGGGCGAGGAGGACCGCGAGCAGAAGGAGGGGGACGGTCAGGGTGATCTCCATGCCGCCGAAGAGCACGTGCATGGAGTAGGCGGTGGCGTAGACGGCGAGGGCGGAGGAGAGGAGGAGGTCGACGCCGGAGAGGGTGAGCAGGCGGCGGGTGAGGAGGTAGATGGCGAAGACGCAGACGAAGAGGGTGGAGGCTACGAAGACGAGGATGGCATGCGGGCGCGAGGTGACGAAGGAGACGGCGGTGAGAAGGAGAAACCAGAGCGGGTGGTAGCCGTTGGTGGGGACGATGCCGTTGAAGGTGGAGCCGGCGCCGTGAGCGAGGTTCTGAGCGACCTTGAGGTAGTAGTAAAAGTCGTCCTCGAAGAAGAGCATGGCCGGGGTGCGGGAGAAGAGGGGGCGGAAGCTGGCGAGGCCAACGAAGAGGGCGACGAGGGCGGTGAGGGCGCGGGAGAGCCAGAGGCGCCAGGGGGGTTGGCTGGGGGGCATTTAGTGATTCTAGCGGTGGGGCGAGGTGGGAAGGTTGGAGGTTTGCTGAGCGCAATAAGGGAGGGGTAAGGGCAACGGCAAAGCAGGTTCCATCGCTTCGCTCGGAATGGAAGGAAGAAGGGCAGCGGCAACAACCGGGGCAGAAGCAGGTTCCTCCGCTTCGCTCCTGAATGACAAGCGGAAGAGCGGGTCGTGGCGAAGCAGAGCAGAAGCGGGTTCTTCGCTTCGATCAGAATGGAAGAAGAGCAGGGCGGAGACAAAAGGGAAGGCATCGGCGCAGGAGCCGCTACCCTCTTTTGACGATGGCTTTAGTCGCCTCCGAGGCGGAGTTTCAGGCCGGCTCGAACGATGAATGGGAGGCTGGGGTAGCCGATTGGGCCGATGTGCTGGTTGTTGAGGAGGTTGGAGAGGTCGGTGAAGAGGGTGACGCGGTGAGTGGCGTTGTAGGTGCCGTAGAGGTCGAGCTTGGTGTAGCCGAAGTCGAGATTGCGGTTGGGGAGGAGGAGGGTGTTATCGCCGTTTTGATCGGAGAAGCCGAGGAAGGTGGAGTCGTCGGAGCGGCTGGCGAGGGCACCTTTGAAGGCTGCGGTCCACTTCTGTTCCGTGTACTGAAGGGCGAAGTAGCCGGTGTGGGGCGGGCGGCGGAAGGGGCGAGCTCCGATGAGGGGAGAGGAGCCGCCGATGGCGATGCCGGGAAGGTTGGGGTTGGTGGTGGGGAAGCCCCCAGCGACTGCGGTGGCGTCGGAGGCGAAGGACTGGCTGACGCGGGCATCGAGGTAGGTGTAGCCGCCGCGTAGGAACAGGCGAGGGAGCGGCTGGAACTGGAGTTCGGTCTCGAAGCCATGGGCGCGAAAGGCTTGGGAGTTGAGTTCGGCGCCGAAGAAGAACTTGTCGTTGGTGGGGTCGATGCCGAAGTAGTTGCGCAGGTCTCCGGAGCCGACGAACTCGAGCTGGTGCGAGAACTGGTTATGGAAGTATCCGGCTTTGAGGACGAGCTTGTCGCCGATGATGTTCTGGTCGATGCCGAGGTCGAAGGTGCGGGAGCGGCTGGGGCCGAGGGGAGCGACGTGGAATTTAGCGATGTCGGAGAGGTCGCCGGACTCGAGGAGGGTTCGATAGAGGGAGGAGAATTCGGTGGCGAGGTTGGGCTCCTGGACGCCGGTGGCGGCGTTGGCGCGGAGGCGGGTCCCGTGGAGGTAGCGATGCGCGTCCGGGCAGACGGCGGTCCAGGCCAGGCCGAAGCGCGGTGTGCCGGCGATGCCGTAGAGGTGGTTCTTCTGGAGGGAGCCGCCGATCGAGTAGAAGAGGCGGTTGCCTACATCGCCTCCGATCTGGAGGTTGTACTCGAAGTTGGTGCGATGGATCTTGCGATTTTCGAAGAAGGCGGGGAGGTTGAAGCTGCCGCGTTCGTTCTCGTATCGGAAGCCGAAGAGAGCGGTGATGTGGTGGCGGAAGGTGATGTCGGACCCGTAGTAGAGTTCGTCGCGGTTGGAGGCCTGATCGCGGTCAGAGCTGAAGATCTGGGCCTGGCCGGTGGCGGTGTAGCCATTGGCGCCGCCGAGCGCGACGACGTTTCCGAGATAGCCGGGGAAGCCGAAGATGACGGCGGGGGTGCCGGCCTGGCCGAAGAAGGCGGCCTGCTCGCGCTTGCGGGCGATGCCGTAGCGGGCGAGGTTGTGCCAGCCGCCGAGGGTGGTGTTCTCGATGGTTGCGCCGGAGTAGAGGTCCTGGTCGGACTGCCTGCCATCCTCGACGAGGTTGAGGAAGTTATAGGCGTTGGGAAGGCCGCCGGCCGATACTGCGTCGCGAAGGGTGAAGCGGAGAAGGGTGGCGGCGGAGAGATTGTAACCGAAGTTAGCGGCGGCGGTGGAGGAGTGGAAGCGGTCGTGGGGAAGCGCGTTCGAGGTATCGAAGCGGGAGTAGGCGAGGAGGTAGTCGGCGCGGTTGTGGGTTCCGGAGACGATGGCCTCGTTGCGCCAGGAGTGAAGATTACCGGCGTCCCCGGAGTAGTTGAGGACGGGCTTGAGCGAGCTTCCGCGCGGGGTGGAGAGGTTGACGACGGAGGCGAGCGAGTCGGAGCCGTAGAGGGCGGAGTTGGGGCCGCGGTAGAGCTCGATGGCGCTGCCGGGAGCGGATTGGGCGCCGGGGCCGGCGAGGCCGGTGGAGCTAACGGTGCCGTAATCGAAGCTGCCGCCGACATCCTCTGCGGGGATGCCGTCGATGAGGACCTTGTTGGAGTCGGAGTTTCCGCCGCGGACGAAGAGCGAGGTGACCCCGCCGGTCTGGCCGGTCTGGACGACGGCGACGCCGGGCGACTGGCGGAGATCGTCGATGAGGCCGATGCGGGTGGAGAGGTCGTCGCGGGGGATGAGGGTGACGGGGGCGGTGAGCTGCGGGAGCGGCGTGGGGGTGCCGGTGGCGGTGACGGAGACCTCGGTGCGGATCTCCTCGGGCGAGAGGATGACGGTGCGGAGGACGATGTCGGTCTGGCCGCCGTAGAAGTCGGCGCCGATGTTGGGGGCGAAGGTGCGGGCGGAGGTGAGGAGGAGGAAACGGCCGGAGTCTCCGGAGCGGATCTCGAAGGAGCCGTCGGAGCCGGCCATGGCGAAGGAGGCGGTGTTTTTGCCCTGGATGAGCTGGACGCGGGCCCCGGGGACGGGTGCGCCGAGCTGGTCGGTGACGGTGCCGCGGACGACGACGGCGTGGAGGGTGGCCGGGAGAAGAGCTGTGGCGGCGAGGGCTATGCGGGAGAATTTCGATCGAAGTAGAGCGGGCGCGTGAAGGCGCGGGGATGGCGATGGCATGAGGAGGCTCCTGCGTTCCCCCCTCGGGAACGTGGCTGTGAAGCGCAGGCGGAACCGGTCTCCTGACTGTTCGCGATGCGTGCTGGCCGGGGATGCTCGATCGCTTCCCTTCCCGGGCGGCTTGGGGCTGCCTAGTGGGAGGATCGCCGGTTTGCATTCACACACGTTGCTCGCACGGACGAGTGGGCGGGTGCGCGCGAAATCACAGTTGCGGGGCAGTGGCGGAATTTCACCGCGCTTCCCGAACATTCCGATGCGGTTTGGGTGTGGTTGTGCGGCTGCTGAAAGGAGCGGCTGCAGGTTTTGGTGTGGCTTCAGGGTAGCAGACGTTGGGTGCGGGCTGGGCTAGGGAGAGTTCCCGGTAGAGAAGCGGGTCCTTCGCTGTGCTCAGGATGACAAACAAGTGAGCCGAGGTGGGTGGGCGGTTTGAGTAGGGAAGCGGGTCCGTTCGCTGCGCTCAGGATGACAAATAAAAAGAACAAGGGCAAAGACAAGAGCAACAGCAGGTCCGTTCGCTGCGCTCAGGATGGAAGAAAGAAGGGCGGCTGCAGATGCGGTTGTAGCGGCGGGTGAGGGCGGGTGTAGCGGCGGGTGAGGGCGAGTGGAGCGGCGGGTGAGGGGCGGGTGGAGCGAGGGGTGAGCGGGCGAGTGGAGCGACGGGTGAGGGGCGGGTGTAGGTGGGCGAAGGGGGGTGAGGGGCGGTGCGGGATTAGGGGAGGAGGAGGAGTTTGCCGGTGGTGTTGCGGGATTCGAGGTCGCGGTGGGCTTGAGCGGCTTCAGCGAGGGGGTAGGTTTGGTCGATGCGGAGGTTGAGGGTGCCTCCGGCTATGTGGTTGAGGACATCGGTGGCGCGGGCTTCGAGGTCGGAGCGGGTGGCGACGTAGTCCTTGAGCGTGGGGCGGGTGACGTAGAGCGAGCCCATGGTGGAGAGGCGGATGAGGTCGAAGGGGGGGACGGCTCCGGAGGCTCCGCCGAAGAGGACGAGGAGGCCGCGGGGGCGGAGGCAGGCGAGCGATCCCTCGAAGGTGGACTTGCCTACGGAGTCGTAGACGACGGGGAGGCCTTGGCCGCGGGTCATGTTTCTGACCTCGGTGGGAAAGTCGTTTTCGGTGTAGAGGATGACCTCGTCGGCGCCATTATCGCGGGAGAGGATGGCCTTCTCGCGGGTGGAGACGGTGGTGATGACGCGGGCGCCGAGTTGCTTGGCCATCTGGGTTAGAAGGAGGCCGGTGCCGCCTGCTCCTGCGTGGATGAGGACGGTGTCGTGGGGCTGGATGGGGTAGGTGGAGTGGGAGAGGTAATGGGCGGTGAGGCCCTGGGTCATGGCGGCGGCGGCCTGCTGCGTGGTGATGTGATCGGGGAGCCGGATGAGGCGGCCCGCGGGTGCGGTGGCGAGTTCGGCGTAGGTGCCGGGGACACCGGTCCAGGCGACGCGGTCTCCGGGCTTGAGGGATGTGGGCTGGGCGTCTGCTACCTGGATATCGGGTGGGGGTCCGAGGGAGAGGATGGTACCTGCCGCCTCCTGGCCGAGGGTGTAGGGGAGTTTGGCGGGGTAGCGGCCTTCGCGGAAGTAGGTGTCGATGAAGTTGACGCCCGAGGCCTCGATGCGGAGGAGGGCTTCGCCGGGACCGGGGATGGGGTCGGGAAGGTTCTGGACGGTGAGGGCATCGGGGCCGCCGGTTTTGAGGATCTGGATTGCGCGCATGGTGGTTAGTTGTCCGTACCCTGTGGGCAGTTGTCAGGGTGCTGTCGCTTCCTGAGCGTACGGTGCGGGTTGCTCGAAAGGCTGGAACGCCAGGTGGGTTTTGCGCGTTCAAGGAAGTTCAATAGAGTAGAGGGATGACTTCGATGAACACCAAGAGCACACTTCCGATCGCGATCTACTATGAGCAGCCGAACTGGTTCAAGCCGCTGTTCGCGGAACTCGACCGGCGTGGGGCGAGCTATGTGGCGTTGAGTGCGGTCGAGCATACGTATGGGCCGGAGGACAGGCCGGAGGAGCAGTATGCGTTGGTGCTGAACAAGATGAGTCCGTCGGCGTGGAACCGCGGGCACGGGGACCAGATCTTTTACACGCTCGGATACCTGGAGCACCTGGAGGCGCGTGGTGTGCGCGTGGTGAATGGGGTGCGGGCGTTCCGGAGCGAGCTGTCAAAAGCGGCGCAGCTGACGATGCTGGAGCGGCTGGGACTTCCCTACCCCAAGGCGCGGGTGATCCACCGGTCGACGCAGGCCGTGGATGCGACGGAGGGGCTGCGGTGGCCGGTGGTGGTGAAGCCGAATATTGGCGGCAGCGGGAGCGGGGTGAAGCGGTTCGACCGGCGCGAGCAGCTGGCTGAAGCCGCGGCTCTTGCGGAGGGGCTGATGCTCGGCATGGACACAACGGCGCTGGTGCAGGAGTTCGTTCCGGCGCGGGGATCGTACATCATTCGAGTCGAAGTTCTGGATGGGCGCTATTTGTACGCGATCAAGATACATATTACGGGGGAGACTTTCGATCTATGTCCGGGGGACATCTGCAGGACGCCAACAGGAGAGGAGTTGAACAGGTCGATATGCGCGGTGGATGCGCCGAAGACCGGGCTGACGGTGGAGGCGTTTGAGCCGGATCCGGAGGTGATCGCGGAGGTTGAGCGGATCATGGGCGCGGCTGGGATCGAGCTTGGCGGGGTGGAGTACATGATCGACGATCGCGATGGCCGGCGGGTGTACTACGACATCAACGCGCTCTCTAACTTCGTGGCGGACGGCGAGCGGGTGGTGGGCTTCGACTCGTTTGTGCGGCTGGCGGACTGGCTGGAGAAGGAAGCGGCCGCGGTGAACCGACTTCGGATGGATGCGTCCGCGGGCGCCGAGCGAGAGACGATGGCGGGGGTTCGCTGATGCGGTATGGCTTTTGGCTGCCGGTGTTTGGGGGATGGCTGCGCAACATTGAAGACGAACAGATGGAGGCGAGCTGGGAGTATTCGCGCGACCTGGCGATGCGGGCGGAGGAGATCGGCTTCGATTTGACTTTGATCGCGGAGCTGAACCTGAACGACATCAAGGGCGTCGACGAGCCGGCGCTGGACGCGTGGTCGACGGCGGCGGCGCTGGCTGCCGTGACGAAGAAGCTGGAGTTGATGGTGGCGGTGCGGCCGACGTTCCACAACCCGGCGCTACTGGCGAAGCAGGCGGCGAATATAGACCGGATCTCGCATGGGCGGCTCACGTTGAATGTGGTTTCGAGCTGGTGGAAGGATGAGGCGACGAAGTACGGGATCGCGTTCGACGAGCATGATGACCGGTACGCGCGGACGAGCGAGTGGCTGGATGTGATCGACGGTTGCTGGGGTGTGGGGGATCACGGGGACCGGAAGGGATTTACGCACGCGGGCAGGTACTACGATGTGCGGGAGAATGTGCTGTGGCCGAAGCCGGTGAGGAGGCCTCGGCCGACGCTCTATGCGGGTGGGGAGAGTGAGACGGCGAAGAACCTGATTGCGACGAAGTGCGACGCGTACCTGATGCATGGGGATGGGCCGGCGGCGGTGGGGGAGAAGATCGCGGACATGCGGGAGCGGCGCGAGCGGGCCGGGCTTGAGCCGATGGTGTTTGGGGTGAGCGGATATGCGGTGGTGCGGGATTCGGAGGCGGAGGCGCTGAGGGAGGTGGAGCGCATTACGGATGTGAAGCAGAGTGCGCGTGGGTATGCGAACTATCAGCAGTGGGTGACGGGATCGAAGCTGGGGACTGAGATCTCGCAGAAGGATTATTCGGTTTCGAATCGGGGATTGCGTAGCGGGTTCGTGGGGACCGCGGGGCAGGTGAAAGAGCGAATGGAAGAGTTTGCGGCGTTGGGGGTGGATCTGGTGCTGCTGCAGTCGAGTCCGCAACGGGAAGAGATGGAGCGGTTTGGGGCTGAGGTAATCGGGGCGTAGATCTATCTAAAAGGCAACCAGGGAGGGTGTGGGGATTCTTCGCTGCGCTCCAGGATGACAGTTGAGGGATGGGTCTGGCGTTTGCGGTAGAGAAGCGGGTCCTTCGCTGCGCGAAGGATGACGAATCGGAGGAGCAAGGGTGTAGCAAGGGTTAAGTCAGGCGGGTGTCAGGGTGGCGGTTTGTTCGTGGGTGGGTGGGACGAAGTGGGCGGGGGCGATGCGCAACTCCGAGTCAACGAGGGCTGCGATGGCGTCAGATGACATGGGCGTTTCGGCTACAGGAGCTGTGCCGCGTCCGCAGACCGCGTATTGGTACCAGCCGTCGTACTGCAGGTTAGCCTCCGCCCATGGCTGCGAGTGGACGAGGGTTGCGAAGGCGGAGCGGCTCATGACATCGGCCTGCTGAGGTTCGCGATACTTGCCAGCCGCAGAGGTGGTCAGGCGCGCCAGCAGCCACATGAGGGCGAGAGGGAGGCGGGTGCGGAAGCCGGAGGTGGGTTCGGCTATGAAGCAGAGGCCGGAGGGCTTGAGGACGCGGAAGATCTCTCGCACGATGCCCTCTTTATCCGGAACGATGAGGAAGAGGCGGGAGACGACGATGAAGTCGATGGAGCTGGAAGGATAGGGCAAGGAATGGGCGTCGGCATGCTGAAAGCTGCAGTTGGAGAGTTGCCGGGCAGCGGCCCTATCTTTAGCGCGTTGAATGAGAGATATGGAGAGATCGACGCCGGTGGTGCGGAGATTGGGGAACTCTTCCGAGAGTCGACAGGCATAGAAGCCAGGGCCGCAGCCGAGTTCGAGAAGACGGGTTCCGGGCTGCGGGCCGGCGGGCGGGAAGAGCGAGTTAGCGATCTCCTGGGTGTGATCGCGGAAGAGGTACTCGCGACAGAGGGCGTAGAACCAAGAGACGCGTTCGAAGAGACTGTCGGGCTTCCCTTGCAGGCTATAGGAAGGCATCTCGTAGTTGCTGGTGTTCATTGAATTTGGGCCCTGTCTTTGCGGCGGTACTGTTTCCTGCAGCATTCAGATTATGTGATGCGAGCGGAAGAGCCTAGCGTCTTTATCGGAACGCGAGTATGAGGATACCGGGTACTTCGTGTTTGTTTCCTTCCAGTGAGGTGTTCGGTCAGGTGGTCCAATCGAGGATGACTTTGCCGGAGTTGCCGGAGCGCATGGCATCGAAGCCTTGCTCGAACTGGTGCCAAGGTAGACGGTGGGTGATGACGCCCGAGATATCGAGGCCACTCTCGAGCATTACTGACATTTTGTACCAGGTCTCGTACATTTCCCGGCCGTAGATGCCGCGGAGTGTGAGCTGGTTGAAGATGACCTGATTCCAATCGATTGCGATAGGCTCTGCGGGGATGCCGAGCATGGCGATCTTTGCTCCGTGGCTCATGTTGGCGAGCATGTCTCGGAATGCGTGGGCGTTGCCGGACATCTCGAGGCCGACGTCGAAGCCTTCGGACATATGGAGCTGGGGCTGGATGCGGGCAAGGGTGGTATTTGTGGGGTCGACGGCGAGAGTTACGCCGACCTTTTCTGCCAGGGCGCGACGGTAAGGGTTGGGATCGGAGATGACGACGTGGCGGGCACCGGCGTGGCGAGCGACGGCTGCTGCCATGATGCCGATGGGACCGGCACCGGTGACGAGGACGTCTTCACCGAGGACGGGAAAGGCGAGGGCGGTGTGGACGGCATTGCCGAGCGGATCGAAGATGGCGGCGATGTCGCGCGGTATGCCGGGCGAGTGACGCCAGACGTTCGTCATGGGGAGGACAATGAGGTCGGCGAAGCAGCCGTTGCGCTGGACACCGGTGCCGAGGGTGTGAGAGCAGAGGTGGCGGCGGCCCGCGAGGCAGTTTCGGCAGCGACCGCAGACGACATGGCCTTCTCCCGAGACGGTATCGCCGGGATTGAAGTCGACCACGTTCGAGCCTACCTCGACGATTTCACCAACGAACTCGTGCCCGATAGTGAGCCCAATCGGTATTGTCTTCTGCGCCCAGGCGTCCCAATCGTAGATATGGAGGTCGGTGCCACAGATTCCAGTTGAGAGGACCCGGATCTTGACGTCGTTGATGCCGATGGCGGGCTCGGGAACGTCCTCGAGCCAGAGGCCGCGTTCACTGCGGCTTTTTACAAGTGCCTTCACGTAAACCTCACTTCTTTTCAGGGCAGAAGACTGCCTCTTCCGCATTGTAGAAGGTTCGGAGTGTGGGAGGAGTCACGGGTCGGCCGGGTTGGTCTGCAGCTCAGGACTGAGAGCGGGTCCGGCGGCATGGATCCGAATACGGTGTGTTGCACAGGCCCCGAGGTGGGTCGGCTAGAGACACTTCGGGCGTGAGCTTCCCGCGAACTAGACGGAACCGACGATTCGCTGGCTCGCCGAGAAGATCTAGAAGGGTTCGGAAGCAGCCGTGCGTATTGAGGACAGTTGTTCTGAGTCATCCCGTTGAGCGAAATCGGGAATTGTGACTGGGAGGCCTTTTATAACATCACCGTTTCGAGGTTGTTCTGGCGACTTAATTCGGAAAGAGCCACCACGGGCCGATATGTTTTTCAAACGGATCGCAATCTGTTCCGTTGAGTTGATGAACTATCGTCGCAATTGCGCCCTCGTCTTCTACCACGCCGATCACATCGGAGATGTCCTCGAAGTCTCCGGCGTCATTCACAAAGAGGGCAAATGCCAGCGTCGTCCGCTGCGAGCCTTTATGTAACCCGCTAGTCCTTGCGCCTTGATCTTGCCTTCATCGAGAAACGTTCCGGTCTTGGCAAAGATCCGTCCACGAGCTGGGCTGCTGACCCCAACTTCCGCGAGTGAGCCGTCGACTCCTAAGATAGGAAGCGAGCCAAAGTATGAGGGGAACACCTTGTGGCGGTACATCGAGGACAATAGACTGGCCGTAGTTGTTGCCGAGGCACGGCTGTCTGGACTGCCACTCCCGTTGGTCGGGAATTTGAAGCCTTGCTCACTCAGGCCGTATCGTTCGGTCAGGGTCATTCGTTTCGCAGCTAAGGCGCTCTTCCTCGTCTCCACGCCTTCGCTGAGTCCGAAGAGCACGATGAGAAGGCGCCCTTGAACAACTGTCGCGAGAGATGAGTCATGACCTAGCTCCTTGGCCAGTTGAAACTGGAACATGGGCCCGACTATCCATCTTGTGGGGATGACGGAGGCTATACCACGATAGCGCTGAAAGCAACCTGCTTTCTCGAGGAGCAAGCTTCTGCTCACTA
>JAABVA010000555.1_pt1 | contig 46742 bp, 47 predicted proteins | sample 5560331 | NCBI WGS metagenome assembly JAABVA01 (sample SAMN12812661, study PRJNA571458) | rock metagenome | isolation source: Antarctica rocks | place: Antarctica: Victoria Land, Mt New Zealand sud | collected 2016-01-07 | reverse complement strand
CACCGACACGAGGCCGAAGTGGAAACGCCGGGCAGACCGGCGGACCGCCGCTGCCCGGACACCATCAGAGATCCGAAAGCCTCAAGCCCGAAGATCAACTACCGGGACGGTGGATCCAGGTTGAGGCGACGGGGCGGCGCTTGGAGCGATTGTGCCGACGACGACCGACACGAATGCGGCGTTCCCGGTCGCGACTGCGGACGCCGCCCGCCCGCACCTCGTCGTGGGGTTCCTGGTGACAGACCAGGCGGGGCCGCTCGACTCATCGGTCCCGCGCCAACCGATCGGGGCGCCCGGCCTGGACGCCGCAGGGGCGCCAGTGCGACCGTGCCCGGCAGTACCGGGCCAGGGGCGGCTCTCGCCGTCCCTGGACAGCGAACGCCGGTTCGCCAGGGTCTTCTGGATGGCCACCGGCTCGCCAGCGTCTTCTGAATGGCCGCGGGACCGGCACTGTGGTGGACGCCGCCGCGACTGGAACAGCGCGCCGGCGCGACGAGGGCCCTATGGGCGACCGTTGCGCTTGGGGGAGTCGCCCGGGCGCGGTCGTGGCGGACCACGGGCCGGCCGCACCCGGTCTTCATGGCGGCGACCGCGCTCGAGCTCGTACATGCCGGCCTTCTGGCGATCCCGCAGGCGGACTGTCCGGCCGGAGGTGGCTGCTCCAGGGAGCTCACCTCACGATTGGACACTGCAGACAGTCGAGTCGCTGGTGGTCACGGTGACCAGGGGAGGGTTCGCCCCCCGCGACGGCCGCTGACCCTGCGCCGACCGTGCGCCCCTAGGGTGAGCGCGTGCGCCTGGGAGTCCTCGACATCGGCTCCAACTCCGTCCACCTGCTCGTGGTCGACGCTCACCGTGGCGCGCGCCCGCTGCCGGCGACGCGGCACAAGATCGAGCTGCGCCTGGCCGAGCACCTCGACGCCCGTGGCAACATCGCGACCAAGGCGGGTGACGCCCTCGTCGCGTTCGTGCACGAGGCGGTCCAGGTCGCGGAGGACAGCGGCTGCGCGTCGATGATGGTGTTCGCGACCTCGGCGATCCGGGACGCCGGCAACGGGCAGCAGCTGCTGGACCGGGTGTCCGCTGAGACCGGCGTTCCGACCGCGGTGCTGCCCGGTCCGGACGAGGCCCGGCTGACCTTCCTCGCCGCCCGGCGCTGGTTCGGTTGGTCCTCCGGTCGCCTGTTGGTGCTGGACATCGGCGGCGGCTCGCTGGAGATGGCCTCCGGGCTCGACGAGACCCCCGACTCCGCCGTCTCCGTCCCGCTGGGCGCCGGCCGGCTGACCCGTGACCGGTTCACCGCTGACCCCCCGCCGGGCGAGCAGGTCCGTGAGCTGCGTCGCTACGTCCGGCAGACGATCGCGGAGGTCGTCGCCGACGTCAGCCGGCTCGGGGCGCCGGACCACGCCGTCGCGTGCAGCAAGACCTTCAAGCAGCTCGCGCGCGTCACCGGCGCGGCACCGAGCGCGGCGGGCCCGCTCGTCCGGCGGGTCCTGCGCCGGGACGACCTCGTCGCGAAGCTGCCGGAGCTGGCGCGAATGAGCGCGGCGCAGCGGTCGCGGATCCCCGGGGTCAGCTCGACCCGGGCCGGGCAGCTGCTGGCCGGGGCGCTCGTCGCCGAGGCGGCGATGGACCTGTTCGGGGTCACCGAGCTGGAGATCTGCCCGTGGGCGCTGCGCGAAGGCGTGATGCTCGAGCGGATCGATGCTCTCCCGCCGGCGCGGCTGCCAGCGGGCACCCGGTGAGCAGGCACCCGGTGACGGCGAGGACCCGGTGAGCGGGGACCCGGTGAGCGAGGATCCGGCGAGCGGGGACCCGACGCAGGCGCGAACCGCACGGGCGCGCGACGCCGAGGCCAACCGGCAGGAGCGCCGGCGCACACCGCCGGGCCCCACCGCGCCCGGCGACCGGCCTGGGCCGGGCCGGTCGGCCGGGCGCTACCGTCCGGCTCCGGCGCCGGTGGCACTCGGCACGTCCTCGGTGTTCCCGGACACCGTCGGCGGCTCCTTCGACATCGCCGACGAACTCGGCTACGACGGGATGGAGCTCATCGTCACCGTCGACCCCGCCACCCAGGACGTCGCCGGCCTGGAACGGATCGTGGCCGCACACCACCTGCCCGTCTACTCCGTACACGCGCCGACCCTGCTGCTGACGCAGACGGTGTGGAGCCTGGACCCGTGGGAGAAGCTGCGGCGCAGCGCGGAGATGGCCCGCGCGCTGGGTGCGTCGACGGTCGTCGTGCACCCGCCGTTCCGTTGGCAGAAGGAGTACGCCGCCCGGTTCGGTGAGGGCATCGCCGAGCTCGGTGCAGCCTTCGACGTCACGTTCGCCGTCGAGAACCTCTACCCGTGGACGGTCGCCGGCCGCACCGTCGAGGCCTACGAGCCGAGCTTTGACCCGACCGACGCCGACTACCCGGCACTGGTCCTCGACGTCTCCCACGCGTCGGCGGCGGGGATGGACTGCCTGGTAATGGCGCGGGCGATGGGCGACCGGCTGACCCATGTGCACCTGACCGACGCCTCCGGTTCGACCCGGGACGAGCACCTGCTGCCCGGTCGTGGGAACCAGCCGGTCGCCGAACTGCTGCGGTACCTGGCGGACCGCGCCTTCGGCGGCGCGGTCGTGCTCGAGGTGTCCACCCGGCGCGCGCCGGACCGCGCGGCGCGGCTCGAGTGGCTGGCCGAGGGGCTGGCGTTCGCCCGCGAGCACCTGGTCGCGCCCGCAGGCCCGGACTGGTCGGTGGACAGTGCCGGCGTCGCCTCCCCGGCACCGCTCGGCTGAGCAACGTCCGCCTCAGGCGGAGACAGATGCAGACGACGCCGGCCCGGAGGCCGCCGCTGCCGGGGTCCGCGGGGCGCGTGCCGGGCGCCGGCGCGACGGCCACAGCACCACGGCGAGCATCGGGACCAGGTAGCCGAACCATGCGACGACCTGGACGACGATCGGGTAGCTCGGCAGCCCGAACAATCCGGTCAGCAGCGCGGCGACCGCCGTACCGGGCTGGACCAGCCAGGACAGGTCGAACGCCTCGGCCCGGCCGATCGTCACCACCCCCGCCTCCTCCAGTGCCCCGATCGCCTTGACCAGCAGTCCGGCGGCGACGACCACCAAGGCGACCCCGGTCACCGCGAAGAACCGGCCGAGGTTGACGCGAATACCGCCGCGGTAGATGGCATAGCCGAGCGCGGCCGCGGTGAGGACGCCGAGAACGGCACCGACCGCGCCCGTGCGGGCACCGCCGCCGACCGCGTTGAACTGGGCGAGCAGGAAGACCGACGTCTCGAAACCCTCGCGCAGGACCGCGAAGAAGGTCATCACGATCAGCCCGGTCGCCGTCCCACGGGCCAGCGCCGTGCGGGTCGATGCCTCCAGGCCGGTCCGCAGCGTCCGGGCGTGTCGGCGCATCCAGATGACCATCGACGTCACCAGCAGCACCGCGACGAGGCCGAGGACGCCCTCGAACGCCTCCTTGGCCTCGTCGTCGAGCTGCTGTTGGACCGCGTCGAGGGCGATACCGACGCCGAAGCACAGGGCGACCGCCAGGGCGACACCCGCCCACATCGACCGGAGCGCGTCACGACGACCCTCCCGGACGAGGAATGCGGCGACGATCCCGACGATGAGGGCGGCCTCGACGCCCTCCCGCAGAGTGATCACGAACGTTGACAGCACGGGGTCCCCCGGGTGGTCGGGCCGGACGGCGACGAGCGCGCTGCCGGTCTTGGCAAGGGTTGCCTTCCCTCGATGTCCGCGACCATACGCGCCGCACGGCTTTCGGTGAACCGGGGGTTGCGTAATTCACGGCCGGTAGGTTCGGCGGCGTGACGGCTGTGCTGCAACGGATCGCCCCGTCCGCGGTCGTGCGCCGTGCCGTGCTGGCCGCAGCCGGCGACCAGCGGCTGGCCGCGGTGGTGTCGACCGCCCCCGTCGCGGCCTCCGTCGTCCGCCGGTTCGTCGCCGGGGACGACCGGCCGGCTGCGCTGCGGGCCGTCGGCGAACTCACCGACGCGGGCCTGGACGTGTCCCTGGACCACCTTGGTGAGGACACGACCGATCCGGGCTCGGCGGCCGAGGCGGTCGCCGCGTACACCGGACTGCTCGGTGAGCTGGCCGCTACCGGGCTCGGACCCCGGGCGGAGGTGTCGGTAAAACTGACCGCGCTCGGGCTCGGGCTGCCCGGGGACGGCCCGGACCGGGCGCTGGCCGGGGCCCGGGAGATCTGCACCGCCGCCCGCAACGCCGGCACCACGGTGACCGTCGACATGGAGGACTCCACCCGGACCGGGCAGACGCTGGCGATCGTCCGGGAGCTGCGGGCGGACTTCCCCGACGCCGGCGCCGTCGTGCAGGCCTACCTGCGCCGGTCCGAGGCCGACTGCGCGGCGCTGGCGGCGGAGGGCGCCCGGGTCCGGCTCTGCAAGGGGGCCTACGACGAGTCCGGCGACGTCGCGTTCGCGAGCCGTCGGGAGGTCGACCTGTCCTATGTCCGCTGCCTGGGGCTGCTGATGGCCGGGTCGGGCCGGCCGATGGTGGCCACCCACGACCCGCGGCTGGTCGCGATCGCGGACGCGCTGGCGGTGCGCTGCGGGCGCGGGCCGCGCGACTGGGAGTACCAGATGCTGTACGGCATCCGGCCGGACGAGCAGCGCCGGCTCGCCGCGTCGGGGTTCGGTGTCCGCGTCTACCTCCCGTTCGGGTCCCAGTGGTGGGGCTACCTGGTGAGGCGGCTGGCCGAGCGGCCGGCGAACATCGCCTTCTTCGCCCGCGCGCTGGTCGGCCGCGCGTGACCGGTGACATTGCGGCGCCGCCCGGCACCGGTGACATTGCGGCGCCGCCCGGCACCGGTGACATTGCGGCGCCGCGACCGCTTGTCGGGGTCCTCGGTGCCGGCAAGCTGGGCGAGATCCTGGTGGCCGGCCTGCTCCGCGGCGGCTGGCCCGCCGACCGGCTGCGGGCCGGGGTCCGCCGGGCCGACCGGGGGGGCGAGCTGGCGGCGCGCCACGGCATCGGAACCGGCACCGCGGACCAGGTCGCCGCGGTCGCGGACGTCGTGGTCGTCACGGTCAAGCCGCAGGACGCAGCCGGGCTGCTGACGCAGATCGCGCCGGCACTGCCGCCCGGGCGCCTGGTCGTCTCCGTCGTCGCCGGGCTCGGCTCGGCGTTCGTCGCCGACCGGCTGCCCCCTGGCACCCGGGTCGTCCGGGTGATGACGAACACCCCGGCGCGGATAGCCCAGGGAATGTCGGCGATCTCGGCGGGAGCGAACGCCACGCAGGCGGACCTGGACACCGTGGAGCAGCTGCTGGAGCCGCTGGGCCGCACCGTGCGGGTGCCGGAGTCCCAGCAGGACGCGGTCACGGCGCTGTCCGGGTCCGGACCGGCCTACTTCTTCTACCTCGTCGAGGCGATGACCGACGCGGGCATCCTGCTCGGCCTGCCGCGCCAGCTCGCGCACGACCTCATCGTGCAGACCGCGGTCGGTTCGGCCCTGCTACTGCGGGAGTCCGGCGAGCACCCGGTGACACTGCGCGAAGCCGTCACCTCCCCGGCGGGAACGACGATCAGCGCGATCCGCGAACTGGAGACCCACGGTGTCCGCGCGGCGATGCTGGCCGCCCTGGAAGCCGCCCGGGATCGCGCCCGGCAGATCGCCGCCGACCTCGGGTGACGCGCTGACGCGCGGACCCGCTGGTAGAACCTGGCCGCCGGCACGCGCGCATGCACCACGGCAGTGCGGCGCCGGCCGTTCCGTCCGCCGCTAGCGTTCCACCGGTGACCTCGGACGCCGGCCCCCACCACAGCGGCCCCCACCACAGCGGCGACCAGCACAGCGGCGACCAGCACAGCGCGGTCGGCGGCGGCCCGTCCCGGCTGCTGGTTGCGTGGGACCCGCAGATGGAGCGGTACGACTTCGGTCCGCTGCACCCGATGCAGCCGGTCCGCCTGCGGCTGGCCATGTCGCTCAGCCGGGCTCTGCGACTGCTCGACGGCCCGGACGTCCTCGTCGAGGCACCGCCGGTGGCGACCGACGCGGAGCTGAACACCGTGCACACGCCGGACCTCGTGGCAGCCGTCCGGGCCAGTTCGGCCGGCACCGGGCCGGTAGCCGGCGCAGCGGCCTTCGGCATCGGGAGCTCGGACAACCCCGCCTTCCCCGGCATGCACGTGGTCAGCGCCCGCGCGGTCGGCGGGTCCCTGCTGGCCGCCCGGGCGGTGGCCGACGGGCGCGCGCGGGTCGCGGTCAACCTGGCCGGGGGGCTGCACCACGCGATGCCCGGTCGCGCCGCCGGGTTCTGCGTCTACAACGACGTCGCCGTGGCGATCCGGGACCTGCTCGCCCGCGGGTTCGAGCGGGTCGCCTACGTCGACACCGACGTGCACCACGGCGACGGCGTCCAGACGGTCTTCGCCGACGACCCGCGGGTGCTCACCGTGTCGCTGCACCAGGACCCGACGACGCTCTGGCCGGGCACCGGCCGCGCCGACGACACGGGCGGCCCGGGCGGGGCCGGCACCGCGGTGAACATCCCGCTCCCACCGCGCACCGGTGACGCCGGCTGGCGCCGGGCGTTCGACGCGGTCGTCCCCCCGGTCCTGAGGGCGTACCGCCCCCAGATCCTCGTCACCCAGCACGGCTGTGACACCCACCGCGCCGACCCGCTCGGTGGCCTGCGGCTGTCCGTCGAGGGGCAGCGGGCGGCCGCGCTGGACCTGGCGGCACTGGCCGACGAGCTGTGCGCGGGGCGCTGGGTCGTGACCGGCGGCGGGGGCTACGACCTGCTCGACGTCGTGCCGCGCACGTGGGCCCACGTCGTCGCCGCGGCGGGGGGACAGCCGCTCGACCCGTCGACGCCGCTGCCGGCACAGTGGCTGGCCGAGCGCGCGGCCGTCCGGTCCGGCATCAGCGACGACGACGAGCGGGTGGTGACGACGATGGGTGACGACGCCGACGCGGGGTTCCGCCGGTTCGGCCACGGCCGGGGCCCGACCGATCCGGTGGACCGGGCGATCCTCGCCGTGCGGGCGGCCGCGTTCCCGAACTTCGGGCTGGACCCGGCCCTCGACTGACCGTCGGGCCGGCGCTGAGCCCATCCCCCGGCTTCCCACGCGACGCGCTAACCTCACGCACCAGCCACGTCGAGGTCTCGACGTCGGACGGGAGCGTTCCGCGTCGGGGGGACAGCATGTCGTCGGGAGCCACAGACGCCGGCCGCCCACGCGCGCCACGGTCCGCCTCGCCCGTTCCGGCTCCTGCCGCATCAGCTTCTGCCGCGTCGAGTCCGGGCGCTCGGGCGGCCGTGACCGACATCGGTCACCGCCCCCGCGAGGGCCGGGCGCTGCCGGAGGTCCGCTTCCTCACCGTGGCCGAGGTCGCCGCCGCCATGCGGGTGTCGAAGATGACCGTCTACCGGCTCGTGCACGGTGGGACGTTGCCCGCGGTCCGGGTCGGCCGCAGCTTCCGGGTGCCGGCGGACTCCGTGGCGGACTACCTGCGCGATGCCTACGTCCAGGCCGGCTGAGCCTGCGTCTGCCCAGCACGGGTCCGTGTCCGGGCGGACCGATGGAGGAGTTGGCGCGGCTGTCACATCGGCCCGGCTAACCTGGGCACCGGCCACCGCTCGGTGGCCGTCCGGCGTACGCGGTCCTCGCGGGCGCCGTCAGCAGTGGATCCGTCGTGAGGTGCCCCGGGCACGGACGACCCGGGTTGCGGCCTCAGCCGCCGCACCGGTCGGCCCGCCGAGGACACCCTGGTCCGTCGAGGAGAGGGCATCCGTGGGCTCGGTCATCAAGAAGCGTCGTAAGCGCATGGCGAAGAAGAAGCACCGCAAGTTGCTCCGCAAGACGCGCGTCCAGCGCCGTCGCCTCGGGAAGTGACGCCAACCCGGCGTTCCTGACGCCGGGAGCGGTGTCCGGCGCCCGTGCCGACCCCCGGGTGGCGAGGAGGTCGACAGGTGGGCAACGAGGTCGACCGTCACCCGGAGCAGGACCCGGCCGGCTCGAACGTCGCCAGCCCCGCCCCGGCCGGCGCCGATCCCGCCGATTTCGCTGGGCGGCTGATGCAGCGGCTGGGCACCACCGCGGAATTGCTCGGTCGCCGCGTCCTGGGCGAGCCGGTGCCGCTGGACTCCTTCGGGCTCGACCGAGAGCTCACCGAGCAGGTCGTGGCTCCCGCGCTGCGTCCGCTGTACCGGTCATGGTTCAAGGTGGACGCCCAGCGGATGGACCTGGTGCCCGCGAGCGGCCCGGCCCTGCTCGTGGCCAACCACTCCGGGGTGTTGCCGTGGGACGCGCTGATGCTCGCGGTCGCCGTGCACGACGAGGCGCCCGGTCGGCGTCTGCTCCGGCTGCTGGCCGCGGACCTGGTCTTCGACGTCCCGGTGCTCGGCCGGCTCGCCCGAAGCGCCGGCGCCGTCAACGCACGGGTCTCGGATGCCGAGGCGCTGCTGGACGCCGGCGAGCTGGTCGGGGTGTTCCCCGAGGGCTTCCGGGGGACCGGCAAGCTTTACCGCGACCGCTACCGGCTGCAGCGGTTCGGCCGCGGCGGCTTCGTGTCGGTCGCCCTCCGCACGGGCGCGCCGATCATCCCGTGTGCCGTGGTCGGCGCCGAGGAGGCCCACCCGATGCTGGCGGACGTCCCGGCACTGGCGCGGGCGCTGAAGCTGCCCTACTTCCCGATCACCCCGACCTGGCCGTTGCTCGGCCCGCTCGGGCTGGCCCCGCTGCCGGCCTCCTGGACCATCCGGCTGGCGGACCCGGTGCCCACCGCCCACCTCGGCGCGGCCGCGGCCGACGACCCGGGCCAGGTCCAGGAACTCGCTCACCGGGTCAAGTCCGAGATCGCCCGGATGCTCACCGACCTGGTCCCTGGCGTCGACCGCGCGTGAGGCGCTCGACCCGCGCCCGCGATCATCGGTCGGGGCGAGCGCTCAGCGGCCGCGGCGTACCGCCGCGGCGATCACCATTCCGGTGGACACGGTGACGACGCCGGCGGTCAGCCGCACGCAGAGCCAGGCGGCCTGCCGGCCCCGGCGGTAGTCGCGGACGGACCAGCCGCGCGAGCGGGCCAGCCGGCGCAGCGCGCGGTCCGGGTTGATCGCGTTCGGGTGCCCGACCATCGACAGCAGCGGGACGTCGTGGGAGGAGTCGGAGTAGGCCGAACACCGCGCCAGGTCCAGCCCCAGCCTGTGGGCGAGCTCGCCGACGGCCGCCGCCTTCGCCTGCCCGCGCAGCACCTCCCCGATCAGGCGCCCGGTGTAGACGCCGTCGACGGACTCCGCGACCGTCCCGAGCGCCCCGGTCAGTCCCAGCCGGCCCGCCAGCGTGGTCGCCACCTCGACCGGAGCGGCCGTGACCAGCCACACCGGTTCCCCGGCCGCGACGTGCGCACGGGCGAGCTCCACGGTCCCGGGCCAGACCTTGTCCGCGGCGATGCCGCGCACCACCTCCTCGACGATGCCCTGCAGGTCGTCGACGCGATAGCCGCGGATCAAGGTGAGCAGCCGGTGGCGGGCCGTCTCGACCACTGCCGTGCTCTCGGCACCGCTGACGCGGAACCGCAGCTGGTGCCAGGCGCCGTGCAGGATCGCGCGGTGGGTGAAGTAACGGCGTCGCCAGAGCCCGACGGCCAGGTGGAACAGGGCGGCTCCGCGGACGACGGTGTTGTCCAGGTCGAAGAACGCGGCGGCAGTAGCGGGCGGCGCGTCCCGCGCGGCGGCGGCCGCGGGCGGCGCGTCCCGCGCGGCGGCAGCAACGTCGTCCACGCAGCGCAGCGTAGGGGGAGCAGCCGGCGCCCGGTGGGTCGAGGATGGCGCGGATGCCCAGTCCCACGGCGCGCGTCGCCCTGTTCACCCGGCCCGGCTGTCATCTGTGCGACGACGCCAGGCCGGTCGTCGAGGCGGTCTGCCGCCGCACGGGGGACTCGTGGACCGAGCACGATGTCGATGCCGACGAGCGTCTGCGCCGCCTCTACACGGACAAGGTGCCGGTGGTCACCGTCGACGGCACGGTCGTGGACTTCTGGCGCGTCGACGAACGGCGCCTGCAGGACCGGCTCGCCACGCGCCGGTGAGCAGTCGGAGCCTCGGCGTGACGTCTGGCACACCACTTTGTGCCTGCATTCACAAGGTCGTACGTTGACGTCCTGACCGGTTGACGCCGCGGACGCAGCGTGCGGGACACCGGCGGTTCCCCGGCTCGGGGAGCGGCGTGCGACACGGGGGGTGGCCGATGGCGCAGGAGTTCAGCGGCGGGCACCGGGTACTCGGCGAGCTGCCCGAGGCGACCGTCAACCAGCTGCCGGTCTACCTTCGGGCGCTGACCGGGCTGGTGGACAGCGGTGTCGGCACCGTCGCCAGTGACGCACTCGCCCGGGCCGCTGGGGTCACGCCGGCCAAGCTGCGCCGGGACCTTTCCTACCTCGGCTCCTACGGTGTCCGCGGCGTCGGCTACGACGTGGGGTACCTGCGCCAGGAGATCGAGTCCACGCTCGGCCTGACCCACGACTGGCCGGTCGTCATCGTCGGCATGGGCAACCTCGGGCAGGCGCTGGCGAAGTACGGCGGATTCGACTCCCGTGGCTTCCGGATCCGCGCCGCCCTCGACACCGACCCGGCCGTGGTGGGGACGCGCGCCGGTGCGCTGGTCGTCCGGCCGCTGGCGGACCTCGACGACGCGGTCCGCGGGTCGCACACGGCGATCGGCGTGATCACCACCCCCGGATCGGCCGCGCAGGACGTCTGTGACCGGCTCGTCGCGGCGGGGGTGACCAGCGTGCTGAACTTCGCCCCCGTCCTGCTACAGGTCCCACCCGAGGTCGACGTGCGCAAGGTCGATCTGGGCGTGGAGCTGCAGATCCTGGCCTTCCACGAGCAGCGCAAGGCCCTGGCTGGCCAGCTGGTCGCAGCCGACCTGGCGCCCGGCGATCGGGTGCCCGGCGATCGGGTCCCCGCCGATGCCGGGGCGGCGTCCTGATGGGGCTGCTCGCGGTCGGCCTCTCCCACGCCGGCACGCCGATCCCGTTGCTGGAGCGGGTTGCCCTCGGCCCGGAAGCCGCCGACAAGCTGGCCACCGATGCCATCGCGTCCCCGCACGTCGCCGAGGCGGCCGTGGTCAGCACCTGCAACCGCCTGGAGGTGTACGCCAGCGTCGACCGGTTCCATGCCGGGGTCGAGTCGCTGACCGGACTGCTGGAGCGGCACACCGGCGTCCCCGCTGCCGAGCTGGTCCCGCACCTGGCCGTCTCCTACGAGGGCGCAGCCGTGCGGCACCTGTTCTCGGTCGCGGCCGGGCTGGAGTCGGTGGTGGTGGGCGAACCGCAGATCACCGGGCAGGTCCGGACTGCGCTGCGCCACGGACAGGACGGCGAGACCGTCGGGACCTTCCTGAACGACGTCTTCCAGCAGGCCCTGCGCGTCGGCCGGTCGGTGCGGGCCCGCACCGGCATCGACCAGGCCGGCCAGTCGATGCTCGCGGTCGCGCTCGACCTCGCCGGGCCGCTGCCGTCTGCCGCCCGGGTCGTGGTGCTCGGCGCGGGCTCGTTGGCCGGGTTGGCCGCCGCGACGGTGCGCCGGCGCGGCGCGGGCAGCCTCGTCATCGCCAACCGCAGCCCGGAGCGGGCGGCCGCGACGGCCCGCCTGCACGGCGGGGTGCCGCTGGCGCTGGCCGACACCGGCGGCCTCGTCGACGCGCTGCGCTGGGCGGACCTGCTGGTGGCGTGCACCGGCGCGCCGTACGTCGTGCTGTCCGCCGCCGTGGTCGCAGCCGCGCGGGCGGGCTCCGGACGGCCGTTGGCCGTGCTCGACCTCGCGCTGCCGCACGATGTCGACCCGGCCGTCGCCGAGCTGCCCGGGGTCCGGGTGGTGGACCTGACCGCCGTCGCCGGGAGCGGGCTCGGGCGCCGCCGGGACGACGAGATCGGCCTCGCCCGCGACCTGGTCGACGCCGAGGCGCTGCGGTTCGAGGAACGCGATGTCGGGCGGTCGACCCAGCCGGCCGTGGTTGCGCTGCGCCGGATGGCCGCCGGCGTGGTCGCCACCGAGCTGGAGCGGCTGGATGCCCGCCTGCCGCAGCTGTCCGACCCCGACCGCGCCGAGGTCGCCCGTACGGTCCGCCGCGTCGTGGACAAGCTGCTGCACCAGCCCTCGGTACGGGTCCGCGAGCTTGCGGGCGGTGCGGACGGGCTGGACTACGCCGTCGCGCTGCGCGAGCTGTTCGCGCTGGACCCAGATGCCGTGAACGCGATCACCGAGACGGTGCTCCCGGAGCGGGGCCGGACGTGAGCACCCCGGTCCTGCGGGTCGCGACGCGGGGCAGCGCGCTGGCGCTTGCCCAGGCGGGCACGGTCGCCGCCCGGCTGGCCGCCGTGACCGGCGCGTCGGTCGACCTCGTCCCGGTCCGGACCGTCGGTGACAGCGACCGGCGTGCCCTGACGGTCATCGGCGGGTCCGGAGTGTTCGTCGGCGCCGTCCGGGCTGCCGTCGTGGGTGGGCAGGCCGACGTGGCCGTCCATTCGTTCAAGGACCTGCCGACAGCGCCGCCGGACGGGTTGGTCGTTGCCGCGGTGCCGCCCCGGGAGGACCCGCGCGACGCACTCGTGGCCCGGGACGGGCTGGCGCTGGACGAGCTGCCCGACGGCGCCCGCATCGGCACCGGCTCCCCGCGGCGCGCCGTCCAGCTGGCCGCGTACGCCCGGCGGCTGGGCCGGACGTGGCAGGTGGCGCCGGTGCGCGGCAACGTCGACACCCGGCTGCGCGCCGTCGGCAACGGCTTCGACGCGGTCGTCGTGGCCGCCGCCGGGCTGGCCCGGCTCGGTCGGTCGGCGGAGGCCACCCAGGTGCTGGGGGCCGCGGTGATGCTGCCCGCCCCGGCCCAGGGCGCACTGGCGGTCGAGGCCACGCCCGCTGTCCCCGGCTGGCTCGCCGCGGGCCTGGCCGCGCTGGACGACCCCGCCGCGCACGCGGCAGCGGTCGCGGAGCGGGCGGTGCTCGCCGAACTCGGAGCCGGGTGCTCCGCGCCGGTTGCTGCGCTGGCGATCTGCACGGGCGCGCTCGGGAACGGATCCGCGGAAGCGGGGACACGGGTGGAGCTGACCGCGTTGGTCGCGACCGCCGACGGCGGCACGGTGTGGCGGGCGTCGGCGTCCGGGCCGCAACAGGCTGCGGTCGCGGTCGGCACCGACGTGGCGCGTCAGCTGTTGGCCGGCGGCGCCGGGGCAGTGGCAGGAATCGAGCCGGGCACCGGAATCGAGCCGGGCACCGGAATCGAGCCGAGTACAGGGATCGAGCCGGACATCAGGGTGAGCGGCGCCGGGGGGAGGCTGCGATGAGCATTGCCGAGATGCACGGGGTGTACGGGCTGGACCGGGCGGACGGGGTGAGCACGGCCGACGGGCCCGGCGGGGTGAGCACGGCCGACGGGCCCGGCGGGGTCAGCACGGCCGACGGGGCGCCCGGCCCTGCCGGCACGGTGCGGGCACCGCGGCCACAGCGCGAGACCGGGGCCGCCCAGGTCGTCTTCGTCGGGGCCGGTCCGGGTGAGCCGGACCTGCTGACGGTGCGTGCGGCGGCGCTGGTGGCCGGCGCCCAGGTGCTCGTCGTTCCGGAGGTCGCGCATGCCGGTCGCTGGGGTGCGGTGGCGGCCGGGGCGCGGCTGGTCGGCATCGACGGCGCCGGCGGCCCGGCCGAGCGAGCGCGGCTGCTCGCCGACCTCGCCACCGAGGGCCTGTCCGTCGTCCGGGTCGTCCCCGGTGACGTGCTGTCCGCGCCCGGACTGCCCGAGGAGGTCGCGGCGTGCCGGGCACTGGGCACCGCCGTGCACATCGTTCCGGGACTGGCCCCGGCGACTGCGTGGACGACGTTCGCCGGGGTCCCGCTCAACCGGCCCGGCAGCTCCCCGGTCCAGGTCGTCGACCTCCGGCTGCCGGGCGCGACCGAAGCTGCGGACCAGGTCGCCGCGGCCGTGTGTGCCGGGTCGACGGCGGTCGTCCTCGGCGACGGCGCGAGCGTGAGCGTCTTCGGCCGCACCGTCGCCGCCCGCGTGCCCCACGAGGCGTGCGTCGAGGCACTGCTCACCACCGCTCCCGGGACCGTCGGCCAGCGGTCGGTGCGGAGCACCCTGGACCGCTTGGCCGACGAGGGCACGCGGACCCCGACCCCGGGCGAGGCGGTGCTCGTGCTCGGCTCGGGCGCGGGGGAGGACCGGCTGGACTGGTTCGAGAGCCGGCCGCTGTTCGGCTGGCAGGTCCTCGTGCCCCGCACCCGCGAGCAGGCGGGGTCGCTGGACGCCGAGCTGCGCGGACACGGTGCCGTGCCGGTGGAGGTTCCGACGATCTGCGTCGAGCCGCCCCGCACGCCGGCGCAGATGGACAAGGCGATCCGCGGGCTCGTCGAGGGCCGGTACGAGTGGGTGGCTTTCACCAGCGTCAACGCCCTGCGGGCGGTCCGGGACAAGATCGTCGAGCTTGGCCTGGACGCCCGGTCGATGTCGGGCCTGAAGATCGCCGCCGTCGGGCAGGCCACCGCCGACGCGCTGCGGGCGTGGGGCATCGAGCCGGACCTGGTCCCCGTCGGGGAGCAGTCCGCGGCCGGTCTGGTCGCGGAGTTCCCCGAGTACGACGCCGTGCTGGACCCGATCAACCGGGTCCTGCTGCCACGGGCGGACATCGCCACCGACACGCTGCTGGCCGGCCTGGTGCGGATGGGCTGGGAGGTCGACGACGTGACCGCGTACCGGACCGTCCGTGCGGCACCGCCGCCCGCCCCGGTGCGGGATGCGATCAAGACCGGTGCGTTCGACGCGGTCCTGTTCACCAGCTCCTCGACGGTCCGCAACCTGGTCGGCATTGCCGGCAAGCCGCACGCGAACACCGTCGTGGCCTGCATCGGGCCGCAGACGGCCCGGACGGCGGTCGAGCACGGCCTGGTCGTCTCCGTCGTCGCCGAGACGCCGTCGGTGGCGGAGCTGACGCGGGCGCTGGCCGGTTTCGCCGCCGCCCGCGCCGACCGGCTCCGTGCCGCCGGCAAACCGGTGGTGCCGCCGTCCAAGGCCCGCCCGATCCGTCGGGTCACTGCCGCGAAGGCGGTCAAGCCGGACGCGGATCCGGGTACCGGACCAACCGGGGGGACGCGGTGAGCGGCTCGTTTCCGGCGGTGCGCCCGCGCCGGCTGCGGCGGACGCCGGCGCTGCGCCGGCTCGTCGCCGAGACCGCGGTCCGTCCCTCCCAGCTGGTGCTGCCGGTGTTCGTCCGGGAGGGAGCGACCGAGCCGGTGCCGATCGCCTCGATGCCCGGTGTCGTGCAGCACAGCCGGGACTCGCTGCGCAAGGAGGTCGCTCAGGCCGTCGCGGCCGGTCTGGGCGGGGTGATGTTGTTCGGTGTCCCCGAGCACAAGGACGCCGTCGGCAGCGGGGTGGAGGACCCGTCCGGCGTGCTGAACGTCGCGCTCGCCGACGTGGCCGCCGAGGTCGGGGACGAGCTGCCGGTGATGAGCGACCTGTGCCTGGACGAGTTCACCGACCACGGCCACTGCGGGGTGCTCGCCGCGGACGGCAGCGTCGACAACGACGCGACGCTGGCTGCTTACGGCCGCGCCGCGGTCGCGCAGGCCGCGGCGGGCAGCACCGTCGTCGGCCCGAGCGGGATGATGGACGGCCAGGTCGGGGTGATCCGTGCGGCGCTGGACACCGCCGGGTATCCCGACACGCTGATCCTCGCCTACGCCGCGAAGTACGCGTCCGCCTTCTTCGGCCCGTTCCGCGAGGCCGTCGGCTCGTCGTTACGCGGGGACCGGCGGACCTACCAGCAGGACGGCGCGAACCGCCGGGAGGCCCTGCGCGAGGTCGCCCTCGACGTCGACGAGGGTGCGGACATGGTGATGGTCAAGCCCGCGCTGGCCTATCTCGACGTGTTGTCCGACGTGCGGGCGGCCGTCGACGTGCCGGTCGCCGCCTACAACGTCAGCGGCGAGTACGCGATGGTGGAGGCCGCGGCCGCGAACGGCTGGATCGACCGGGACGCCGCGGTGCTGGAGACGCTGACTGCCATCCGCCGGGCCGGCGCGGACGTCATCCTGACCTACTGGGCGCTGGACGCGGCACGTCTGCTCACCGGGGGTCGTTGACCGCCCGTGAGGCCGTTCCCGAGCGCCGCGCCGTTCCCTTATGACTCCCCCAACTCGGCGGCGCTGTTCGCCCGGGCCCGCGCCGTCATCCCCGGCGGGGTGAACTCCCCCGTCCGCGCGTTCCGGGCCGTCGGCGGGACACCGCGCTTCATGGCCACCGGGCACGGCCCCTATCTGACCGACGCCGACGGCCGGGAGTACGTGGACCTGGTCTGCTCGTGGGGGCCGCTGCTGCACGGCCACGCGCACCCGGTGGTTCTTGACGCCGTGCTGCGGGCCGCGGCGTCCGGGACCTCCTACGGTGCCCCGACCGAGGGCGAGGTGGCGCTCGCCGAGGAGCTGGTCGCCCGGGCGCCGGTGGAGCAGGTACGGCTGGTCTCCTCCGGCACCGAGGCCACGATGTCCGCGGTCCGGCTGGCCCGCGGCGTGACCGGCCGGTCGCGGGTGGTGAAGTTCGCCGGGTGCTACCACGGGCACGTGGACTCGCTGCTGGCCGCGGCCGGGTCCGGGGTGGCGACCCTTGCCCTGCCGGACAGCGCCGGGGTGACCGCGACCGAGACCGCGCAGACGATCGTCGTGCCGTACAACGACCGCGCCGCGCTGACCGCAGCGTTCGACAGGTTCGGCGACGAGATCGCGTGCGTGATCACCGAGGCGGCCGGCGGGAACATGGGCGTCGTCCCTCCCCGCGACGGGTTCAACGGCTTCCTGCGCTCGACCGCGCACGCGCACGGTGCGCTGCTCATCGTGGATGAGGTGATGACCGGGTTCCGGGTCAGCCGGTCCGGCTGGTACGGGCTGGACCCCGTCGCCGGGGACATCACCACCTTCGGCAAGGTGATGGGCGGCGGCTTCCCGGCGGCGGCGTTCGGTGCGTCGGCGCAGGTAATGGCGCACCTGGCGCCGGTAGGCCCGGTGTACCAGGCCGGCACGCTGTCCGGGAACCCGGTCGCGACCGCGGCCGGGCTGGCGACGCTGCGGCTGGCGACCGACGACGCCTACGCGCGCCTGGACGCGACGTCGGCGGCGTTGCGTGCCGAGGTGGCCGCGGCGCTGACGGCCGCGTCGGTGCCGCACGTACTCGGGGTCGCCGGGTCGATGTTCAGCGTCTTCTTCACCGACCCCGCGGTAACTCCGGTGGTCGGTGACTACGAGCAGGCGCGGACCCAGGACGCGGGGGTCTACCGGGCGTTCTTCCACGCGATGCTGGCCCGGGGCGTGTACCTGCCGCCGTCCGGCTTCGAGTCCTGGTTCGTGTCCACGGTGCACGACGGCGCCGCGCTGGACCGGGTCGTCGCGGCGCTGCCGGCGGCGGCCCGCGCCGCTGCCGAGGCGCTCGAGGGGGCTCCCGCGTGACCCGTCCGCTGACCGTCCACCTGCTCCGGCACGGCGAGGTGTACAACCCCGAGCACGTGCTCTACGGCCGGCTGGCCGGATTCTCGCTGTCCGCGCGCGGGCTGGCGATGGCCGAGCGGGTCGCCGAGGTCCTCACCGCCGTCCCCGCCGGCCGGGCCCGGGTCGGGCTGGTCGCCAGCTCGCCGCTGCAGCGGGCGCGGGAGACCGCGGGTCCGACGGCTGCGGCCCTCGGTCTGCCCGTCGAGACCGACGACCGGCTGATCGAGGCCGCATCGATGCTGCAGGGCCGTCGCGTCGACCGGTCGGTGCTGCGCGACCCGGGGTTCGTGCGGTCGCTGGCCCACCCGCTGCGCCCGGGCTGGGGTGAGCCGTACCGCGAGATCGCCGACCGGATGTGGGCCGCGCTGGCCGACGCCGCGCCGCGCGCCGACGCCGCCGGCTGTGCCGCCCTGCTGGTCAGTCACCAGCTGCCGGTCTGGACCGCGCGCCGGTTCGGCGAGCGGCGACGGCTGTGGCACGACCCGCGCTCGCGGCAGTGCAGCCTCGCGTCGCTCACCACCCTGACCTTCGACGCCGAGCGGCTGCCCCCGCGCGGGCCCGCCTGGCCGACGGCGCTGCGCGACGCCCTCGTCGGGGTCGACTACAGCGAGCCGGCACACGACCTGCTGGCCGGCGCCGACGACGTGATGCAGCCCCAGGGGGCGGTCGCGTGAGGACTGGGTCATGAGTGTGGGGCGGCGGTCGGTGCTGCGTGCCGCGGGGTTCACCGCGCTCGCGGCGGGGGTGGGCGGCGGTCTGGCGGCCTGCACCGGCACCGGTGCCGCCGGGTCGACGCCGGTCAACGGCGACCCGGGCAGCAGCGCGTCGCTGCGGGTGATCCCCGTCGCCGAGCGGAAGGCGGCCCCGGTGCTGACCGGTCCGCTCGTGGACGGCGCACCGTTCGACCTCGGCGCCTGGCGCGGATCGCCCGTCGTCGTCAACGTCTGGGGCAGCTGGTGCGGACCGTGCAACGACGAGCAGCCGGACCTGGTCGCCGCGGCGAAAGCGCTCGCGCCGCGCGGGGTGAAGTTCCTCGGGCTGGACCAGGAGACCAGCCGGGCGAACGCGCAGGCGCACCAGCGCACCTACGGGGTGACCTATCCGAGTCTGGCCGACCCCGACGGGACACAGCTGCTGCGGTTCCGGGGGTTGATCCCGCCGGCGTCGGTCCCGACCACCGTCGTCCTCGACACCGAGCACCGGGTCGCCGCGTTCAAGATCGCCCGGATCACCAAGGCGACGCTGCTCGCGATGGTCGACGAGGTAACGGGGCGGTGACCGGCCGGTGACGATGGCCGGCCTGACCGCCGTGACCGCGCTGCCCGCGTCCGTCGGCGATGCCTTCGGGCAGATTGCGCTCTCCGGTTCGCTGGTGCTCGCCGTGCCGGTGGCGGTGCTGGCGGGAGCGGTGTCCTTCTTCTCGCCCTGCGTACTCCCGCTGCTGCCCGCCTACCTCAGCTACGTCACCGGCATGACCGGGGCCCAGCTGGCGTCGGCCGACGCGCCGGCCGACGCGCGCCGCACCGGCCGGACGGTGCTCGGGGTGCTGCTGTTCGTGCTCGGGTTCAGTGCCTGGTTCGTCTCCCTGGGGGCGGCGTTCGGCGGTGTCGGAGCACTGCTCCGTGAGCACCGCACCGTTCTGGACCGGGTGCTCGGCACGCTGGTCATCGTCGTCGGCCTGGTCTTTGCCGGTGCGTTCCGGGTGCTGCAGCGCGACCTCCGGGTGCACCGGGTTCCGGCGGTCGGACTGGCGGCGGCCCCACTGCTCGGGGTCTTGTTCGGTGTCGGTTGGACGCCGTGCATCGGTCCCACGCTGAGCGCCGTACTGCTGTTGACCGTCACCGACGGGGGAGCGGAACGCGGGGCACTGCTCACCGCCGTCTACTGCCTAGGGCTGGGCGTGCCGTTCCTGCTGGTGGCCGGTGCCTTCGGCCGGCTCGCCGGGACGCTGCGGTTCTTCCGCCGGCACGGCCTGGCCGTCGCCCGGTTCGGCGGGGCGATGCTGATCGTGGTCGGACTGCTGCTGGTCACCGGCATGTGGTCACTGGCCGTCGAGCAGCTGCAGGCCTGGTCCGGCACCGTGACGACACCGGTCTGAGCGGGGCGACCATGGTCGACACCACCACCACCACCACCACCACCACCGGCACGGGTACGGGCACTCGCCCGACCGACGGCGCACGGTTCGCCGAGGACACCGGCCCGCAGCGCCCGGCCGGCCCGCCGCCGTCGCTGTCCCCGCAGGAGATGGCGCGCTGGGCGTGGCGGCAGCTGACGTCGATGCGGACCGCGCTGATCCTGCTGTTCCTGCTGGCGTTGGCCGCCGTCCCGGGCTCGCTGGTCCCGCAGCGCAATCAGGACCCGGCCGCCGTCGCCGCTTTCTACGGCCAGCACGCCGGACTGGCGGTCTGGTATGAGCGGGTCGGGCTGTTCACCGTCTACAGCAGCCCGTGGTTCGCGGCGGTGTACCTGCTGCTGTTCACCTCACTCGTCGGCTGCATCGTCCCGCGGACCGGCATCCACGCCCGCGCGCTGCGGTCCCGGCCCACGGTGACCCCGCGGGTGCTCGCCCGGATGCCCGCGCATTCGACCTGGACCACGGCGACGCCACCGGCCGACGTCCTGCGGGCGGCCGCGGACCGCCTCGGCGGGCGCCGGGGCTGGCGGCCCGGTCACCGGCTGGCCGCCCGCCCGGACCCGCTCGCGCCGGTCGCGGCCGAGCGCGGACACCTGCGCGAGACCGGCAACCTGCTGTTCCACGTCGCGCTGCTGGTGGTGCTGGCCGGGGTCGCCGTCGGCTCGCTGTTCGGGTACCGGGGGACGTCGATCGTGGTGGTCGGCTCGGGCTTCTCCAACCAGGCGTCCCGCTACCCGGACCTGACGACCGGTGCCCTGCGCGGGCCGGACCGACTGCCGCCGTTCACGATCCGGCTGGACAGGTTCGACGCGAGCTTCTTCCGCAGCGGCCCGCAGCTCGGCACCCCCGACGACTTCCGCGGGCAGCTGACCGTCATCGATTCCCCGGACGCGGCGCCGCGGCAGGCGACCCTGCGGCTGAACCACCCGGTCGCCGTGTCCGGTGCCCAGGTGAGCCTGCTGGGCAACGGGTACGCGCCGGTCATCACCGTCCGCGACGCGGCCGGCCGGGTCCTCTACTCCGACGCGACGGTGTTCCTGCCGTCGGATGCGGCCTACAGCTCGGACGGGGTCGTCAAGGTGCCGGACGCGAAGCCGACCGGGCTCGAGGTCGTCGGCCGGTTCCTGCCGACCGCGGCCACCGGGTTCGCCGACTCGGTGTTCCCCGGGCCGGAGGCTCCGCAGTTGCGGATGGTCGCCTACCGGGGGGCTTTCGCCGCCGGCGCCGGCTCGGGGTCGGTCTACGTCCCGGACCAGGCGCTCATCGACTCCGGGAAGCTGAAGTCGTTCACCACCGCGACCGGCCAGCCGCTGACGTTCAGCCTCCGGCTGGGCGACCGGTTCACCCTGCCGGAGGGTGCGGGCTCGGTCAGCTTCGACGGCCTGCAGCGGTGGGCGAACGTCCAGGTCAACTCCGACCCGGGCGACGGGCTGGTCCTCGGCGGAGCGATCGCGGCTGTCGTCGGCCTGTGCGGGTCGCTGTTCCTGCGGCGTCGGCGCTGGTGGGTGCGCGCGGGCGTGGACGGGGCCGGGCGTACCGTCGTCGAAGTCGCCGGTCTGGACCGCAACGACAGCACGGACCTGTCCGAGGAGATGACCGACCTCGTCGACGTCCTGCAGCGAGTTGCTCCGCCCGACCTGGCCAGCAGCACCACCGAGGGGATACCGGCGTGACCGATCTGGGCACCTTCTCCGACGACGTCGTCAGCGCGGCTGTCGTCGTCTTCGTCCTCGCCCTGGTCGCGTTCGCCGCGGAATGGGCGTTCGGCAGCTCCGGCGGCGTCAGCCGTGCCACCGACCGCGAGCGCGACGCCTCGGCACTGGCGGGCACCCCCGGCCCGGACGCCGAGATGCTGCACGGCCCCGCGGGTCCGGTCGGCGCGGCGCACATCTCCGGCGGCGCCGATTCTGGCCGGTTCGTTTCCGGCGACCACGTTTCCGGCGGCCCCGTTTCCGCCCGCATCGAGGGTGGTTCCGGGTCGACGGCCCTGCTCGCCCGCCCGGGCGTCTCGACCCTGACCGCGGACGGCCCCGGTGGGGGGGCGTGGGGTGCGCCTGGCGGGTCCGGGCCGGGCCGGCGCGCGGCGACCGCCGGGTCGATCGGATCGATGCTGCAGCTGCTCGCGGTCCTGCTGCTGGGCGTCGGGGTGGTCACCCGCGGGATCGCCGCGGACCGGGTGCCGTGGGGCAATCTCTACGAGTTCGCGATCACCGGCAGTTTCGCGGTGACCGCAGTGCACGTCGTGCTGCGGCGCCGGCTCGGGCTGCAGTTCCTCGACGTCTGGCTCGCCGGGTTCGCGGCAACCTGCGCAGGCAGCGCGATCCTGCTGTTCCACGAGGCCGTCGGCCCGCTCCGTCCGCAACTGCGGTCCTACTGGCTGGTGATCCACGTCTCGGCGGCGGTGATCGCCACCGGGGTGTTCACCGTCGGTGCCGTGCTGGCCGCGCTGTACCTGTTCCGGGACCGTCGGGAGGCCGCCGGCCGGGTCGCGGTCGGCTACGTCACCCGCCTGCCGTCGGCGACGGCGCTGGACCGGATGAGCTACCGGGTGCACGCGTTCGCGTTCCCGATCTACACGCTGGCGTTGATCTTCGGGGCCGTCTGGGCCAAGGCCGCCTACGGCCGGTATTGGGAGTGGGACCCCAAGGAGACCTGGATGCTGATCAGCTGGGTCCTCTACGCCGCGTACCTGCACGCACGGGCGACCGCCGGCTGGAAGGGCAGGGTCGCGTCGGTGATCGCGCTCGTCGCGTTCGGGACGATCCTGTTCAACCTGCTCGGGGTGAACTTCCTCATCGCCGGCAAGCACTCCTACGCCAACTGAGGCGGCGGTGAGCTCCCCTGCGTTGCGCCCGGCGCAGGCGTTCGCCGTCTACACCGGCGCCCGCGTCGCTGCCTTCGTGGTGTGCCTGGGGCTGCTGTACCTGGTCGGGTTCCGCAGGTACGCGCTCGTCCTGGGTGCGCTGCTGCTCTCCGCGGTCGCCAGCCTGCTGTTGCTCCGGCACCAGCGCGCTGTGGTGTCGACGGCAATTGCGTCCCGCCCGCGACGTCCGCGCCGGCAAGCAGTCACTCGCCCGATGCCCGGACGCGACCCCGACGACCCGCACGCCGACGACCCGTACGCCGAGGACGACCTCGCCGCCGAGGATCCGTACGCCGACGACCCGCACGCCGACGACCCGTACGCCGAGGACGACCTCGCCGCCGAGGATCCGTACGCCGACGATGACCGAGACGCCGATAGACGCGCCAGTGCCGACTCTCGGGCCCCCGACGGGCGCTAGTCGAGTTCGCTGCTCGCCGAGGTCGCCGACGGCTCGGCGACACAGAGCCGGTCGTCGCCAACGCGCGGCGAACTCTGGTGGTCAGGACGGGCCCGGGTCCGCCGGATGTGCCCGGAACAGCGCCGGGCCGGGTCGGCGGCCGTCGGGTCGGACAGTCACCCGGTGAGGGCGAGACCCACCCCGAGCAGGGCGCCGAACACCAGCTCGGCCAGGCCTGTGTCCCGCAGTACCGGGACCAGGGCCATCCCGGTCGCCCCCCGGGAAACCGCGCGAATGCCCCGAATCGCCAGGGGGAGCGAGCCGAACGCCAGCAACACCGCCGGCCCGGTCGCGGCGAGCACGAACACCAGCACGTACGGGACAGTGACCAGCGCGGCGTAGCCCATCCGCGCCCGACGCTCGCCGAGCCGGACCGCCAGCGTCCGCTTGCCGACCGCCGCGTCGCCGGACAGGTCCCGCAGGTTGTTCGCCATCAGCACCGCGCACGCGAGCAGTCCGACGGCGGCGCCGGTGACAACGGCCGGCCAGCCGATCCGGGCGGCCCCGTCAGCCCCGTCAGCCTGGACGAAGGCGGTCCCGACCGTGGCGACCAGGCCGAAGAAGACGAACACGCTGACCTCGCCGAGCCCCCGGTACCCGTACGGGCGCCGACCGCCGGTGTAGTACCAGGCGGCACCGATGCAGGCCGCGCCCACGAACACCAGCCACCACGCCGAGCTCAGCGCGAGGACCAGCCCGAGCAGCGCAGCGACTGCGAAGCAGGCGCCGGCGGCCAGTTTCACCGCCCGGGCGGGCACGGCTCCGCTGGCGACCAGTCGCGCCGGGCCGACCCGGACCGCGTCGGTCCCGCGGACGCCGTCGGAGTAGTCGTTGGCGAAGTTCACCCCGACCTGCAGGGCCAGCGCCAGCAGCAGGGCCAGCACGGCCTTCCACCAGACCACGTTCCCGGCCTGGGCGGCGGCGCCGGTCCCGGCGAGTACCGGGGCGACCGAGGCGGGCAACGTGCGTGGTCGCGTCGCCTCGAGCCACTGGGCGGGCGTGGCCATGCGGTGGTCCTCCAGTCCGATGCCGGCCCGCAGCGATGTCCGGGGCGACCCCGATCCCATCACGGCACCGGACCCGCGGCGACGCCGGTGTGGCGTGGGGCCGGGGGGTTCAGTCGGTCAGGGGTCTCCCACCCGACGGTCGTGCCTGCCTCTCGATCGACGGTGTCGGGCGGTCGCGCGTCACCGAGCGCTACGCGGGCCGACGGCGTCACGCGAGCAACCGCGAGGCCAGCCGGGTCGCCGCGGCGCGGTCGGGCTTGCCGATCCCGAGCAGTGGCACCGCATCGACGGCGACGACGTCCCGCGGCGCCGATGCCCGGCCCAGCCGGTCGGCGACCAGCGCCCGCAGCCGGCCGGCGTCCGGGCTCGCCCCGGACGCTCCCGTCGGCCCAGAGACCACCAGGGCGACGACCCGCTGGCCCCACTCCGGATCCGGCAGCCCGACGACCACCGCGTCGGCCACCCCGCCGGCGCCGGTGAGCACCCGCTCGACGGCTGCCGGGCTCACCAGCTCCCCGCCGGTCACCAGGGCGTCGTCCGCCCGGCCGAGGACCTCCAGGCGTCCGTCGCTGTCGAGCGCGCCGAGGTCGCCGGTGGTGAACACCCCGTCGGTGAGCACCGCTCCGGTAGCCGCAGGATCGCGGCGGTAACCGGCGAAGAGCACCGATCCGGTCAGGATGATCCGTCCGTCGGGTGCAAGAGCAACGCTCACACCAGCTAGCGGGGTCCCCGCGTAGACACAGCCGCCGCACGTCTCGCTCATGCCGTAGGTCTCGACGACTGCGACACCGGCACGGCGGGCACGGGCGAGCAGCGGCGCCGGGGCGCCCGCCCCGCCGAGCAGGACCGCGTCAAATCCCTGCAGCGCGGCGCGGGCCGTGTCGTCGCCGAGCAACCGGGTGAGCTGGGTCGGGACGAGCGAGGTGTAGCGGCGCCCGGGGCCGGCCAACTGCGATGCGGCCGCCGCGAAGCCGTCGGCGTCGAATCCGGCCGAGAGGTCCTGGCAGACCGGCCTCGTCCCCGCGCTGATCGACCGGAGCAGCACCTGCAGGCCGGCAACGTGCGTGGTCGGCAGGCACAACAGCCAGCGCCCCGGCCCACCGATGCGCGAGTGCGTGGCGGCCGCCGATGCCGCGAGCGCCGACACCGTCAGCAGTACTCCGCGTGGGGTACCGGTCGAGCCGGATGTCGGGACCACGAGCGCCACCGGATCCGGCGTGCCGTCGGCCGCGACGGACTGTTCGAGCGGTTCGTCGACGGCGGCCATCCGCAGCACGGCCGCCCCTGCCGCACCGTTCGGCACCGGAACGAGAGCCGGACCGGTTCCGGCCACCGAAGCGGCCAGGGCGGGCAGTAGTTCGTCCAGCACGGCCGGCCCCGACGGGCAGCCGACCGGGCGCAGCGCTGTCGATGCCACCATGCGCCCCACGCTAGGAGCCCGCCCCGCCGACGTGGCGGGCGTCTGCTCCCCAAGCGACGTTGGGTGAAGCCCGTCCGAGAGCGTGCCGACCCTGAGGTTGGCCGGCGGAAAAGGCGGTGCGCGGCCCAGCTGCCCCCCTACGGTTCCCCCGACTGGAGCCGGCCGACGTCGCAGTTCGAACGGTGCGGCTCACCGGTCCAGGCGGCGCGGACCCGTGGTGAACAGGCACCCGCCGGGGATCGGCACCATGTGGACGGTGGGGTTGTCGTAGTCCCACTCGGCGTCGTCCACGGGCTCACGGTTGATGGCGCGGCGCACCGGCTCCGGCAGCGGCGCGGCGGGTGGGGGCGGCGGGACCGGCGCGACGCGGCCGCGCACCGACGTGGCGGCGGCAGAACGCAGGGTCATGGCTGCACCGCAGGCCGTGCACGACCGGCCGCCGTGGTTGATCGTCTCGCAGACCGCGCACTGCCACACCCCGCTCATCGAGGTCGCCGGGTCTCGAGCTTGCCGATCAGCTTGCCCAGCAGGGCCCGGCCGAACCCGCCGGCCGGCGTCTCGGCTGCCGGCGGGGGCAGGTCGGTCGCCGCCGAGGTCGCCGCGGGCGGTGCCGGACGGGCCGTCTCGGGTGCGGTCCGGGTCGCCGCGGGTGCGGTCCGGGTCGCGGCGGGTGCCGGGCGGGTTGCGGCGGGTGCTCGACGGACCGCGTCGGCGGCCAGTTTCAGCCCCTTGCCGCGCAGCGTGGAAGCGCGCGACGGTGTGCCGGTCGGCGCGGCGCCGGTCGGCGCGGCGCCGGTCGGCGCAGCGTCGGACGTCGCCGCGGGGCTGGTCGGTCGAGGCGCCGCGGCCCGGGTGGGGACACCACGGGAGGTGACCGGGCCGCCGAGTCGCCGAGGTGCCCGACCGGCGCTGACGGCCCGTGTCGGCAGCGGGGCGCGACCGACCGTCGGGGCGCTGCCGCGCTGGCCCATGAGCGTGGAGTGGACCTCGGCGACGGAGGGTCGGGCGGTCGGGTCCAGCAGCAGCATCCGCTCGACCAGGGCGGTCACGGACGGCGGCGTGTCCGGTGCTACCACCCGCAGCAGCTCCCCGTTCAGGACCGCGATCGCCGCGCTGCTGTGGACCGGGTCGAACGCCGGGAGGGCACCGGTGAGGTACTCGGTGTAGATGAGCCCGAGCGCGAAGATGTCCGATGCCTGGTTCAGCGCAGCTGCGTCGGCACCGCCCTGGATGTAGGTGACCAGCTCAGGGGAGTAGTAGTTCATCGTGCCGACGATTTCCTCCGGCGGCGGCGGGCTGCCGACGAGGTAGGAGCTGTCGAAGTCGATGAGCTTCGTCGTGTACCCCAGCTCCGTGCGCTTGATCATGACATTGCTCGGCTTGAGGTCGCTGTGCACGATGTCCAGGTCGTGCAGGATCTTCAGGCTGTGGGCGACGGTCTTGAGCAGCACCAACTGGGCGGGGAAGCCGAGCACCGCGACGTCGGCCGGCTCGAGACCGGCCAGGTCCACCTTCTCGGTGACCTTGTAGTACTTGGCACCCTCCCGGAAGAAGTCGAGGGTGGCGATCAGGTTCCCGCCATAGCTGGTCAGCGGGGCCATCGCAGCCTGGATCCCCAAGTGGTGGGCTTCGAACGCCGCGCAGCGGGCCCGCTTCCTGGCCTTGGTCCGGGGGCTGCCCGGGGCCGCGTCGTCGGGGTAGGTCGGGGCCAGGAACCGCTTCATGAAGTAGGCCCGGCCGCCGCGCTCGGCGAAGGTCCACTCACTGAGGCCCGCGCCGACGACCCGGAAATCGTCGAGCAGGCGGTAGCCGTGGAGTGTGTCCCCAGCTCTCATGGCGCTCCCCGTCCGTCGGCCGTCGCGATGTACCGCTCGTAGTCCGGCTTGTACGCGGCCCACGACTGAGCCTGCTGCTGACGCTGCGCCGTCCGCAGGTCCGCAAGCTCCCGTTCGCGTCGTTGCACGTCCTTGTCGAGTGCGTCCAGCGGCGTGATCCAGCGCTGTTCGAGCTCGGCGGTGCGCGCCGCGAAGAGCGTGCGGAACTGCTCGTGGTCGGCCCCGACACCGAGCACCGACATCGCCGCGTCGTCACCGGTGACCGCGCTCGTGGCCGTCTGCACCGCGCCGGACCAGGTCTCGGTGTCGGGTGCGTCGCGCAGCGCGGCGAGCACGAGATGCTCGAAGTGCATCGGCGAGGGCAGGTATCCGAAGCACCCGTCGGTGCCCGCGACCACGAGGAAGGGCGCGGTCAGTTCGACCCGGCGGTGGTGGACGACGAAGTCGACGTCGGCGGACATCGCGTTGCTGACCACCGAGTCCTCCCGCAGGTTCGCCATCGCGTCACCGCGGTCCTTGATGTCGTCCACGGTCAGCTGCTGGGCCCCGGCGCCGGGATCGAAGACGTAGGCGCGGGAGTCGCCGGCCCAGAACGCGTGACCCACCCACCTGTCGCCGCCGGCCTCTCGGCGTTGCAGCGCGACGAGCGCCATCGTGGTCGGCAGTGCCCGCAACAGCCGGGACCGCAGACCGCTCGCGGGCGCCTTCAGCTCCGTCAGGCGGGCCTGCAGCGCCTCGCGCACCGAGCGGTGCAGGTCCTGGGCGGTCGCCGGCCCGTCGAGATTCCACTCCGGGTCCAGCAGCGCCACCATCCGCTGCTCGACGACGTCGCGGGCCACCCGGGACGCGAGGTAGGCCCCGGTCCGCGGGCCGTCCGGAGTGTCGTAGACGGTGCCGCCGGCACCACCCATCCCGTCGAACACCGCGACCAGACCGAGCTCGCGGCCGTCACGCAGGATCGGGTCGGAGTCCTCCCCGTGCCCGGCGATCTTCCCCATGTTGAAGCCGAAGGACAGACCGGGCCCGGTCCGTTCCGGTTCCGGGACGTCCGCCTGCGCCTGCCCCGGCGCTCGTTCCGGCTCCTCGACGAGGTGGGCCGGGGAGGCCGTCGCCGCGTCCGCGGTCGGCGGGGCAGGCTCGTCGCCGGCCGGCTCGGGTTCGTCGTCGACGTCGGAAAGCGAGGTGGCCGGGTCTGCCGACGGCACCGTCGGTGGGTCGACCGGTGCCGTCGCGGCCTCGTCCACCCGCTCAGGCTGCTCCGACGGCGTGCTCTCGTTCACACCGAGTTGCCGATGGAGTCCACGATCGTCCCGTAGTCCACGTCCGACAGGCCGCCACCGGCCTGGGACGGGTTGTGGACGACGTTCTCCCACACGCCGGAGATGTCGCTCCAGCCCGGGCCGTCCGGGGCGAATAGGATCAGCCGTTTGCTGCTGGCGCCCAACCGCCCCTGGTTGTCCTCCCACAGGTCGGTCAGCGCGCTGAAGTCGGCGGGCACGCGGTCACGCAGCTCGGGCGGCAGGATCGCCGGGTCCAGCGGGTGGGCGGGCTGGTCGGTCCAGACCACAACGACCTGCCGACGCCGGTCGCCCCGGGTCGTCCAGGGCGAGTTGATGGCCAGCGCGACCGCCTCCAGGCCGGACTCGGGCGCGTCGCCGCCGCCCTCGGCGAACAGCCCGTTGACGAAGTTGCTGAAGCCGGCCTGTTCGGCGGGCAGCCGGAAGAAGTCCGACTCCTGCAGGGCCGCCTCGCCGTCGGCGGCGAAGTCGCGGAACGCGACCACCCGCACCCGCAGCTCGTCGACGTTCTTGCCCTTGGCGGTGAGGTTGGTCTGCACGTCGTCGTAGAACCGCAACGCATTCGCCTTCACCGCATCGATGATTGGGCTCATACTCCCCGTCACGTCGATGCAGAAGACGATGTCGACGGCGTAGCTCAGCCCGCGGGGCGCCGGCGGCGGAGTGGCCAGGCTGGTCTGGGTGGTGCCGGCCGGCGACGTCGGAGCCGGAGGCGCGCTGTCCGCCGCGTCGACCTCCGCCGCATCGGCTTCGGCCGGGGGCACCGGTGGTGCCGTCTCGGCAGCGGGGGCAGCCGTGTCGGCGGGAGCCGCGTCGGGTTCCGCGCTGGCCGCGTCAGGAGCGGTCTCGTCCGGCATCGTTCCTCCAAGGTCGGATGGGGGAGGGGCGGAGCGTGCTGCCCGCCTCACGCGTGACCACCTTGCCAGCCCGCGCCGTCGCTGGCGGCCCGAGTGGCGGGGGGCCGGAGCTGGCATGACCGCGGACAGCGGCACGCTCCGGGACCGGGTCAACTGGATGCCAGCGCTCGGGTCGGGGTGGACCGCATCAAGGGAGTCGCGTCTGCGTTCCCCGCCCGCAGTAGTCTCCCGAGGACCTTCCCGCCCGCACCCTCAGCGCCGTGGTCGACGAACGCGACCAGCGGGTGGAACCCGAACGTCCGCTTGAACGTGGCAGCAGCGCTCTTTTCTCCGAGTGGCGAGGATGACGGTGGGTCCAGGTCCACCATCACCGGGCCCGTGTCGCGGATCGGGAATTCGTGGGGTCCGACGCCGCCCGAGCCCGCGCCCGCGAGGGCGGCCCGAAGTTCGGGATGACCCCGACCCGGGCCAGGCAAGCGATCTACCGGCACCTCGGCAGGACCGGCGCAGCTTCGGCACCTACCGCCTCAGAGCAGGCGCCGAGGAAGAAGTAGCCGCCTACTCGTCAGCGCCGCGCTGGCGAGTACACGTTGATCAGGTTTCTGTCGGGGTCCCGGAAGAGCATGGAGCGGTTGCCCCACTGCTGATCGGTCGGCTCCATGACCCAGTCGGTGACGACGGAGCCCAGCCGCGCACGCTCAGCGTCGACGTCCTCGACCTCGAACTCCAGAACGGCCGTGCGGTTCGCGGCGGCCGTCAGGGCGCCGGCGTCGGCTGCCTCGACGGACCGCTGGCTGCAGATGGCAAGAGTCGCTGCGGGGGTCTGCAACTCCATGTACTCGGCGAACCCGGCCGGCGTGACCCCCGTGAGCTGTTCGTAGAACGCGGCAAGGACCACTACATCGTCGGTGACGAGCCGGACCGATGACAGCTTCATGCTGGGCACCTCTCGCGTCGAGATCGGTGAGCCGCCCAAGCAGCGGCCCGGCGCTACGCTACGCTACCGTAGCAGAACAACGCTACGACGCCGTACTGTTCGCGACACTTGGAGTCCAGGACGTGCCTGACACCGCTCCCCCGAGGGCCACTGACAAGCGGGTCCAGCGCTCCAAGGACGCCGTTCTCGCGCAGACGTACGCCCTGTTGTCCGAGTCGGGCATCGGCGGTGTCAGCGTCGACGAGGTGTCGCGGCGCTCGGGGGTCGCGAAGACCACGATCTACCGGCACTGGCCGTCGCGAGCCGCGCTGCTGCTCGATGCCTGCTCACGGTTGGGGACGCCCATGGCGGCACCGGCGGGCGCCAGCCCGATCGGTGACCTGCAGGCGCTGGCCAACCACCTGGCCGGTGAGCTCCAGTCCGCCCGCTGGGCGGCGGTGCTCCCGTCGATCATCGACGCCGCAGAACGGGACGATGACCTCGCCCAGCTCCACGCCGAGCTGCACGCAAACCTCGTCGCGCCCTTCCTCGCCGCCGCCACGCGCGCCCAGCAGCACGGCGACCTCGACCGGGACCAGAATGCCGAAGACTTGGTCGCCGCCGTTGTCGGACCGCTGTTCTACCGGCGCTGGTTCTCTCGGCAAGCACTCGACCAGCAGTTCGTCGACACCGTGGTGAACACCGCCGTCGCGCGGTACGTCCCCAAATAGCAACACCGGCCCAGCGCCTCCCTCAGCGGCGCACGACCCCGCGCCCGGTGCTATGGCCCCCGGGGCCGCCTACCACGCGGCGCACCTGGCCAGGTGCGACGTCGCGGACCGGCTGCTGAATGTGGCGTCGCTGGGCGGCACGGTGGTGCTCGCCGTGGTGCTGTGCCTGGTGCCTGTCCGCGCGCAGCGATCGACCTGATGTCACGACGAGCCGGCCGGCCTCGTCCTTGTGTTGAGACCGGCGGTCGGGCGGTGCGCGAGACGGGGGAACGCGGATGCGGGTGGCAGTAGCGGGCGGCACCGGGCTGGTGGGGCGGCACGTCGTCGCGGCCCTGACCGGCGCCGGCCACGACCCGGTGGTGCTGACCCGCTCCCGCGGCGTGGACCTGACGAGTGGGGCGGGGCTGGCCGAGTCGCTGCACGGGGTCGACGCGGTGGTCGACGTCAGCAACGTGATCACCGCCAGCCGGCGCGTGTCGGTCGCCTTCTTCACCAGCAGCACCCGGACGCTGCTGGCCGCGGGCCGGCGGGCCGGGGTCGCCCACCACGTCGCACTGTCCATCGTCGGGGTGGACCGGGTGCGGGTCGGCTACTACGCGGGGAAGGTGGCGCAGGAGGAGCTGGTGCTGGCGGGGCCGGTGCCGGCGACGGTGCTGCGGGCCACCCAGTTCCACGAGTTCACCGGGCGAGTTCTGGCACGCGTCCGCGGCCCGCTGGCAGTCGTGCCCCGGATGCGCATCCAGCCGGTCGCCGCCCGCGAGGTCGCAGACGCCCTGGCCGAGCTGGCCGTCAGCGAGTCGGCGGGTCGGCGGGTCGACCTGGCCGGCCCGGCTGAGCGCGAGCTGGTCGAGCTTGCCCGTCGGCTGCTGCAAGCGCGCCGGGCCCGACGGCGGGTACTGGCGGTGCGGCTCCCCGGCGCCGCCGGCCGGGGAATGGCGGGCGGCGCGCTGCTCCCGGCCGGGCCCGGTCCGCGGGGTCGGCAGAGCTTCGAGGAGTGGCTCGCCGACGGGCCGGACGAGGACACCGGTGGCGGCGAGCCGTGCGGTCAGCGGTGAGCAGGGACCTCGAGCTGGCTGAGGCCTACCAGCGGGCGCGACCGCGGCTGGTCCGGGTCGCTTACGCGGTCCTTGGGAGCGTCGTGGAGGCCGAGGACGTCGTTTCGGACGTCTGGCTGCGTCTGGTGCCGGCTGACGCGCGCGAGCCGGTGCAGGACCTGGACGCCTGGGCGACCGTGGCGGTCGCCCGCCGTGCCCTGGACGTGCTGCGTTCGGCGCGCGTGCAGCGGCAGGCCTACGTCGGGCCCTGGCTTCCCGAACCGCTGCTGGACCCGCCCCCCTCGTCGGCGACCGCCGACCCGGCCGACCGGGTGAGCCTGGACGACACCGTGAGCTTCGCGTTGCTGGTCGTGCTGGAGCGCCTCAGCCCTGCCGAACGCACCGCGTTTGTGCTGCACGACCTGTTCGCGGTGCCCTTCGACGAGGTCGCCGTCGTCGTGGGACGCAGCCCCGCAGCGGTCCGCCAGCTGGCCGCCCGCGCCCGCCAGCACGTTAGCGCCGGTGCTCCCCGCGTCAAGGTCGACCGCGGCCAGCACGCCGCGACGGTCGCGGCGTTCACCCAGGCCGCTGTCAGCGGCGACCTGGCCGCTCTGCTGCTGGTCCTTGATCCGGACGTGACACTGACCAGCGACGGCGGCGGGCACGTCAGCGCCGCCCGCCGCCCGGTGCACGGAGCCGACCGGGTCGCCCGGTTCCTGCTCGGCATGGCCAGCCGGAACGCGCCCGGCCAGCGGCTCGTCCCACTGTCCGTCAACAACGGGCCGGCCCTTGCACTGCTCGACGGCGACCAGGTCGTCGCTGTCGCTGTGCTGACCTTGCACGACGGACGGATACGGCGGGTGGACCTGATCCTCGCCCCTGACAAGCTGACCCGGACCCACCCCGGTGCCGACACCAAGCAGGAGCTGCCGTGAGACCACCGCGACTCCTCGCCCTGACAGGGGCGGCCGGGCTGGCCACCGCTGCGGGCCTGCACGCTGCCTGGGCGACCGGCTCCAGCTGGCCGGCAACCGACCGCACCAGGCTCGCCGACAGCGTCGCCGGCACCCCGGCCATGCCGGAGCCGTCAGCGTGCTGGGCGGTCGCGGCCACGTTGGCCGCAGCGGCCGGCGTCACCGCCGGTGCCGGCGGGCAGCACCAGCTGGCCGTCCTGGCCCGCGCCGGCGTTGCCACTGCCCTGCTCGCGCGCGCAGCCACCGGTCTGACCGGGCGCACCCACCTGCTGGTGCCGTGGACGCCGTCCCAGCACTTCGTGCACCTCGACCGCCGGGTGTACGGCCCCACCTGCGCGATACTGGGAACACTCACCGCCACCAGCCTGCTGCGCTGACGTTCCTCTACCGAACATGATCGCCCGGTCCGTGAACGATTTTGTCGAGCGCACCCAGGGCGGGCTGCGCCCCGACCTGACCGCCACATTCGTCACCCACAGCCCCACCGCGCTCGTGGACCACCCGAGCGTCGAGGTCTACGTCCTGGGCAGCCGACTGTTCAAGCACTCCGCCGTCACCTGCGAAGCCGCCACCACCCAAGCCGCCCAGACCGTACAGGCCGACGTGTTCCTGCTCGGAGTCACCGGCGTCCACCCCCACGCTGGACTCACTCAAGGAAGTGCACGACCCTTACGCGGGTGAACCCCCTGGGAGCGCAAGAGTCTGCTCGGTTACGAGCTGGTAGAGGCTGCGCCCGATCTGGTACTCCCGCACCGCCCGGGACCAGCGCTGCCCAACGTTGTGCACCAGCCTGGTGCACAACGTCCTCTCGGTCCGGCCAGGCGGCCGCGGAAGCCCGCATGTAGTGAAGTTGCGCCGTGACCAGCCCGCTGGTCCGGGAACGCCGCCCGCAGATCACCGGCCAGCCGGTCCAGGATGTCCCGGCCGACCGACCAGTACAGCCCCGACACCTCGCTGTTCACCGCCCGCGCCGCCCGGCATGCGGACCGGCGGTAGTGCCCAGGACCCTGCGACCACCGTCGCCCGGCGAAGTGCCCGCCTAGATCCCGCTCGGCGGGGCGCCCCTGGCGGCCCGCCTCGGGGGATCGCGGTGGCCGTGCTCACTGCCTCGTGGGACCTCCGCACCTGCAGCCCGCTGTGGGCAGGCGGGGTGGCATGCGGCGGTCGTGGACCTGCTGATTGCCGCTCGGGTCCGTTAGCCGCGCCCGTCCTACCGTTGTCCGACCGCTCCTGGCGAGCAACCGCACTGAGAAGGAGTTCGATGTCGTCGATCATCGTGGCGGCCCCGCCTGTCACCGGTGAGCTGCAGCCGTTGCTGCAGATCGCGGGTGGCCTGGTCGAACGCGGGCACACCGTGACCGTTCTGACAGGCAGCCGGTTCGGTTCTCAGGTTGCCGCCGTGGGCGCGAGTTTCGTCGGTCTGACCGGCGCCGCCGACTTCGACGACCGTCGCCTCCTCGCCACGTTCCCGGAGGTGGCGACCATCGAACCCGGAGACGATCAGATCAACTGGTTCTTCAGCCTGTTCGGCGACGCCATCCCCGAGGAACACCAGGTGCTGCAAACGATGCTCGAGGGTGACCCGGACGCTGTGCTGATCACCAACTCCTGTTCTTCGGCGCCTGGCCGGTCGCGCTCGGCGCGCCTGGGCGACGGCCGCGCCGATGGTTGGCGGTCGGCTGCAACCCGCTGGCCCTTCCCAGCTCCGACACGACCGCACGGGGCCCGCTGCCACCGGGCCCCGACGGCGACGCGCACGCCGCCAACCGCGCTGCCAACGCCCGACGAACGGCCGCCCTCGAGCCTTCACGGCGGCGGATCGAGGCGGCCGTGCGGCAACTCGGGGCCACGGCGCCGGTACCCGCCACCTTCGAGGGGATCGTCACCGTGCCGGACCTGTTCGCTTCGCTGACCGTCCCCGGGCTGGAGTTCCAGCGCAGTGACGCGCCGGACTCTCTGCACCTGGTCGGAGTGTTGCCAGCTCCGACGGTCGCGGACTGGACTCCGCCGAGCTGGTGGCCGGAGTTGTCCGCCGGGCGCCCCGTCGTCGTTGTCACCCAGGGCACGTTGGCCAACGACGACCTGGGCCAGCTGGTCCGACCCACCCTCGACGCGTTGGCCGATCAGGAGGTGTTCGTGGTCGCGGCGTTGGGCCGCGACGTCGACGCCCTGCCCGGTGCGGTCCCGGCCAACGCCCGGATCGAGCCGTTCGTCCCGTTCGGCGTCCTGCTCCCGCACACCGACGTGTTCGTCACCAACGGGGGCTTCGGCGCGACGCAGCAGGCACTGGCCGCGGGTGTCCCGGTCGTCGTGGCCGGGACCACCGAGGACAAGCCGGCGGTTGCCGCCCGCGTGACCGCCCGCGGGGTCGGCCGGGACCTGGGGACCGCCACCCCCGAACCGGCGCAGATTCGCGGAGCCGTTCTCGACCTGCTGACGGACGCGGCGGTCCGGGCGAACGTCGACCGCCTCGCCGCCGACTACGGCCGCCACGACGCGATCGGGACGATCGAACGTCTCGTCTTCGCTGATCGAGCCAGCTGAACCGCACATCTGGTAAGTGTGCCGCGGTGAGCGGGTGGAGTGAACGGCGGCAGGGGTCGCCGCCGGCAGGATGGGGAGAGCTGACAACCCGTCCTGACCGGAGAGAGACCCTTCGAGTCCAGCCAGGCAGGGTCCGTCGACCGGGGCCGGGAAGGTCAGGGTTTTGACGAGAACCCCGTGACATCGGCGAGAACCGGAGATGCCTGACTGTTCACCGCCGGCTCGTGCGAAAGACAGCTCTCGACGTGCTGCTGCGCGACCCGGACCGAGCGCCGCATTGGTCAGAGAAGGTGCCTGAGCGCGCCCGCGATGCCTTCGGGTCGGGACAGCATGGCCAATGGCTTCCCTGCACCATGGCGGGCTCGACGCCGATCCGGGCGGCGAACCCTACGCCCGGGTCGCACGAGGAAGATGTCGTCGGCAGCCGAGCACGTACACCACTGACAGTCAAACTCTGCCGGTGCTGCCTCGCGTAGCAGCCTCCTGGTCCGCTCGGTGCCCGGGTCCGGTTGCCGTTCTTCTCATAGCCGTAGTCGTAGGTCCTGACCACCGCCTGCGCGGAGCCCTGATCCCATGTCAGGGAGCTGGCGCCGGGAGCCGCTGGCTCACCAGGGGACGACCTGGTTCTTGTGGTCCAGGAACCGCAGACCCGGCTCACCGGCGTGCCGCTCGAGGGTGTCCACCACGCCGATCACGCTCTGGTCGGTGGTCAGCTGCGCTCCGGGGCCACCAAGGTCGGTCTTGACCCATCCCGGGTTGATGAGCAGCAGCGTGCGCGGGTCGTCGCGGTGGCGGGCGGCGTAACTGCGCATCAGCTGATTGAGGGCGGACTTGCTCGCTCGATACACCTCGTGGCCGCCGTTGGTGTTCAGCGTGAGGCTGCCCTGGCTGGAGGACATCACCGCGATGGTCCCGCTGGGCGCCACGAGCGGCCCGAGGGTCTCTACCACTCGCATCGGGCTCAGCGCGTTGGTCACCATGACGTCGACGAAGACGTCGGTGGGTACCTCACCGACCTCCTGGCCGCCGTTGGTGATCGCTGCGTTGACGAACAGCAGGTCCAGGGACGTCTCGTTCATGCGCTGCCGTACAGCGCCGACCTGGGCCTGGTCGTTCATCTCCATCTGCTCCACCGCGAGGCGGCCCCCGGACCCTTCGGCCAGGTCGTGCAGCGGTCCCCGCCCCTGCCCGCGCACCGTGCCGATGACCTTCCACCCCTGGCGCAGCAGCTTCTCGGCCAGGGCAAGTCCGATGGTCCGAGAGGCTCCCACCACCAGTGCAGTTCCGGTCTCCGTGTTGGTCATGGCGACTCCCATCTGCGGTGTCCCGCTCCAGGAACCAACGCGCACGTTGGTTCCGCGCAACAGTAGGAACACACTCCCTGCGTTGTCAACGCGAGCGTTGGCCCCCGGGGCACTGCCGTTAGGGTCGGACGGTGCCCCGGGACGCCGAGCGGACCAGGAGGTTGCTGCGCGAGGCAGCAGCGGCAGAGTTCGCCGAGCACGGCCTGCACGGCACGACAATCGAGCGCATCGCCGCCCGTGCCGGGGTGAACAAGGAGCGCCTGTACAACTACTTCGGGGACAAGGCGGCGCTTTTCGCCGCTGTGGTCTCCGAGCAGCTCACGCGTATCGCCACCGAGGTCCCGCTGGCAGCAGGCTCCGTCGCCGAGGTCGCCGAGTTCGCCGCACAGGCTTTCGACTACCAGCTCGATCACCCCGACCTCGGGCGCCTGGTGGTATGGGAGGGCATCAGCGACAGCGGCGTGCTGCCTGACGAGGGCGTGCGCACACGCCTGTACCGCGAGAAGGTCGCGCTGCTGCAAGATGCCCAACAGGTAGGGACCATCTCCTCGGCGATCCCCGCCCCGCACCTGCTCTTCCTCCTCCTCTCGCTGGCGAGCTGGTGGGTGGCGGCACCGCAACTGGCCCGGATGATCACCGGCGCGCCGGAAGGAGACATGGACCGCTCGGCCCGCCGCGCTGCGGTCGCTGAGGCGGCGCACAGGCTGGCTCACCCATGACCGGTCCCCCCGTGGTCACCGGCGTTGCGGGGGAGTCGTCACGTCCAACCGGCGGTGCTGCTTCCCGCTTCGGGGTAATCGTGTCCGGACCTGGACCGAGAGCTGGTCGAGGCGCTGACCCAGCGGGTCAGTGACCTGGGTCCGACCTACCCAGACGGACCCCGAGCCCCCCTGGCCGGGCCAGTCTATTCCGTCTCGGACGGCCGGCTGTAGTTCAGGGAACCGACCGCGTCTTCCGGTGTTTCAACGCCTGAGCATTGGTGAGGTGACCCGCTGGACGCGGTGGTTGGTATCCGGGGAGGCGAGGTCAGGCGGCCGCCCGGCCGCCGTCGACACGATGGCGCCGTGGATGAAACCGGCATCAATCACCGGCCAGGAGGTGACCGTCGGCGCGGCCACGCCGCCTTTGCGCAGCCGATGGGCCACGAAGGTCGTTGGGGCTGATCAGGCGCGGTGCGTCCTAAGGCCGTCCATGAGGAGGTCCAGCAGGCGGTTCGCCTGCTGATGTTGGGTGGGACCGCCGGCGACCGTGAAGATCCCGACCAGGCTGGCGGCGATGTCCTCGGCGCTGGTGTCGGTCCGGAGGTCACCAGCGGCCCCGCCGGCGTCCAGGATCGTCGTGATCGCGGCCAGGAGCTCCGCCCGGCTTTGGGCGTGGGCGACCTGGCCGGTGTCGATCATGGCCAGGAGCGTGTCGAGCATGCCGTGCTTGGTGGCCAGCCAGTCGGCGAACAGGTTCATCCACCGACGCATCGCCTGAGCCGGCTGGAGCGTCTCGAGCAGCTCGCGGGCGCCGTCGGTCAGCCGCTGGACCTGGTCTTGGTAGACGGCGTCGACGAGGGACTCGCGGGTGGGGAAGTGGCGGTAGAGGGTGCCGACGCCGACGCCGGCCTCGCGCGCGATGGCCCGCATCGAGGCCTCGCCGCCGGAGGAGAAGGCGCGTGTCGCCGCCGCGAGCAACATCTCGCGGTTGTGGGCCGCGTCGGCTCGGAGCGCTGGTGTGGTGGCCATCCGGGGGAGTCCTCGCCGTCGAGCGGAACATGCTCCGCATAGCGTAGGCTGCACTAAGCGGATCACGTTCCGGTTGCCGCGCTTCGACATCCAGAGGAGAGCACCCCCATGACTGTTGCCGACTCCAGCGCCACGATGCGGACCGTCCGCTTCCACGACTACGGGCGAACCCGGTGAGGTCCTGCGCCTGGACACCGTGGCCGTGCCGGTGCCCGGTCCCGGCCGCATCCGCGTCGTGGTGCAGGCCTGCGGACTGAACCCGGCCGACTGGGCGCTGTGCCGGGGCCTGTTCGCCGGCGAGCTGCCCCGCGGCATCGGAATCGAGGTGTCCGGCACCGTCGATGCGATCGGCGACGGTGTTACCGACGTCACTAATGGAGACCTCGTGCTGGGAACCGCCGACTGGGCCGGCGGCCCGACCGCGGGCGCTTCAGACCGCGCGGTCATGGACCACTGGACCCCCGTCCCAGCCGGGCTCGACCTCACCCAGGCGGCCGCGCTGCCGATGGCACTCGAGACCGCCTACCGCAGCCTCGCGCAGCTCGGCCTGTCCGCAGAGCACACGATCCTGATCCACGGCGCCGGGAGCACCATCGGGTACGCCGCCGTGTAGATCGCGCGCATCCGCGGAGCACGGGTGATCGCCACCGCCGGTGACACCTACGCCCAACGGCTGCGCGACCTCGGCGCCACGGTCACCGCCTACGGAGACGGCATGGTCGAGCGCGTCGCCGCCCTCACCGACGGCCCGGTCGACCTCGTCCTCGACACCGCGCCCGTCGGAGGCGCCCTGCCCGACCTCGTCCAGATCGCCGGCGGCGACCCGAAGCACGTTCTCACGATCTCCGACTTCGCCGCCGCGAAAGAGCTCGGAGTTCGCGACGGCCTCCACGAAGACCGGACCCAACGTTCCGACGTGTTTCCCGAGTTCGCGCAGTTTGCCGCCGACGGGAGGTTCACCGTCCCGATCGCGCGAACCTTCCCGCTCGAGGAATGGCGAACGGCCCTCCAGATCAGCCTGAGCGGCCAAGCCCGCGGCAAGCTCCTGCTCCTACCCGGTAGCTCGGCAGCGGGCGTCTGAACCGAACCTCGGCAGCCCGGGCGGACCACTGACCCACGGCTGGGAACGCGGGAAGCGCGTTCCCAGCCGTCGGCCCCAACCTGAACAAGAGCACGGTGAGCCATCGCGCCAGCAACTTCTCGTCAGACGGGGTGCAGCGACAGGGCGAGCTCGGCGGTGACGGCGATCTGGGCGGCGAGCGCCGCGGTCAGCGAATCCACGCCGCGGTCCCGAAACCCCGTGCTCATGGCGTCAGCGAGGGCCGAGATCTTGCGCAGCTCGCGTTCGCGCAGGCCCTCGTCCGCCTGGATGACGGCACGGCTGAGCCGCAGCTGCTCGCGTCGCCCCTCGAACCGGCCGCGGCGAAAGAACTGGAGCTGCTCGACGATCAGTGTCATCGGGTTGAGCGAGGCCGGGGCATCGGCCGTCAGCTGCGCGACGTACGCGGGCACGTCGTCCTCGCCCGCGAACAGGACTTCGCGCTTGTCGGTGAGGTGCCGGAAGAACGTCGGGTGGTGCTCAAGGGCAGCGCGTTCCAGCCGTTCGCGCGCGTCCGGCCGCCACCTGCCCATGTAGCGAGCGCGAGCGATGACATGATGTGCCGTGAAGTGTGTACGATCACGGCACGCAATGTCGTGACGGCGGCACCGCGAGACGAGCGGGAAAGGCAGGGCCATGAACGACGAGGTCTGGGTTCTGGGCGCGACCGGCCGCACGGGCAGGGCGATCACGCGGCGGCTGCACGCGGCGGGCGCCCGGCTGGTGCTCGTCGGGCGCGACCGCGAGCGCTTGCGGGCTGCTGCCACCGATCTCGACGGTGAGCCGCGCATGGTCGTGGCGTCGCTGTCCGCGGCGCTGTCCCAGCTGGGCGAGGACCCGCCCGGTGTGGTGGTGAGCACCGTCGGGCCCTTCACCACCACCGCGCCGCAGGTGACGGGAGCTCTGCCACCTGGCACCCACTACGTCGACGTATCCAACGAGCTCGCGTCTGTCGAGCGGCTGCTGGAGCAGGACGCTGCGGCCGCTACGAAGGACCAGGTACTCGTGACCGGCGCCGGCTTCGGCGTTCTGGGCACCGAGAGCGTGGTGCTGCGGCTGTGCGCGGGGCGCCCACCGGCGGCCGAGGTCCGCGTCGACGCACTGCCCGCGGTCGCCCTTGAGGCCGGGGTGCTCGGCGCTGCCCTGGCTGCCACCATTGTGGAGGTGATCTCGGCCGGCGGCCGCGAGGTGCGCCGGGGCCGGCTGGTACGTGCCCGTCCCGCTGCTCACCACCGCGAGCTGACCACCCCCGACGGCCACGTCTTGGGAACGGCAAGCGGCGCCAACGGCGAGCTGATCGCCGCGTGGCGGGCCAGTGGCGCCGACTCGGTGGTGGCCGCGTCCAGCGCGGCCCCGGCCAGCGCGCTACTGCGGTCGGTCGTGCCGGCCACCACGGCCCTGTTCCGCGTCCCGGGCGTCGGGCGCCTCGCGGTGCGCGCGTTGGCGCGCATACCGCTCAAGCCCGCCGACATGCCCCGATCGTTCTCCTGGGCGCACGCGCGCGTGAAGTGGGCCTCGGGACAGGTTCTCGAGGGCTGGCTGCGGGTCGGCGACGGCACCGAGTTCACCGCAGCGGTCACCGTCGAGGTGACGCGGCGGCTGCTCAAGGGCGAGGGCCGGCCCGGGGCGCACACCCCCGGTGCCGTGTTCGGCCCCGAGCTTGCCGAGGCCGCCGGCGGCGAGTTCGTCCTCGACGACGGCTCCGGAGCCGCGATGCACGACGGGACCAAGGGGGGCCCGGCATGACCGACGCTGGCACGGGCATCCCCACCAGCGTGGTCGCGGCGGCCCGCCGTGCGCTGGGGCCGGTCGGTGTGCTGCTGCCGGTCACGACGCCGGTCCCGACCGTCGACGCGCTCCGCGACGGCGTGCGCCGGCTGGAGGCCGCCGGCTATCGCGCCGCGTGGGTGAACGAGGTCGTCGGGGGCGGTAAGGACGCCTTCGTGCAGCTGGCGCTGCTGCTGTCGGCCACGCAGTGGATGGCGTTCGGCACGAGCATCGCCAACATCTGGGCCCGGCCGCCGCAGACCGCGCACGGTGCAGCCCTGCTCCTCGCCCAGGCCTTCCCCGACCGGTTCGTGCTCGGCCTCGGTGTCGGCTATCCGCAGCAGGCCGCCAGCGTCGGCCGGGAGTTCGGCAGCGCCGTCGCGACCATGCGGGACTACCTCGCCCAGTTGGCGCCCGAACGCGTGCCCTACCCCTTCATCGTCGGCGCGACCGGGCCGAGCATGCTCGCGCTCGCCGGCGAGGCGGCCGATGGAGCCCTGCCGATCATGGTGCCGCCCGCGTACACCGCCCGGGCCCGGCAGCAGCTCGGCCCGGACAAGCTCCTGGTGGTCGCCGTGCCGCTGGTCGCCGACGCCGACCCCGTTCGGGCCAGGGCGACCGCGAAGCAGACGGTGGCGGGTCTACTGAGCGAGCCAGGCACTTATCCCGCCATGCTGGCCGGTCTGGGCTACACCCAACAGGACATCGGCGACGTCAGCGACCACCTCGTGGACGCGGTCGTCGGCCACGGCGACACCAGCATCAGCACGGCCAAGGTACAAGAGCACCTCGATGCCGGCGCGGACCACGTGATGGTGATGTCGAGCGGCACCGACTTCGCCGACGGCATCGCCCAACTCCAACAGCTCGCACCCGCACTGGTCCCGCTCACCCAGGGCAGCCGGCCCCTCAACTCGCGCTGACCCAGCCGATGCCTGACAGCGACAAAGGGACAGGATCTGATGCCCTCGAACACGGCCGTGTGGCTGTCGAAGAAGCGGGGCGAGCTGGAGATCGGGCCCGCGCCCTACCCCCACCCGCGCGAGAACGAGATCGTCGTGCGGAACCGGGCGGTGGCCATCAACCCCATCGACTGGCTGATCCAGGCCGCCGGCAACGTGATCTTCACGTGGCTCAGGTACCCGTTTGTCCTGGGCTGCGACCTCGCCGGTGACGTCGTCGAGGTCGGCAGCGCCGTCACCCGCTTCCGGGTGGGCGACCGGGTGCTGGGCCACGCTGTCGGCACGGACAAGAAGCGCAACAACCCCGCGGAGGGAGCCTTTCAGAACTACACCGTCGTGCTGGCTCACATGGCCGCGCCCCTGCCGGACAGCCTGGCGTACGAGAACGCCGCGGTGCTGCCGCTGGCGCTGTCAACTGCGGCCTGCGGGCTGTTCCAGACCGACCACCTCGCGCTGGAGCACCCTTGTTCCGCCCCGGTACCGACCGGCAGGACCCTGCTGGTGTGGGGCGGCTCAACGAGCGTCGGCAGCAACGCCATCCAGCTCGCCGTGGCCGCCGGCTACGACGTTGTCACGACCTGCTCCCCGCGCAACTTCGGCTACGTCCGAAAGCTCGGGGCGAGCCGGGTCTTCAACTACCACAGCAGCACCGTCGTCGAGGACATCGTCGACGCGCTGGAGGGCAAGACGATCGCCGGTGCGCTCGCGATCGGCGGCGGCTCCGGCGCGCCGTGCGTCGACATCGTCCGGGCCTGCCAGGGCAGCAAGTTCGTGTCCATGGCCAGCGCGCCCGTGTCGTTCGAGGAGCTCGCCCAGCACCCTGGCACCCGCCTGGCTCTGCCCCGTCTGCTGTTGCGGCTCGTTGCTGGCAACGTCGCGCTACAGGTGAAATCTCGGAGCGGCAAGGTCGGCACGAAGGTCATCTTCGGCAGCACCTTGATGGACAACGAGGTCAGCCGGGTGATCTACCAGGACTTCCTACCCGCCGCCCTGTCCGACGGCAGCTACGTCGCGGCCCCCGAACCGCGCGCCATCGGCACCGGACTGCAGTACGTACAGACCGGGTTCGACGCCCAGAGCCGAGGCGTGTCGGCCACCAAGGTCGTCGTCTCCCTCTGACCCGCCCAGCCGTAGAGCTCCGGCAACCGCAGCCTGGTCAGGTCCGGGAGGGGGCGATTCGTCGACTGGATCTCTGAATGACGGTCGTGCGCAGCGAGTGCAGCGCGTCGGACAGGAGCTCCCGTAGGGGTCGGCTCTCGGCTGGCTGCGTCCATCTTCGTATCGCCGTCTGCTGTACGAGCATGGCGGCGCTGGCCGTGAGGCGCGCGGTGTCGGGGTCGAGACCTCGCGCGTGGAGCGCGGCGGCGATGGCGTCGGTCAGCGCGGCCCCCTTGCCGAGCTCGCGCTCCTGCAGCTCTGGGTTGGCGTCGATGATCTCGTTGCGGCGCGTCACCGCGGCTTGGCGTTCTTCGAAGATCGTGTCGCCAGCGGCTTGCAGGGCGCGCACGACAGCGTCGAGCGGCGGCAGAGCATCGGCGCAGGCGGCGAGCTCGCGGACGATCTCGTGCTGGAACTCCGAGCTCAGGCCGAAGAGCACCTCTCGCTTGTCGGCGAAGTGGTTGAAGAACGTCCGCTGGGTGAGCCCTGCCCGCTTGGCGATCTCAGCGACCGTCGTGCCCTCGAACCCTTGTTCGGCGAAAAGCTCGAAGGCGGCGGCCTGCAGTCGCTCGACTCCGTCCGGTTCCCAGCGCGGCATGCCGACGGAGCGTACCGACTGCATGACGTGCAGTCGGAGGTGCTACGGTGACTGCACAAACTGCACTCACTGTCGGAGGCTCGCCGCGCTGGCGATGCCGCGAAGGAGATCGAGCTATGCGCGTGTTCGTCACCGGTGCCTCCGGGCACATCGCCTCCGCGGTCATCCCCGAGCTGCTGTCCGCCGGTCACGCCGTCACCGGGCTGGCCCGCTCGGATCGTGCGGCGGCCTCCGTTGAGGCGTTCGGCGCCCACGTGCGACGAGGCGATCTAGATGACCTCGATGGCCTGAGCACGGCGGTCCGCGGGGCCGATGGCGTCATCCACCTCGCGTTCAAGCACGAGGAACAGCACTCGGGCGACTTGGCCAGCGCGGTCGCGGCTGACCTGCGAGCGATCGAGGCGATGGGCGCTGCGCTCAACGGGTCGGACAAGGCCTTCGTCGGGACATGCGCGACCGGCGCGTTGGCCCTCGCCGGTTTCCAGGGGCAGCTCACAGAACACGATGTGAGGCCCCGTGGTCCTCGGATCGATGCCGAGAACATGGTGATCGCACTCGCCGAGCAGGGAGTGCGGTCCTCGGTCGTCCGGCTGCCACCGACGGTGCACAGCCACGGCAGTTACGGCTTCATCTCGGGCTTGATCGCAATCGCCCGCGCGACGGGGATCGCCGGCTACCTGGGCGACGGGACCAACCGCTGGCCGTCCGCCGACACGCGCGACGTCGGCCGCCTTTATCGCCTGGCACTCGAATCCGCGCCCGCGGGATCCCGACTGCACGCCGTCGCCGAGGAAGGCATCGCCCTCCGTGACATCGCCACGGTGATCGGCCGTCGTCTCGGCGTACCTACCGCGACTGTCGCCGCCGAGAACGCCGAACGGCACTTCGGCCACCTGAGCATCTTCGTCGGCCTCGACAACCCCACCTCGAGCCAGATCACCCGCGACACCCTCGGCTGGACCCCGACCCGGCCCGGCCTCATCTCAGACCTCGACGACGACCGCAACCTCGCGGTCGAGGTCAACACGACATCCGCCGGATAGCGCACAGCTCCCGAACGGACACCGTCGACCCCCGCCATCTCAGGAAAGATGAGCGACGTCGCCCTGACGACGTCATGCGGCCCTGCAGGCACCGATTGACGGACTGCGCGCGACGCCGCCGGCCCAGTTGCCGTTCCGGGCGAACGTGCAGGTCAGGTCCTTGATCCTCGAGCGCCCCAAAGGCAACGTGATCGTTTACAACCGTCGGGTTAGTGGCCTCGGTGAGCCCGTGAGCCCGGCGCCATGGCCTGGGCCAGCGGTTCACCCGGGGCTTCCGCCCGCGGTACGGTAGCCGACCGTCAGCCGGCACCCGGTCTGGCAAAGCTCAGGCCAGTCGCCGGTCGGCCGTGAGCTCGCCGGGGGTGTCCCCCGGTGTTGACGGTGTCGCTGGGCTCGATGAGCAGGACTTCTGCGCCGTCGTTCGAGATCGGCTGGTGGTGCACCCCGCGCGGCACGACGTAGAGGTGGCCGGGACCGAGAGTCACCTCGGCGTCGTCCAGCCGTATGGTCAGCGATCCGGCCAGGACCAGGAAGAGTTCGTCGGTGTCCGGATGGCTGTGGCGGGTGAACTCTCCGTGGGTCTTGACCACGCGCACGTCGTAGTCGTTCAGGGTCGCCACGGTGCGCGGTGAGGTGCCCCGCGTTTCTCGGACAGTGGATACAATCACCCCACTCAGATGAGAGGCAAACAGGTGAGTCGAGCAAAGAGGGGGCCCGTTCAGGGGGTCGGTGCAACGTTCTCAGCGATAGTGGCGGCCGGGGTGGCGTACCCGAGGGTTTTCCGGGGGCGCGTGTTGAGCTTGGCGGCGATGGTGTCGAGATGACGCTGGGTGTAGCCGGATAGGTCGTGGCCTTTGGGGAAGTACTGGCGGAGTAGACCGTTGGTGTTCTCGTTGCTCCCGCGCTGCCAGGGGCTGTGCGGGTCGCAGAAGTACACGGCCACATCGGTGGACATGGTGAAGTGGTGGTGGGTGGCCAGTTCGGTGCCGCGGTCCCAGGTCAGGGAGTTCATCAGCCCGGTGGGCAGGGTCTTCACGTGGTGGGTCAGGGCGGACACGACGCTGGTGGTGTCCTTGCCGGCGACCCGGACGAGCATGAGGTAACGGGAACGCCGTTCAACCAGCGTCGCGATCCAGCTGTTGTGGGACCCGGCGATCAGGTCCCCTTCCCAGTGGCCGGGCACGGCCCGGTCGCTGGCCTGGGCAGGCCGGTCGCGGATGGACACAGCGTCACGGATCTGCCCGCGGCTCTGCCCGGCCGTGGAGGCGGTCTTGACCCGGCGCGTCGTGCGCCGGGTCCGCAGGTGCGCAGTCAGCTCCTTGCGGAGGACACCCCTGGCCTGCACGAACAGGCTCAGGTAGATCGTCTCGTGGGACACCCGCATACTCCCGTCGTCCGGGTAGGTGGCGCGCAACCAGCCGGCGATCTGCGGCGGGGACCAGTCCTCAGCGAGCTTGCCCGCGACCAGCCCGGCCACCCGTGGCCGCTG
>JAABVA010000553.1_pt1 | contig 46787 bp, 46 predicted proteins | sample 5560331 | NCBI WGS metagenome assembly JAABVA01 (sample SAMN12812661, study PRJNA571458) | rock metagenome | isolation source: Antarctica rocks | place: Antarctica: Victoria Land, Mt New Zealand sud | collected 2016-01-07 | reverse complement strand
CTAGCCGAAGACGTCGATCGGGCTGTCGCGACGCAGGCTGTTGCCAAGTTCAACACCGATGCGCTCCGCGTCGGCAAGCGCTCCGGACAGGATGCGCTTCAACAGGAACGTGCCGTCGGTGCGGGCGACAAGGCCGGTTAAATGCAATTGCCCGTTCAACAGGACGCGCGCGTAGCCGCCGATCGGGGTCGCGCAGGAGCCATCCAGCACCGCCAGCATCGCCCGCTCGGCGGTCGAGACGGCCGATGATTCCGGGTCCGCAATCGCCGACAGCAGCTCTCGCAACTCGGTGTCGCGCGCGCGGACGGTCACGCCGACGATGCCCTGCCCGGCGGATGGCACCATCACTTCGGGATCGATCACCACCGACGCCTCGTGCTCCAACTCCATCCGGCGCAGCCCCGCGAGGGCGAGCAGCGTCGCGTCATACTGGTCGTCACGCACTTTGCTCAGCCGCGACTGCACGTTGCCGCGGATCAGCGCGATCCGCAGGTCAGGCCGGGCGTGCAGCAGTTGCGCCTGACGCCGGACGGAGGACGTCCCGATCACCGCTCCCTGACGCAAAAGGGCGAACGGGTTGGCAGGATCCGCCTCGGGCGCGTCCATGCCCAGCACCAAGGCGTCGCGCGCGTCCTCCCGCTTCAGGGTGCAGGCCAGCACGATGCCGTCGGGCAGCGTCGTCTCGAGGTCTTTCAGGCTATGGACCGCGAAGTCGATCCGGCCATCGGACAGGGCTTCGTGGATTTCCTTGGCGAACAAGCCTTTGCCGCCGATCTCGGCCAGGCGGCGATCCTGCACGCGGTCGCCAGTGGTGCTGATGGCGTGCTCGTGGAAGGCGTCCATGCCGCGCAGCACCGGGCAGAACCGGGTCAGGGTGCGCAGGAAATCGCGGGTCTGCCAAAGCGCCAACGGCGAAGCACGGCTGCCGACCCGCAACGGCAACGGGCGGTGATGGCGCTTGACAGCAGGCGCGGCAATCTTCTGGACATCGGCAGGCCGTGCATCGGCCTCAAGCTGGTTGGACATCGGCGTCACGTCTAGCTCCCCAACTCTTTTCTGGTTTGCATTGCGGCCCGGCGCTGGAATGGCTGGTTGAGCTGAACGATCTTCCAGTTCAGCACGGAGGCGAACGAAACCCACAGCAGGTAAGGCAGCAGTAGCCAGCTCGCCCGCACCGACATCGACGCCAGCCCGACCATCAGCGCTGCGATCGAGAGCCAGAGCAGGGCCACCTCGACCAGCGCCCAGTCGGGCCGGCGCAGTTTGAAAAACAGCAGGCTCCAGGCGATATTGAACACGCCGTCGATGACGAACAGCGCGACGATCTCGGCGCGTCCGGCCGCATCCCGCGCCATGTCCCATGCGAACACGGCCGCCACCACTGCGAGGATGGCAATCAGCGTCCAGGCGGGAGCGAATAGCCAATTGGGCGGCTGCCACGACGGCTTGCGCAGCTGCACGTACCAGGGCCCGATCTCGGTCAACGCGCCGCCAGCCCCCACTACCACGGTGGCGAAGGCAGCGGAGACCAGGATCGTGACGGTGTCGGGGCCCAGAAAAGTCACGTCGGCGCCAGTCCCACGAGATGCGCGAGGTCCTTGAAGAAAATCCGCACGTGCGCTACCGGCTTCTTCCGGGTCAGCTGCTTGTTCATGTACGAGTCCCACGTTAGCTGCTGCACGTCGGGGTCGCGGCAGATGCTGACGAAGCGCTCGCGGCGCTTGTCGCTGGAATACCAGAAGCGTTGCATGATCCCGAGCACCCAGAACACCCGCCCGTGCGCCTTCATGAATTGCCTGCGCGCTGTCTTGAGCGCGCGGACGTCGCCGGTGCGGCACAGCGCATCGGCCGACTCCGCCGCTAGCCGCCCGCCGACCATGGCGTAATACAGCCCCTCGCCCGACGCCGGCGCGACGACACCGGCGGCGTCGCCGGCCAGCAGCACGTCGCGCCCATTGTCCCAGCGCCGCAGCGGCTTCAGCGGGATTGGCGCACCCTCGCGGCGAAGCGTCTCGGCGTCGGCCAGGCCAGTCACGTCCCGCAGCGCGCCCACAGCGCGGCGCAAAGAAAACCCTTTCTGGGCCGACCCGGTGCCGATGCTAGTGGTGTCGCCGTGCGGAAAAATCCAGCTGTAGAAGTCGGGCGACAGCGCGCCGCGATAGTAGATATCGCAGCGACCAGGGTCGAACCCGGCATCGACGGGGGAACGGACAATTTCATGGTAGGCGAACACGAAACGCATCTTCTCCGCGCCCGGGACACATTGCCGGGCCACCGCGGAATTGGCCCCGTCCGCCCCGATGACAACCCGGGCGCGCACCTGCTCCGGCTCGCCGCCGTGCGGGGCGCCACAGGGCTTGTAGTGGATGACCGCCGTGCCATCGGCGTCGCGGGCCAGCTTGGCGAACGTGCCGTCCCGTCGCTCCGCCCCGGCGTCGGCGGCGCGCACCCGCAGCCACTCGTCGAACGCTTCGCGGTCGACCATGCCGACGAACCCGCCGGTGTTGATCGGCATGTCCACCTGGCGATCCGCCGGGGACACCATGCGGGCGGAGGTGGCGCGGGCCACCAGCAGATGGTCGGGGATATCGAAGTCGCGGATCATGCGCGGCGGAATGGCGCCGCCGCAAGGCTTGATGCGTCCGGCACGGTCCAGCAGCAGCACCGACCGCCCGGCGCGCGCGAGGTCCCACGCGGCGGTGGCGCCCGCCGGGCCGCCGCCAACGACGACGGCATCGAATGTCTCGGTCATCGTAGGCCTCCGGCCGTTGCTGGAATGAGCGACGCCGGGGCGTCGGATTGAAATACCTGGGTGGCCTGGCGGGCGGCGACGAGGAACAGGGCCGCCTCGCCGGCAAACACGGCGGCATAAGCCAGGGACGGCGTCCCGAGCAGCGCCCGCGCGACGTCGCTGGACACGGTGCCGACCAGGCCGCCAAGCGCGAACGCTATCGCCTGGGCGGCGCCCCAGACACCCATGCGAACGCCCTCGCGCGACGACCGTCCCGCACCGGCCAGCGCCATCATCGCGCCGATAGCCGACACCGCGAACGTGCCGTTGGCGAGGCCGAGCACGAATACCGCCGGGCGCAGCGCCGCCGCATCGCCCATGAGACCGCACGCGCCAAGCGCCAGGATTGCGGCGCCGGAGCCGACGCAGCCACCGATCGTCCACATCCGCATCGACCCGGCGCTGCGTCCGCGCACGCTGCCGGCCACTGCCACCAGGAGCATTCCCGCCAGCACGCCGCCGTGCTGCAGGCCGGCGAGCCCGGTCGACTCGCCGGGAGTCAGATGGAACACCGCCCCGGCAAACGGCTCCAGCACCAGTTCCTGGGCACTGTAGGCGAGCATCGAGAGGAACACGAACACGGCGAAGCTGCGGGCGCGCGGCTCCGACCAGACCTGGCGCAGCGCCACGCGGAACGACGTCCGCTCCGGCGCCGGTGCGGCGGACGCCTCGCGCGGCTCCATGCCCCAAACCGCCAGCAGCGTGAGCACGAACGCCAGGCCGGCGACCGCCGAGGTCACGGCGAACAGGCGCAACGGCGAAAACGGGTCCAGCATGCGCCCGGCCGCCGTGGCGGTGACGGTGATGCCGGCGATCATCATGATCCAAACCGTCGAAGCGGCGGCCGGGCGGCGATGCGGGGCAACCAAGGCGGCGAGCAGCACCAGGAGCGACGTGCCAGCCGCGCCGACACCAGCACCGACCGCGGCATACGCGATCATGGCCACCGCCACGCCGAGCACCGGGTGCGCGCCCATCCACGCCGTTGCCGCCGCAGCTGCCACCGCCCCGCACGCCAGCGCCGCCATGCCGCCGACGATCCACGGCGTCCGCCGCCGCCCCATGTCGGAGCCATGGCCCATGCGCGGGCGCAGCACCTGCACGCCGTAGTGCAGCGCCACCAGCGCGCCGGGCACGATGGCCGGCATCGACCATTCCACGACCATCACGCGGTTCAGCGTCGAGGTCGCGAGCACCACGATGGCGCCGAGTGCTGCCTGCACCAAGCCGAGCCGTGTAATCCCGAGAAAACCGATCACAGCAGAACGCCGGGCCGCAGGGCGAACGCGCTGACCAGCATGCCGAGCACGTATAGGCTGGTGCCGGTCGCATTGTACCATGGCGCCCGTGCGCGGGGGCTGGCCAGCAACCGCATCATCAAGCCAAGCTGGACCAGCAGCAAAGCCGCAACCAGGCCGGCGTGCACGGGAAAGCCCCACTGCAGCAGCAAGGCCACCACAGCCACCTGCGGGACTGCCATGGCGACGCAAGCCAGTCGCGCGGCGCCCTCGACGCCGAGCCGCACCGGCAGCGAGCCGATCCCAGTCGCGCGGTCGCCCTCGACCGATTTGAAATCGTTCAGCGTCATGATGCCGTGCGCGCCCACGCTGTACAGCACGGCGATCGAGACGATGCGCCAGTCCGGCCGGGCAGCGGCCATCACGGCGGCGCCGGTGAACCACGGCAGCCCCTCGTAGCAGGCGGCGCACACCGTGTTGCCCCACCACCCATTCTGTTTCAGCCGCAGCGGCGGCGCGCTGTACGCCCAGGCGAGCCCGAGCCCGACCACGGCGGCGCCGAAGCCCCACGGCCCGAGCGCAGTCGCCACCAGCAAGGACAGCGCGGTCCAGCCGATGGCGATGAACAGCCCCCAGCGGCCCGGGATTCGCCCGGACGGAATGGGGCGATTAGGCTCGTTGATCGCGTCCACATGGCGGTCGTACCAGTCGTTCACGGCTTGGCTGGTGCCGCACACGAGCGGGCCCGACAGCAAGACGCCTGCCAGCACCACCGGCCAGCGCGACCCGGCGCCCAGGCCGGACGACACGACGCCGCATGCGAACGCCCACATCGGCGCGAACCACGTGATCGGCTTCAGCAACTCCAGGACGTTCGTGAGGGATGGCGCGACGGCGGGGCGGGCCATGCTACTCGTGCGCTTCCGTGGCCAGGTCGCCGAGGCCGTAGCGGCGCAGCTTCACGTACAGGCTCTGGCGGCTTAGGCCGAGCATCTCGGCGGCGGAGGCGCGGTTGTCGCCGGTCAACTCCAGCGCCGCCTCGATGCACAGCCGCTCGATCATGTCGGTGGATTCGCGCACGAGGTCCTTCAGCGCGACGCGGCCGATCAGCTCCGTCAGTTGGCCGACCGAGCGCGGCAGCTCGCGGCCGGCGCGCGTCTCGGGCGGCAGGCGGCGGCCGACGTTGCGGATGGCGAAGCCGTAGCAGGGATGCCCGCCATTCATCACCGAGACCGCGGATATCTCCACCTCCGACATGGCGCTGAACTCGCCGCGCAAGGTGGTCGCGAACAGGCGCATCGAGCCGTGCTGGCGCAAGTTGGCGATCATCACGTCCAGATCGACGCCGGGCCGGCCGAACCAGCGCTCGAGCGACTGCCCCACCGCCATTTCCTCCGTCGCCAGTTCCGCCATTTCGAGGAACGCCGCGTTGGCGGTCGTGATGAGCCCGTCCTGCCCGGTGACGACGAAGCCATCGGGCGCGTTCTCAACGACTTTCAGCAGCTTGGACTTCGCCTTCGGCAGGATCGCCGCGATCGTTTCCTGGTGCGCCCGGGACAGGCGCACGAGAAAGAACGCGGTGTTTTCCTGCCGGAACAGGGAGGCGGACACGATGAACTCGCCGCGGCCGGCCGCCAGGGTGGCGCGGACGTCGTCGGCCCGGCCCGCCACGCGCACGCTGCCCAGCAACGACTGCACGAACGGCCCGCTGCGGTCATCGAACATCCCGGGGAAAGCTTGCCCAGCGAGGCGGCCGGCGTCTTGCTCGAACAGCCGGTCGGCCGCGGGGTTCGACTCGACGACCTTGAGGCTTGCCGCGTCGACGATCAGCACCGCTTCTGACGATAGCTGGAACATCACCCGGTAGCGCATCTCGCCGTATTGCAGCCGCGAGTAGTCGGCCTCCATCGACTGCTGGGCATTCACCAGCCGCTGCTGCAGCGCCGAGACGACGCGCAGGTCGCGGCCGAACGCCACGATGCGCTTCTCGTCGCCGACCTGCACCGCGGAGTACATCACCGGCACGTCCAGCTCGCCGGCCGAGGGGTGGTTGACCTGCCGCCAGCGCGTCGGCGCCTTGGTGGAGGACTGGCTCAGCAGCGACTCGATCTTGGGACGACTTTCGGTCGTCACGGTGTCGGCCCAGCGCTGGCCGAGCCAGTTCAATCCTTGGTCGAGAGCGGTGGACAACTCCTGGTTCTGGAAGGCGAAGTCACGAATGATCCCCTTGCCATCGATGATCAGCGTTACGTCGGCGGCGGCAGCAATCAGCGTGCCGGCCGCCTCGGCATCCAGGTTGCCCAAGGTCTTCTTGGGCGTTTTGAACGATTTCACGAGAGAGATCAGCCCCCACTGCATATACGACGCTCCCTCCCTTTGCTGCCGTTTGGCTTTTCGTCAGCCGCGGCTTGGTATCAAGCTAAGCAAGTGCTGCGCCTGCACGACCGCTTGCCGTCCATCGACGGCGGTCGCGTCAGCGCCGACCATAGCCACTAGTTCCGGGTGTTCAATGAATACCCGGCCGCCAACCATGATCCCGACCTCGCGGTTGCGCGATGCGCGGCGGATGGCACGGATTACCGATGTCAACGCGTCGAGGCGCTTCTCGTTGCTGACCGAGAAGCCCACGACCGCGAACCACTCGTTGCGCACACGGCTGAGCAGGTCGTCGGTGCAGCCCGGCACGCCGCTCCAGCCGTTCCACCCGGCGCGTTGGAAGAACGACGCCACCATTGACATGCCGAACGAGTGCTGGTCGCCGGGCGCCGGCACCAGCAGCACACGCGGAATCCATTGGGTGCGGCCAGCATCCTGCGGGAACGGCACGCTCAAGGTCGTCATCATCTGCTGCAACCGCACCAAGCCGACGGTGACCTGGACGAAATCGCACAAATCCTCCTCCCACATTTCGCCGAGACGGCGGGCAACGGGGGTGAGCAGGTCCAGGTAGATCGCCTCGGTGCCGGGCTGGCGACCGCTGATGCGGTCGATACGGTCGCTGGCAACGTCGAAGATTGGCTGCAGGACGATGTCGGTGAGTTCCGCCACGTCGTCGGCGTAGCCGAGTTCCGGCGTTGCCTGTTGCAGGGTGGCGGCGGTGCGCCGGGCCAGGACGAGGCGGGGAACGATTTCCTCCGCGACGGTGCGGGACAGCAGGTCGTGGCGGCGGCGCGCCATGAAGGGCGGCGGCGCGGGCCGTGGATCGACGGCGGCAGCGGTTGCCGCCGTTTCTGCGGTATTCGACCGGTCCCAGTTGGATAGCGGCAGCGTGGTTGCTGACATTTTCACCCTCCCCCGTATTGAGCCTGCCAGCCCCCCGTATTGAGCCTGCCAGCCCGGTAAGTGTCAACCTAGATTTACGTCTAGTTCTGTTGACAGTCGTAAACTAACCGCGTTACCGTCCAAGCCTGCGGTGATCTCCGCAGGGGAAGGGCGGCATGACAATTCGTAAAATTCGATACGCACGCATCGTAATCCGGCCCGATAAAGCTGAGCGGCAACTGTGGGTCGCCGTCCAGTTTGAAACTCCATGCGTCACAGTTGCAGGTGTCAAGAAATGTTTACTCGGCTGATCGACAGCATCGATTGCTGCCCGTGGGGCGCCGCAGTGGGCCGCGCCGTGCCACTTGACCGGGCGCCCGCCCATTTTCAGCCGCTTTATACGGCGGAGGAGCGCCGCCGCCGCGACGCCTCGGGCTGGACCATCGTCCAGGGCGTCCTCGCCCCCGTGCAGTTCACGATTTTCGTCATCAGCCTCGGCCTGGTGCTGCATTACCTGATGACCGGCGATGGACTGGCCGCCGCGACCGCCTCCATCGTGGTCAAAACGCTGGCGCTCTACGCCATCATGGTCACCGGCTCGATCTGGGAGGAAAAGGTGTTCGGGAAGTACCTGTTCGCCCGCGCCTTCTTTTGGGAGGACGTGTTCAGCATCCTCGTGCTAGCGCTGCACACCGCCTACCTGGTCGCGCTGTGGACGGGCTGGCTGGATGCGCGGGAGCTGATGCTGCTGGCCCTCACCGCCTACGCCTCCTACGTCGTCAACGCCGCGCAGTTCGTGCTCAAGCTGCGGACCGCCCGGCGCGAGGTCGCCCCCTGGCCGGTCCAAGCCGCCGGAGCGCTGCCCCAGTGAACGACGCCGCCCGCCCGGTCCTGCACGAGCGCGGCCAGCGCGAGGTGTTCTGCGGCCTCACCGGCATCGTCTGGCTGCACCGCAAAATCCAGGACGCGTTCTTCCTCGTCGTCGGCTCCCGCACCTGCGCCCACCTGCTGCAATCGGCCGCCGGGGTGATGATCTTCGCCGAGCCGCGCTTCGCCACCGCCATCATCGACGAGCGCGACCTGGCCGGCCTCGCCGACGCCAACGACGAGCTGGACCGGGTCGTCACCCGCCTGCTGGAGCGGCGGCCGGACATCAAGCTGCTGTTCCTGGTCGGCTCCTGCCCGTCGGAGGTCATCAAGCTGGACCTGTCGCGGGCGGCGGCCCGGCTGTCGCGCCGGGTGGCGCCGGGGGTGCGGGTGCTGAGCTACAGCGGCAGCGGCATCGAGACGACGTTCACCCAGGGCGAAGACGCCTGCCTCGTCGCCCTCGTGCCGGAGCTGCCGGCATCGGACGCCGGGTCGCTGCTGGTGGTCGGGGCGCTCGCGGACGTGGTGGAGGACCAGTTCGCGCGGCTGTTCAACCGCATGGGCATCCCGGTCGCGTTCCTGCCGCCCCGCCGGGCGACCGAGCTGCCGGCGGTGGGGCCGAACACCCGGTTCCTGCTAGCGCAACCGTTCCTGGCCGACACCGCGCGCACCCTGCAGGAGCGCGGCGCGACCCGGATCGCCTCTCCGTTCCCGCTCGGCGCGGAGGGCACGACCGCCTGGCTGCGCGCCGCCGCGGACGCGTTCGGCGTCGACCCGGCGTGCTTCCACGACGTCACCCTGGTCGCGCACGAGCGGGCCAAGCGCGCCCTCGCCCCGGCCCGGCTGCAGCTCGCCGGCAAGCGCATCTTCTTCTTCCCGGACTCGCAGCTGGAAATCCCGCTCGCCCGGTTCGTCGCCCGCGAGCTGTCGATGCAGCTCACGGAAGTCGGCACGCCCACCCTGCACCGCCAGCACCTCGCCGAGGAGCTGGCCCTGCTGCCGGAGGACGTAGCCTTAAGCGAGGGCCAGCACGTCGAGCGCCAACTGGACCGCTGCCGCGCCGCCCAGCCTGACCTGGTGGTGTGCGGCCTCGGCCTCGCCAACCCGCTGGAGGCGGAAGGCTTCACCACCAAGTGGTCGATCGAGCTGCTGTTCACGCCCATCCAGGGCTACGAGCAGGCCGCCGACCTCGCCGAGTTGTTCGCGCGCCCGCTGGTGCGCCGCGACCGGCTGGCGGTGTAGGCGATGCAGCTCACGCTCTGGACCTACGAGGGGCCGCCGCACGTAGGCGCCATGCGCGTCGTGACGGCGATGACGGGCGTGCACTACGTCCTGCACGCGCCGCAGGGCGACACCTACGCCGACCTGCTGTTCACCATGATCGAGCGCCGCGACGCCCGCCCGCCGGTGACGTATACGACGTTCCAGGCGCGCGACCTCGGCGGCGACACGGCGGAGCTGTTCAAGACCGCGGCGCAGGAGGCGTTCGACCGCTTCCAGCCGGAGCTGCTGGTGGTCGGGTCCTCGTGCACGGCCGAGCTGATCCAGGACGACCCGGGCGGGCTGGCGAAGGCGCTGAGGCTGCCGGTCCCGGTGGTGGCGCTGGAACTGCCGGCGTACCAGCGGAAGGAGAATTGGGGAGCGGCGGAGACGTTCTACCAGATCGTGCGGGCCACCCTCAGCCCGGCCGTCCCTCGCCAGCCGGAGAGGGAGCGGCCGCGGTGTAATATTCTGGGGCCGACCGCGCTCGGGTTCCGGCATCGGGACGACGTCAAGGAGATCGTGGCGCTGCTGGGGCGGCTGGGCGTCGACGTGAACGTCGTGGCCCCGCTCGGCGCGTCGCCGGCCGACTTGGCTCGTTTGGGGGACGCCGATTTCAACGTGGTGCTGTATCCCGAAATCGCCGAGCAGGCCGCGCGGTGGCTGCAGCGCACCCTCGGCCAGCCGTACACCAAATCCATCCCGATCGGCGTCGGCGCCACCTGCGCTTTCGTCGAGGAGGTCGCGGCCCTCGCCGGCGTCGACTCGGCGCCGGTGCTGGACGGCGCACCGTCCCGCCTGCCCTGGTACTCGCGGTCGGTGGACTCCAACTATCTTACCGGCAAGCGGGTGTTCGTGTTCGGCGACGCCACCCACGCGATCTCCGCCGCCCGGGTCGCCGCGACCGAGCTGGGCTTCACCGTCGTCGGCCTCGGCACCTACAGCCGCGAGTTCGCCCGCGACGTGCGCGAGGTCGCGGCGCTCTACGGCATCGAGGCGCTGATCACCGACGACTACCTCGACGTGGAGCAGCAGATCGCTTCCCTGGCCCCCGAGCTGGTGCTCGGCACGCAGATGGAGCGCCACGTCGCCAAGCGGCTCGGCATCCCCTGCGCCGTGATCTCCGCGCCGATCCACGTGCAGGACTTCCCCGCCCGGCACTCGCCGCAGATGGGCTTCGAGGGCACCCACGTCCTGTTCGACACCTGGGTCCACCCGCTGATGATGGGCCTGGAGGAACACCTGCTCGGCATGTTCCGCGGCGATGCGGAGTTCCACGACGCCGCTTCGCCCTCGCATCTGGCCGAGGCCGCGCCCCCGGCCACGCTGGCCTGGGCGCCCGACGCCGAGAAGGAGCTGGGCAAGATACCTTTCTTCGTCCGCGGCAAGGCCCGCCGCAACACGGAGCGCTTCGCCGCCGAGCGGGCGCTGGCGACCATCACGGTGGAGACGCTCTATGACGCCAAGGCCCATTATGGTCGCTGAACCGGTCCGTGTCGTCATGGTGACGATGAACAGCCATCTGTTCGGCGCCGCCTCGCGCGTGGCCGAGCGGCTGCGGGCCGAGATTCCGGGCCTGGAACTGGCGATGCACGCCGCCGACGAGTGGGACCGCGACGGGGCGTTGGACTCGTGCCGGGACGACATCGCCCGCGGCGACATCGTCATCGCCACCATGCTGTTCCTGGACGACCATATCCAGGCCGTTCTGCCCGCCCTCGCCGCCCGGCGCGACCAGTGCGACGCCATGCTGTGCTGCATGTCCGCCGGCGAGGTCGTGAAGCTGACCCGGATGGGCAAGTTCGACATGGCCGGCGAGGCGAAAGGCCCGCTGGCGATGCTGAAGAAGCTGCGCGGCCGCAGCGGCGGCAACACCACGGCCGGCCAGGGCCAGATGAAGATGCTGCGGCAGCTGCCCAAGATCATGCGCTTCATCCCCGGCACGGCGCAGGACGTGCGCGCGTACTTCCTGGCGCTGCAGTACTGGCTCGCCGGGTCGGAGGAGAACCTGGGCAGCCTGGTGCGCCTGCTGGTCGACCGCTACGCCAGCGGCCCGCGGCTGGCGCTCGCCGGCACCGTGAAAGTCGCCGCCCCGGTCGTGTACCCCGATGTCGGGCTGTACCATCCAAGCGCGCCCGGCCGCATCGTCGAGCGCGTCGAGAAGCTGCCCCCCGGCGGCGGAGCCGGCACGGTCGGTGTGCTGCTGATGCGGTCCTACGTGCTGTCCGGCAACGCGGCGCACTACGACGGCGTCATCGCGGGCCTGGAGGCGAAGGGCCTGCGCGTCATCCCCGCCTTCGCCAGCGGTCTCGACCAGCGCCCGGCGGTCGAGCGCTACTTCACCAGCGTCGATGCGGTGGTGTCGCTCACCGGCTTCTCGCTGGTCGGCGGCCCCGCCTACAACGACGCGCGGGCGGCCGAGGAAGTGCTGGCCGGGCTCGATGTCCCTTACATTACCGCGCACCCGCTCGAATTCCAGACGATGGAGCAGTGGACCGGCGACGCCCGTGGCCTGACGCCGGTCGAGGCGACCATGATGGTGGCAATCCCCGAACTGGACGGCGGCGTGTGGCCGATGACCTTCGGTGGACGCTCCTCCGCCGTGCCCGGCGAGCGGCAGCGCGACATGGCGCCGCACGCGGAACGAGTGGCGACCCTGGCCGACCGGGTGGCCAAGCTGGTGGCGCTGCGCCGGAGCGAACTGGCGGACCGCCGGGTCGCGGTGGTGCTGTTCAATTTCCCGCCCAATGCCGGCACGACGGGCACGGCGGCCTACCTGTCGGTGTTCCAGTCGCTGCACCGGACGATGCTGGCGATGCAGGCGGCGGGCTACTCGATCGAGGTCCCCCCGACGCCCGACGCGCTGCGCGAACGGGTGACGATGGGCAACAGCGCGCGGTTCGGCGCCAACGCCAACGTCGCCGCCCGCATCCCGGCCGACGACCACGTGCGGCGCGAGCGGCATTTGGCCGAGATCGAGCGTCAGTGGGGCCCGTCGCCGGGCCGCCAGCAGAGCGACGGCAGCTCGATCTTCGTGCTGGGCGAGCGGTTCGGCAATCTGTTCGTCGGCATCCAGCCCGCCTTCGGCTACGAGGGCGACCCGATGCGGCTGCTATTCGAGCACGGCTTTGCCCCGACCCACGCGTTCTCGGCGTTCTACCGCTGGCTGCGCGAGGATTTCGCCGCCCACGCGGTGCTGCACTTCGGCACCCACGGCGCGCTGGAGTTCATGCCGGGGAAGCAGGCCGGCATGTCCGGCGCGTGCTGGCCCGACCGTCTCATCGGCGACCTGCCTAACTTCTACCTGTACGCGTCCAACAACCCGTCCGAGGGCATGATCGCCAAGCGCCGGGCGGGCGCCGCGCTGATCAGCTATCTCACGCCGCCGGTCGCCCATGCCGGGCTGTACCGCGGCCTGCTGGACCTGAAATCCTCGATGGACCGCTGGCGCACGCTGGAGCCGGATGCCGACCTCACCCAGCGCGAGGGTTTGGCGACCCTGGTGCAAGCCCAAGCCGCCGCGGTCGACCTGGCCGCGCCGGAACCCGCCTGGGCCGACCCGGCCGCCGACATCGCCCGCATCGGCACGGAGTTGCTGGAACTGGAGTACACGCTGATCCCGCACGGGCTGCACGTGGTTGGCGAGCCGCCCGACGCGGACCAGCGCGCCGAGATGCTGGACGCCGCCGGGGTCGTCGACCCCGTCGAGTGGGCCCGGCTCGACCGGCTGCTCGGCGAGGACCACGAAATCCCCGGCATCCTGCACGCGCTGGACGGCGGCTACCTGCGCCCGGCGCCGGGTGGCGACCTGTTGCGCAATACCGACGTGCTGCCGACCGGGCGCAACCTACACGGCTTCGACCCGTTCCGCCTGCCCAGCGCGTTCGCGGTGCAGGACGGCGCGCGCCAGGCCGAGCGGCTGCTCGCCCGCCACGCCGCCGAGGGCCACGCCGAGCCGGAGACGGTGGCGATGGTGCTGTGGGGCACCGACAACCTGAAAACCGAGGGCGGCCCGATCGCGCAGGCGCTGTGGCTGATGGGCGCCGAACCGCGGCGGGACAGCTACGGCCGGCTCTCGGGCGCGCAGCTGGTGCCGCTGGACCGGCTCGGCCGCCCGCGCGTCGACGTCGTGATCTCGTTGTCCGGCATCTTCCGCGACCTGCTGCCGCTGCAGACCCGGCTGCTCGCCGAGGCCGCCTTGCTCGCCGCGAGCGCCGACGAGCCGGCCGAAATGAACTTCGTCCGCAAGCACGCCCTGGCGTTTCAGGCGGAGCACGGCGGCAGCATCGAGCAGGCCGCCTTGCGCGTGTTCGGCAACGCCGACGGCGCGTATGGCGCCAACGTCAACAGCCTGGTCGGCGAGGGCGCCTGGAACGACGAGGACGAGCTGGCCGAGGCCTATGTTCGCCGCAAGGGCTTCGCCTACGGCGTGACCGGGCGGCCGGAGCGGCAGGACCGCGTGCTGGCGCAGGCGCTGGCGGGCGTGGACCTCACCTACCAGAATCTCGACTCGATCGAGGTCGGCGTCACCACCGTCGATCATTACTTCGACACCTTGGGCGGCATTAGCCGGGCGGTGCGCCGGGCGCGGGGCGGCACGGCGGCGGCGATCTACATCGGCGACCAGACCCGCGGCGACGGCGCCGTCCGCACCCTGTCGGAGCAGGTCACGCTCGAGACCCGCACCCGCGCGCTGAACCCGAAATGGTACGAGGCCCTGCTGAAGCACGGCTTCGAAGGCGTGCGCGAGATCGAGGCGCACGTGACCAACACGCTCGGCTGGTCGGCCACCACCGGCGAGGTCTCGCCCTGGGTGTACCAGAAGCTCGCCGAAACCTACGTGCTGGACGAGGAGATGCGCGAGCGCCTGGCACGGCTGAACCCGACCGCCTCGGCCAAGATCGCCAACCGGCTGATCGAGGCGAACGAGCGCCGCTACTGGACGCCGGACCAGGCCACCTTGGATGCCCTGCGCCACGCGGGGGAGGAGCTGGAAGACCGGCTCGAAGGCATTGGAATAGGAATGGCCGCATGAACACCGCGACTCTGGTCCGCCGCAACCCGTCCCGGACCGATGGGGAAGGCAGCGTCCAGGTGAAGCTGGACGCCACCGTCAAGATCGGCACGGCCAAGGTGTTCGCCGTCTATGGTAAGGGCGGCATCGGCAAGAGCACCACGTCGTCCAACCTGTCGGTCGCGTTCTCCAAGCTCGGCAAGCGCGTGCTGCAGATCGGCTGCGACCCGAAGCACGACAGCACCTTCACTCTCACCAAAAAGCTGGTGCCGACCGTCATCGACATCCTCGAATCCGTGAACTTCCACGCCGAGGAGCTGCGGCCCGAGGACTTCGTGTACGAGGGCTACAACGGCGTGATGTGCGTCGAGGCGGGCGGCCCCCCGGCCGGCACGGGGTGCGGCGGTTACGTGGTTGGCCAGACGGTGAAGCTGCTCAAGGAGCACCACCTGCTGGAGGACACCGATGTGGTGGTGTTCGATGTGCTGGGAGACGTGGTGTGCGGCGGGTTCGCGGCGCCGCTGCAGCACGCCGACCGGGCGCTGATCGTCACTGCCAACGACTTCGACAGCATCTTCGCGATGAACCGTATCCTGGCCGCGATCCAGGCGAAGTCGCGCAACTACGACGTCCGGCTCGGCGGCGTGATCTGCAACCGCAGCGCCGGCACCGACCAGCTCGACCGGTTCAACGCCGCGACCGGGCTGGAAACGCTGGCGCACTTCCCCGACCTCGACGTCATCCGCCGCAGCCGGCTCAAGAAGTCGACCCTGTTCGAGATGGACAGCACGCCGGAGCTGGAGCGGGTGAAGGCCGAGTACATGAAGCTAGCCGCCACCCTGTGGGCCGGGACGGAGCCGCTGAACGGCACGCCGATGCGCGACCGCGACATCTTCGACCTGCTGGGGTTCGACTGATGGACGCGGCCTACCTCCAGCGCCGCGGCCAGATCGAGACCTACTTCGACCGCACCGCGGCCGAGGCCTGGCGCAGGCTGACGTCGGACGCCCCGGTCAGCGGCATCCGCGCCACCGTGCGGGCCGGACGCGACCGGATGCGCGCGTTGCTGCTCGGCTGGCTGCCGGCCGATTTGCACGGACGCCGGGTGCTGGACGCGGGCTGTGGCACGGGGGCGCTGGCGGTCGAGGCGGCGCGGCGCGGCGCCGAGGTGGTGGCGATCGACCTGTCGCCCAACCTGGTCGACGTGGCGCGCGAGCGGACGCCGGCCGATCTTGCCGGACGCATCACGTTCCACGCCGGGGACATGCTGGACCCGGCGTTCGGGCGCTTCGACCACGTGGTCGCGATGGACTCGCTGATCCACTACCGCCTGCCGGACGCGCTGCGTGTGGTCGCCGGGCTGGCGGCGCGGGCCGATGGCTCGATCATCTTCACCTTCGCCCCCAGCACGCCCGCTTTGGCCGCCATGCACACGGTCGGCCGGTTGTTCCCCCGCGGCGACCGCGCGCCGGCGATCGAGCCGGTCGGCTTCCGCAACCTCGTCCGCAGCCTCGCGTCCGACCCGGCGCTCACCGCCTGGCGCGCCGGCCGGACCGGACGCGTGGCGGGCGGGTTCTATACTTCCCAGGCGATGGAACTGGTCGTACGATGAGCCGCCTCAACGACAAGCTGTCCGCTAAATGGCGCGCGATCGGGCCGCGTTTCCTGCCGTTCGCCGACGCTGCCACGCCCGAGCTGCCGATGGGCCGGCTGCTGCGGCTGTCGCTGTTCCAGGTCACGGTCGGCATGTCGGCTGTGCTGCTGATCGGCACGCTGAACCGGGTGATGATCGTCGAACTGGCCGTGCCCGCCTGGCTGGTCGCGGTGATGGTCTCGCTGCCGCTGGTGTTCGCGCCGTTCCGCGCCCTAGTCGGCTTCCGCTCCGACACGCACCGCTCGGTGCTGGGGTGGCGGCGGGTGCCGTACCTGTGGATGGGCACCTTGGCGCAGTTTGGCGGCCTGGCGATCATGCCGTTCGCGCTGCTGATCCTGTCCGGCGACACCACCGGGCCGCTGTTCATCGGCAAGGCGGGCGCGGCCCTCGCGTTCCTGATGGTCGGGGCCGGGCTGCACACGACCCAGACGGTCGGGCTGGCGCTGGCGACCGACCTGGCGCCGACCGAGTCGCAGCCGCGCGTGGTGGCGCTGCTGTGCGTGATGCTGCTGGTCGGCATGGTCGGCAGCGCGGTCGCGTTCGGCCTGTTGCTGGCCAATTTCAGCGAAATCCGGCTCATCCAGGTGATCCAGGGCGCCGCCGTCGCGACCATGGCGCTGAACGCCGTCGCGTTGTGGAAACAGGAGCCGCGCAACCCGTCGCGCACTGCCAATGATGTTCCGCGCCCCAGCTTCGGCACTTCGTGGCGGGCCTTCAACGCCCAGCCGCAATCCACCCGGCGGTTGGTGGCGGTCGGGCTCGGCACCGTGGGCTTCAGCATGCAGGACATCCTGCTGGAACCTTACGGCGGCCAAATCCTGCATCTGCCGGTCGGCACCACCACCGGGCTGACCGCGTTGCTGGCGGTGGGTGGATTGGTCGGATTGGCCTGCGCGGCGCGGCTGTTGGAGCGGGGACTGGACCCCTACCGGGTCGCCGCGGTCGGCGCGCTGGCCGGCCTGGGCGCGTTCGCCGCCGTGGTGTTCGCCGCCCCGCTGCAATCGGCCGTCCTGTTCGGGGTCGGCACCAGCCTGATCGGCCTTGGCGGCGGATTCTTCGCCCATGGCACCCTGACGGCCGCGATGCGCCTGGCGCAGGCGGGCCAGACTGGGCTTGCGATCGGCACCTGGGGCGCAGTCCAGGCTTCGGCGGCCGGCGCCGCGATCGCGCTCGGCGGCCTGTTGCGCGACGGCGTCGCGGCGCTCGCCACCGAGGGGATGTTCGGCTCCACCTTGGACGGCCCGGCCACCGGGTACGCCACCGTCTACACCATCGAGATCGCGCTGCTGTTCGCGACCTTGATCGCCATCGGGCCGCTGGTGCGCTCCGCCATGCCCCGCTTCGCCGGATTCTACCCCGCCCTTCTCCAAAGGTGATCGACATGCAAACCGGTTCCATCACGGGCTATTTCGATGTCGCGCAGCTGACGCTGTATGCATTCTGGATTTTCTTCGCTGGCCTGGTCATCTGGATCCGGCGCGAGGACAAGCGCGAGGGCTATCCGCTCATTCCCGACCGGCCCAACGACCGCACCCGCGCCGAGGGTTTCCCGGCCACGCCGCCGCCTAAAGTGTTCCTGCTCGAGCGGGAGGGAGTGCACGAAACCCGTGCGAAGGAGCGTCCGATTGCCGCCGTTCCCACCGGGCCGTGGCCTGGCGCGCCGCTGGAGCCGACCGGCAACCCGATGATCGACGGCGTCGGCCCGGCGTCCTGGGCAATGCGCACGGACGAGCCCGATGTCGGGTTCGATGATCGCAAGCCCAAGATCGTTCCATTGCGCGTGGCGACCGACTTCTGGGTCGCGACCGAGGACCCGAACCCGGTCGGAATGTCCGTGGTGGGCGCCGACGGCCTGCTCGCCGGCATCTGCACCGACGTTTGGGTGGACCGGTCCGAAACCATCATACGTTACTTGGAAGTGGAAGTGCCGAGCAACGCTGGCCCCAAGCACGTGCTGCTGCCGATGGGCTTGGCCCGGGTCGTGACCGGGATACGTTCGTCGGTCCGCGTCGCGTCCATCCTGGCCAGCCAGTTCGCCGACGCGCCCACGCTGCGCAACCCCGACCAGGTGACCCTGCGGGAAGAGGACATGATCATGGCCTATTTCGGCAGCGGCCACCTGTATGCCACGCCGTCGCGCCTGGGACCTTTGCTATGAGGGAGCATGACGCCGAGCCGGTTTGGGGCCTGCCGGAGCGGCCTCCCACCGGCGAGCAGGTACTGTGGCAAGGCGCGCCGGACTGGCGCAACCTTGCTCGGCGCGCGTTCCACCTTCGCAAGATAGCATTTTATTTTGGCGCGCTGTGGACGTGGTCGGTGGTGGCGAGCCTGCCGTTCACCTGGGACTCGGCGTTGGCGGCCGGGCGCAACCTGGGGCTGGCGCTGATCGCTCTCGGGCTGGTCGCGCTGTACGCGTGGCTTACCGCGCGCACGACAGCCTATACGCTGACGGACCAGCGGCTGGTGATACGGTTCGGCATCGCGCTGCCGGTCACGATCAACTTGCCGTTCCGCCTGGTGGATGGCGCGGCCGTGCGGGCCACCGCCGACGGCACCGGCGACCTCACGCTAAGCCTGGGGCCCACGCAGAAGATCGCATACCTGCTGCTATGGCCTCACGCGCGGCCGTGGCGCGTGGCCCGGTCCGAGCCGAGCCTGCGCGCTATTCCCGACGCCGCGCGCGTGGCCCAGCTGCTGTCCCGGGCGCTGGCGGCGTCGGCTGCCCAGCCGGCCGTGCCGATCGCGGCCGCCATCACTCCTGCGACAGCCGGCAGCCACGCCGCGGCGGCCGCGTGAGCGGTCACGTGTCGGACCCGGCACTTCCGCGAGGCGTGCTGCTCGGCGTGGCGGCGCTGCTCACAGCACTCGTGATCGGCGCCGGGATGGCCCGCTACAACGGAACGACGACCGATATCCCGGTCTCGACGCGGGTGGCCGAGCGCGACCTGCGGTTCGAGGACCAACCGGATGGGGGGATCGCGGTGGTCGACGCGCGCGACGAGCGGCTGATCACCATGCTCACCGGCCAGAACGGCTTCCTGCGGGCGACGCTTCGCGGCCTTGCCCAGCAGCGCAAGCGGGTGGACACTGATGAGAAGACGCCGTTTCGCCTGACCGCTTGGGCCGATGGCCGCCTGACGCTGGACGACCCGGTGACCGGCCGCCATCTTGAGCTCGAAGCGTTCGGGCCGACCAACAAGGACGTTTTCGTGCAGTTTCTGCCGGGAAAGGAACCCGGGCGATGATGGAGGGGCGACGATGCAGGGATGGATGCCGGGCCGCCGCACCGTGGACGTGCCGTGCGCCGTCGATATCGAGCAGACCCACGACAGCTTCCACGCCCACGCGGTGCCTTACGGCATCGACATCCGTCCCGGCGACGTGGTTCTCGTGCACGGCGCCCCTATCGACATCAGCTTCGGCGACCACATCACCTGCGAGTGCCGCGCCACCGTCGCCCGCGCCGGCTGGCTGGCGCGAACCTGGACCCAGATGTCCGGGATGTTCGAGTTGACCGAGTTGTACGAAGTGGGCTTCGAGCCGAGGAAATTGCCATGAGCGTCACCACCGCGCCGAACCAGTCCACCCAGTTGGCGCAGGAGGACACCGTCCTCAGCCCGCGCTTCTACACCACCAATTTTGCCGAGATGGAGCGCCTGGACGTGACGCCGGTGCGCGCCGAGTGGGACGCGCTGATCAAGGAATTGCGCGACGACCCGAACCGCGGCCATTTCGTCCGCACCAAGGAGTTCGAGGTCACGCTCGACCACATGTCGCCCGAGTTGCGGCGCGAGTTTCTGGAGTTCCTGGTCAGCTCCGTCACCGCCGAGTTCTCCGGCTGCGTGCTGTACGCCGAGATCAAGAAGCGCATCAGCAACCCCGACATCCACGAGCTGTTCGCCTTCATGAGCCGCGACGAGGCCCGGCACGCCGGCTTCATCAACGAGGCGCTGAAGGATCTCGGCGTCGGCGTGGACCTCGGCTTCCTGACCAAGGCCAAGAAATACACCTACTTTCAGCCCAAGTTCATCTTCTACGCGACCTACCTGTCGGAGAAGATCGGCTACGCCCGCTACATCACGATTTTCCGCCAGCTCGAGCGCCATCCGGACCGGCTGATCCATCCGATCTTCAAGTGGTTCGAGAACTGGTGCAACGACGAGTTCCGCCACGGCGAAGCGTTCGCGCTGTTGATGCGGGCCAACCCGAAGGTGCTCAGCGGCGTCAACAAGCTGTGGATTCGCTTCTTCCTGCTCGCCGTGTTCGCCACGATGTACGTGCGCGACCACGCCCGCCCGGCGTTCCACGAAGCGCTCGGGCTCGATCCGACCGACTACGATTTCCAGGTGTTCCGCATCACCACCGAAATCTGTCGGCAGGTATTCCCGGTGACGCTCGACCTCGACAACCCGGCGCTGCACGCCGGATTTGAACGATTGTTCCGCATCACCCAGGGCCAGGCGCGCGCGCGGGCGCAGGGCGGCGCAGTGGGCTGGGTAAAGCGCATGGGGCTGACGGCGGCGGCAGGCGCAGTATTCCTGCGGCTATTCGTGCTGCCGGCGAAGGGCCACGCGCTGCCCGGCAACGTCCGCCTCGCTCCCGCCTGGTAGGCGCGCATGCTGTTCTACGGCCAGGCTGTCCTGTTCGCGCTGTTCGTCTGGTATTTCAGCACGGGCGTGATCCTGTACCTCGACGGATTGCCGGCCCGGACGTTCCGCTGGAGCATGACAGGCGTGACCTTAGTCGCTGCGGCGTCGATATATGGCCTGTTTGCAGCGCGCGACGATGCCAGCGTGGCGGGCGCGTATCTCGGATTCACCTGCGGCGTGCTCGCCTGGGCGTGGCAGGAAATGGCGTTCCTGATGGGCTTCCTCACCGGCCCACGCCGGGAGGCCTGCGCGCACGGCTGCGGTGGCTGGCGGCATTTCGGCCACGGCGTGCAGGCCGTGCTGTACCACGAGCTGGCGATCATCGCCGGAGCGGCCCTGGTCGTAGCCGCGTCCTGGGACGGGACCAACCAGGTTGGCTTGTGGACCTTCATGATCCTGTGGGGAATGCGGCAGAGCGCCAAGCTGAACGTGTTCCTCGGCGTACGGAATCTCAACGAGGAATTCCTGCCGCCGCATTTGGCGTTCCTGAAAAGCTTCCTGACCTGCAAGCCGATGAACCTGCTGTTCCCCGTTTCCATCACCGGCGCCACGATCCTCGCGGTTGTGCTGGTGCAGCGGGCCGCAGCGCCGGGCCTCGACGCATTTTCGGCAACGGGCCTGACGTTCCTCGCGACCATGACCATCTTGGCGCTGCTGGAACATTGGTTCCTCGTCCTGCCCGTGCCGTTCGCGCGGCTGTGGGACTGGGGCCTCGGCTCCCGCCGCTCCAACGCGAGCGTGCCCACCCCGCGTTCCTGGCCGCGCCGCGCGGCCATCCTTCCTTGACCGACCGGAGGCGACCCATGGACTACGAGACCTTCTTCAGCCGGCAAATCGACGGTCTCCGCCGCGAGGGACGCTATCGGGTGTTCGCCGACCTCGAACGCCGGGTCGGCGCGTTCCCGCGCGCCACCCACTACCGGGAGCGCGGCCAGGCGGAGGTGACCGTCTGGTGCTCCAACGACTATCTCGGCATGGGGCAGCACCCGGACGTGATCGCCGCGATGCACGAGGCGCTGGACCGGTGCGGCGCGGGGGCTGGTGGCACGCGCAACATCTCCGGCACCAACCGCTACCACGTGCTGCTGGAGCGCGAACTGGCCGACCTGCACGGCAAGGAGGCCGCGCTGCTGTTCACCTCCGGCTACGTGTCCAACTGGGCGACCTTGTCCGTGCTCGCCAACAAGCTGCCCGGCTGCGTGGTGTTCTCCGACGCGAGCAATCACGCCTCGATGATCGAGGGCATCCGCCACAGCCGCGCCGAGTGCCGTATCTTCGCCCATAACGACCCGGCCGACCTCGACCGGCAGCTGTCGAAGGTGGGCCGCGACGTGCCGAAGCTGGTCGCGTTCGAGTCGGTGTATTCGATGGACGGCGACATCGCCCCGATCGCCGCCTTGTGCGACGTGGCCGACAAGCACGGCGCGATGACCTACCTAGACGAGGTCCACGCGGTTGGGCTGTATGGTCCCCACGGCGGCGGGATCGCCGAGCGCGAGGGGTTAAGCCACCGCCTAACTGTCATCGAGGGCACCTTGGCGAAGGCGTTCGGCGTCGTCGGCGGCTACATCGCGGCCTCGTCGGCGCTGTGCGACTTCGTGCGCAGCTTCGCCTCCGGGTTCATCTTCACCAGCGCCCTGCCCCCGGCGGTCGCGGCCGGCGCCATGGCGAGCATCCGCCACCTGAAGCGCAGCCAGGTCGAGCGCGACCAGCAGCGTGCCCGTGTTGCCATGGTGCGCCGCGGGCTGGACGCGGCTGGCATCCCGCATCTGGAGAACGACAGCCACATCGTTCCCGTCATGGTCGGCGATCCCGTGCTGTGCAAGCACATCACCGACCTGCTGCTGGAGCACTACGGAATTTACGTCCAGCCGATCAACTATCCGACCGTCGCGCGCGGCACCGAGCGGCTGCGGATCACGCCGTCGCCGCTGCACACCGACGCCGATGTCGCGCACCTGCTCTCCGCGTTGTCAGCGATTTGGTCCGAACTGAGCCTGCAACGGGCGGCTTGAGGCGAACCTCCGCCGCACGCCAGAGTTACGTCCAAACAAGAAGGAGGCAACGAACATGAGCATTGATCGGAACCGCACATCGCGGCGCACTGCCCTGAAGGTCGGCTTGGCTGCCGTCACCGCGAGCGTGGCGGGCGTAGCCGCGAAGGCGATCGCGCAGGAGAAGCTGGCGCAAAATCTAGTGCAGTACCAGGATACGCCTAAGGATGGCGCCAAGTGCAGCGGCTGCGTGAACTTTGCCGCCCCGAACGCCTGCACGATCGTCGCGGGCGAGATTTCCCCGGAAGGCTGGTGCGTCGCCTACGCCCCGAAAGAGGGTTGATAGCTTACAGCTAACCCATGCGCCGGCAATTCCCGTTCTCTGCCATCGTTGGGCAGGAGGAAATGAAGCTTGCGCTATTGATCGGCGCCGTCGATCCCAGTATTGGCGGCGTCTTGGTCTTTGGCGACCGCGGCACCGGGAAATCGACCGCAATCCGTGCCTTGGCCGCCCTGCTGCCGTCGATGCCGGTCGTGCGGGGGTGCCGCTACAATTGCGATCCCTTGGCCGACCAGACTCAGTGCGTGCCCGGCTGCACGGCGCGTGACACCAGGTCCGACCCGGCGTGGATGCCCGTCCCAGTGGTCGACATGCCGCTCGGCGCCACCGAGGACCGCGTGGTCGGCGCATTGGACTTGGAACGCGCGCTGACCCAGGGCGTGAAGGCGTTCGAGCCCGGCCTGCTCGCGCGGGCACATCGCGGCTTCCTGTACATTGACGAGGTGAACCTGCTGGAGGATCACCTCGTCGACTTGCTGCTCGATGTCGCCGCGTCCGGCGAAAACGTCGTCGAACGCGAGGGCATCAGCGTGCGGCACCCGGCGCGCTTCGTCCTGATCGGCAGCGGCAACCCGGAAGAAGGCGAGTTGCGCCCGCAATTGCTCGACCGGTTCGGCCTGTCGGTCGAGGTACGCACGCCCGGGGACCTGGCAACCCGGATCGAGGTGGTCCGCCGCCGCGACTCCTTCGACCGGGACGCCGCCGCGTTCTGCATACGGTGGGACGACGCGGACGATGGTGTTCGCGTCCAGATCGAGGCGGCCCGGCGTCGCTTGCCCGATACCGAAACGCCGGACTCCACGCTGGAGCAGGCGGCGCGGCTGTGTATGGCCCTTGGTACCGACGGGTTGCGGGGCGAGCTCACGCTGATCCGTGCCGCGCGGGCGCTGGCCAGCCTCGACGGCGACGCGACGGTGACGGACGAGCATTTGCGTCGGGTCGCACCGTCAGCGCTGCGGCACCGGCTACGGCGCAATCCGTTGGATGAGGCGGTGGCGACGACCCGGGTGGAACGCGCGGTGGATGAATTGTTCGCCGCGTGATGCCGGATGTTTGGGATGATGCCTGCCTAGCCGCTCAGCTGTTCGCCCTTGATCCCGCCGCCCTGGGAGGCATTTGCCTCCATGCCCACGCCGGTCCGGTCCGCGAAGCCTGGCTGACCCAGCTGCGCGAGGCGCTGCCTGCCACGGCGCCGGTCCGCCGGGTGCCGCTGCATGTGGCGGACGAGCGTTTGCTCGGCGGTCTCGACCTTGCCGCAACCCTTCGCGCCGAACGTCCGGTCGCCGAGCGCGGCCTGCTCGCGGAAACCGATGGCGGCGTGCTGCTGCTGGCGATGGGCGAGCGCCTGACCGCTGCCGTCGCGGCACGCCTTACCGCCGCCCTCGACGCCGGCGAGGTGCTTCTGGAACGCGATGGCCTCACCCGCCGCCACCCCTGCCGCGCCGGTTTCGTCATCCTGGATGAGGGCGAACATCTCGCTCTTCCACTGGCGGGAGAGCGCCGGGGTGAGGGTGGCGATGGCCCCCCCGCGGCCTTACTCGACCGGTGCGCGTTCCTGATCGATCTCGAAGGCATATCCCACCGGGAAATCGGTGCGAATATCCCCCCGGTCGAGTCCGCCCGGGCACAGCCTGGGGACGTCGTTGCCGACGACGACGTACTCGAAGCACTCGCCGCCACCGCGGCAGCGCTCGGCGTCGACTCTATCCGCACCGTCCTGTTGTCGCTTCGGGCAGCCCGGGCCGCTGCTGCGTTCGACGGCCGGCTGACGGTATCGGACGCCGACATCGTCACCGCCGCGCGCCTCGTTCTGGCGCCGCGCGCGACGACGATCCCAGTCGGGTCTCCGGAAGCGCCCACGCCCGAGTCCGCCGAGGCGAGCGCGCCGGCAGGCGCCGATAATGACGAGGGCCTCGCCAACGACGCGTCGCTCGGCGAGATCGTGCTGGACGCCGCCAAGGCTGCCATCCCCGCCGGGCTGCTCGCGTCCCTGCAATCAGCCGCCAAGCCGTCCAGCCGCGCTGCGCCGGGTCGCATGGGTATGCCTAAGCAGGCGCAGCGTCGCGGCCGGCCGATCGGAACCCGCCGCGGCGACCTATCCACCGGCGCGCGGCTGAATGTGGTCGAAACCCTGCGCGCCGCGGCTCCATGGCAAAAGCTCCGGCGGCAGGAAGCGCCCGGCGCCGGTGCCCGCGTCCTGGTGCAACTCAGCGATTTCCGGATCACCCGCTTCCAGCAACGGACCGAGAGCACGGCGATTTTCGTCGTCGACGCATCGGGGTCGGCCGCCCTGAACCGGCTTGCCGAGGCGAAAGGCGCTGTGGAATTGCTGCTGGCCGACTGCTACGTCCGCCGCGACCAGGTCGCGCTATTGGCGTTCCGGGGCGTCGAGGCCACCGTGCTGCTACCCCCCACCGGCTCGCTCGTGCGTGCCAAGCGCGGGCTCGCCGGGCTTGCGGGCGGGGGCGGAACCCCGCTCGCCTCGGGCCTCGACCAGGCGGCTGCCCTCGCGGACCAGGTACGCCGAAGGGGCCAGACCCCGTTCATCATCGTGCTGACAGACGGCCGGGCGAACATCGCGCGCGACGGCACGCCAGGTCGGGCGCGGGCCGTCGAGGACGCAAAATCGGCCGCACGCAACATGCGGGCCGCCGGGTGTGCAACCTTGCTGATCGACACCTCGCCGCACCCGCAACCGCACGGGCGCGACCTGGCCACCGAAATGGGAGCGACCTACCTGCCGCTCCCCTACGCCGACGCCTCCGCCCTGTCGCAGGCGGTGCGCGGCGCTTATTTCGGCGGTGGTGGCTGACCTCCCAGTTCTGGGAAACTCTGCGCCATGCTCACCCCTAGCAGCGGCTTGTAAGCGCCTTGATGGCAGGTCGTGCAGTTGGTCTTGGCGACGTCGCCACTCGGGCCAAGCCGGTGGGCGGGGAACACGCCGGTCAGCGGGTCCATGTAGTTGTTGTTCAGGTCGCGCACCATGCGGATGCCATACCAGGCAACCGCCCGCTGCGGCGTGCTCTGGCTCCAATCGGAGAAAGCGCGGGTGTTGTGGCAGTAGGTGCAATTGACGCCGAGCGACTGCGAGAAGTGCATCATGAGCCCATAGGTCCACTCGGCCTGCTTGGTCGACTGGCGGTCGCCGCTGGGCAGCGCCTCGGTCGAGGCAACTCGGATGTTGTAGTCCTGCTCCAGATAGGGTGTGAACGGATTGGTGGGAAGCGACGCCAGCCCGACCGGCGAGCCCGGCATGTTCTTGCCCATGTTCGTCTCGGCCAAGCCCTGCGGCTTGGCAGGCGGGTCGTTGAACCAGACGTTCGCCGGGATGTTGTTGCCGCGGTGGCATGTGTAGCAGACCACGCCGGTCGCGGCGACGTGGCTGCCCCAATCGGTGTTGATCCGCTGCGTCATCTGGATCATGCGGCGGGCGACGACCTTCGTGTACTTCTCGTCGGACGCCATGTTGGCGAGGTTGTGGCAGTAGCCGCAGCCCTGCTGCGGCGCGACCCAGGTAGTGATCGACGCCATCACCCGGGTGAACTGGCCCACGCTGATGTCGCCCAGCACCTGCACGTTCTTGTAGGCGACTCCCGCTTTCGGCCCGACCGCGGGCAGCTGCGGCAGGGATGCTGGGATGACGTTCTCCGACACCTTCTCGGCCAGCAGCGACGGCTCGTAGATCTGTCCCATCGCGACCCCGCGATAGCCGCGCTGGACCGTGACGGCACCGGGCCGTTCGAAGGTGAACAGCAATCCGACAGCGGCGAGGACGGCGACGCCCGCCGTGATCCGAAGGCCGATCATCGAGGTGCTCCAGGCAGGAGGGACGGGTCCGGCACGTTCGGGAACATCGCCGGGTAGGACGCCGCGATCCCGTGCTTGACGCCCCACAAATACCAGTTGTCCACGACGGTTCCTGTCAACAAAATTCCGATACCGCCACAAAGTGGGCACAACACGGCAAACCACCAGGCCCAGCGATGAAACGATTCGAAACTTGCGTTGAAGCCCATGGTCCAGCGCCAGAAGATGCCTGCTCGTTCGGCCGCCGTGCCGCGATCGACGATCTGCTCGACTTCGCGTTCGCCGCCGAAGCGGCTGACGGACAGGATCGTGGCGCCGTGCATCGCGAACAGCAGGGCGGACCCGTACAGGAACACGATCGAGAGCATATGGAACGGGTTGTAGAACAGGTTGCCGTAGCGGAGCGAGAATGCGGCCGTCCAATCCAGGTGCGGGAAGATGCCGAACGGCACCGCCTCGCCCCAGCTGCCCATCAGGATTGGCCGGATGAAGCCGAGCACGAGGTACAGCCAGATCGCCGCCGCGAACGCCCACGCCGTGTGGGTCCCGAGGCCCAGCGCCCGCGCGCGGCGATAGACTTTGACCCACCATAGGAAAATCGACGCAGTCAGGAAGAAGCCTGCCATCAGCCACCAGCCACCCTGGTTCAGCGGCGGAAAGTGCAGCCCGTAGCTCGGCGCCGGCGGTTCCAGCGCCAGCCATGGAAGTTGCCGGACGAACTGCACCGGATCCCAGCCGACCGACGCCCACATGTTCAGCCCGATGATCTCGAACGCGATGAACCCGCAGATCAGCGCCGCGATCCCGGTGATGCCCAGGTGGATCGGGCCGACCTGCGCGTTGCCGAAGATGCCGAACAGATGCAGGTAGCGCGGCCGTCCCGACCGGCTCCAGCCCGGACTTAGGGCGGGAACGCCGGCATAGACGGGACCGCGGACCTGCACCCGGGTGAAGATGTTCTGGTATTCAGGCATGTTTGCGTTCCCTTCAGTGCCAAGTCTTGGTCAGTGCCAGATCGGCAGGTTCAGCCACCAGCCCCACCACTCGGGCCAGCCGCGAGTCCAAAACGGTCCGCTGATCAGGATGCACACCGCGCTCCAGAACCCGGCGGACAGCGCCAGGAACAGCCCGAGGCGATGGATGCCGAGCGTGCCGATGGACCAGCCGATGGTGTCGCGAAAGAACGTGTCCTCGTGCTCGGACGTCTTGACCACCTGGCCCTTGGGGGGGTTGACCGCCGACAGCACCAGCGAGGCGTGCAACGAAAGCGCGAAGGTAGTGGTGAAGAAGAACGACACCGCCAGCATGTGCGCCGGGTTGTAGTGGAAGTGCAGGTACTGGTAGCCGGTGTTCGACACCCAATCGAGATGGCTGAGGATGCCATAAGGGAAGCCGTAGCCCCACGCTCCCATCAGCAGCGGCCGGATGACGACCAGGGAGACATAGGCGAAGATGGCGACGCTGAAGGCGAACGGGATGTGCAGCCCCATGCCCAGCTTGCGCGCGATCTCGACCTGGCGCAGCGCCCACGAGACGAACGCGCCGACCGCGCAAAGGGTGATGATCTGCCACAGGCCGCCATCCTTCATCGGCGCCAGCGCCAGGCCGTAGCTGATGTCGGGAGGCGGTATGTTGATGCGCCAAACGTTCCAGGTGCCGCCGAGCGAGGCGCCCCACAGGATCAGCGCCGTGCCGAGAATGGAGAAGAACGCCGCGGTGACGCCGAAGAAGCCGACGAAGAACGGGCCGACCCAGAAGTCGAACAGGTCTCCCCCGAGCAGCGTCCCGCCGCGGACCCGGTATTTCTGCTCGTAAGTCATAACCGCCATGTGCCGTCCCTCTCCCTCTCGACATTGATCCCGGCTGTGCAAGAGGCGGCGTGGGCCGCCTCTTGCAGGGCCTTGGCGGGCACGCCTATCTCGCTGGCGCCGGCACGGACTGCGGCATGGCCGAGTTCTGTGAGGCGGCGTTGGCGCCCGCGCGCGGGCCCTCCAGCCAGTTGAAACGGTCCGTGCTGAGCAGGATGAAGTGGATCAGCAGCGCGAGCACGAACAGGAAAATGGAGAGTGCGACGAGCACCCTGCGTGGATCGAACAGCAGCCAGATGCGGAACATCTCAAGGGCCCCTTACGTCAGCAGCGTCGTGATGTGGTGGAAGACCGTCCCGGCGCCGTCCAGCATCGACTGGGTGTTATAACCGCGCGGCCCGGGCAGCCACGGACGCCACTGCCAGACCAGGAAATGCGCCACCACCGCGACGACGGTGAAGGCGATGAAGCTGGTCATGAAGATCTTATGGAACTCCTTGGCCTCCGGCTCGGAGAGTCCCGACATCGAGACCGTTTTGTCGTCCATTATAGCCATGCGGCTATCCTCCTGGTTGTGGCTTGCTGGCCGGCTGCCGCGCTGGTCCCGCGCGGCGGGGATCGCCGGGGCGAAGGCCGCCACGGCAAAGGGTTCGGCGCGGTCAAGCAGTCACCCGCGCCCGCGCCAAGGATTGCGTCACGCGCTCGGCCGTGACCCGGCCTTCGCGCGCCGACCGTGCGTCCTGCTCGACCCGGTCGCGCAGGCGCTTGGCGGCGGAAATGCGCACCAGGAACGGCTCCGTCTCGACATAGGCGTCCAGCTCGGCGAGCGCGTCGTCGTCCCAAGCGGTGCTTTCCCAGGCTTTCGTCGGCGTCGGGTCGACCCGGTCCATCTCGGTGCCGAGCGGCAGGATGTGGAACAGCGCGTCGAACAGGGCGTTGCAAAACTCCTGCACGAGGTAGATCGCGCCGGCGTAGCCCATGAACGGCGTGCCGGTGTGGCGGCGGATGATCGCGCCGGGGAACGACGCCGGGATGAACATCGCCCGCGTGCCCAGTTCGGCCGCGTACATCCGCTCGTTGAACGAGCCGTACAGCACCAGCGGCGGCTTGGTCCGCAGCGCCTCGCGCACCGCCTGGTTGTCGGGCTTCACGCCGGGTTGGCGGCCGAACGAGAAGGTGCACGGGATGCCCATCTCGTCCTCCAGGAATTGCCGGACGCCGCGCGCGTAGGTGTCGGTGGCGACGATGGCGAACGACGCCGTCGCGAAGAAATCCTGCGTCACGCTGCGCCACAAATCCCACACCGGCTTGATGGTGCTGTGCTTCTCCGCGGCGATGAACGGCTCGGGGTCGAGCCCCGTCAGTTCGCCGAGGGTGCGCAGGAAATTCGTGGTGGCGAACAGCCCGATCGGCGCCTGCAGGTATGGACGGTCCAGCTCCTCGCACAACTGGCGGCCGAACTCGCGGTACATGCAGATGTTCACGTCCGCGTCCGGCAAGCGCGGCACGTCCGCGAGGTGCGCGCCGAGCGGGAACACCAGGTTGATCTCGCAACCGATGCCCTCGACCAGCCGGCGGATTTCGGCGACGTCGGACGGCATGTTGAACGTGCCGTAGATCGGCCCGATGATGTTGACCCGCGGGGCGACGCCCTCCGCCCGTGGCTTGCGTGGCTTCGGCTTGGACTTCTTGGCGCCGAACTCCGTCCACAGCCAATAGATCGCCCGGTCGGCGCACTGCCACTGGTCCTCGTCGATGGTGCGCGGGATGAAGCGCAGCAGCCCCGACCCTTCTGGCGTGACGCCGCCGCCGATCATCTCGGCGATGCTGCCGGTGACGACCACGGCCGGCACGTCGGGGTCCTGCGTGCCGTTGGCACGGCGCATCGACCCCTCGGTGCCCGTGCTGGACAGCTCCTCCTCCGACAGCCCGGTGACGACGATCGGCAGTTCGTGCGGCGGCAGCGCGTCGGTGTAGTGCAGCACGGACGTGACCGGCAGGTTCTCGCAGCCGACCGGGCCGTCGATCACCACCCGCAGGCCGCGAATGGCGGTGAAGGCGTACACGGCGCCCCAGTAGCCGCCGGCCCGGTCATGGTCCTGCACCAGCATCGGATCAGCTCCCCATCGCGGAGGTGGCGGCTTCGCGGGCGGCGCGGGCGCGGCGGGCCTGCTCCTTGGCGCCGGGGTGCAGCTTGGGCATGCCCTTCCAGCCGTAGCCGGTCACGTCGCCGGTCCCCACGCCCTCGAAGAACGACACCATGCGGCCGAACCGGGCGGCGCCCCGGGTCTGTGCCGCCACGATCCCCGCCAGCGACCCGGCGCCGGCCGCCCCGAACAGCGGGCGCGCCGACACCATGTTGGTGAAGTACAGCGCCGGGATGCCCAACTCCTTGGCCTTCTGCACCAGCGGCGTGGTGCCGACCGCGAGGTCGGGCCGCACGTCCAGCATCGCCGCGACGTCCTGCTCCAACGAGGCGCGGTACTGCACATGGGCGCCGCGCGCCTCCAGCCAGTCGCGGTCGGCGTCGCTCCACTCGGTCCGCGGGCAGGCGGTGCCGACATACGGCACTTCGGCGCCCGCCTCCATCAGCAGGCGGGCGACCAGCAGTTCGGAGCCCTCGTAGCCCGAGACGGTCACGCGCGCCTTGATCGGGTTGGCGTCCAGCGCCGCCCGGATGGCGGTCACGGCGCGCGCCTTGGCGGCGTCGACCATGGCCGCCGAGACGTTCGCCGCCGCCCCGATCGCGTCCAGCCAGGCCGACGTGCCCTCGACGCCGACCGGGCCGGAACCGACCACAGGGCGTCCGGCGGCGCGGAATTCGCGTACGGTCGCGGTGTAGAACGGATGGATCGCGCCCACGACGGCGCAGTCGAGCGCGGCGTACAGATCCCGCCACTCGCGCGACGGCACCTGCGGCGCCACCGCCAGGCCCATCGGCGCCAGCAGCGCGCCGATGCCGGGCGGGTCGGCGGGGAACAGTTCGCCGATCAGGCTGACGGTCGGCAAGGTTTGCGGCGTGTGGCGGGGGCGCTGCACCGGGCCTTGCTCGGCTTCGAGGCGCGCGTATTTCAGCATGGCGCCGGACAGCACGTCCTTGGCTTCGGCGTGGGTGGGCACGCCGAAGCCGGGCACGTCGATGCCGATGATGCGCACGCCGTCGATCTCGCGCGGCAGCAGGTCGAGCGGCACGCCGGACGCGGTCGGCACGCACAGGTTGATGACGACCACGGCGTCGTACAGCTCGGGCTTGGCCGTCTCGAAGACGGCGTTGCGGATGTCCTCGAACAGCTGGCCGCGCACGAGGGATTCGGAGTTGAACGGCACGTAGCCGACCGTCCGCCGCGCGCCGTAGAAGTGCGAGGTAAAGGTCAGCCCATACACGCAGCACGCCGAGCCCGACAGGATGGTCGCCGTGCGCCGCATCCGCAGCCCGACCCGCAGCGCGCCGAACGCCGGGCACATGGATTGCGGCTGGTCGTGCGGCCCCTTCGGATAGTCGGCTGCCAGCCGGTCGAGCGACGCGCTCTTGCCGGCGGCGCGGGCGGCCTCCTGCAGGGTGGATTGCCCGCCGTGGCAGCCGGCCTCAGTCTGGGGAACGATGCTGCCATCCATATTATGCGCCCTCGTAGATCACTTCGAGCGACGGCTTGTTCAGGACGGTCGCGGCGCACATGTCCTCCATGCTCGCCGGCTCCAGCACCACGTCGCGGCCGACCGCGTCGCCCTTGAACAGGCCGAGCAGGTTGTCGTGGCTGAGCGGGGTCGGGCGCACCGGCGGGGCGGAGGCGACCTGGGCGGCGAGCTGCTCGAAGATCGGCGCCCACTGCCCACCGGGCCGGCCGATGATCTCGTAATTGGCGCTTTTGCGGCGGATGTCCTCGTCGGCCGGAATCGCCGCAAGCACGGGAATGCCGGCCGCGGCGGCGAAGGCATGCGCCTCGCCGGTGCCGTCATCCTTGTTGATGACCATGCCGGCCACGCCGACATTGCCGCCCAGCTTGCGGAAGTAATCGACCGCGGAGCAGACGTTGTTGGCCACATACAGCGACTGCAGGTCGTTGGAGCCGACGACGATCACCTTCTGGCACATGTCGCGGGCGATCGGCAGGCCGAAGCCGCCGCACACCACGTCGCCCAGGAAATCCAGCAGCACGTAGTCGAAGCCCCACTCGTGGAAGCCCAGCTTCTCCAGCAGTTCGAAGCCGTGGATGATGCCGCGCCCGCCGCAGCCGCGGCCGACCTCGGGCCCGCCCAACTCCATCGCGAACACCCCGTCGCGCTTGAAGCACACGTCGCCGATCGCGACCTTCTCGCCCGCCAGCTTCTTCTTGGACGAGGTCTCGATGATGGTGGGGCAGCTGCGGCCGCCAAACAGCAGCGAGGTGGTGTCGCTTTTCGGGTCGCAGCCGATCAGCAGCACCTTCTTGCCCTGCTGCGCCATCATGTACGACAGGTTGGCCAGCGCGAAGCTCTTGCCGCTGCCGCCCTTGCCGTAGATCGCGATGATCTGCGTTTCCTTGGTGACCGGCGCCGTGGAGGGTGCATCCGGCTCGATCGCCGCCTCGTCGCGTAGGTGATCCTGCGGGCCTTTCACCGGGACGCCGACGATCGCGTTCATGCGCAGTTTCTCCAATCCAAGACCATTTTGAGACAGGCCGGGTCGTTGAACGCCGTGCGGTAGGCGGTGGGGGCGTCCATGGCGTTGCTCCGATGGGTGATGAGGCCGTCCAGCGACAGGCGCCCGGCGGCGGCGAGGGACTGGACGGCGGCGAGGTCGGGGGCGGCCCATTGGGCGGCGATGCGGAGGCGGGCCTCGCGCATGAAGGCGGGCGCGAAGGCGAACGAGAGCCGCTCGCTGTAGAACCCGGCGAGCACGATCTCGCCGCCCGGCGCGAGGCGCTGGACGAGGGTGTCGAGCAGGCCAGCATCGCCGCTGGCGTCGCAGATGACGGCGTAGGTCACGGTGTCGGTGGCGGGATCGCGCACCTCGTAGCCGTCGGCGCCCTCGCTTCGGGCGGGGTTGCGCTCCCACACGACCGGCGTGCCGCCGGCGATCACGGCGAGGCGGGCGATCAAGCGGCCGAGCACGCCGTGCCCGACGATCAGGTCCGGCGGCGCGTCGCCGGATGCGACGGCATGCTGGGCGGTGGCGGCGAGGGCCAGGAGCACGCCCTGCTCGCCGAGCGATTCGTCGAGGCCGAGCACCCGCGCGCCGGGAACGACGACGCGGGAGGCGGCGCCGCCGAACAGGCCACGGATGTCGCCGAAACAGCGTGCCCCCGGCACGAACACGCGCGACCCTTTGGCGACGCCCGATGCGCTGCCCGCCTCGATGACGCGGCCGACCGACTCGTAGCCGGGCACGAGCGGGTAGCCCATGCCCGGGAAGTGCGGCATTTGGCCCGACCAGAGCAGCCGCTCGGTGCCGGTGCTGATGCCGCTCCACTCGATGGCGACGACCACGTCGGCCTCGGTCGCGGGCGACAGCTCGACCGTGCGGATCGAGAGCTGCTCCGGTTCACTGAGGACGACTGCGGATGCGTTCATAAGTGTCACGTTAACCTGACGGAAATTAGTGTCAACTAATACTTACATCACCGTCGCGATAAGAACCTGCGTCAGCAGCGGCGTGCTTGTCCGTGCCAGGCGGGCATGGGCGAAGCCGGCGGCACGCAGCATGGCTTCCAGTTCGGCTTGCAAGCGCGGGCGTCCGCTGCCCATTGCCAATAGGTAGAAGGCGAAGTAGGCGCCGACCGCCGTTGCGCCCGGCGTGTCCGCCATCGGCTCCGCCAGCAGCAGCGTGCCGCCTGTCGGCAGCGCCCGCCGCGCCGCCGTCAACAGCCGCAGCGCCGCGTCGTCGTCGTGGTCGTGGATGACGCGGATGAGAGTGACCAAGTCGGCGCCGGTTGGCAGCGCGCCGGCGTGGAAGTCGCCGCCGACTGCCTGCACGCGGTCGTCATCCGCGAAGCGCTGGCGCGCGCGGGCCGCCACCGCCGGGAGGTCGAACAGGATCGCGCGCAGGCCCGGCGTCCGCGCCAGAACCGCCGCGATGAACGAGCCCTCGCCGCCGCCAACGTCGAGCAAGCAGCGATGCCGCCGCATTGGGTAGGCGTCCAGCACCTCCTGCGCGATCATCGCCTGCGAGGCGGACATCAGCGCGGTGTACGGAGCCGCCTGGTCGTCATCGACGTTCGGTCCGGCAGCGTACGGCCAGTACTCCGACAATGCCGTCGCGCCGGCGTCGCCGCGCAACAGCGCCACCGGGTCCCGCAGGTCGGCGTAAAGCAGCGCGTGGTGGGCGACCATTTCCGTCACCGCCTCATTGCCGACCAGGGCAGCGCCCAACGGTCCCAGCCCATAGCGCCCGCCCCGGCGTCGCGACACCAGGCGCAGCCCGGCGGCAGCGTCCAGCAACCGGGTGGCGGCTTCAGGCGACAGGCCGCAGCGCAGCGACAGAGCGGCTGAGGTCTTGGGGCCATCGGCGAGGAGGTCGAATAGCTGCAGCTGCACGCAGGCCTGCAAGATTTGCGAATAAACGAAGCCAGCGCACAAATCGAACAACGCTTGCGTTCGGCGGCGCGCGACGGGGCGGGTCGCAGGAAACGCCGCCGCCCAGCGACGAAATCCGGGGTTGCCGAGGATGCGGTCGCGGACGGCCCACCCGCGGTCGAGCCAGGACCCAGGACTTCCCTCGGCTGCCAGCACGGCCGGGCTCACGCGGCGTGCTGCGACAATTCCTTTGGCACCAGCCGGCGCGCCTCGGAGTGCATGACCGCGCGCAGGTCGGATGCGCCTGGACAGGGCGGGATCGCCGCGGCCGCAGCGGCGGCGAGATCCTCCAACCGGCGGATCGCCCCGGCCACGCCGAGCTGCAACGCCGCGTTGGGCCGGCCGAGGGCGCGGTCCTGTCCGATCGGCTTGCCGGCATCTTCGGCGCCCGAGGTGGCGTCCAGCAGGTCGTCGGCCACCTGGTACGCCTCGCCCAGCCTCTCGCCCACCAGGCGCCAGGACTCCGATTCCACCCCGGCCGCCGCGGCGCCGGCGACGGTGGCGGCGGCGAACAGCTCTCCCGTCTTGGCGCGCTGGTAGGTTTCGAGGTCCGCTTCCGGCTCGCTTTCCCAGGCCTGGCCCGCGACGATGCCGAACGGCATACCGACCGACTCCGCGACCACCGTCATGAGCGGCGCCAGCCGGGCGGGCGAACGGGCAGCGCCGCGCGCCAGGGTCTGGAACGCGAGCACGATCAGCGCGTCGCCGGCCAGCACGGCCAAGGGTTGCCCAAATGCGTAGTGCACCGAGGGGCGACCGCGCCGGGTCGCGGCGTCGTCGAAGCAGGGCAAGTCGTCGTGCACCAGCGAGGCGCAGTGCAGCAACTCGATGGCGGCGGCAGCGGCATCGGTGATCGCCGGGTCATCCTCGCCGCAGGCTCGGGCGACGGCCAGGCAAAGGCGGGGACGGACCCGGGCGCCGCGCGGGAACACGGCGTGCTGGAGGGCGGCGGCGAGCAGAGACGGCCCGCCAGGATGCTCGGTGCGCGCAAGCGCCGTCGTGAGGGCCCGCTCGATCCGCTTCATGGCATCCATGGCCACTCTCCCGTCCGGTAAGTGTAAGTTTTACTTGTCGGGTAAAACTGTCAGATTATATTGACACTCGTGTCAATCGTAATCTTCTTAGAGCCCTCGTTTGCTGTGGGAGAAGGGAAGCATGGCTGACCGGGTCGTCGTCGTCGGAGCGGGAATTGGCGGGTTGGCGGCGGCGCTGGACCTGGCGTGCAAGGGGGTCCGCGTCACGGTCGTGGAGCGCGCGGCGACGCCGGGCGGCAAAATGCGGCAGGTTGTGGTCGGCGGGGCCCGGATCGACGCCGGGCCGACAGTGTTCACCATGCGCCGGGTGTTCGAGGAGCTGTTCGCCGACGCCGACGCCGACCTCGCCGCGCATGTGACCTTGCACCCGGCTGCGACCCTCGCCCGCCACGCCTGGGCGCCGGACGAGCGGCTCGACCTGTTCGCCGACATCGACCGGTCCGCCGACGCGATTGGGTCCTTTGCCGGCGTCGCGGAGGCAAAGGGATACCGCGCCTTTTGCGCCCGGGCGCAGCGCATGTATGAGACGCTCGACCACGCCTTCATGCGCGCGCCCCGTCCCAGTAGCCCGCTCGGGCTGCTCGGCCGCGCGCCCACCGCCGACCTGCTGCGGATTTCGCCCTTCGCAACACTGTGGAGCGCCCTCGGTGAGTTCTTCCGCAACCTCCGGCTGCGCCAATTATTCGGCCGCTACAGCACCTATTGCGGCGCATCGCCCTACCTGGCCCCGGCCACGCTGATGCTGATCGCGCACGCCGAGCGCGACGGGGTGTGGTTGGTGGAAGGCGGCATGATCCGGCTCGCTGCCGCCTTGGCCAGGCTGGCAGCGTCCCGCGGGGTCGAGTTCCGGTATGGCGCGTCCGTCGATCAGGTCGTCGTCACGGCAGGGCGCGCAGCCGGGGTGCGGCTCGGGTCGGGCGAGCAGGTCGACGCCGACGCGGTGGTGGTCAACGCCGACACCGCCGCGGTCACGACCGGGCTGTTCGGCCGCGACGCCGCCCGCGCGGTGCCGGACGCGGGCGCTCCCCGCTCGCTCTCGGCGGTCACCTGGGCGATGGTGGCCGCAACCGACGGCTTTCCCCTGCTGCGGCACAACGTATTCTTCTCGGACGACTACGCCGCAGAATTCGAAGCCATCTTTCGTCACAACCGGCTTCCCGGCACGCCCACGATTTATGTCTGCGCCCAGGACCGGGACGACGCTGGCGCCGCATCACCCGGCCCCGAACGCCTGCTCTGCCTTATCAATGCCCCGCCAGCCGGCGACGGGCGCCCTTTCGACCCCACGGAGATCGACCCATGCGCGACGCGGACCTTCCAGCACCTGGAGCGTTGCGGGCTTCGTATCCTGCGCCGGCCGGAGACGACGGTCGTCACGACGCCGGCGGACTTCCATCGCCTGTTCCCGGCGACCGGGGGGGCGCTGTATGGCCCGGCGATGCACAGCACCATGGCGCCGTTCCGCCGGCCGGGCTCGCGCAGCCGGATTCCCAACCTGTACTTGGCGGGAGGCAGCACGCATCCGGGGGCGGGCGTGCCGATGGCGGCGCTGTCGGGTCGCCAGGCGGCGGCCAGCCTGCTGGCGGACCTCGATTCGACGCGCCCCGCTTTGACCAACCCGTCGCATCGCGCGGCTACGCGTGGTGGTACGTCGATGCGCTGAGCGACGACGGCCAGCACGGCATCACCCTGATTGCCTTCCTGGGCAGCGTGTTCTCGCCGTACTACGCCTGGGCCCGGCGCGGCGCCGGGGGCAACCCCCTGGCCCACTGCGCCGTCAACGTCGCGCTGCACGGTCCCCGCGGCAAACGCTGGGCCTTCACCGAGCGTGGCGAAGCCGCCGTCGGCCGCGGCCCCGATTGGCTGCGCATCGGCCCGAGCGCGCTGTCATGGGACGGCAACGCCTTGCGCATCACCCTGGACGAGGTCGCCGCCTGGGCGCCCGCGCGCATCCGCGGCACGGTCACGGTGCGGCCGGAGGCGCTGACCGGCCACACCGTCCGCCTCGACGCTACCGGCCGCCATCGCTGGTCGCCCTTGGCGCCGCGCTCACGGGTGGACGTCGCGCTGCAGCACCCGGCGATGCAGTGGCAGGGCCATGGTTATTTCGACACGAACGATGGCGACGCGCCGCTGGAGCAGGATTTCCAGCATTGGCACTGGTCCTGCGCCCGGCTTCGGCAGGGGGCGGCGATCCTGTACGACGTCACCCGGCGCGACGGCAGCCGATTGCCGGTCGCGCTGCGTGTCGATGCAGCGGGCCAGGTCGCCGAGACGGAAGTTCCGCCACTGCAGCCGCTTCGCCGGTCACGCTGGGGCGTTGCACGGGAAACCCGGACGCAGGGGACGGCGACAATCGAGAAGACGTTGCTCGATTCGCCGTTCTACACGCGGTCGGTGCTCGCCACCGAGATGATGGGCGAGCCTGCAGTGGCCATGCACGAAAGCCTGGCGCTCGACCGCTTCGCGACGCCCTGGGTGCAAGCGATGCTGCCGTTCCGCGTGCCCCGCAGCTGGAAGTAAGTCAGCGGGAAATGAGCTAGGCGAGCGGGTCGTTCGGGCCGCCGATGCCGCTGGTCTTGCCGCCAGTCTCCTGGCTGCGCTTGGCAGACAGGTAGTTCCAGACGGCGAAGCCGATCACGAGGATGAAGGTGGCGAACGCGAGGAGGTAGACGGGGTGCGCGAACATCGAACGCTTCCATTGTTGCTATTCAGTACACGCAACAGTTGCATCGCAGCCGGGTTCCCGCCTCTTGGAATTTTACAGTGACCCGGATGGCGGCTCGCTCGGCGGTTTCGGTTCACCTATCTTGTCTCGCCGGATCGACCGGTTGACCGAGATCAGCTCGAACACCGCCAATCCAATCACCAGCACTTCGATCAGCGCCCATTCATAGCGCGCGAGCAATGCTCCCATCGATGACCCTCCCGGCCTGTTCCCGCTCCAAACGCGCGAACAGATCGTACAGCCAGGCAATCTGCCCGTCGATCGTTCGTGGCGCCACCGGTTGCGGGCCGGGATGCCCCGCCACGGCGTCAACCAAATAGCGCGCCTCGGCCAATGGCGGGGCAGCTGCCGGCCGGTGCACGGAAGCTGCCGCCACGACGCTGCGGGCCAGCAGCCACAGCTTGCGCCCGCGCGGCACCACTGCGCGCGCGGAGACGGAGTCGAACCCGCGCCGCGCGACCTCCCGCCCGATCTCGGCATACAGCAGGCGCGCCGCGCCAATGCCGGGCCGGCAAGCAAACGGCAGCCGGCCGACCCCGGGCGCCGCGCGCGCATACAGCGCCTCGGCCTCCCGCAGCAGCCTCGCAACCAATGAGGCGAGCGCGGCGTCGAACACCGGGCACTGCAGCCAGGCCACCGGGTCGATGCCCGCCTCCCGCATCCAGCGCAGCGGCAGGTACAACCGGCCGGCGCGAGCGTCCTCGCCGACGTCGCGGGCGATGTTGGACAGCTGCATGGCGACGCCGAGGTCGCACGCCCGCGCCAGCTGGTCCGGCTCACGCGCGCCCATCAACACCGCCATCATCGCCCCCACCGACCCGGCGACCCGCACGGCATAGTCGGTCAGCGCCGGCATATCCTCGTATTGGCGGCCTGCGGCGTCCCAAGCGAACCCTTCCAGCATGGCGTCCGGCAGGGCGTGCGGAAGGGCGTGCGCGACCACCACGCGGGCCAGTGCGCGGTCTGCCGCGATCGGCCGCGGCCGACCGGCATAGGCCAACGCCAACCGCTCGCGCAGCCGCGCCACGGCGTCGCTCCTTGCTTCGACATCGACCGCGTCGTCAGCCAGGCGGCAAAAAGCGTACAGCGCGGACGCCGGGTCGCGGACCGCGCGGGGCAGCAGCATCGATGCCATGAAAAACGTGCGTGACCCGTCGCGCAGCAGGGTGCGGCAGGCTGCAAGGTCCGCCAGGCTTTCAAAGGGACGCTGCATGGGGAACCACCGAATCGAGGACACGGGCGGAGGACAGGACCCCGGGCAGGCCTGCGCCCGGATGGGTGCCGGCGCCCACCAGGAACAGCCGGTCCAGTTCCTCGCTGCGGTTGTGCGGGCGGAACCAGGCGCTCTGGGTCAGCACCGGCTCCAGCCCGAAGGCGGCGCCGCGGAACGACAACAATTGGTCCTGGAAGTCGAGCGGGGTCATGATCCGCGAGGTCGCGATCTGCTGCTCCAGCCCGGGCAATACGGTGTCGCTTAGCGCGCGTGCCAACGCCTGGCGGTAGCGCTCGGCCACGGCGGGCCAATCGGCGGCGCTGCCGAGATGCGGCACCGGCGACAGCACGTAGAACGCGTCGCAGCCGGGGGGCGCCAGGGACGGATCGGTCGCGGTGGGGCGATGCAGGTACAGGCTGAAGTCGTCAGCCAGCACCTTGCGGCGAAAGATATCAGCCAGCAGTTCGCGGTAGCGCGGGCCGAGCAGGATGGTGTGGTGCGCCACATCAGGGTACTGCCGACGCGTGCCGAAATACCAGACGAACAGGCTCATGGAGTAGCGTCCGCGCTCGATCCGCCGGTCGGTCCAGCGGCGGCGCGACGCGGCCGGCACCAGGCTGCGATAGGTATGGGCGGAGCACGCGTTGGACACCACGATGTCGGCCGCGATCGTCTCGCCGTCCGCCAGGCGCACGCCGGTCGCCGTCCGCCCGCTGGTCGTGATCGCCGCCACGGTTGCGCCGCAGCGGATGGCACCTCCCTGCCCGGCGATCAGCCCGGCCATCCCCTGCACCAACCGTCCGGTGCCGCCCATGGCGAAGTGCACGCCCCAGCGCCGCTCCAGGAAGGCGATCAGGCTGTAGATGGAACTAGCCGCGAACGGGTTGCCGCCCACCAGCAGCGGATGGAAGCTGAGCACCACGCGCAGCCGCGGGTCGCGCACGTGGCGGGCGACCATGGCGTGCACGCTGCGGTAGCTACCGAGCCGCACCATCGCGGGCACGATCCGCGCCATGTCGGTCCACTTGCTGAACGGCACGTGGCCGAGCTGCTCGAAGCCGACGCGGTAGATCGCCTCGCTGGCGCGCATGAAGCGCTCGTAGCCTTCGACATCGGCGGGGGAGAACCGGGCGATCTCGGCGCGCATCGCCGCCGGGTCGCCGGTGTAGTCGAAGGTTGCGCCGTCGGCGAAGCGGATGCGGTAGAACGGCGAGACTGGCCGCAACTCCACGTCGTCGGCCAGGGTGCGGCCGCAAAGCTGCCACAGCTCCTCCAGAAGGAATGGCGCGGTGACGATGGTGGGGCCGGCATCGAAGGTGAAGCCGTCTTGCCGGTGCACCGCTGCGCGGCCGCCGGGGGCGCCCAGCCGCTCCAGCACCGTGACGCGGTAGCCGCGGGCGCCGAGGCGGATGGCGGCGGCGAGGCCCCCGAACCCGCTGCCGATGACAACGGCGTGACGCCGGTCCGGCAGCTTGACCCGGCCCGGCGGTACGGGAGCGACTGTCAGTGTATCCATACAAGGCGAAGCGTAACAGCGTCCTGACGCGACGCGCTAGGGGAGTTATCGCCAGCGCTGCCTTAAATCGAGAACATGGGCCACGAGCGATCCGGCGAGGCAGGCGGCGACCATCCACCATGCGGCGGCGATCAGCGCGAACCGCAAGGCGAGCAGCAGGCAGCCTCCCGCCAGCAGGTTGCCCGTGAGCTGCAGCCCGGCCACGCCATGTCCGGTGCGCCGGTGAAGGATGGTGAGGACCACCCATTCCAACGCCGTCAGCCCGATGATGACGTCGATGATTCGCCCCGAGGCGAATAGCTGGCTTATTGCGGGGGCTCCAACGTCACGCCAGCCTCGCGCGCAAGCTGGAGGATCAGCGCGGCGATTTCGGCCGGACGCTCCTCATGCGCGAGGTGGCCGAGGCCCGGCAGGGTGATGATCTGCGCCGCTGGATGCAGGGCACGGACTCGCTGCGCCTCCGATGGCGGGATGGTGCGATCCTTCGCGCCCACGACCAGCGTCAGCTTCTGGGCAAGGCCTGGCAAATCGCGCTCCAGCGATCGCAAATCCCAGTTGGCCATCATGCCGAGCGCTCCGGCGACGTGCCCCGGCTGCCGCGCGAGGCTGGCGTACAGCGCCACGCCGGGTTCATCGAGACGGGACCCGGTGTCGCGGAGCAGCTTCTCGACGACGGCGCGGTCGGCGGCCCGGCGGGCGAACAGGGCCGGCACCAACGGCACGCTGGCGAGCAGCTTGGCCACCGGGGAGAACAGGTGCGCCGGCGCGCCCCGCAACGGCAAGATCGCCCCATTCAGGCTGACCAGTCCGCGCGGCGCTATGACGCCGTCCAGCATCATGCGCGCCAGGATCGCCGCGCCGGCCGAGTGCCCCACGGCGAAATCTGGCCGCATCCCCAGCGTATTCAGTACCGCCGCCAACCCCGCCGCCATGCCCGGCAGCGAGAGCCCGTCGAAGCTGGGCGTATCGGTGAAGCCATGCCCCGGCAGATCCGGCGCCACGGTGGTGAAGCGCCGAGCGAGCAGCGGCCCCAGGTCACGCCAGGAATGGGTCGCCGCCCCCGTTCCGTGCACAAGCAGCAGAACGGGGCCGTGTCCCATGACCTGGACGTGCCAGCGATAGCCGCCCGCGTGGACGAACCGGCTGGACTCGCGATTTGGCCAATCGGCCCCTTCCCGCTCCCAACCTGGTTTTTCGCCTCGGGCGCGGGCACGCTCGTTCCGGTTACTCAAGGCAGTTTGGCGCTCAGATCGCCTCCTTGAGTTCCTTCGCGGCCCGGAATGCGATTTTCTTGCTCGCCTTGATCTCGATGGCCGCGCCGGTCGCCGGGTTGCGCCCCATGCGGGCCGGCCGGTTCTTTACCTCGAGGATGCCGAGGCCGCTGATCCGCAGGCGGTCGCCTGCCTTCAGGTGGGTGACGAGCATCTCGAACACGTCGGCGACGACGGTGTCAGCCTCCTTCTTGCCCATCTCATGCTTTTCGGCGAGTGCGGCGGAGAGCTGCTTCGAGGTGACCGTTGCCGGGGTTGCCGGCTTCGGGGCGACCGGCTCCGCTGCCTTGGCGGACGGCTTCTTTGCCGCGGCGGTAGCCTTCGTGGTCTTGACGGCCATGTTGTTCGACACTCCATTATGATGATTCGAAGACGCAATCACGGTCTGGCGAGTAGCACAAGATGCGCCTGATTCGCACCACCCAAACTGGACACCGGTGATTGGATTACCCGCAACATCCGCGGCAAGTCGAGACGCACCGCATCTCCACGTCCAAAATGAGGCATTTTGCCTGATCGGCGCAGGCAGCCTCTCAGTCCGGCGTGATGCTGAACCGGCGCCAATCGCTCGCCGTATAGCGTCCTGCCACGCGCGCAATGGCGAGCACGCGCCAGGCGTAATCGCCGTGCACGTCCGGCAACGGCGCAAAAACGCTCGACGTGTCGGTGAACCCGGAAAACACCTCGCGCGAGCCGGATCCCTCGATCGCGCGCAACTCCACGAAGAAACGCACCGGTTCAGGCTGCGACGGCGAAGTCCAGACAAGTTCGACTCCGCCCATGCCGGAGCCGGAATCGCCACCGGCCCCCGGCGCAACCGGGGTAGGAGCCATAAGCGGACCACTTCCTGGCGCCCCGGCGTGCAAGGCGATGAGGCGCGTGCGGGCGGCAGGGAGATCAGGGGCATTGGCGAACCAGGCGCGGGCGAGGTCAACGTTGCGGGGAACGCCCTCTCCCGCTTGATACAGCAGGCCGAGATTGTAGGCTGCGCGAGGATTGCCGTGCGACGCCGCGCGTGCGTACCACGTCGCCGCCTGCGCTATGTCTTTGGCAACCCCGCGGCCGTTGTCGAGCATGGCGGCAAGATTGAACTCCGCCTCCGGGAGACCGGCCTGCGCCGCATATCGATACAGCGTAAACGCAATGCGCGAGTTCTGCGCCACGCCGTTGCCGAGTTCGTAGCGGGTCGCTTCGTCGAACCACGCTGCCGGACCGGCCGCGCACGCGGGCGAAGCTGGCAGCGCCGCCAAGAGCAACAAACTGAGCCAACCGTGCCGCACGACCCGGCAGTAACGCGGCTCGGCCGCGCCTCGCGGGGGAACCCGGATGCTGGCCCGGCTTTTGGTAAGAATCTTGCGTAATTTGCTCCTGCAGCATGGCAACGAAATAGAGCAGAAGTGCCGCGGCAACAGATTTACCTGGGCGGGAATCACTCTATGGTCCTCGAACGTTGGAATAGTGGTGTCAGCCGGTGATCGCTATGTCGACCGTTCCGGGACGAGGAAGTGCGCCCTTTGCAGGTAGGCGGCGCTGGACGGCTTCGGGCAAGGCCAAATCACTCGCAATGCGACCGGCGCTGGGTTGGTCATCGGTATAGAAGTAGCCAACGCTGTTCCCGCCGGTGCCGACTGGTGCCGCCACCGGGTCGGCCACTTCCAAACCGAAAGCTCGCAGCGTCAGTTCGAATGCGAGTGCCCGCGTCCGCGCAGCCGTGCTGTTGAGGGCGTAGCGTAGCACGACCCGCGGGATGACGCCGTCCGGCAATGCAACGGGTGTGGGCTCCGCGAGAGGCGCGCCTAGACGCGCGACCGCCGCCCGGGCTGCCCCTGCTTTCTGCAACGCCTCAATCCGTGCCTCGATCCCGGCACGCTGCCGCTCCAGCTCGGTATCGTGCAGGGCGGCAGGCGAGGGGGGCTGGACGTCTGGAGGGGAGTACTGATCGACCAACAGGATGACACCCGACAGCACAGCCACCATCGAGACCCCAACCAGGCAGAACGATAGGAAGCCCCGCCATCCGGTTCGCCCCCGTAGAATAGGGGTCGCTTGCGGCATGGCATTCACGGTGGGCACCGGGTCGCCAACGGACAGGCGGGCCTGCTCGCCAAGCCGCAGGACCGCGTCGCGGTGGGGCCATTTGTCTGCCGGCTTTTGCTGCAGAGGCATTCCTTCGTCGTCCTAACTTTTTTAGTTCGAGTTTTACCAGCTTCAGGATGGCTGCTGGGTGAAAGTTACCGGCGAATCGAAGGTCAACGGCAGCAAATTTTCGAGACCAAGGCGGCAAGGGCAGCCGAATTTATCCCAAGCTACGTCACCCAGCCCGCAGGTTTTTTCAACCTCCCTCGGCAGTTGCTGCAACGGTGGACTGGCTGAAGCTTTGTAGCCTGATGCACACGAACCGGGCGGCAAGTTGAGGGAGACTATGGACGCCGCGCCGCACCCGACCGCTCCGCCGCTTCCCACCCTGCTATGCCTGTCGCACTTGCGATGGGATTTCGTATTCCAGCGGCCGCAGCATCTGCTCACCCGGGCCGCCGCCGAGTATCGCGTGGTGTTCTTTGAGGAGCCCTGGTTCACGGATACGGCCGTCCCCATCCCTGCACGCGCGCGCAACGCCCGAGGGCGTGCTGGTGGCGACGCCGCACCTCCTCTGGGGCATCGACCCGGCGGGGGCCGACACGGCGCAGCGCGCCATCCTGGATGATTTGCTGGCAGAGCTCGCAGGGCCGCTGGCGGTCGCCTGGTATTACACCCCATTGGCTATCGCCTTCGCCGGCCATCTCCGGCCGACGATCACCGTATTCGACGTCATGGACGAACTTTCCGCGTTTGCCGATGCGTCACCCCGGCTGCCGTTGCTGGAGCGGCGGCTGTTGCGGCAGGCGGACTTGGTGTTCACCGGCGGTCGCAGCCTGCACGCGGCGAAACGACAGCTGCACCGCCGTGTCCGCCTATTTCCCAGCAGCGTCGACGCCGAGCACTTTCGTGCCGCCCGCGACGGCCCTGGCCCACATGGCGAGCCTGCCGACCAGGTGAGCCTGCCACATCCGCGTGTCGGATTTTTCGGCGTGCTCGATGAGCGACTCGACTACGCATTGCTGGATGCGGCAGCAGCGGCTCGGCCGGAGTGGCAGTTGGTCATGGTCGGCCCGACGGCTAAGATCGACCCCGCGGCCCTACCGCAGCGTGCTAACCTTCACTGGCTTGGCCCGAAGCCGTATGCCGACCTGCTGGCGTATCTTGCGGGATGGGATGCGGGCTTGATGCCGTTCGCGCTCAATCCAGCTACACGTTTCATCAGCCCGACAAAAACGCCTGAATTCCTGGCCGCTGGCGTACCGCTCGTCTCGACACCGGTTCCGGACGTGGTGAGCGACTGGGGCAAGGATGGCTTGGTAGAGATCGTCGGCGGAGTGGAAGCGGCGGTCGTCGCGATCGAGGGCTTGCTGATGCGGTCGAAAGCTCACTGGCAGGCGCGTGTGGACCGGCATCTGGCACTGATGTCGTGGACCGAGACCTGGCGTCAGATGCGTGCATTGATGGAAGGCCTGCAGCCCAGCGCTGTAGCTTCTGTAGTTACCACCAAAGGATTGATGGCCGAGTAGTCCAAAGAACGATACGGGTAGGTTGATCCATTACACTAAATTCATCTCGAAGGCGGGTAGATCTAGGGCGTGTCGTCATTTAGGGGCTTCCGGCGCGAGGCGTTTTTCGATTCGTAGGGGTCAGCCACTGTGGAGCTGACCGATGCGACGTTACGGGCTGCGCGACGACCAATGGGGGCGTATTG
>JAABVA010000552.1_pt1 | contig 46824 bp, 57 predicted proteins | sample 5560331 | NCBI WGS metagenome assembly JAABVA01 (sample SAMN12812661, study PRJNA571458) | rock metagenome | isolation source: Antarctica rocks | place: Antarctica: Victoria Land, Mt New Zealand sud | collected 2016-01-07 | reverse complement strand
TAATCAACCCTAACCCTTATGAAACTAAGGTACGGTGCGCGGTTCAACCGTTTGCGCGGTTGAGGGGTAAATACGAGTATATGGCTCCACCGACTGCCCACTATGTAATATTCTCTCTTGCCCTCTTGCTCTGTAATGGTTTTTTGCTCTCAAAGGCGTGAGACTTGTCAGTGGCTGACCGGGGGGCAGCCAAAGGTTCAAGGAGACTCGAAGACCTCGCCAAAGGCGAAGATGCTCCAACTTGCTGGCAGTGAGGGGACGGCCGAAGGGACTAGGTGTTGGGGAGAGCGACAAAGTAGTATTGATGCTATTTTAGGGGCGACAAAAAGTCGGCCAACTAGATACTACCTAAGAGGGTTTAACCTATTACCTCATGGGGTTGAGCCCATGCACCTTGCCGAAGCCTTAGCCATTCGACTGCTCTGCAAAATCTCAACAGTTAGCGACCACCTTAAGTCGATCGCAAGTAATACGAATCAACGTCTTTAGATATCAAGCTATGGACAATTTAGATCATGATGACCCGAGGCAGACGCGATTATTAGACAGCATTACTCAAGGGTAATTACGCAGCAACCTAGTATGGAGTTATATGACTGCTGACCGTCTTAGAAATGAATCGTTTCACACAATAGCTGACTGTGTATTTTCGTGTGCAAGTCGCTGGCTTCGCGAATGTCTTGAATGTCATCTTGGGTGCCAAGAGAAGAAAGAACATGAAAAACTCCCGCGACGGCTTTTGTATCTAGGTGAACTGGATGAACCCAACTTTCAAGGAATCCGACTTGTTCATACTCGTGGAAGGGCACTGAAGTACTGCGCTCTTTCTTACTGTTGGGGTACCGAAGCAGACAATTTTGGGCTGACTACTTCTGAAAACCTCTTCGCCCGCGGGAAAGGTTTAGACGCTGGAAATTTGCCAGAGACCATACGTGATGCCGTTACCATATGCAAATTTCTCAAACTATCCTATCTCTGGGTCGACTCACTCTGTATTGTGCAAGATAATGCAGAAGACTGGAGACTTGAGGCTTCAATCATGAATCACATATATGGCAATGCCTTAATTACATTGATAGGTGTCTCTAGCCAAAATGCCAACGAGGGGCTTCTATACTCAAGATGGTGCGCTAATAGAGGCTTTCTTTATCCGTCAGAACCCGAAAACATTTTAAAGCACCCATCTAAGCTTGTTGATGATCCATGGATCGATGTTGACGAGCGAACAAGCCAAGTTCTTCAAGCGAGGATTTTTACACGTGCATGGACATTGCAAGAGGAGTACATGTCTCCTAGAATCCTATTTTGGACTTCGAATGGGCTGGTTTGGTCGTGTCAGACTCGCTTTAGGAGAGAATGGGCCGGTGATGAAGCCTTTGATCCGTTGGCGAAAGATAAAGATTCCCACCTATCTGAAACTTATCATTCACAGTTCCTTAGTCGACGGCATTTGACGTTTGTCTCTATGCAAGCATCGCCTGAAACCGCAAGAAAGGCGTGGATGGACGCTCTAAGGTCCTATTTGCCAAGGCAAATTTCTAGATCAGAGGATCGCTTAGCTGCTATTGGCGGATTAGCCATCATTATACAAAGACAAGTCCAGGACGACTATATCGCTGGATTATGGCGTAGGACGTTACCAGAGGACCTACTTTGGGGTATAAGAAGTCACCAAAGCAGTGGCCCATCGAAGCTTTACCATGTGCGAGCCAAGGCACCGTCATGGTCATGGGGATCTTTATCAGTACATTGTACTGCTGACGCCTGGCTCGGGTACAAATTCAGTAATACCGCTAAAGTAGCGTGTACTCTGAAAGATTTGAAAATTTATCCACCGGACAGAAGTATATTTGGGCCTGTGTATTCAGGCCAACTACGTCTCCTCGCCCCTCGAAGGCCATTCCTGGATCCAGCCGTGCATGAAGGAGACAAGTGGCTTGGTTTAACCTTTAACGGCGCGGATTGTTACATCGCTGTAGATCTCGATATGAGACAATCAGATGTTGACTGGGACACGGTAGAATGCATGAAAATCCTGGAGCTCTGTGGAAGAACATTTTGTCTCCTGGTTCAGCCCGTCGATGATACACATGAAACCAATGCTTTCCGTAGACTTGGGCGAGCTGAGATATTTTCTAGCAAGCCAGCAATCCGGAAGGCACCCTTACTTTTTGTTCCTGAAAAGTCTGCGTTATCATGGGTTGAAAACGATGCGGAACTTTATGCAGATGAAAACAGAGTGGCTTATTTTGCAAATTGCGAGAACTGCATCACGGTGCTGATTTGAGAATATTTAAGGTCGTTCCTTCATGTGGGGAAGTAGGATTGATAATGTAGTATAACAGGATTGCTTTTCAATGAGTAAGCCTATTTCTTATAGCACCAAGGTGATGTCCGGTGAGGGAAAACGTCAGACGAAAGTAAAGGATACATACGCTATGGAGAGTAGGCTAACCCGGACAAACGTATCGTTATCGGATAGGTGGAACGTAGAAGTAAGTACAGGTAATATAGGCAGAAGCCCCTCCTGCTCTCTCAATGCTCCCCCGTGCTCCTTCAGTGCTCCCCCTTGCTCCCTCACTGCTCCCTCGCTGCTCCCTCTATAGCGGCCCTGCTTCCTTTTTTGATCCAAAACGGCAATCTCAAATCCTAAGTTCGGGGTGTATATAATATATATATATATCATCGAAAGTCTTTGGCAAATCCAAGACTGGCTCATTTCCCTCGGTATTGCGGCGGAAGAAGCATTCCAGAATTCAGACACCCACAACGAATAACCCCCACTCCAATTCTCGATGCCCTCCGCTCCAATCTCATATGCTCTTCGCATTCACCCGTTGTTCACAACATCGGCCATTGGCCACACCATCAGTTGTCTATTACAGGATGTTTTATGCTGTAGAGATTCTCATGCAGCTGGTGTAGGGAACGGACTCTGGGGGTCGGTGAGACATGACCTGCGGGTGATTGATCAGAAGTTCAAGTAATCATCTTCCTTTCTCTCTTCATCCTCATCCTCATCAGGATTAATTCCCGTCTCCTTCTCCGAGGCCACTGCCGAATCATCTGTATCCGGGAGCCCTGCCCACTTGTCTTTGAGATCATGCGGTAGAGCGCTCCAAGACCTTTCGGCCAATTTCCTAATCTCTAACGGACCTACTCCGGTGCGACGAACTTCTAACTTGTAGCCTCTCAAGTTCCTCGCCATATCTATGAGCTGGTGAAGGGTCGTATAAAGTCGGCCGAGGCGTTGTTGGTTTTTTGTTTCCCAATCCTCGAGCTCTGGTAGCAACTCCTGGGGCCGAATATCGTCGAACTTGCCAGAACTGTGGTAGGCGATAATAAAGTTTGGTATCTGGCTGAGCCACAGGCGGGGGTATATTTCCTCCATGTTGATCTCCTTGCGGGCAGAGCGAGTCTTGAGATCAAAAATGGCGCTTTGGGGAATTTCTCGTCCAGCAAACTCAATCGTTAGATTAGTCCCCTTGGTAGGAGCTTTCTCGCTTACAAATATCGATTCTGCTTTCGTCAGCAAAACCGACACGTCTGTGTCTTTTGATGAATCTGACGAATTGATTTGAGCTTGGGGTTGATTGTTTCCGGAAATTGCTTTCTCCTCTAGGTAACCATCACTCTCGAAGCGCAAAAGGCATCTTATTCCACCAAAGTGGCCACCAAAGTGGTACTTGAGAAGACGTTGATGAGATACCGAGTCTTTCAGACCTCTATCCCAGCTCGTGTAAGCTTCTGGAAAGGTATGACCGTACCCTCAAACATCAGGGATTAACTGAAAAGTCCTTCAAAGCGGATCCGAAAGAAAATGTCGTTGACGCATATTCTGTTCGAAGGCAAGGAGGATGGGTTCCTGTCTGAGAAAAACTCGCCTGTCATAGGAACAGATCGCGTCGAATGGGTTGACTGTAGTGTCGATCGGTCCCCTGTGGGAAGTGCGAAGGGTATAGCGCTTGGGGAGACATTGGCTATACTTCAGCCGTGACTGAGTTGACTATGCAGAAATATCTTCTCTTGTATTGCACTCTTGTCTCATCTCGATCACTATTAGACGTTGATGTCGAGCTATTCAATATTTATCATTCGTCGCCTATTGTGTAGTCAACTTATCTCACCACAAAATTTAAGATGTTCGATTGATGTCGACTACTGCGTTAGTCACATGCTCGCCATTGATCTCACATCATCATATCTCTCATTGCAATACTCTAATCAGTGAAGTAAGCGACACTTCATCGAGGCTGCAGAAGATGTGATCTTCAAACACTTATTCGTGAGCATGACTGATAAGACTGAAATCTAGTTAGCTTGTTCTGTCGCACTTCACTGAGATTTCAAAAGCTCATCATGTCTTCTCATTCAGAAGTCATTCATGTTTACATTGACATCGATATTGATTTCGATTTGATAGACGCAGCGAGAGATGAATGCGATGATCTGAATCTCAACATCACAGATTCATTCAAGATCTTTCGATCAGAAGAGAAATGTGTCAAGATTATCGACTTCTTGAAGAACAAGATGAGTTAATATTTAAGACAGCAACGAGCGTTAATGCAACAAAGACTTATCAGATGATAGATTTCACGAACGACTACTGAGCATACTGTCTTTGTACTTCTTCTCGATGCTACTAGCAAGTATATGAAGACAATCTGTATCGCTGTCTCGATCAAGAAGAAGAGCTTGTCAATCAGTGTAATAACTGAAACTGAACAGATCGTTACTGTGAATTGAAAGAAAGAGAAAGTTTGAAAAATACATCAAAGTGTTAAATCAGCGACAGTAGATAAAAAGAAAGAGACTTTGCTGCTATGACATTTAAAGTGATGAACTTGCTCGATGAGTCAGAAGAGTAGAACATGTTGTAAATTCAAATTAATATTTTTATTAGACTTTCGAGTATTATTGACGTGATATAAGAATTATTGCATATGATAAGCTAAAACTCGTTTTCAATATCTGAAACTCAAGAAACGTAGTTGTCATTGTCTGTCGTAAGCTCAGCATCAGAATTCACACTCGAAGCTTTGATCTTGAACATATCTTCAGACTTGAGAAATCAAGAGACGCAGTTATTAGTGCTTGTCTCAAATTCAGCATCAAGATTCACATCAGAAGCTTTGATCTTGAACATATCATCAGACTTGAGAAATCAAGAAACGTAGTTATCAGTGCTTGTTTCAAATTCAACATCAAGATTCACATCAGAAGCTTTGATTTTAAACATATCATTAGACTCGAGAAATCAAGAGACGTAGTTATCAATGCTTACTTCGAATTCAGCATCAGAACTCAGATCAGAGATCTGAGCGAAAGCATGAGCTTGAGCATCAAATGCATCGTCAGACTCGAGAAATCAAGAAACGTAGTTATCAATGTCTGTCGTTGACTCAGAGCTAGAACTCAGATTAGTGTATTCGACTGCAGATAGATTGTTGAATTGTGAATTTCTCTCTTCTTTCTGTGAGTTTGATAAAACGCTCAATTGACAAGTATACTGCAAATTTTGATTCAACGAAAATTCATAAGCTGTATTGATAGAATTTCTTTGCAAAGAGACTGAAATAAAATGACTTGAGTGCTGATGAGCAATGCTCGACGTCACTATACTATCATCAGTCGTTACGCGCGAGTCATCATATTCATCAGAGCTGAAGTTGTTACTAGAAGAATTCGAAGAATTTGTATGTATTAGATGTCGTAGCGACGAAAGACATAATGCTGAAGATCGTTGAGTTCGCTCACGTTCATAAGATCAAGTCTTCTTTAATGATGATCTTGCTGCAATGATGAGAAGTCTTATAGATGTATATGAATTTAAATCTGTCAACACAGCTCTGAATTATTTCGATCATAATCAGTGCTCACTTACTCATGTTGAGATTCGTTAATTCTTGTACTTCGATCTCAGTTGTGAAGAAAGTCTGATCTGTGAATGAATTCAACTTCATTTCTGATGAGTAAATCTTAAGCTCGCTTTGTTGATGACTGCTCGCTAAGAGCATAAGTGCAATCACGTTCTTTCACTGACTAAATCTAGAAAACAAATCTTCATGTGTTTGTGTTTAAAAGTGTTCTGCATCTCGATGACTGTGTTTCGTCTCTTCAAGATCATTGATAATATCTCTTGCTGTTGATAAGACTTGATTGTCAGATTGCGAAGTATCTTGATACTGTGACAATTGAACATCGAAGAAACAATCAAATTGCGAGAGATTAATATTCTGATTTAATTGACGACGCTTTTCTCTTGACTTCTTGCATCACACTGTAGAAAAATGAGCAGCGTCAATGTCAACAATAATCACGTATCATCATACAGAGTCTGACATTCATCATATCAGTCTGTCTTCTGCTTCACAAGTTTTTTGATTCATTTTGAATCATTCATCATCGTTTTCAAAAAGAAAAGATCTTCGAATCTGATCGCTCGAAAAAGACTGTATTTGAAGCTCAAAATCGCTGAAATTACTCTTGTGTTGATTAATAGTTCAAAGACAAGAAATTTGATTTCATGCTCAATTTCTCTTCTTGTGATATTCTGTTTTTTGAATCAACGATTGTTGCTTTCAAGATACTTCACAATGTGTTCTAAATTTCGTTCTTGTGAAATCAATAAATTCTTCATCAGCACGCTGACTTTTGATGATTCATAAGTGTGATGTTCTCACTAAGTATACTCAATAGTTAAGAATTGTTGACTCAGACTCTTTTGAAATCTGATCTTTGACGTTGATTGACTTTCATCAAGCTGAAGATCAACGACACAAGAATTCTCAACTATTCATTCTAACTCATTCTCAATAGCTTCAAATTCTGATCTCGATAGAAACTTCTGAATCTGAGTTGAATCTTTGTTCAGCGCTTGAGTCAAGATCAACACTTGTGAAGTCAAAGAAAAGAGCTTGTGATTACTCAAAGAGAGTGAAGAGAAGAATTGTTGAATAAAGAAAGTTGTTGAGCTCTGAGAATGAAGAGTGAGCGAGAATGTGTTGATGATGTTTGAAAGAATGAAGAATGAATTTGAATCATTCAAAGATGATGTCGATGAACTCTGAACAGCGAAAGCAGACAGAAATGACTTGTTCATGATCATAAGAGCTGAAGAGAAATTGTGATCTTTCGAAGAAAATGAGCATGAGCTTTGATTGTTTGTAAGAGAAGAAGTTCAAGTGTCGTCATCATTCTTCATAAATGTTCAAAGCTTTTGAAAGATTAACAGAGTCTCAGTTCTATGAGACAGAAACACTTCATTAGAAACATTGCAAAAAACTTTCAAAGACTTCTAAACGTGAACAATGTTGTTATACAAATTGTAAGACATGTATAAACTTAATGTTTGTAAGACAAGAGATGATTGAACGAACATGCTGTGAACGTGTTTAGAAGTCTAAAAGCACTGCGCTACTTTCTTTGTCTTTTGATCTCAAGATGAAGCATCAAGATTAAATGTTTTGCTAAACTTTGCAAAGTCAATCTTAATCTTTGTCTTTTGATCTTGAAGATGAAGTGTTGAAATTAACTGTTTCGCTAGATTCTACGAAGTCAATCATGATTCATCTTCGTCAAGAACTTATGATTCACACAAGATTTACACTACAAAAAAAGATGATTTTAATATCAACTTGATAGAGAATCTGCATTTCATACATGCATGTTCAAGATTCAGCGTACATTCTACTCACTTTCTCGATCAATTTATTTATCTAGTACATTATATTTTCTCACTTCGTCAGTTACTATTGATTTATTGAGACAGAACTCGTCATGAATGAGAATTTCAAATCATAAAAGTCAAAGAACTTGAGTTTATACTGTGAAAAGAATGCGTCAATGAGAAGATCAATATCATTCGTTTCTTTGATCATAATGAGTTCTGAACTTTTCTAATATGAAATTATGAATAAGAAGAGAAGCGACTGCTATATCATGTTCATGCATCTGTGCATAGAAAGTTCTTTATTTTGTTTGTCTCATTTTATCTTTTGAATCAATTCACTGAACTGTCTTCTGCATTCTCATCTGCATGTCTTCTGTTTTGATTATGAAAAGAGTCTCATTGACAGTTCATTTTTCTGTTCTGACTTGTGTTCTTCTTCATCGACGTTTCGATGAAAAGCTTGAGTAGCTTGTAAGCTAGTGAGCAACGACATCTGAATCTTAATGCGCTTGAGACGCATATGCTAGCTATTAGAACAGACACTTTTCATAATTCAGTGATTAGCTGATTTAGCAACATAGATCAATCATCAGTCAGTCATTAGCTGATTAGATTAGCTACAAGCTGATTTAACAGAGTAGAACTTGTATCAAGCTATCGTGCGTTCATGATTCTGCGCGATGTTTATCTTAGTAAGCTTCAATTTTACTTCACTCATTTCTCTCATCACAGTTATTCAATTATCGTACATCATGTCTGTCAGTGATCGCGCAGGACTCATCTTTCTACAACGTTTACAATCTTATTTATCATCAGTTTCAATCACAGCAGTCGATCATGCTCACAGTGATTTCATGTACAATTATCAATCTGCTCAGTTTTGAAATATATTGAAACAGATTGATTACACATCTCTTCTTCTGCGATTAAAGATTTCAACTTTGATTGATCAGAATGCAAAGATCTTTGAGCAGAAGATTGACGAAACTGCAAAACAATTGATGATGAATATATATGATAATTTGATTTGAACATTCGATACTGAGAAGAAATGACATCTCATCGAAATCATCATCTACGCGAAACTCGTCATCAAATTTATTCTTCGCTTGAAAAATCAAATCGAAGTTTTCATTCATTCAAAACATTTTTCTTCAATGACAGAAAAGACATCAATAGAAGAAAAGAGTGCTAGTGTACATAGAAAGAGAACATTATTTCAAGAATTTACAGCTCTCTTCAACAAGTCGTGAACTTCTACTGACAGACGTCGTGTGTAATGCATCAGATGCATTGAAGAATGCATAAAGTAAGTAGAAATTTCGTTCAACGAACGAGCAGACACTATGATTAATAAATTAATTAATTTTAGATTTTCTCATCATCTGAACTATGTAAGTTCTTGTATGTCGCTAGCTGTTACACAATCAATCTCATTGTTTACAGATATTTACAGTGAAATTTCAGTCGCTTGTTCGTTCTCAATATTCTGTCATCATAGTCATGACTAAATGCTATTGACTAAAATGTTTTGATCATTCATATATGCTTCATTTGACGTGACTATATGCTTTTCATTCATTTTCTTCAATTTATTTCAATTTACTTCAATTTATTTCAATTTATTCTAATTTATCTCAACTTACACAATGTTGAACTTTCTTCATTATTAAGTGAATTTCATCTTTTCTCATCTGTCTAAGCTCGCAAGCTCATTCGTCTTTCAAACTTTCTTTTTCAGAAAACTCTCTTCGTATAAGATGTTAAATGTATCTCAGTCAATTTAATTATTCACGTAAAAGAACTTCTTGCTTTCAGTTGATATCAGATGTGCACTTCGTAATATAGTACTCATATTGTAAAATCGTCAACATTCAAGATATTGAGACTTCTTGACAGTATTCTTCGATCACTGCTCAACTTCTATCATATCATGTAGAGCATCAAGTACTTCATTGTTTTTGAACTTTAGCAATTTTATTAAAGCTTTCGAGTATTGCACGGATTTTTCATTGTCATCTTGACGAAGCGAATCACGAACAGTGATTATAATTTGCAACTGTCTCATCAGTCTATCATTCAGAGCTTCGACTATGTCAGAATTTTCTTAATCATTCTCAGCATACTCTTGAACATAAACGTAGTCACGTCTTCAATTCAACATTTGTCTCTGTCATGCAGAAGAACATCGAATTCACTTTGATGTAAGCTTTTCAGAGTTTGTCGAGTCTTTATCTTCACATCTTTAACATTCAATCGATGCATGAACAGAAACGAAGTAATCATTTATTCAGAAAAAGTCAATTTCTTTTCGATTCATTTGATACTTGTTTGATTCTATTTCTGATTTCTTACGTCGAGATTCTCTTATAAAAATCAACAATTCGTTCAAGAAACTTTTAATATGTATCATCTTCATTATTTTAAAAGTGATGCGTCAGAATTGAGAATTACTAAATCAGTTTCATCATTGATTCAAATTTATTTCTGACAAATCTCATTCAAGCTACATTAAATCAAGACTTCTAGAAGACTTTGTAATCATAATTTTCATTCTTTCATCAATCTTTGATCTGAACATGATTAGATCATGAAGAATGATATCTTTCATTGTCAACATATTGATTCATTGAATATTGTGATGCAGTATCTACATTTGAAAGTTCTCTCGCTTGTTTGTAAGATCATAATAATCTTTGATCAGAAATTTATGTGCAATCTTCATGTAAAATGTGTCAAAATTATCTGCATCTTCGTATCTTCAAATAAAATTCATATAATGAAAGATCACATGAAACTTGAGATAGTTAAAGTTCTCATCATGTTGAAACTGCTTGAATACTTCTTTTAAGACGTTAATTCTGTATATTGTGTTGTTCATGTAATGCAAAGACTCGTCATCGTGCGATCAATATTGAGTCATCATCACGAAGTTTATAAGAGCTTGAGCACAGTACAGCGCATCTGATGCTTTTCTAATCAATAGTGAAGTGACAATCGCAATAAGCTGATGCACTATTGTCTTTTGTTTGACATCGATTCATTGCTTCACGAATAAAAAGTCGTGAAAACGTTTTAGCTCTGAATATGAAAGAACTACTTGAAATCTTTGATTCAATTGCACGTCATGTGTTGTGTCTGCAATTGTCTGTGAATCACGCTTTCTTTTAAGACTAATCGTTGATGTTATATTCTTGATGATTGTTTCAAGTCATTGAATTAAATACATCACTGTGCTCTTCAATAATTGATGCAAAATGTCAATCATCATGATGATGTAAATATTGACAAGTTTATGTTTTCAGACAAAGTTTTGCACTGAGTGTACTCACTTAACATCGCGCTTGATATCTGCAATAAAGCATGAATTCTTTTCTTGATGTTTGATTTGAGTCAATGTACTCTTATGTGTTTGAGCTTTTCAGATTGTCTGCAAATTATCGCGTTGATTCAATGAAACGTGATATATAGTGCATTGCTCTTCATTTTTGATTCTCGTAATAATGATCTGCTTCTCATAGTTAATTATAAATTCGACGATGATAGAAAAACACTGTTGAGTATAATCATTTGCACAGCGAACGTGAAACTCTCTTCTAGTTAATTTCTCAAGTGCTAAAGAACGAGAACGTTAGCAAGAAAAATTCTTCATTCGATTGAACAGTTTAAACTCACGTTTTAATATTATCTTCAGTGAATGATAATATAACTTGCGTTTCAGATCTTCATTTGCATGTTTAGTTGAAGAAATAAACTTTAATAGTATAACACTAAGTTTATTTTGCTTTCATTAAGTTGCTTGATTCAGATTATCAATGATAATATATACAGATCATGCAAATTTATCTTCATGATGTTGAGTTAACATGATTTTGTCTATAGTTAACAGTACTGAAATTATAGTGTCATCTTCAGAAATCAATGCTTGCGTATTTCATCATCAGATATCGATGTGCATTTTCGTGTACATTCAATTTTCACTGACGTTGTATACTTTGATTGATGCATATTTCAGATTACTCGCAAACGAACGATGTCTCAAGAGAAATTTCAAGACATTTATCATGTTTCTGTACTGAATCTTGAATATATTTGTTTCAATCTCTGAGTTCATCGATGAAATCTTCAAAGATGTTTTGAATCAACTATCATCAGATATTTTGTAAAATATATTGTGTAGAATGCTTTTAAATTGATCTGCATTCTTGAAGATACAATCAGCATGATGAATCTTCTGAAATGAGATCTTGAAGTATTGATTAATATCTTCGCTACTGACTTTCGCGTTCAGAAATCACTGTGCAAGAGAAAAATCTTTCTCATTCAGAAAGAGAAGTCATTCTGATTGAAGATTATCATTTAAAGATAATTATGAATCTTGCTCAAGTTTACTGTAGTTTGAAATGATTCTTATGAGTTTGATATATTGTTTTAGCGATTCATCAACACTTCGTCTCTTTGTATCATTCATCTCATCATAATTGTCTGCTTTGATAAATGAGAAAGTACATGACAAATTGATAAATCTTTTGAAATCAAGTGATATTTGTGCAATTGAATTTTGAAAATGCTTCTGATCATCTGAAGTTTCTACGTTTTCTTCTGTACTTTGCTCGAAGTCAGAGACATCAATATCATTCATCGTGATCATTTCATGTCATAAATCAGTCTGAGAGTATTTGCATGTGTCTGTATATTCATTGACTGCTGAGTTCTCTTTTCTTAAATATTTCTTGAAGAACTGCACGTCATTTCGCAGCATCAAGCAGTGATTAAAGTGATATATCAGACTTCGTGTGATTATCAATATCATTTCACACGCACGACAGTTTCGCTTCATGCTTGAAGCTGATTTCGATGAAGTAGATTGTAATGAGAGAGATAACAAAGAATATTGTTACGATCCTAGCTACGCACCTATGTTGATAGCTATGTTGATGGCTATGTTGATGACTATCGCCGGCCGCTCGTCGCTAGACTATAGGGTTGTTCCGAGGCCAACCCTATTCAGGGTTAGCTTATGTTCTCCTGAGTCATATAGATAGCCGGCTCTTTCCTTCTAGATACTTTCCTTCCTTAGCATTTATATACTCGTTACATTACACTCATATGACTCGCTCTATGCTGACCCCTAACATTATATAAATGCTTCTTCGTTACAGGCGAAGTGAAATAATCTGCATCGATCCCCGAGTGCTTCTGTCGGTTCTTCAACCCACTATCGACATTTGATCTAGCCGACTTGCAACCGTCAGCAGCACTCATCTCCCTTCCCTCGTGAGCTGATTCAGCGAGGATAAACAAAAGATTCGGACTCGTGCGCTGATCAGCGAGTATAAACAAACGATCGAAACCATCCGACTAGATCAAAGATCAGCGGATTAATCGTTCATTCAGATTCGCAAGGAATTCTTCGGATTTGTTGAACAATCAAACGAGACCAGTCTATGACTGCGTGAAGCCTCTACCCCAAAGAGCAATCAAAGAGGCCAGTCAAGGACTGCGTGAAGTCTCTACCTCGATGAGCAAACCTCAACAGTGAGCCTGCTTCAATGACACTCATCGTCAATGCGATGACCCACCTACCCTCATCGCTCTACCCACCAGTGAATCGATCCGCCTACTCGTTCATGTGCAACTAGTGAGCCTGCTACAATGGCACGATAATGCCTTCGACAACAAGCAAACCTTTGAGCTTGTTCCTATATCGAAATCTCAGTGAGTCTGCTTCAACGGCACCCTCAATGCGATGATCTACTCACCCTCATCGCCCTACCTACCAGTGAACCTGGCCCGTCATCGAGTTCACGTGCAACTAGTGAGCCTGCTTCAATGGCACCTTCCGTCAATGCGATGATCCAGCTATTCACATCGCTCTACCAATCAGTGAATCGGTCTGTCGACTCGTTCGCGTGCAAATAGTGAGCCTGCTACAAAGGCGCCTTCCGTCAACGCGATGATCTATCTATCCACATCGCCCTACCTATCAGTGAATCTGATCAAATGTTCACGTGCAACTAGTGAGCCTGCTTCAATGGCACGGTCAATGCGATGATCTACCCACTCTCATCGCTCTACCCACCAGTGAACCTGATCATACGTTCATGTGCAACTAGTGAGCCTGCTACAATGACATCATTCTACCTCGCATAGTGAGCCTGCTACAATAGGCATTTCGATTCTACACAAGGCTAAGGAAATACATTCATGCGGACATGAATCGTTGAAGGGGGGGAGTAATGTTACGATCCTAGCTACGCATCTATGTTGATAGCTATGTTGATGGCTATGTTGATGACTATCGCCGGCCGCTCGTCGCTAGGCTATAGAATTGTTCCGAGGCCAACCCTATTCAGGATTAGCTTATGTTCTCCTGAGTCATATAGATAGTCGGCTCTTTCCTTCTAGATACTTTCCTTCCTTAGCATTTATATACTCGTTACATTACATTCATATGACTCGCTCTATGCTGGCCTCTAACAAATATTGATTAACGCGTTTGACAAATTGTATCGCGCTGTCGCTATTTCTAATCAGTATTTCTGTTGATACAAGTACGTTGAACTACGAAATGTCAGAATAGCATGCAATACAAAGAATAAAATGATCAGAAATTAATAAGATCTGATATAGCAGTAGAAGCAATAACTCTTGTTTTACTTCTGATCAAGCAATTTGTTCTTTTTTACTCGAAGCTTTCTGATGAAAGCAAATTTCTCTGAATTACAGCGAATTTAAGATAAATTATTGTAAATTTGAAATGCTTTGCACATCTTAATATTTACATCGAAATTTGTGAGTTGAAAGCAAATTTTTCTAAATTATCATCGATTTAAGATAAATTATCGTAAATTTGAAATGCTTTCACAAAATGCTCAATCAGCTAGTATATCATAGTCATAGTCTCTGCGCTTTGATAACTCTGTAAAATATTAGAAATCATTTTATATAGAGAGAATTTAACGTGCAGTACTCTTCAGATTGATGAAAAGATGAATACAGATGATTTGTTGTCAAAGTGTGTTGTGAGCAAATTTGCTTTCGCTTAGCATAATTTGTAACATGAGAACAAAAGTTGATCTTTGCTTCATTTCTAACTTATCAACTTACAATTCTTTCTTCTTCTGATACTCATTATCATGATAAGCACTCTCACTCTATCTGTTGCAAAGCTCAATGTGTACATCATCTGTCATCAGTGTGTAGTGAAATCTGTAAGTGATTCAAAATAGAAGAAATGTTACATGTACTCTTATCTCACTTCTCAACATCATGACAGTAATCATCTCACATTCTATCATATGACTTCTAGAAATTCTCAGAATTGACAACAATGTTTGCATATCTGCTAGTTTTTCAATATGTCACGAAGATTCAAGTCAATTTCAGATACACTTGCAGACTTCAATTATGATGAGATTTCGTTGAATTGAATCAAGATAATGATCACTCAAGATCTTGTCATCGACGACGACAAGTATAATGCATTGAAGATACACATTAAACAAATGTTGAGAAACATGAGATTACTTGAAACATCACTTGATAATAAAATCGAGAAAGAGACAGTCAGAAAGATTGCAATCATCATAAATGATGAACTTTTGCACTTTCTGATAGAAAATCATCAAGTAACATGAAAAGATGCATGTCTTATAAAGTGAGTGAGATAAATAAACAATAAGAAGAAAGATAGAGCAACGAGCATAAAGACAGAGAAGTCTGCTCATCTGATTAAGCAAGCACAACTCAGCTCAGTCTCATCATTCATTTTATCGATGATGATTGACTTTGATTGCATGATCTTGACTTTGAACAATACAATGAATAATAAGATGATTCATCATTCACAGCTTTTCATAGCGAATGAAAAGCAGAGCAATTTCATTCTGAAGAACGTCAATTTTGATAACTATTAAAGACAGCTTATTAACAAGACAATGTTCAACTTCGAAAAGAAGAAAATTATCTATGAAGTCGAGAACTTCAAAAAAGTTGAGATCAGAAATGCAGTCAACTTTCATGTCACATTAACAGATATGACAAAGAAGAGAATATTCTACTACATTTTTCAAGTTTAAGTTATAAAAAAACATAAGAGAAGTGAACATGAGAATTTCATGCAGTGTTTGAGCAGCGCAGTCGAAAGTGCAGATAACTTCACTTCATTCAAGATCTCATCAGAAGATGAGAGTGAACAACTCATCACAAAGAAGCAAAAGCTTTGCAGAGAAGCTCATCTCAATGTTTCGATAGTGACTTTCGAAGTTCTCAACGTCATCAAGACTGTCAATTTTAATGAATCATTCTCTTCAACAACAGATTCTTTGACAATTAATGATGACTTGAACATGAGAGAAGTGATGAAATACAATCGAGAGCACATTGATTTGTCTTTCGTCATCAACTTCATTCATATCACTCAGACGTAAGTGCAAGTGCAAAGCAATCATGTAGTAAAACATGTTAACTTTATGATATAAATTTAAAGATCTGCAAAAACAACAAGCATGCATTCAAATGAATGAGAATATATTTCTTAAAGTTTTGCAGTTTTGAAAACGCGATCTAAGCTGTACAGACATCGACGATAAGAAAATTGACAAAGATGCAGATGCAGATCAAAATGTGCAAATAAAGAATATGATATGAATTTTACTACTCATACAAGCGTTGAGAATATATTGACAACTTCATGTTGAAAGAACGATTCAATACGAAGAATTTCAATGTAATCAGATAAAAATGAGAAAGATAAATCTTCTTCACTTCTTGAAACTACAGACAGAATAACATACTTACTTTTCTTCATTCACAAATCATTCAAGTCATAGAATTGATAGTGATGAAGCATTAACTTCATTTTACTCATATGAAAGTCAATTTCTTTCATGAGAAGCTTGATGATAAACATCTGCTTATTGAATCTCAGAAATTTTCTCAGAATTTCAAGATGAAATGTTTATCAGATGAGTCATGATCAATGATTTGTCTTTGCATGAAGAGCAGTTTCACAACGATGTTAAAGTCAAATCTTGAATTGATTTTGATTTTGCTGTCTTTGATCTTGATATCGAATTGACAGAGCGAATTCGCAAAGACATTGACATTTGTGTCACGTCTTGACATTAAACTGTATGTGAATTATCACTCTGAAAAGAACAAGCTTCTTTTAAAAGATCGCTTGCTGTTTCAAGATTGAAAGAAGATAAAAACAGATGAGAATGAGATCGACGTGACAGTAACAACTTTCATAAAAGAACAGAAACAACTTGTAATGTTGACTGAATTGAAGTCGTACGAGACATATGTGAAGCATGTCATTGTCAATCAAAAAGATGTTTGAAATGAAATCAACAGAAGTAAAAGAAGAGTAACTTTGTATGATTCGCGAACATGCTGAGATCGAATACTAAGAGATAAATTTCACATGAAGAAGAGCAGAGATTTTAAAATCATAAGCATTTTACAAGCATTCAAACGTTGCATGCACTTTATACTGTGAGTCTATTCGAGCACATCTTTTGAGATCTCATCAGATGATTTAGATCACTATGTGAAGATTCTGAAGTGCTCTGATGAATGAAAGAATGAACACATTCTAAAGTTAAGCAATTCAGAGAAAGTGCTGTCATGAGACAAATCGATGTTCAACGCATTAAAATGTAAGCATGATGTACAGATAAATGATGAACTGCAGAAAATCGCAAGAAAATTTGATAAACTTCTCACTCTTTTTATGATTCAACGTTTATCATCAATGAATTGATTCAACGCTCTCTGCATGAAGCTATCTTCTCATGAGATGCAAGATGTGAACTGTTCGATCATTGAGAAGTATAAAGAGATGCACGCAAAACTCGAGAGTAAAACTGCAAAAAGTGTAAAAGAAGAGCTGCAAGTACATGTTGATGACTGAGTATCAGACGACAAGAAGAAATCAATGTCTGTGTTCTCTTTCTTCAACTTTGTTCAGATCTCATGACAGATGAGACTGTGTATTACATTCTCATATTTTGTTGAATTGAAGACAAAGCACAATTTGATGTTTATCTGAACTGAACTTGTTCGTAATAAATGATTGACAGTTGTTGATAACTGTTTCTACGATGATAATATCAAGAAACTGTATGAATCAAGCAGCAAGTTACAGTGAATCATGAAGATATTGAACAAATTTATAGTCATCGAAGATGATCAGAAAGAGAGAATTCTGATAATGTTCTTCTCTTTGATCATAACAAAGATCATCTGATTGATACATCTACTTGAATTCTCTCAATCATAATTTCTATGTTTTGCATCATGCATGATGTTTTCAACTTGTTGAATGTTGAGTATATCTGTCTCTTTACTAACAACGAGTTAGTATCTTATCAAGATTCATGAAATGAACGTCACATTCTTTCATAGCAATTTAAGTCTTGAAAATCAACAAAGCTTAATCAATAATTTTCAAGATATGAAAGAGAATGATTCTGATCTCAATATTCTGATTGAAACAACTGAAGTTCTAAAGACAGATTACACTCTTCATCATGCATTTCAAGTGATACTGATGAAGCTCAACTATATGATCTGAATGAAACAGCAGACTTTTTTTCAAATCAGTAGATATGATTAAATCGCGAAGAAGATGTGAGCATATCAATTTTATACTTCAAAATTTGATGTTGAAAGTCTTATTAAAGATCATCAAATGTGATGTCAAATCTTTCAAAATGATACATATGATGATAGTAGAATGAAAGAAATGAGTGATGAGAAGATGAGAAAGAATAATCAGATAGTAGAGACTGTGTGAGAGACTTTAGTTTAATGCTTTTGCTTCATAGTCTGTTAACTGTTATCAACGAGTCGTTGTTAATTATTTCAGTCAAAAGAAGTAATCATTGACAGCAGAAGCATAGACATGATGACATAAGTAATAAGATGCTGTGTTTTGAAAATATTGAAAATGCGAGAAAAATAACATCATGTGTATATTTTCAATGTCGTAGAAATATGACAATTTATCATTTTTTATTCTGATTATTCAGATGATTTATCTTGTCAAATGATAATTTATCATTTCTTACTTTGTTTTTACATTAGCAATGTATTTTCTAGATATTCTAGAAATCATTAGAATCAAACTTATGCAAAACTTACAACGCGATTGTAACATAACTAAAGTTACATCTTTTTGTATTCATCAGATTATTATCATCAAGTCTTTCAACTATTAACACAGCTTTCGTGATCACACTCTGTAATAATCATAGAATTCAAGTGTAATAGAAATCATTAGTCTGTCTTGAAATCGAAATAACAGCATTTCATTTCTGCGCATTCTTCATTGCATAGACAACATTGCATCTGTATTGCATTCATGTTTCTTTTAAGTCTTTGATGCTTTTCAAGATTCACTGCGATTCTGTTGCATAAGAAAAATCAACATGTTCAGTACAAGATCTTCAATAATTTTTTACAATAAATTGCAACAACATAACTGAATCAGAAAGATGATGCAGAAAGACTTAATGATTAATGACAACAAATGAAGTGAGATCATAATAACAATGAAGAAGAAAATGATATCTTCAAAGATATATGACATAAAACTTGATAGTGAGCTGACAAAGAGAAAGCTTCAAATAATGATTGCAAAGATTATCGTCATCTTCAATAAAGAGATTGAAAGCATATCACAGAATTGACTGCACAAAACATTGATGATCATGACTCAGCAACTGAACAACAACAAAAGACGAAGAGCACAACATTGAGAGCAAACACATGAAAACATTCAGTATCAAAGAAAGTTGCAAAAAGAGATTAAAGATGACAATGCTGATCAACTATCGTTGATGTCGTGAAATGTTACAACGTTGCTGACAATAAAAAAATCAGATAATCAAACATCATTGATGAGTTCTATTCACTTAATTATGAATAAAAGACAAGAAGAAATTAATCTGCTGAACATGCAATTTGAAGAGTACAAAAGATTATTGATCGAGAAAAGAATTTACGACATGATGAAGAATAGAATTCTTTATGATAGTGAAAATATGAGACGAATTGAGATTGAAAATGAGCGATGCTGACAGACTGCGCTGATAGAGATGACAGCAAAGAGCTGCTGTCGCTTTCAGTTCATCATCAATCGACTCTCTTCAGATCAGTAACCAGAAAATTGTAAAGACTATATTAATTCATTCACTGACTTTGAAAGTAGTAGAATCAATCTTCGCTACTTCAACATCTGAGAATACACTCAAGTTATTAATCAAACGTCACAAACTGCAATCATGAAAAATCTTGAAAAGAGATGCAATAGTTAGATTGAGAAAGACTACATGCATGCAGAACTTGAGAATGAAAATTCAAGAAAAGTAGAAGAATAATTGAAAGCACACATTGACACTCTGATTTCATTAACAGCAAAGATCGTGTCTGTGCTATACAAGTTCATAAAGAAGATTTCATGATTGATGAGCAAAAGTTCTATTACTTTTTAAACTAACAATATTCGCAACGTTTCAGTTCTAAAGCAAAGTCTTTGATACATTGTCAGCGAAAACTTACTCTTTAGCAACAAAGATTTTGCAAAGAAGAAGTGATTGATACTCATAAAAGAGACACTCGATCATCAAGAGATCTTTCAATAAACATTGCTCAATCTTTGTCAAGATCTTCAGTGATGAGATTGTCATTTGCAACATCTGCTCTACAAACTCTTCATTCAAGCACGATTACTTTTTTGAACGAAGATCATAAGCAATTTCATTGACAAAACGAGATTTCTGTTAATGTTAAAGAGCTTAGATAAATTGATGCAGTCATGAGTAGATTGATTTTTAACGCTCTAAAATGCAAGCAGAATGTTAAAATGAACGACGATTTACAGAAAATCATCAGAAGATTTGATAAACTTCTCACTGTGCTCATAATTCAATGACTATCATTCATGAATTGATTTAACACGTTGTGTACAAAGCTATCTTCTTATGAAGTGCGAGATGTAAACTGTCTCATTGTCGCAAAGTATAAAAAGATGCAAGCAGAACTCAAGAACAGAATTACAAGTGTGAAAGCATACTCAACAATAAACTGAGAATCAAATTTGAATATTAATGATGATTTCAAGAATAGAAATCTCTGTCACAAATGTCACAATTCTTCAGATGAATTCTAAGTAATCAGCTGTTTTCATGTCTACTGCAGAGAGTGTCTTAATGCTCTTGTCTACGAAGTCGTTAAGCATGACAAAGAGCAAACTGCATGTTTAAATTGCAGCAGCATTTACATTGAGTTTCAATTGTGCAACGAGTTAAAAGAATTGCAGATAAATGTCAAAGACAGTGAAAGAACTTTCTCACGCACTTGCAAAGATCTTGAACAAGATCTTAAATGAATTAATTTCAATGATTCGATTCTTTTATCTTTGAAAATGACAACAATGCAGATGCAAATTGAGCTGTGATTGATAAAGAAGTTGAACAAGAAGATCATCATTTTCACTCAGTTTCACATGCTGTAAACTCTCATCGTGTCATGAGTTTTTTGACTTGAGAACAAGTTAATTGCAAAACAGCATGAAAGTGCTGAATCATTTCTTTCAACAACGTGACTGAGTCTTTGTCAATTATCACGACAAAATGAGTCAGAAAGTTCGCGATCACGTCATCATCATGTTTTGTGATGATTCAATCACGAAAATCATGATTGTTTCTTTCAAATGCAATGATGTTAAACTCAATCTCATCATGATCTTACGCGTCATCTGCGTCGATCTGTGATAAAACAGCAGCGTGAAACAACAAGTCTTCTGTCACGTCTTTTGCATTGATCAGTTCTTTGAAATCTTCATCACTCATCATGTCATTTAAAACAACGTTAACAAGAAATTGATCTTGCACATCATCTGCGTCGATTTGTGATGAAACAGCAACGTGAAACAACAAGTCTTCTGTCACATCTTTCACATCGATTAATTCTTCAAAATCTTCATCACTCATTTTGTCATCAAGAACAGCATTGATGAGAAATTGCAAATGCTGCAGAACAGCAAGCGTAAGATCATTGATGTTATCATTGACAACATCAAGATGCTGAATCAGCTGAGCTTGATGAAGTTGATGCAACTGTTTGAGTCAATGAGCATTGAAGAGAATAAGAAGTCATTTATTCTAATGAATGAGAGCGAAAAGAATGAAAATGCTAATGAGAGAGCATCAGCGATGAGAAGTTGTGAGTTGAGAATAAGAGAGATGTTGATTGTGATTTCATAAATTTAAGCTTTTTTCTTCTTCTTTTTTTCTTCTTTTGACACATCGTTTCTTTCACATCACTACTCTCTTTTCGCTTTTCTTCTTTTCTCACTTTCTAGTACTTCTTGATCAGCAACGAACACGTCGTTTGCACACTGCACGCATGCACGCATGCACGCACTCAGCTCAGCTGATTCAACTTCACTCACATAAACGACATTATTCATCTTATTCTGTATTTTACTTGAATCGATGAAATTCTTCTTGAACATCTTGACAGTTTCTGTACATGAAACGCAAAGAAACTTGAAGAATGAGAAGAATTCTTCTACTCAATTCTAATCATTCAATGATGCTTTTTCATCAGATTTCTGCAGACTATAAAGTTTTGAAACAGATGATTCTTGATGATCTGAACTTCATCAAGCATGATACGATGAAAATGAACTCGATGAAAGATATCATGATTCTTCTCATACATTTTCGTTCATCATTCTCATCTATGAAGTCATCAAGCATGATAAAGAGCAAACTGCATGTTTAGATTTAACTGCAACATCATGTACATCGAGTTTCGATCATGTGACGAGTGAGATTCAGAGTTCTTCAGCAATAAAATGCACAGTTCGCATTCTCAGTTTGCACATGCAAAGACAAATTATTGTAAATCTCTTGAAATTTATCTTGAGTAATCAAAGTTTTTCAGCAATAAAATGTGCAGTTCACATTCTCAGTTTGCACATGCAAAGATAAATTTATCGTAAATCACTCAAAATTTATCTTTGATAATCAGAGTTCTTCAGCAATAATATTTGTAATTCGCATTCTCACTTTGCATAATGTGCAAAGATAATTTATTAAATTTCATCTGAGATTTATCTTAGATAGTCAACTTGAACTTAGAGTTCTTCGACAATAAGATTTGCAGTTCGCATTCTCAGTTTGCATGTGCAATGATAAATTATCACAAATTTTCAAATCTATCTACACTTTTGAGTAAGTCATGAAAACATTATCACAATCTCGATGCAACGAAGTTAAAACATGAATCTGACAAAGTAAATGAGCATTAAGATGTTAATCTATTCATTCTCAGTCAATAATTGAACATAGTAGTGTCAACAACAACATAATTACATGCTTTCAGAGATTGCATATCTTCAAGTACACATCGTGTCTTTTTCTTCTTCACTCTTTTTTTCTTTTATTTCAGAACTCGATTGCATTCATTAGTTCATTATGTATCAATCATTATTTCACGTCGTCTTTTAAGTGAATTGTCATGACAAGTAATAAGAACAAGAAGAACTTGAACACTGCGATTGATAGTCAGATGCATAACATGTATTATGAATTATTGACACGCAGTTAACTGATTCAATAATCATGTTTAGTTCATTTATCAACGAAGTGTCAAAAGAAGAGTTGAGAAAGCAAGTGACAATCTCAACATATCATTGAAAGAATTTGAATTCAGATCTAAAAGACAAGAACGTGAGTTTTTCAACACGTTGAACAGCTTGAATGATGATTTATCATCTTAAAAACAGTGATCTGCAGAATGATTGCAGAAGAAGACAAAATCAATGTCAATATCATCATGTATATTCTCAGTTAATATGATTTTAACATAGTTCATTAAAATCATTCAATTTTTCAAGAACATTTTGTTAAAGAAAAAGATGCATCAGTATAAACAGCATTCTCACTCGTTGTTATTAATCTTGTCATCTTCTCAGCTCAATGAGCGAATCTCAAAGTTTCAAAGATCAACGAAATTTTCATCAAGTTCTCTTGCATTGAGTTCATGATACAACGCAGCACAGATTGATGATTCAGATGACAACTCTAGAAAAATTCTTTAAGCAGAATTCAGCTGATGATCGAGAACAGTCTCTGCTGCAGCTCATGTCGATGTGCTTAAATACATAGAACTCATTCTATTGACAACAATTATGACGTGTGAAGTAAAGAAGAGCATAACATCATGATTAGAGCTGCAATGAATTCTCTTGAGTAATCTCATGCGTAATTTCTGAAACAGAGATCGCGCACATCAATTAAAACACAAATCACGAACGAACTACTTTGTCGCGAAAAGATTAACAATAGACGAAGCTCAAAAGATAATGTGCAATTCAAATCTTGTCATATCATCAATAAATTGATAGACACAATTATATGATTCTATCAAACAATATTGAGCATAAATAATGTTTCAGATTCAAGATGTAGTGAAGAATCATTATGTCTTTTATGAGAAAGTCAATACATTGAACTATGTCATCAGATTATTAATTAATGATAACTTCATCAGTTCTAATATTGAAAAGATAAACATCTTCACAAACGTGATGCGTTGACTGACATGTACTTAGTCTGAAAAATGTCATTTTCTAGCTTTGATGATCATGAAGATCACTGCTGTCTCATTTTTCAATCAAGAAGATCGTAGTCTTGATCAACTATCAAACATGAAAATCATGTTTGCTGAGCTGAAAGATGAAATCATGATACTCATAGCAATCGCGATTCAACATGTCATCAGCAAATGAACAAGTGATCAGAAGAAGATCGAGAAATGAGAAAAGACTGCAGTAGAAAGTATAACATCTCAACTGTCAATGTTTTCTTGTGCTTTATCTTTAAAACGATTGAACAATGATTGATTAACATGCAACAGTAATACATAAGTGAATGATCAAGAGTTGATGAAAGCAAATTAAGACTTGAAGAAATTTGATATTGAGCATGCTGCATGAACATGTCGTAAGTCATGTTGAATATCACGAAAACAACGTATTCAACAGCATCTTTGCGATGTATAATCTCAATTTCAATCAGATAAATGATCTACTGACTATTAACGCGTCTTGAAAAATCATCAAAGAATGTTCTTTCTCTTCTCTCACTGATTCAAGATACTCGTCAATGTATTTTATGAATGAAATTTCTAGTTTCATAAGAAATCGAACATTGCAGCTTGAAAAGTCAAACAACACAGAAATCGCGACAGAAAAGACAAAGAATACAACAAATCAATCAGAATCAAGAAATAGCAATGAACATGAAACACTTCAAGAAATATTGAATGATGAACAGAATTAAAATCAGAAGAATGATTCAGATGTGAGCATTCGTTTTTCAGCTATAGAAATGAGCAATAATTAATGCAAGATAAATGTTTGAAGAATTTGAAGACACAACTGAAGTCGAATTTGATCAGATTTCGCTCGACGAAGTCAGAGATACATATCGACTACAAACATCGAAGATGAAAGATAGTTGAAAGATGAGCTACGCTTGATCATTCAACAACTTTCGCAAGCAGCTGAAGATAAACACTAAGACTCTGTATTATCAAAGAGCAAATGAAAGTAAATGTGTACTAACGTTTGAAAATGAGTATCAGATTTTTCTGAAGAGAGTAGAGAAGAAATTGAATGTCAATGTTGACGTTCAATGAGAAAGTAAAAGCAATTATATAGAACTTAAGTGATAGTAGTAGAATATTTTGTATATGAACAATGAACACAATCATGAGTTGCTTTGATGCTTTTAGTTCTATTGATTGCGAGTAACTTATACAACGTGCTTGCAAGAATGAAGAATCGTACAAGACATTATGAAATACACAAGCTTGTTTTCAAGAAACTAAAACTTTTGAGCAATGTACAACATGATGTTTCAATGCAACAACGAGATAAATCTGAATAAAATATCTTAATTTATCTATCATGAAATAATGACGTGATAAGTATTTGTCAAGAAACGTGCACAGATTACAAATTTCACATACTGATAATAACGAGCGTTGAATGTGAACACTGATCAGATGATACACATTGCGCATTGTATTATTTGAGCATAAAAAGCAAATGACTGTCATCAAGAGCTACAAGTGATTGTAGCTAGCTATTAATTGTTGATGAGTGACTATTAAAGCTTGTGAGCTAAAAGCTTGACTAAACAGATATTTTTGACTGATGCTAGCTTGATGAGCTTGTAGTCAGTTTTAGCTGATTTCATCAAATGATCGAAGTTGTCACTCTTGCAGCACTTCTTTCTCTGCGTTGATAACACGTTCGCTTTAATTCATTTCAAGATCTGTGTTGTCAACTACAAATATGAATCACGATATTGAAATGCATTTCTGACATCGCTTTAGTGATTTTAAATGCTCTGAACGTCTCAACAATCATTTGCGATGATAAGCAAAGACATTTTCAACGACTGTATATGTCATAAGTTCTGACTGTGTCGTGTAAAAACACATCTTTGAATCTCTATTGATTTTCTTCTTCACTTCTTCATCACATATGTAATAATCTTAGAAATATGTCTTGAGCGAACATCTCAAATCAAATGCTGATTGTCGATCACAGCATTTAATGATGCAGCAGATCTTTCGTCAAATTCTCTTTGAATGATTCTTCAACTCTGTTAATTTTGTTGTCATCTTTGCGTTCATCATCTTGAGATTTTTATCGTTTATCAGATATGATCGTGATATCATTGCAGAACTTATGCATGCTCATTTGAACTGCAAATTGTACAACGAGACATTGCATTTTTGAACTGTTTTTGTTGTCAACTTTTCAAAGACTTTGTGCTACAGTTTCATTTACTGATGAACTTTATATCAACTTTAGAGTGATCGCAAATGAAAGTCTTCTCTTGTCATCAACATCATATGTAGTTTCTTGATCATTCTTTCGACGCTAGTAGCTTTGATAGTGAAACAGATGTATTCATGAATTCAAAGTTCTTTATTCTCTGAGATAAGTCAAGTGATAATAGAAGCTCAAGACGAAAGACAGTATTGATAAAAATCGCAGATTTTTCTACTACTCATCATCGAGCAGTTCTCGCTACGTAGCAATATTATGAAGAGAAGTCAGACTTTCAAGAAAATTCACGAAAATATGTCAAACAAGATCTCAAGTGAATCACGACAGCTTTTCAATCGCAATACTGACACTAGCAATGAAAGACTCTTCATCATATCGACATCAAGCAAATCATTGATCGACGATTCGAATGATTTCAGAGTGCTTTACGCGTTCAGCTTATCAGAAATTCAAGTGAGAAACAAGAAAGAAAATGAAGAAGAAAAAGAGATGATTCTTTGCATGAAAGAAGAGATCGATGATGTTTCTGATGAGACTAGATGCTCTCTTGATTGTTCTATCTTTTGTCGCTCTTTACTCTTCTCAGTTCGTTCTGATCTTATGCTACAGCTTATATCTCTGAAAAGTTTTCACATTTCAACAATTCACGTTCATTTATGTGCTGCTTCTACATGTCATCATCGCTGAACTGATGTCGTCGAATGACACACTTCATCAAAAATCTTCTTGTCAAGAACGAGAATCTTGAATCAATTGTGCTAATGCTGAAAACGAAGTAATCTCAAATGATTGATTGTGTAGAGATCAAATGAGTGAAGTTTTGTGCATGACAGAATCAATCAAAGAAGTTGATAGAAGTTAAAGATATGAAAAATACAGCGAAGCTAAATTATGATCATTGTAAGAAATACAAATAGCAAGAAGTGAATGAGATCATCGAGAATTGAAGTTGATGACATTCAAAACTGAAGAGAAGTTCAAGAGTTGTACGTCATAGATGAGACTTATGTAGAGCACGTCTCTCATCTACGATACTGCTACTTTCAGTACTGTCATTTTCAGTATCATCATCTTTAGTACTCTCTTTGACAGCATTCTCTTTCACTTATGTCGTCGACATAATCTTGAAGTTCAATATCAGAGTTTACTTTCTTCACGATTATGTATTTTTCTCATGAAGCACACATTAGACATAGTCTTTCGATAGAGATAATATTATCTCATTATGTGAAATGACTCGAAAGAAGAGTAGCGTTCGACGTCGAGTGTTGCGCGCACAGAAAAGATGAAAGACTATGATAAGTAAAGATTCATTCTATTTGCGACTAGATAACATCTTCACTCTCAAATTTTGAGAACTTTATGATCGATTGAGACTTTTTCATCTTCATTTCTATTTTTGAGACGACTTCATTTCTCATTCTAGAACTTTCATAGACTGTCTTGAAAGCAGATTCATGATTGATCTAATATTCATAAGAAGAGTCTTACATCTGCAATTCTTTCTCGTCACATGTGTGTGTTCATCAATTCATTGTAATTCTCAATTGAGAAACAATCAATCTTGAATAATCTTTACTCTTTGAAAGTTAGTTCTTGTAGATGCACTTGAATCATGATCATGTTGATCTCATCACATACACGAAACGTCTTGCAGAAGTTCTCTCTCGATCTTTTTGATCACGCAGCTTTCAACAGAATCATAAGAATCTGTTGAGTCAACGAGAAAATTGATTTCTTCAGAGTTTTGCATTCATGACAAATTCTATCTCATTATCTTCTTCAACAAGATCTGCTTCAATCACTCAAGCTAAAGATGTGAGAAAATCTCAAAGTCAAAAATTTCTTCAGACTTTCAATGAAAACGATTCTGATGTTGCTCTCAACACATCATCTAACACTAAATCTTCAAAGATTGTGAATGAAAGAAGTGACAATGAGCACAAGTAAGATAAAAAAGAAGTGCAGAATAAAGAGAGCTGTCTAGAATTGTGTCATCTATCAAAACGCAGATCAGATGTTGAAAAGTTGCTGAAAGTCGTGATTAACATTCGCGAAGATTTCGATGATACTCTGATCATCGTGAATACTGCAGTTCTTGATATCATCAATCTGAAAAGATTGCTAGATTGTGAAGTGAAATGAGAACATGATGTGTTACATTGTACTCAAGAGAACGCAAGCTCTGATACTGAAATAATACTGCTTAGTGAAATAAAAGATGAATTACGTTTCTGCGAGACTGCATTGCATGTCAGACAAGCTGAGACTGAATCAGCTTTCAAATGCTATGAGATGATTGCAAAAGTCTGTGAGATTTACAACGTTTAAAACGTTTGAAACGAAAGAGCAGGCGAAAAGAATGAAAATGCAGAGTTCGTTGTCTGATTCAATATTAAGATGAATGCTGACAATATCAATAAAGTGATCAAACATGAACATTCTCAAACTTGACAGCGTCATCTTTACAAGATCATAAGCGATGCAGTAGTGAAGCTCTAAGAAATAGCACATCTTCTTGAAAAACTTCACGAACGCAAGACTGCAGTGACGAGAAAAGTAGTCAATTATTGCTCGACAAGATTTGTATGACTTCAAGCGAGATCAAACAACAGCGAGTAAATCAGCGACAAAATCTGAAGCATGATTTTGAGAAGAGAAAATGAAGAGAGAGCAAGAGATGATGTTGTCGTTGCAAAGAATGAATAGAATCGACGAAAGAATATCAATGCGAGAATCATTATTGCGATCATTCGCGCTGTAATGACTGCAGAAAGTAAAATGTCTTCTCAAGAGCTTAATAAACTTTAGACTTTCTTTCTTTCTGTCTTCTTGATATGCGAAGAGATTCAGATCATTTGTGTAGATAATAGATTGTGCAATGAAATCTATCATCAAGAGATCGAGAGAATGTATGTATGTCAGATATGTCGCTGAAAACGAGTCAGATCTTGCATTTTTCAATTGATGAGAATCACAAGTCTTAAAACTTTGAAAAGCGTGAATGAGTCAAGCATAAGCTCGTCATCATTTTTCAGTTCAAGATCTCATCAACAAGATTACTTCAAAGCTTTCGCGAAATTCTGAAAGTAAATTCAAGCTAAATTACGTGATAGATCATACATAGATTGAAGAAGTTGATCATCTTCACTTTGAATTTGAAGACGCTTTTCTGTTTTGAGAAAAAAAGACTCATCAAAGTATCTGCATCTCTGATTTTCACTTTGCGCTTGAGATGAAAGAGTGACTCAGAGATAAAGCGTGTCTGTTGAAACTGAGCTTATATACAACGACAAAGAACATTTCATTCGATTTTCATTTTCAACTTTGCTCAAACAATCTTACGTTTTGTCTGATTCTCTGCTGAATATTCACAGTGCAATGAAATCAATCAATAGTAAGTCAGTAGCAACGTTTATTTGACAGTAAAAGTAACAAAGATGCAGATTTCATCTTCATGTTGTCACTCGTCGAGTATCAATGAACAATCAACGATTCTTACGTGTTTCTCACATCGTGACAACAGAATGATTGAGAAACAAGATTTCGATCGAAGCAGTACACTTTGTCAGATCTTTGTACTCAATCAACATCGTTCAACAAAATTTTGATGATTCAAAATTTAAGAATCTTGTCATTTGAATTCTTCAACTTTGTCTTTCAATTTAAGTCTGTTGATTACGCAGTATGATCAACACAGTCTTTGACTGTCAAATTTTTCTCAAAAGAGCACATTGATAAATGCTTTGACAAAGTTGTTGAAAAAGAGTACAATGCAACGATCACTGCGATAGATGTGATATTCAATATGAAACTTCAATGACTAAATCAGATACAGAAGCACTCTTATCAAATACTTGAATTTCTGTCTCATGAACTTCTGCACACTAGTCAATGAAGACAAGAGCGAGATGATGCTGAAACATAGATAGATATCATGCAAAACGACAATCGTTTTCTTATCATGTGTTTGTCTGATCGTAAAGTTCATCTCTTTCGCTGTTAAACTCATTCTCATGCAGAATATGACTTCATCTTTCTGCATGCATGATCGAGATCTATCATCTAAATGTCTTTATTCTTTGCTGTTTCTTTTGAGTTTCAGACTAGTAATTCAGTCTTTCATCTTTCATTTGAATCAGACATCTAACTTCTTGTTAGCTCGATTTGAAGATGACAAATGAATGAATGATCTTTCAATCTCGTCTTTTATAATGAGACTCTTCTTCTTCTCATCATAAGAGATCTCTAAGATTTTATATATTCTTCACATAAAACGACGAATTCTTCACATCTCTGACTTAATCACTTTTTTTCAAACTCATTGAACTGAAGCATGACTTTTAGCAAAGCTTTTGAGACTATAAAGTCTGCAGATTCAATGAAAGACAATTCAATGATGAGTATCATGCAATTGTCTGTCAACGTTCTTGAAGCATTCATTTCAGACTATTCGATTATCTTGAAGTTTCTGCTCAATATGCTAGACTTCGATATCACTATCATTGTGTTCATCGATCTTCTGATCTTTGAACTCTTCACTTCTTTAAAATTTCTTGATTAACATGCATACGCTGTCTTCAAGAAGTACTTTACATGCTTCATCAGCATCGATTCTGACGATGACATCTATAATCACATCATGAAGTGACTTAATGATCATAAGATATTCATTAACTTACGTAGCTTGATGATCAAGACTGAACAAAAGCATGTCTGAGACTTTCATGATTTGAACACGACAGTGAATGAACTGAATTCAAACACTTTCATCAATTTTAGTAATTGAGATTTCAAAGTTTCTTCAATATTTCAGTTTTACTTTGATCATCATATCTTCTTTCATCAAGATCGATATTTTGAGTTTCGTTGCTTTGTTAAACAGATTATGAGAGATAGTAATTTTTGTGAAGCAGAGAGCATTCAACTTATCTGTATTGAATGCTCATTTCAATTTATCAAAAATCTCATGAAGAATTGTCGTAATCATTATCTGAATAAGAAAATCACTCTTACTGTTGTATGCAGATCGATAAGTAAAGAGAATAGAGAAGAACACAATATGTGACAAAAAGTTGCAACGAGATCTTCTAGATTTATGCACATGATTGTCTTGAATCACGATGAGAAGACTCAAGTTCTGAAGAATATAAATGAGTATCTGCATTCAGTCACTCTCAGATGATACGTTGATCGTGATATTTCTTATCGTCATGAGTATCTGTTTCATGAAGTAAGTATAATTCTATCTCAAAGATCACTAAATGTCTTTTACTCTTGCTGACGTTTTCAAAAGTCTTCTGAGACTGACAAATTCAGTTTTGTCTGAGTCATTGCTGATGTTTTCGATCTTGATATTTACTGCATTTCGCTTGCAAATTGAACTCTTACAGAGAAACACTTGAGAATAATGTTCAGTTTACTGTCTCAATGCTGTGTAGTTCTGCTTGAAGATATCAACAGCGTCGATCTGATTAAACGTCAAGAAGAAGACGAAAAACTCGTCAAATCAGTCAACGACGCGATCGCGAAAATTGACGTCAAACTTAGCAAGACTCTTAAGAACGCTTCGAAGAACAACGAGAAAGATAGAAAAAACAAGAGAATCAGCTTGTTCAATCTTCTCAACGCTATTGATGATGTGACTTCGCACGAAGAAAGAGTTTTAATGATGACAATCAACTGTTTTGAAAAGCTTGACGAAGCTTTAATTCAATCAAATCATATAGGTATTAAAGTTGAATTTATCATGATCACACGTTCTCAAATCTTCGAGCTCTTCACTCGCATGTACTTTCTCGATGACAGCTCTTCAAGACTTATTGCTACTTTCAGTAAAGAAATTTTCAGACAACAACAACAACAACAATAACAACAACAACATGTCAATGATTTTCTTGCTCAGAAATCTGTCGTTCTTCAGTTCTGTGTCAACAAGCTCATGCTCATCGATTCTCTCATTCTCGTCAAGAGTGTCAGCGATCTTATCATCATTACGTCTTTCAATAGTTCTTTTCTCAGCGCAGCTGTCACACTTGCGTCGATGAAGTTGAAGAATGTGACAAAAGACTTTGCAATTAAGTTGTTGAAGAATATGCTTACATCAATCGAGATACAGAGATATTTTCTCACATGAAAGAAGAATTCACGAAGAGCGCTGAAGAAGATGAATGAGTGAAGAAATCAATTGATTGAGACGAAGAAGTTGAAAAGTAAATTGAGTTCTGCACAGTAATCGAAGACGAAGAAAAGTGAGAGAGCATGAATAATGTTGAGAAAATCGATACAGTAGAATTTGTATTTAATTACAGATCTATTTACATTAGTCATTCTTCATCTTGAGTGTGATATGCAAGATAGCACGATGTATCTGCATTGACATCTATCTGTTTCTCAATGAGACTACAGACTTTTCATCTGATGAAATGTATTGAATCACGAGCTTCGTGCTACTTTCGAGTTTTGTCAGTTATATCATGTTCGATATTGAATCTGATCGTAACAACGTTTTGAATTGACATTTATTTATGACTACTGTATGATAATAAGAACTGAATCTCAACTCAATACGATTTTCTGTTGATTTTGACTTGACTAATTCAAGACTAGTAAGACGTTTGTCATTCATTAATGACTCATTTTATTCTTCTTCTTTCTGAACAACAACAATCTTTGTCAAAGCATAACATCTAGAATCATTGTTTCTTCACTACACATGCTTTGCTACATATCAGTCGATCTTGCGATTTATAATTTCGTTTGATGTCACGTTTTCTTCAGAATGAATATTGAGATGAATCTGATTTGAGATGATGATAACGAGTTCGAAGTATTCGCACAAGCTTAAAGTAAAGATTTATCTCTTATCTTCAGATATTCTCTGAATTCAAAGCTTTCTCAGAGTCTTTCGAGTCGTGTTGTAAATTGCTACTATAATCTGTCATTAAAGAACGCGAGCGAAACATTCTCTGATCGAGCTGCAATGCTCAAAGCGCTTTATTTCTCGATATGTTGAGTGTGAGATCAATGCACGATGCACTCTTTTATTTTGACATCGAACATCACAGTTGAGATCTACGAGAATGCAGAACGACAGAATCAATGACGTATATTGCACGAGAGCTTGTACAAGCAATACGTCAAGTCATTGTTATCAATAAGCAGTCTGTTTTAAAGCGAAGAAGCGAAGAAGCGAAGTTGCAAGTCTATTATATCGTTGATTATTCAAGTCTCGTTCAGATTGATCATCTTGAGAGAAGAGATAAAACTGCGATTGTACGCTGCTCTTCAGACTCTGACTCACTTCATGTTTTCAAAGATGTCAACTTTGAAACGTTTTTAGAGTCTCGTGCTGATTTTGAGCATCGAAAAGATGTGTGTTATCATGAGATTTGAATCATTTTCTCGTCATCTCAACACTCAATTATAATTTCTTTCGCAGATGTCTTTGTCATCGTTCAAAAAATCGAGAATGATCATCAAGTCTTTGTCTGTGACACTCTATACTCATTTATGAAGCATGACACGTTAGACGATCAGATCAAGAACATCAAGACTATCGAAGCACGTTTAGCGTTGAGAAACAAAGCAGTATGATGTTTTCAGATGACTTCAGCTATTGCTCACATTCATTTCACGACTCACACATTTTACATGAACATCAAATCGATCAATTTCATCTTAGATTCTAATCAAAACTTGATTTTGATAGACTGAAAACAAAGTGAGACATCGCTTTACACTCTCGCATTCGAAGCTAACGATTCTTGAGACGTAAAAGAGGCGAAAGTTGAGTCTTCGTCTTCTGATGACGCAGACTATGAAAAAAATGGTGAATACGATTGCGATATATGTCATGACACTGAGCAGGTGTGAGAAGTATCTGAAAGGTCGAATCTGGTCTCGATATCTGCGTTCGCTCAAACTGATGTCTTCTCGTGCTATGAAACTCAGTTTTGAAATACCTGCGTTGTTCTTAGACTTGTCATGTGCTCTCATGTATGACATTCTTCACTCTGTTGCGACTTGAGTAAAGGCAGAGAAGTCGATTGTCATGACTTAGCTAAAGTTTCAAAGCATGTTACATGACATGCATGTCGATGCAACACGTCAATGACTATAATTGAGTGCTCATCTCTTAAGTTAGATATGTCAACTTTTAGCATTAGAATGACTGAGCAGAAGCGTGAACGTCTTTCAAATCTTACTAGAACGGGCAGATTCAATGTCAAAGCATGATCGCGACTCATAAAGGTTTGAACTATCTCTTGCACAACTATTCGAACACAAAGTTTTCAATGTAAATGTTTCTCGTCTCTATTGCTTTCACTTTTATTGTCTTCACTTTCTCTTCAAGCTTTCAAGATTTGAGCAGTTTCATCTTGACTCATTGTTCAACTTTCTTCTTAACTTCAAATTCAAAGATAATGACAGTTTCTTGAACGATGATAAAGGCGAGACGAGCATCTGATATGAATCTAGAAATGATCAGTTCAAGAACTCGTAGACGACATTTATTCAAATTACTCACAATTCTTTATTCTTCATTGTCAGCTCGACGAAAGTAACGTTTTTTGTTTGAAGTTCTTCTAGAGAGATCTCAAACCAGCTCGTCGACGCAGACTTGACACAAAGAGAGTGAAGATGAAAGTCTTCGTGAAACACGATCTTCGAATTGATAGATCATAGTTGAACAAGAAGAGTCATCTGACTTTCTGACTTTCGAAGAAGGGTTTCGAAAAGTGCAGTACGCGTGATTGAGATCGCAACCAAACGCTTTCAAGACTCTCAGCCCAGGTCATTCGATGACTGACTTCGCAATTCTGCGCACACGCTGACAAGATAAGTTAATTGTTCAATTTCATCTTCTTACATGTCTCTTTCACTTATTTCATCATCAATCGTGCTGAGTCAACAGAAAGTTAGACCATCTTTTGTGTCAAACGAGTAGCTCGTCTCTATGATTTTGTCAACTCGCTTTCCTACGGCTTCGTCAAACACTCAGAAGAATTTCTTTTCTCGTACGCTGTCACTTCACAGTGCGATGATAAGATTCGTCAATCGAACTCATCATAGTTACTTTCGATGCGAATAAGAAAACAAGCAAACGAAGTTCAGCACACTGCAGTCGAGGTTGAAATGTGGTTAATGATTATTCGAGACACTGATTGACTTGACTCAAAAGAACAAGTTCACGTAGATTCACAAAAGTTTTAGATGTTGACTTTGTAAGCTCACGTATTGAGATGAGCTATAAGACTGTCACAGGAACTGATAGTAGGCTGGAAATATTCGTATACAAGTAGATGTCGTTCACAGAAGCGAATGTGACGAAGAAGAAGTACGATGCGAGCACGAGTAGCTTGATTACCGTCTATACGGCATTTTTATTCTGAAGGCAATCGACTCTTCGTACAGTAGGCGCGGCTGAACAAGTCAAAAATAAGAAAGAAGCGTATCTGTACAGAATTAGCAGATCGAGAACCCTTCATTCTCAAGAGTCTATAGCTTCATTAAAACCGATTGTAGATTCAAAATGATCATATACGAGTATAAGTCGCCTAAAATCTAAGACTGTTCGACGAAAGATGAAGAAGAGCGCTTCTCTCATTTCTTAGTCTTCTAGTCGACTTGCGATCTTGATCTCTGCTCAAGAAGTTTGATGCTGTAAGATATTACGTCGACAAAGAAGATTGTAGATGATCTTGAGAAGGGCAATTCACGCACGACTAAGGCGAATGTTAGCTATAGATTCTTATGTGAAAGTCAAGTGTCACGGCAGTCGAAAGAAATTATCTGCTTAAGAACACTTTTGCGTCAGATAAAGAAATTAAAGGGAAAGAAGAGAAGATATGCGCAAAGTCAGAAGATTGTTGTCGTTGTTGTAGAAGTTGTTGTGCGTCTTTTAAATCACTGAGGCGTCAACAATATAAGAAATGAGACGAGTCAAACGATTGACGTTGAATATCACAGTGAGACTTATGTTATCTGCTCTATGACAGTATTTCTGATTAATTTTCGATGAGATAACTGGTCTTGAACTAGTGAAAATTTGACGTGATCAATGTCATCGCTAATACTTTAGAATCTCTTTCCTTTGATTTCGCAATGCTCTCTCGCGTTAGCTAATTATGAGAATCTTCTCACGAATTGAAGTACGTGCAACGTACATTTCTTTTGAACCTAGCTAATGCAAGACAGTCGAAAGAGATCTGACTCTTCGATTCATAGACACTTTACAGTTACTCTCAGCTGCATCGACTCTTTTCTTCAGAGAAGAGTTTGAACCTCTTCACAATAACATATTCTTACTATACTTCAGTCTTTTCTCAAGTCAAATCGACATCAAGCTCATCGATGGCCTGCTGCTACACACTGTTGTTGCTCAAGAGAATGATCAAAAGACATGAATCAAACTATATGAAGTTCTTGAGCGAATGAGGTCATTATCGCAATCAATCACTTCTTCTCAATCTCGCCTCGCATTCATATCATCATACAAGCAGACGCCTTGATCCTTCAACACGAGCAGTTTCGCAGACACATTCGAGCAACAGATCACGTAAATTCTCGATGACTATTGTCTCAAATATGATTGAGGCAATGATGATGCAAAATGTCAGACTTATCGACTCAAAAGTTCAGAATGCAGCTTGAATCACAGCTTGCTTCTCGACATTTACTGAGCTTATGACTTTTATCAATCTGATAACGAATGCTCTATCAGGTTCGAGACCTATCAATTCGAGATAGCAGAAAGAAATTCAAGAGTTCATGAATATGTATGCAACGTCATTCTGAACATCGATAAATTGAGGTTCGAAGAGATTGTATGACTTTGCTTGAACGTTGCGCACGTTTGAGAAATTTGACGAGAGCGTTTTCGACGTACTCTGATTCTTGCTTGATTCTTCGGCTTTGATAGTATCGACAAATAAGATGCTGTGATCAGTGAAGGTACTATGATCAGTGAAGATGGTATGATCGATAAGAGTGATGTGATTGATGAAGATGTTGTTATCGACGAAGATGCTGTTGTAACTGCAAACGAGAATGATACAGCTAGATCAAATCTATTTCCAAATTAATTAGAGATGAGCAAGTCAAGCACTGTCTTGAAGAATCAGGGAATTTTCAGCACGTGATGAAAGTTCTTTGCTCTGGGGGAAAGAACTTTCTTAGTGCAATCAGACGATGGGAAATTCTGTTCTTTGACACACAGTATCTGCAACATGACTCACTCTCTCTTTTCACAGCTGTACAGGGAAATCAGAGACGACGTGTAGATATGAGATACATAGAAGGTAAACAGAATAAAAAGTAGACGCAAAATAACGAATGAGATTCGATGAGCATTGTTGTTGCGGAAGGTGTGACGACTGAGCAAGGAATCGAAAATACTCAAGGAAGTACTCGTCAAGGGTAATCCTTCAAAAATTGAGGAGAATACTGATCGACTTGTCAGGCAAATCCTTCAAAAACTGAAGATAGTACTCGTCGAGAAAGCACTCGTCAGGGAAGTACTCGCCACAGATAAATCCTTCAAAAACTAAGGGTAGTACTCGTCGAAGAAGCACTCGCCAGAGAAGTACTCGTCACAGGTAAATTCTTCAAAAACTGAGGGTAGTACTCTTCTTAGTAATACTTCCCTAGTGAGTACTCTCTCTAGTTTTTGTGAAATCTGCCCTCGAAGAGTACTTCCTTTGATAGTACTTTTCCTACGAGTACTTCTCTGATGAGCACTTTCTCTAGTTTTTGTGGGATCTGCTCTCGAAGAGTACTTCCTTTGGTAATACTTTCTCTACGAGTACTTCTCTAAAATTCTGAAGAATTTGACTGGCGAGTACTTTCTCTAATTTTTGTGGAATTTCTTCTCGAAGAGTACTCTCTTTAACTTTTGTGAAATTTATCCTTAAAGATCACTCTCTTTGATAGTACTCTTTCGACGAATATTTCTATGATGAGCACTTAATCATTGACTAGTTGCTGACGAATGTCAAAGGATCGCGACCTCACGAAGTTCGACATAATATACATAATATACAAGTATTTAGATTGAAAGATCGAGTTTGCTGAAAGTGAATTATTAATTCAATCAACAATACTTTGAATTAGCTTCTATATAGATAATCTCGGCTGAGAGTGTGAACCACGCTTAGTGAGATGAACAATGACTGATAGTGTGAACAATGACTGGTGTGAACCTGAGCGATTCAGAAGTGAAGCAGGTGAAGCATTCAGAAATAGAGCTGAAAGATGAGCAGAGGAAACAAGTAAAGTTATGACTCATTAGGCAACAGTATTTCAGATTACAGTAGTCAATAGTATCACAGGTTCTCACGGGTCGTACTTGATAATGAAATGTGCCTCATCAAGAACTCAGCAATCTCACATTCATCTTTTAGAATTATTTATTCAGAAGCTTGTGCACAATCTTTTATGAATCTTGCAGATTCAGACTCACATTCTCAAATCGATGCTTCTGACGAGAAACTTCAAAGAACAGATGTCTGACATCTTCTTTTTCTTTCTTCTGTTGTTGATAATGATCTGCACTATGAGAACTACTCATTTGCATCATGAGAGTCTATTGAGACGAGCAGTGTGCAGAACTCGATAGCTCGAATCAGAATTTATGTCTTGTTCAAGACATTATCTAAATTACCAACACTGAACTTGACAGCTAGAAGACGATTTGACCTTGAATGATGAAGAGTTTGAGATGAAGCCTGTTCAAACTTTACATTCAAAGACTTCATACTGATCGAATGCAAATATCTTTCAGAACAAGATCTTCCGGCCCATCTTGGCGTTATCAACATCTCTAACGATTTTCACCTCTCACATCGTTGTTCGAATTCTCATTAAGCTCGAAGAAAGGCTTCAAGAAAGATATGATATTGATCTGAGACAATTGTCTGACTTTTGCGACTTTGTTCTCTGCGTTTCAACGGGGGATTTGCGGAAGAATATCGAACAGTGCGTTTTTAATCATGGTTAATCGCTCACTTAGTTCATAGTCGATGATATTTTTGACATTCGCTCGAAACTCGCGAATGTCACGCGATCTGTGAAAATGATAGTAATCAACTTCTGAACTTACAAATCGCGAATCGTCTTCGTCTTCTCGCCAATGAACTCATAATGATGCATTGTGTGAATTCACGACACACGAGAAAGCTATGAAATCAATTATCTGACGTTCATCTGTATTTGTCGTGTAACTCATGAGCGTTTCGATTGAGTTAACACAATAAGACTCGATTTCAGCATTTTGGTTTTCCGCGACTCATGTGAACTCAAGGCGAGACTGTGATTTGTACTCAACAGCGAAGAAAGATCAGTAAGTAGACGAGTTAGGCTTGACGTATGATTGAAAGCGCGAATGTTGCATAACTTCTGAAAGACGAGACTAAGAACCCATGAAACTATTTTGTGAATAATCATAATGAAAGTCAGGCATGAGCGTGACGACTGACGAATATCTAGAGTCGAAAGTATAAGAGAAAGCTTTTTGATCGAAAGATAGATTGACGTCGACAGCAATGACGAATTTATTGCTTCTCAGTTTGTAATTCAATTTCTTTGAGAAAAGAGAGATATTGACAAAGCCGATTCGTGTAACTTCTTCGTCCACATTGTTTAGAGTAGATAGTTGCTCGCGAGTATAGATCACTTTCTGATCTGTAAGACCTGATGATGTGCGTTCTTTTTCTATGATCTTTCGCGCAAATTCGAGAATAGCTGAGGGCATGAACATGCCGTAAGAGTCGATGAATATGAAATGATTCTCGAGTTCATCTCGATATGAGAAGAACTGAACTCGCTTCGATTTTTTAAAGTCTTCCCTCAAGCTGACAACTGACGTTCGTGATCGGAATGTTTGTTGCAACATCGACGTGTATGATGATTGTGATGCTTGTGCATAAGAGGCAAGTGCTTACGTCACTGACGTGTGAGACGCAGATGTTGCCTGTAACGATTGCGAAGAAAGAGACTGATAAGCATGCTGCTTGTTGACTGCTGGCCTGATGCTTTCAGGCCTGAAGATGCTATCTGAACGACTTTGTCGATCATTATTCATAGCGTAAATCAGAAAGCTGTCGGAACGACTTGATTTGCGACCTGAGAAAGACGAAAGCTTTGTGAGTCACTTGTCGATTGTATCTGACAGTAAAGAGAATAGGTTTCGTCTTTTGAAGACTGTCTGTTCGTCGTTCGTATCGTCAAAAGGATCAAACTGCGATGCTTTTCTTTTCAATGATCGAGTTGACTGAGAACATTTGATTTCAATGCTTGACATGATGAGACAGAAAAGATCAAGGACAGAAAAATTTATCAAGCAGCGTTAATGCTGAGACGATTACTATCTATAGTGAGTCATGCTTTAGTGACTGCGAACAGAAAGCTAAGAGCGAACTAAAGTCATTGAGATGTAGACTAATGTATTAGATTGATCTCGCACATGAACTTGTCTTGCTCCTTTTGTTGGCTAGCGTTTTCAGCACTGAAGAGATTGTCGTCGATTTCTTTGAATTTAGATAATATTCGCGGCATAAATGTCTCTGCTCAAAATTCTTGCGACATAATAATTCCCACTTCATTGAATCTCAGAGGCACAAAAGTTCTCACGAATTAAAAGAGCATTTAGTCTGCTCGCCAAAGATGTGCTAGAGGTCAAATCACTCTCAAGTAAACTTCTCAACATCTGCGTTCTTTACGTTCATGATCTCATGTCAACAAACTCAGAGACGATAGATTGAAACGATCGATTTCTGCGATTCATGCTGATCACAAATTCTAAGAACGTTGACTTCGAAGCATTTCTCGTAAGCGTCGTTTATCTTCTGTGACTACTCTTTCTTATACATTTAGCTTAGATTTCAACTAAAACTTTTAGCGAATAATAATGTACTTATCTCAACAGTAGTTAGAACTGCAAAATTCTTCAATCAAGACTTTATTTTCTTTCATTCTTGCATCTGATCACTATCTCGCTCTAGTCAGTTCTGTAGAGTGTAGTCGTGTTCAATTCATAATTGATAGAGATATCATTCTTCGCGATTGATATCTAGAACAAAGACGTGCGCAAAGAAGCTGTAGTTCGTGATCTTATTTAGGTTTTCGCCATGCTCGATCATCTCGACATCGACTAAACTGACTTCTAGAATCGTACAAGTCGAGACTTTGCCATTGAAAGCTGCTTGCTTTGCCATGGCAACTCGAGCACTGAGGTCAGCTGAGAATATCGTCTTGATAACGAACATGATTGAAAGACCGCCTAAAGTTCTCGATTGCCATCTCAAGACAGCATGCATAGCATCGACGTCTTTGAAAGCGGCGAGGAGAAGCACAAGTGTTGAAGCCAGTTTGCAAGAGTTTCACGAATGTGTCTTAGCAAGAAGCGTAGATGAAAGTGAAACGTAGTCTGAGCACACCATCAGCGAGCGATAAGCACGAGAGCAGAATTGATTACAGACGTTTTGACGAATATAGATATTAATAGAGTATGAAGTGAGAAAACGTTGATTTCGCAGAAACGTTGATAACGATTGATTAAGTATCCGTCGCAAACTGTTGCCAGTCTTAAGAAACGTGTTCTTCAATGTCTTCTTCGCAAAGCCGAATCATTACATCATCACTCAGATTCTCATTCAGAATAGATCTCTGTCTATTTCGCTTTGCAATGTGTCATCAGATCTCGCAAATTCTACGATGCCTCTGAGAACTTCTTCTCAATCGAATCAGACTTCTTATTCGACGACTCATTCGTCTTTGACTTGTACGAGACTTTATGAACAACGAGATCAAAGTCTGTGAATAGAAGATTGACAGACAACGAGTACGATGCTTTCTAGGCTCGAGTCAGCTCAAGATCGATGTATCAAATTCATATGTACGATTTCTGTTATGATAGAAGATCATCGTTCGTGATCGATCGATCGATAAGTATAATACCTTTCATTCTTGCGAATGATCAGAGCAAGATTCGTGTAACACAATCGAGTCAGCTGATCTGTCTTTTTCATCAGATTTGATTTTCTTCTGATGAACTGCTGTGTCTTTGCTTTTGCTGCGTAAGTCATACTGTATGTTTTCAAATAACTCGAACGTGACAACATGCAACTCATTTGAGAAAACTGTCTTTATCTAAGATCAAGTGAGAGACTGACTCTAAAGACAAGTACTAATATATCTCTGAACTTTCTGCTTCGCTTCTGATTCGTCTCTATTCTATTTTGCTGATTCTCTCAGACTTCATTTCTGATTCTTTCTTCTCGCTTCATTTCTGATCCTCGAAGAAACAGTTGTGAACGAGATTCACAGAGTTTCTCTAGATATGATAGTCTACGAGACACTCTGACACGATCTTTGATTGAAGCGATGAGATAGTGCTCAAGTTTCTGAATGTGTACACTTTCTAATTTTATATTTTCTTTGTACTTGTGCATCTACAATCTTAAAATTTATTTACATTCAGCAAGTGTATACTTCTCAAAGATATATACTCTGACATGAAATATGATCTCAGAAGTGAATTCTGAAGATCAGAAGAGATAGCAAGAGCGAAAGTCAGAACTGAATAAGAGAGAAAGATGAATATTTATGATAATGCATTATTCTAGAGTTCTTACGTACGTCTGTTCTCATTCTCGAAATTCTCACTGCGAACTCTTATCATCTAGAATCTGCAAACTTCGTTTCAACGTTATGTTCGATCTCAAACAGTCAAAATGCTCTTTTCTTCGTCAGAAGTCAATCGATCTTGAATATTGATTTTGAGACATGAAATGCCTAGTTTTTTGAGTTTTCATGTGATCATTTCATCTTGATTAATCGTCTTTTCAACGTCAAGAATGACTGAAGGCGCAAAGAGTAAAGCTTCTTCAACATTCAAATTGATAATGTGAATGAAGATTCGCTGAAGCATCTCGTTACTAGTTCTCGCTTGTGTTTTCAGTGAGACAATCATCAGATGACTTTTCAAAGTCTTCAATCAGTCTGAAGATGTGAATCGATGAATCAGAATGAATGAACAGAGATCAAGAAGCTTGAAAGATATGATGAGCTTCTGAGTGACGATGATCACGTGATAAGCTAAGTGTCTTTGAAGGCGAACGATCGTTATCAACGAGTTTGTCAGCTTCTGCGCTGTGATGAACTTTCTCATATACTGAATTCGTGCTGAGCATTCGCAACGCAGATCTAGTTTGAGTCGAAGTGAAGCTCACTTACCTTGTGTGTCTCATCGAGTGCAATAATTCGCTCGATGTTCATCTTCTACTTCAAAAACACTCTCAGACACACATCAAACAACGCACATGCAGTGTCGGCATTCACGAAAGAACAGCTAAGATTTGAGGTCTCGATGTTTAAGCTTTGATTTCACAATACCTCATCTCAATTTTCAATAGAGTTTATCTTCTATGTGTCTCATATCTGTATGCTGTCTCTGATTTCTCTACACAGTCATTGAAAGAGAAAGTGATCATGTTGCAAGTGCTGTCTGCCGAAGAACAGAACTTCTCATTGTCTGATTACATGATGAAGCCTCTCTGATTCTCTTACAATTAGAGTGCAGCAAGGCAGTGTTGTGATTTGCTCGTCTCTACTTAATTTGAAGATAGATCTTTCTAGCTGTATTGCTTACAATCTGTCGTTGACTAACTGCCTTGTCTTTAAGCACTCAGTGCAATGTTTAGTCGTGATCACTCACAAACGTTCTCGATTCTTCTTACTGCGCATCATCTTATCGCACAGCATTCACTCTTCGCTCTCAGCATTCATTTCTTGTACTTAGCATCACTTTTGACTACTCAGCTTCAATTCTGAATTCTTCAGCTTCACTGACATTCTCAAGATATCTTAGCTCAGAAGACACTCTGAATGACTCGTGACTGAGTCGATGAGATAATGCCTATGTTCTTTTGCTACCTGATCATCTCGGCTCTTCTAGCTAATTTCTTTCAGGAGACTTCTTCTGAGCTTGAGAATACAGCTGAGATGAGTCGATATTGAATTAAAAGAAAGCAAACTGTATTAGATCTTCTGAGAAAATGAGCTCAGAAGATCTCTTCTGGGAAAACCGAAAACCAGTAGCGTGGGCGTATTTAGTACGTAGAATCAGAAGCTTCTAGAAGCATGTGACACTCGCTAGTAGCTGAATCCGATTGACCAGGCATTTTAGCCAGGTACATTATACTCTTCAATTAAACCACGCAGTTTTCTTCTCACTCAAGGCTGAACACGTTCAACAAACAAAGATGCCCCCTTCTATGAGGCTCTGGTATACAATCCTTCACTCTCGAGGTGAGGAAATAGAATACCTCGTATCTCTCTACACAAAGGCTTAACGCAGTTGAGTGCCTGTGTAAATTCCCCCAAAATGTGTTTGAACTCATCATCATGCATAGTAATCTAACACCTATCCGCCAAGGACTGTCCTATTGAATAAATGGAATATACTGAGTTTCGATGTTCTTTACTGAGCACTTTTTGGCTGAAGCTCAAGCAAAAAAGTGGTTCGCTTGAGGTTGTTATCTAATTTTAGATTAGGCCGGCGGGAAGAGGATCATAAATGGATAATCTCTTCTATTTATGATTGAACCTCATCATACAGCCAATAGAGTACGATATAGGTCAGCGAATCTTGGATTGTCAGCATTTGAGGAAATAATATACCATTCAGTCTCAGAAAAGGATTAATTGGTTGAGAAGCAGGACGTAAGTAGTTAGCATTGTTGATATAGTCTGTAGAGTGGAAAAGTCCCTAGGTAGAAAAAGTTCGTAGGATGAGAAGCGCCCTCGGGCGAGAAAGTCTTCTGAAATTGTCTCCTCATATCTCCGCAACTTGGTCTCACCCACATCTAATGCCAGACCAATCTTATGACGTACTTGCACTTCAGTGGAAGCCTTGAGCTTAAGATTATCAGAACGAATCAGTTTCAGGATAGCTGTAGCAAGATCTGACTCTCCGTTGCCGTAAAGACTAGTTCTATCATAGAACCTGCCTGGCGTGGGCGAAGTGTCAGCTGATTGGAGTAGTTGCAGTTGAGAAGTCGTGCGATTGGTCGGAGCCATGCGATCTCGTGAGTTGGGGGTCGGTAATGACGCTGTACGGTTCTCCTGCCTCTCTGTAAAGGACCGACCTGAAGTAGCAAATAATGACGTTCTTGCAGCCTTTCTCGCGTATTCTGGAAGTTGGCTTGAATGTGTGAACGGATCGTCCGTTGCGAATGTGGATCCAAGAGAATCTTTGTTACCATTGAGGTTATGATTCGAGTAGTCTCCACTGTCATCGTGATCCAGGATGCCTCTCAACATCCCTTTCCCCTTCGCTTTTGTAAACGGAGTCTCCAATATTTGCGATGGAGAATATTGGTCTTCCCCGGCCGAGACGGCAGGCTGATCTGGCTTATTGGAGCTGGCACCTCTCTGTATTGGAGTTTGCGGAAATGGCGGGGGCTGAGCAAATTTCAACTGCTCATGCACTCCAGCTTCGTGTTCCATCCAGAGAATAAATCTGCACTGCTCATCGCTGGATCTTGGACACCTCCAGACTGTATGTAACACGTCAGCTATTTACTGAGAGAAGATAGAAGGACAGCTTACACTTCATCCCCTTCTTGGGACTGCTTTTCTTTGTTGTACGACATACCGCTGCCACTCTACACTCGCAGTGCCATCTTCCTTTGACCAAAGCCCCCTGGCCAAGTTTTGATTCTAAATAGGTCTCCGAAGACATAGTGCGGTAATGATTGTTATCCCCACAACCGAATGTTCGTAACCTTAAGCTAATAATAGGCTGCTGGAAGAGATTCTCGAGACAGTGTAAGGATACCGTCGTGTCTGCAAAGTGCAATTACATACCAAACGCTGTGGGTGATTTGTAGCCTAGAAGGCGAGCGGGCGCCGATTCTCATGCGCTGGTCCGCACAAAATATTTCCCGCTCTTTTAATAGACGAGAATGCAGGTGTTGTTTGAGCGAAGCTTCAAAAAATCTTGCGCATTTAAGCAAAAAGTTATACTATTTGGTCCTGATATGCCGAGCACTCAACTGGTTCTAGCGTTGAACTGCTCGGATACCTAGTCCAAGCCTGACACGTGAAAACCCCTCCCCCTGAATCTTTGTGTCAGCACCGCGCCCAAGTTTCCGCACCATTACCATCAGGCCCACTACGCGCCCATCACCGCTCCTCCGCAGGTGGACACACTGTAGGAAGTTGCAGTCGAAGTTGTGTAGGTGGGCTGGGGTTGCAGAGA
>JAABVA010000551.1_pt1 | contig 46835 bp, 51 predicted proteins | sample 5560331 | NCBI WGS metagenome assembly JAABVA01 (sample SAMN12812661, study PRJNA571458) | rock metagenome | isolation source: Antarctica rocks | place: Antarctica: Victoria Land, Mt New Zealand sud | collected 2016-01-07 | reverse complement strand
CAGCACCCTCCACATCATCCCCATCACCCCCAAACCCCCCACCCACCGCCTCGCCCTCGCAACCGGCCACATCCGCTTTTCCGTCCCCGGCCTACCCGACCTAATACGCAGTCACCAGATGAAAAAAGGCGACGTCCTCGCCGTCGCACGCGTGGCGGCCGTAATGGCAGTCAAAAACACAGCTGCTATAATACCCCTGTGCCACTCTGGCGTCCCTGTCGAGGGGGTGCGCGTGGATGTCGAGGTCGTTGATGCTGCCCCTGCTACCTTCTCTTCTCCCTCCGACCAAAACGACCAAGACCCAACCACAATCCTCCTCCACGCCCCCATCTCACCCCACGGCGGCGTGCACATCGCCGTCCACGTCGAAACAACGGCGAAAACCGGGATCGAGATGGAGGCGCTGACGGGCGTTATGGGGGCCGGGCTGAGCGTTGTGGATATGTGCAAGGCGGTGGATCGGGGGTGTGTGCTTGAGGGGGTGAGGGTGGTGGGAAAGAAGGGGGGGAGGAGGGGGGGTTGGGGCGTTTATTCTGATGAGGAGGGAGGGGTTGAAGGAGATGAGAGGAAGGAGGGTGGGAGTGAGGGCGCTCTCACTGAAGAGTCTGTCGCCGAAGGCGCTACCACCGGAGGCGCTTTCAGCGAAGCAGAAAGCACGAAAGAGACAGCGGCCGCCATGTTTCCGGCAAAACAACACGAACTCCCAACAACCGAAAATCCTCACACAGCAGACCCATCTCCCAAAACCACCGGTCCGTGGAAGCGGTGGCAGCCGAGTTAGTTTGACGTTTTCAACGGTTTGGATGTTGAGAGGAATAAGGGGCGGTTGTGCTGGCGAGAGATGAGTGGTGATAGGGAAGGGAAGGGAACGTAGGGAGGCGGGAGGGGTGTGAGAGAGAGGGTGTGATGGGCGAGTTACAATAGCTGGACATAAGCAAAACAGCAATCAACCCCCCAACCCCCCACTCGGACACCTACTCACATCTCACCATTCACATCCCCTACCCCCCCCATCCACATGAATATCCATCATATTAGACATGCACACCCCGCGCCAACTTTTCATACCCCCGTGCTGAAAATCACTTTCTCGCGTACGAGTAGATAGATGGTTTTTTTGGCGGGGAGTTCCTGGGGCGGTGGTGATGATGATTTGAGGGATTGAGGGGATGTGGTCTCTTCTTCGCATTTTCCGCCTTCGCTTTCTCGTCCAGTAAAAAAAAACTCTTTTAAGAATCTTTTCTTGTCATCTCTCATATCCCGCTTACTCCTCCATTCTTTATTCACTCTCTCGTTTTTCGTCATCCTTCCCTTTTTTTTCGTACCCTCACCATGGAAGCTTGTTGTGAAAAAAATACGGCCTCGAAAATGGAATGATTGCAGGGGGGAGATCGGGAAGGGGGGGGGGGTTGGAGAGGTGGGAAGTGGTGGGAGGGGATCAGGAAAGAGATGGGATAGAAGATGGGATAGGGAGAGTGAAGGAGAGGGGGAAATAGTAAAGGGAATTGGAAAAGAGGCTGTGGAAGGAGGGGTAGAGGGGAGCTGAGGAAGGAGATTTAAAGAGGGCGATAAGAGGATGCGAGGGAGGTTGGTTAATGCGGCGTGGGACATCTGTGTCCCTGAAATGTTGACCCGTAATTTCGATGAAGTCGATGGGTGAAATGCCAGTGAACGGCTGTGCAAGTTATGCGGGAGGGATGGTCGATGTTGTTGTTTTCGTCAATTCACGTATGTTGAGCGAAGACAGTGGCAAGATCTCTTGTGCAGCCGACCTATTAGCTAGGGACTATACTTGGAAACACGGGATTGCCGATGGTGGTGGCCGAGAGTTTTGGGTTATGTAGCTGCATTGAGCTCTGGCTGTGACTGGGTAGAATGCATTGGAGTGATTATTCTAATCGATCAACTTTGAGCTAGGAAGTTGAAGGAGTAGTAGGAGATGTATATGCATACTGATGCAGGCTGTAAGTTAGAACAGTAGAAGAACTATTTCGGCAGGCAGTAAATCAAAGCAGCAAAGGAAGCTACATATGCATCCTGACAACAGGCTGTGAGCTGAATCAGTATTAGGAGGTACATATGCATACTGGTAGTAGGCCTTAAGCCAGAGCAATAGAGGAGCGTTTATAGGCATCCTAATGGCAGACCATCACCACAACCAGTACGGTTCAAAGATGTGCAAATTGCTCGAATACTCTCGTGCATCGGTAGCCGTGCCTTGAGCAATTTGTGTGAGAACGGGTGCTCGGCGGTTCTTAATGTTGATGGGCCACGCGACATGAAAGAATCGAGGGCAGAGATAGAGGTCGCAAGAGCCACTGGTCCTCTTTGATCGTCCGGGCCAAATGTCTCTGTGTGTAATTGATCCAATCGTAACGACTTTTAGCTTAGGGAAACAGGCTGGAGTGGATACGCTCCCGAACTCCTTTGCAATATCTGCTGCGAGAGCCTCGTGCTTCTGCCGGGAGGACGTTGGTTTGATTTTATCGTCAGCTTGCTTAGGCAAATTACGAATATTCAGCGTTTCGAGATGCTTTAATTTTGTAAGTCGCCAAATATGCTACGCAGGAAATCAGTCAAACCCAGTAGAATAGATTACGGTGCTGACTTTGTAAGAGAGGTTATCGTGGGTAACCTTTAACGTAAATCCGAGTTCTCTTAGATTTGGACACCACGATACAATTTCCGACGCCAAACCCCATGAACATCCGTCTTGGAAAACGTCGGTAGGCCTTAATGCAAGGTGTCGCGGTTCGAATCGCTGGTCCCAAACCAGTGTTTGGAGAGTTTTGCCATGATTCCTGAGAAATGGAGCGATCGAGGGTACTGGGTCCGGCCCTTCAAGTAGGAGGGAAAGGTGTATGAGCCCAGTGAAGGACAGGAGGAATGCCTTCAAACGGGCCTGGAAATCCGTAGTAGAGCCCTCATGTCTTAATTGGAAGCTTGTGAGTTTGGGTACCCATGTCGAGTTGTTCTTACTGCTACGACCACCTAGCAGAGAAACAAGCCCAGGCTGCTTGGTGCATGACTCTATGCGCAATGATCTGAGATTAGTGAAGTCAAAGTTTGGAAGACTACTCTCGGTGACATCAAAACAGATCAGGTGTAGCGTTTCTAAACACAGCCAAGCTCCCAATTCCTCTTGAATACCGAAATATTGGAGACTGTACTTCGCTTCGTTGTAGAAATGTATCTGTGCCTCCAAAATTATTTCTTGTTCACGATTGGAGAGAGGCGAATCTTTCGATGTGAGATACATCTCGAATCCCAGTTTGAGGTGACGCAGTGTGTTACGATTTTTGACCAGTAACTCGGGGACTTGAAAGCTAAGCCTGAGGGGGTTGAGATCTTTATAATGTAGCGTAATAAGGTTTGACAAATCACAAGTGCGTAGCGCCGCATTGTGAACTTGCAAGTCTCTCAGCGAAGAGTCGTGTCGACTCGAGAGGAGAACTAGCGTTGATGATTCAAGCTGATAATGCAGATACCAGCTTCCCGGAGGTAAGATAGTCAGTTTTTGGAAACGAACACACTGTCATCGACCTGCATGCCAAAGAAGTAATCGGAGAGGAACAAAGTAAACACAATTGTAGGCGAAACAGAAAAAGGTAGACGTACTAGAAGTAATGGAGTCGACTTTCTGGAATCCTGCTGAGAATGAGTCTCACAAGGGTATTAAGGAATCGGGCCTTCAACCGCTGCTTGCGAAAGGTGAAACTTCGATCGTCGTCCCTACCAAGGAAAAGATAGTCCACATCTTGGAAATCGTCCAAGTCATTGTAGGTGTTTGGCTCGTAATCATCTTCCGTTTCCACCTTTTGAGGTTTTGTCAGGACTGTTATACCCCTAGTATATTGTAGCCCTTCTGCTTTCGGATCCAGTAGATTCTCCAGGCATACCAGATTCGACCAGTCGCGAGGGATGCTCAGGGTAAGGTGCTGGTAGAGTTTCGGCTGTATTATAGACCTGATTCTCCTACATGTACGACTAAGACTGTTTAGCTGTGAAGGACGTACAAGCTGTGGCAGCGATCAGTCTTAGAATCTCGGATATGAATATGTGGATTCATCCAACGTACGTATGTAGCTATGTCGTGCTGAATCTCCACTGGTAACAAGGATAAGGATGATTGTCTGTGAGTGATATCCTGCTGCTTCTTAAGTTCTAATGCCATGGTTTGCGGTTTTGCTAAGGCTGAGTGGCGTTGTAGTCACCAGAGTTCAAGTAAGATATGTTTGGTATCAACGAAAGGAAAAGGGAGAGAGACGTTTTGGTGAAAGAGGAAGGGATATATATACTGCAAAATAGCAAGATGAGTAAAGAAAGACTAGTGAAGTTCAGAACGTAAACAGGACTTTTGCTCACACTCCATGTCTTCATTTTGTTCTGATTGTTCGTTGGAAAGGGTGTTCACCCAATTATCAGTAGAGTATTACTCTTAAGCCCATAAGAGTACTTGTCTTCACGAAGGTAGATTGAAATGATAAGAGTCATTTGAGTACGCCCAAATGATGAATTTCGCTTCAATCTTGTTCGCGCGATAGCCTACTAAGCATATCGCAGGAACAAGCACTATAAGCTCCTACTTTTAGAACCGAGCAAGGAGACAATTCAAGACCATTAGGTGTAACTGCGATATTTCGGTCAGATACCAGCATTAGCTGGTTGGGTTTTCGACTGATACTCAAATGCTGGAGGGTCTCAGAGGATCTCGGGCTTTTTTCCCCCCTAGGTCGATTATTCCATCAGCAATGAAGCTCATTCTCTGGTGTGCCATTCAACTGAATGTATTGCTGATTGTGTGTTGAATCTGCTGTGCTCTAATGTATTATTTTGAGGATGGTTTGTACTGAGAGCACCAGATACTTAATGTCTCGACGATGTCTTTGTCTACCCCCATGGAGTTTGAGATAATTATGTTCATCTGTTCGATTGGCCTTGTTACACACCATCTGTTGGTACAATGGCAGACGTTCTGCAACTGTCAAAAGGATGGAACATGTTCATAAGAAATGTTCACAGGGTAGCACAGTCAAGATGAACCAATCGGTCATTCGTTCTTCCGAACCCGGTCCTCACTGTCTGCCATGTTTATCGATAACCCAACATTGTTTTCATGGAAGCATCTGACGAGCAGAACCAGGAGTACTTGCAGCTTCGCTTGTATATTCAGGGACAAATCACATGCTGTGGACTGCTTGAAGGCAGTCTTTGCATTCGCGATAATTTACGGTACAATTCGACAATTTCGCTGATATTTGCGGCATAAATATTGTTGTCTCGGCGGTGTACCAATTAATTGCAATTACATTACCACTTCCGACCCACCAAATTACCCTCTCCGGAGGCGAGGAACATTGTCGAAGCAAGATGTCTTTTGACGACGACACAGCAGAAGAGGTAAGCACAAAGTCTTCCTCTAATAATTTAATACTCTGAACCCTCTATCACCTTTTATAATTGATTGTTTTCGTCGCATAAGCCCCACCTCTTAAAGCTATTCTCCTGGTTCTACAATCCTTAAAAACATCTTAAATCGCCTTTACGCCTGCTGGGAGCGATAAACCTAATCTATGGTTTTCAGTATATCAAGCTGGTCTAAGCAATATTTCCTGTCATCATAGTTGTAGCATATCGCTAATAAACCTAACGCAGTTCGAGGCCTCTCAAGCAAATGACACACTCCTCGACCCCGGTCTTGATGCTACGGATCTGGTAGATGATATAGCTAATCTCAATACAGCATCTAAGGTTCATGGGGGTCTTCAAGGTTCAAATATAGCCCAAGTCGGACCAAAGCCGCGCTTATTACTCATGGGTCTGAAGAGGTGAATTCTCTAGGCTCAACTCTTAGTACACCCCATACTCACATCAACCCGCAGAAGCGGCAAATCTTCAATCTCCAACGTCGTTTTCCGCAAAATGGCCCCCCACGAAACCCTCTTCTTGGAAACCACGACCACTATCAAAAAAGAAGCCATGCAGTAAGCTTCCTCCTTCTTTATTTCCCCATTTCGCCCATCTTCAACACCTTAGCTCATCTCCCCTCCTTCCAAACCAGCTCCTTCATGGACTTTCAAGTCTGGGACCTCCCCGGCCAAATCGACTACCTCGACCCCTCCTTCGACGCCGACAGCATTTTCGGCGGCGTCGGTGCCATGATCTGGGTCCTTGACTCACAAGATAACTACATGGAGGCCATCGGCCGTCTCACCGAAACAATCCTTCACCTCCAACAATCCTTTACCGAGATCAAATACAGCGTCTTCATCCACAAAACCGACAGCCTAACCGACGATTTCCGCGCTGATACCGTTCGCGATATTATCCAGAGAATAAGCGACGACCTCTTCGACGCCGGCCTCGAAAACCCCCCCGTCAGTTTCTACCCTACGAGCATCTACGACCACAGCATCTTCGAAGCCTTCTCCAAAGTCATCCAAGGCCTCGTCCCGCAGCTCCCTACCTTCGAAGCCCTCCTCAACACCATCAGCGGCTCCTGCCGCTTCGAAAAAGTCTACCTCTTCGACGTGCTCAGTAAAATCTACATCGCCAGCGACACCACCCCCATCGACATGGCAGCTTACGAGCTCTGCTCCGACTTCATCGACGTCATAGTCGACCTCTCCGAAGTCTACGGATGGGACCGAGAGCGGGACGAAGACCGAAAAACGGAGCGCGAGAGAGACATTAACCGGCAGAGCGCCGAAAGCTTCGTCAGTAGCGTTAGGGGCTATAACCTCTACCTACGAGAAATAAACACGTATAGTCATTCTTCCTGAAGCTTCGTAGACTTGGAAACACTGACATATTGCCCCAGCTACCTCGCCTTCATCGGCATATCGAAAGAGACCAAGTTCGAACAGGAGAAGCCGCTGGTCGACTATAATATCCAGATCTTCCAGGATACGTTGGCGAAGGTGTTTGCGAGGGGGAGGGGGGTGATGTAGGAAGGATGGGGTGGCGGGGGTGGGTCTAGGGGCTGCTACGAATAGGTACTTTTAATGTAAATGGAGATTGTATTGTACGTTAGGAAGAAACAATGGAAGTGCTGTGTGATTGGTGTAATGGGCGATTGAACCTGTTGACTCGGGTTGCACAAAGATAAGGTGAAGTCGTTGTGCATGACGATCGAAGCCCGTAATCGACAACTCTGGTTGGATCAGGCAAGTTTCCGAAAACGGCTGTCTAAATCCTACCCATATTGTAAATCCTCAACGCCACATATACATCTAGCCTGTCTCACCATCCCTCCGCCCCATAATCCCAGCCACATCCCGAACCTCCCCCACCATCTCCATAAACTCCCTCCTTCCCCTCCACCCTCCCATCCCATACCTCAACAACCCCTCCTTCTCGTCCTCGACATCCCTAACTAACTCCCTCACACTCTCCCACTCCTCCGCCCTCACCAACGCCCTCAGCACCGCCCCCAAAGCCACCCAGCTCGGGCTCTTGCCCTCCTGCGGCATTCTTCGTAGGAAAAATGTCATCTTCTCGATCTCGCCAATGTGGGCATAGTTCTCGATCATGCGGTCGTAGAACACGGGGTCTAGGACCGCTTTTTCAAGTTTTATGCGGCGCCATAGTCCGTCGATGGCGGGGAGGTCGGGGGGCGAGGTGGAGAAGTAGTGGGTTATGAGGATGGTGTAGACGTGGGGGGAGGGCTTGACTTTGTTAGTGGCCATGTGATCAAGCACGGCGCGCGCGGCGGGTATGTTGAGATGGGATACAGCGAGGAGGCCATCGAGCATGGTGCCGTAGGTGTAAGCGTTGGCTTTTAAGCCTGCGGCTTCCATGTTGGCGAGGACACCGGAGACGGCAAATTGTTGGTCAGCAGGAGAACGGGCATGGAAGGGGGAGGACGAGTTGCTGAGGAGGCCGTTAAGGACGATGGTCAAGGTGGCAATGTCCGGAGGGCAGGATCGGGCCTGCATTTGCGAGAGAACGGATTCAACTTCGGAGGAGTCGGAGGCGCGGACGGCAGGACGGAGGAGCATGTTGAAGATTTGGGTGTCGGGGGGGATATTGTGGGATTTAGCCCAGTTGAGCACGCTTTGGGCAATGTTGGGTTTGCCGATTGAGATGAGGCCACGGACAGTAGCTTTAATGGGAACGATTGATGGTGATAAGGCATCATTTTGAGACTTGTGCTCTGGAGCCTTAGCTGCCTCAGCCTTCCATGCCCTACCTAATTCTTCAAGGGCTTGTAAACCCAGCTGCCACTTCCTGCAGATGATCAGACCGTTAATCCGGGCTGTCCACAATAGCATATCTGGCTCGACTCCTGCAGCAAGCATGTTCGACCATATTTGTAGCATGGAAACAAGATCCTTTGATTTTGTGCATCCTACTATCATAGCGTGCCAGTGTTTTGAAGTGGGTTGGTGACCTGATCTCACCATGTGGTTCCACACTTGAAGCACCTGCTCCGAGCGACGGAGTGCGAAGAACGCTGAAAGAAATTGAGCAAAGAGCTCCTCACGTACATACTCTTGGACACTGCCCACTTTTAGCTTACCCTGAAAGGTCTGCCATAGACTAGTTGCACGCCCGGTGTCTGATCGATCAATAGCCTGATGTAGATCTATTGAGAGTGACCTTACTTCGCTCTTCTTCCATGTACTATCTTCAGGTAATGGATCCACATGGGGAACTGAGATTACTTCACTGCTGTTTCTAGACAGGCCTGATCGGAAAGCATCATCATCCTCCACAGGCATGCCCTCGATTCCTGGCACATTGGCGTCCACACCAAGAAGATTTCGTTTGGCCGATATCCGCCGTCCGTTTTTGGTAGTCTTTCCTGGTACTGGACCCCATCCAGTCAGAACATATTGAATAGTCTCGTCAGGTAAGCCTTCATCTGACAAGCACTTGGTAGCAGCCATACGTTGTTTCTTACTTTCACGGCCAAGATACGTAGCGAATCCAACAAAAGGTTCGGCATCCACTAATTCTGATTTTCCAGCCTCGAAAGAGCCGCAAAGCCATTGAATACAGTCGACAGTCATGATAGCGGCCGCTGAAGTGCGGATTGCCTGGCGATTGTTCGGATGACGCGGCATAAGGTATAGCAATCGGTCCACTGACTCAGTAGGAAGGTTGGCACTAGCCGAGAGCAGATCAGTAAAAGTGGGCAACCCTCGCCAGCCGTTGGATCTGTTGTGCCATGAAAAATGAGCTCCAGAAGCGCCAATATCTTGATCAAGATCATTTATCACTTCTTGGCGTAGAGATGAAGTCGAACGACCTCCATACCTCTCGGCGAAGAGCCTCCAGACGTCCAAGATCTCCTCAATTATCCCGCGGGCTTGATGTATGAGGTCCTCACCAGACGTGCGTGATAAATTAAGAGACCTCAACTCCACCAGACCCCCCAGCTGGCCCCATAGCGTTTGATCCCACCAATATTGCATCAGACCGTGCTTGTTGTATACTCGAATGACTTCTGCCGAAGTGGGAAGCGAAGGACATGCTGGTCCCCGTAAGTGGCTTCGAGAAGTAACCATAAGGATATCCCGGAACACTTTCTCAGTCCAACTAGTGCGAATCCGGGCAATCTGTTCCTTCGACATGCCACCTTGCGAGCCCTCCCCAAGAAGATTGAGGCATAGCGCCCATACTTCTTCCAGTGGTGCTTTGTCTGTGTAGAATTTCTGCTTCAATGCTTCAAGAGGAATCTCTGGGCTGTCTTGAAGTGCAGTAGACTCGGAAGATTTCTCTGCAAGTGTTTGAGAGTATCGAGATACCAATGGCGGAGGCACATTGCGTTGGTTGGAAGCAAAAAGGGTCTCAAGGACACTGTCTACACCTGTGCGCCGAGGCTGTGGTTCTTTTGGGCGCCAATTGCGCTGAGGGGCCGTTTTTAGAGATGCTGACAGCGTAGGATTGCCATCCTGAGTTCGCCCAAGCTCTCGTGCCGTTGATTCGCTACTATCGTCGTTGTTCACGAGCTTGCCTAGAGAGACGAAGCTCGCCTTCCCAAGATTGGAGCTGCGGCGCGCTATTTGTAGTCGACATCGCAGACATATATGAGGGGCATTCATCCAAAGGACCCTTCAAATTTGTCCAGATAGTCAAAAAGTGTTCGCATGCCCATCAGAATCACAGTCAATCACTGAACGCATTTCAGTACTAGAGAGAGTTGTATTTCATTAATACAGGATTTCAACTAGCGCCGTTTTTAAACGGCGTGAATCCTTGCTCGAAGGTGATTGATCATTCTCATTCCCGATTTCTAGCGCCGACAGTCAATATAAAATCTACCAACGTACACGTAGAGGTCAATTCAGATCTATTACTCTGAACAATGACGACTCGGGTTCCTCGAGGACCTTACTCAGAAGATGAACTTGCGCAGCTATACCCCTCGAATTTGAAACTTCAATTAGTCCAGGTTTTGCTAAGACACGGTAAACCCTCCATGTTCAGCAGGTTTCTATTATCTGTGAATGAACATAAAATTGAATAAAATGCTTTACAGGTGAAAGGAGCCCTGTTTCAGCCAGATTCAAGAATGTGAGGGTGTTCATTCCATTGCCATCCAGGGAGTATGTTAATAAATAGCGTAGGCGGGTCTACCTCCATGTATGTACTGAACCAATTTGGTTTCCGAGCCAACCAAGCTCTGAACCCGATAATAGATTGGCCCTATTGTAATGCAGCAAAGCGACTATCAAGTGTCCTCACGACCAATTCCGATTCGTCAGCTTGGGGTGACCTTCAATGGCGCCGGCGGTTGGAAACGTTCGGCGATAATGATACCCCTGTACTGTCAGCGGGTCCCAATGGAGAAGTCGACGGTATCTGGTGAATCGAGATTGTGAATTTCCAAGATGCGCTTGTGCTGATTGACTGAATAGTCAATTAGGTGAGCTCACTGACAAGGGCCGTGAGACTACCCTTCTACTTGGCCAGCGTCTTCGCTATCTATATGTCAATCAACTAGGCTTCATGCCAAAAATCATCACAGACGCAGACATGATCTATCTACGAGCTACGCCTCTGGCTCGAGCACTGGAATCAGTTCAGCAGAGTTTCTCGGGAATGTATCCACTTTCAGCCAGGACAGCTTCTTTCCCGCCTCCTACCATAATCACCAGGACACATATAGATGAGACATTGTTCCCTAATGACAGCAATTGTGCTAGATTCAATCAGCTCAGTAGAGCATTTGCGCAGCGGACGGCAGATCGATGTGAGCTCACAATGGAGCAGACCTCGGACTCTTTAGAGATGAGAAGTGCACCTTGCTGATTCATTCCAGGGAACGAATCAAAAGAAATGGAGTATCTTAATTCTCTAATCTCCAAGTGGATGCCAGAAGACTCTAAACGCCTGGCAGTTGACTCCCATCCTCGTCTGTCAGGGGTTATGGACACGATAAATTCAACGCTGGCTCACGGGCCCAAGACTCGCTTGCCTTCAAAGTTCTACGATTCTAAAGGCCGAGACATCATAGATAAGATTGGGGTCGAAGAATGGTTTTCCGGTTACAAAGAAAGCGAAGAATATCGGAGAGTAGGTATAGGCGCATTGGTTGGCGATATTGTGTCACGCATGGTTGGTCACATAAAGAGGGGCGGAAACGACGGTATGCTCGAGATTGGTGGAGAAGATGGTAATTTAGGAGGCGGTAGAGGAGGAGAGAAACTCATCAAGTTCACCATGAGTGGATGTCATGATACTACATTAGCGGCATTGCTAAGTAGCTTAGGCGCATTTGAAGGAGAACAGTGGCCCCCGTACACGAGTCACGTGGCTATAGAACTTTTCAGTGAGAGTGCCAACAGCAGCAAGGTCTCTTATGACGAAGAAAGAACTGTAAACCAGAAGCCGCCGACATTCCGTTTTAGTCTCTTCGAGGTCACTGAGCCAGACTCTAAGACCGCTGGAGGTATCGAGAGAAAGCCAATCACGGAGCTCAACCCAGCAGAGAAGGAAGAGCTCAAGGGAAGATACGTCCGTGTCATCTATAACGATCGGCCAATGGTTATTCCTGGATGTAGGCTACCTGGAAACCATTTTAGAGGCGACGAGAGTTTCTGTACTCTGGTAAGTATCCTTACTATTTACGACGGTTCTCTGTACTGAGACCGTACTAGGAAGCATTCAAGGCTATTGCTGACAAGTTTACACCTAAAAGTTGGAAAGAAGCGTGTGCCTCGAACTTAGACGAGCCTTTTTTCCCAGCACGCATAGAGAGCCCAGGTTACTAGAATGTACCTTAATATAACGTAGTTTAGATTCAAAGAATAGATCAGATCCGAAAGACTAATTTGCTATAAGATGCCACTATTTGGCACAGGGTAGTAGTACTAAGGTATGTCGTGAATGATAAACCATGTTTCTATATTTGAACCCAGTGGCTAGTGCGTTCCGCGCGGCTATTTTTCGCTGATTTGTTTAGTTTCGTCATAGTTATCGTCACTCTGATTCTTCTGAAGTCTACAACGGCCTGGTCTTTGATAGCTGATAGGTGGAACCTAGAGCCATGGATGTTCTTCAATGCTTTCCGTGTAACTCGAAACCTGTATAGGATAAGATTCAGCTTCTGACACAAACTCTAGCATCTCGGGTTTCCGTTGTATCTCCAGACGGCACGCTAATTGCGACAATTCATCAGTCACGTTTGATAATCCGTTCTTCCACGACTGGCGATGCACGTCAGACTTTCCAATTACCTCAAGAATTTTCAGCAAAATGTCAATACCTTCGTTGGTACAAAGAACCTAAGTCTAAAACAAGGCTACCCGAAAGTCAGCAATATGGAGAAAAGATCGCACGGGTGCTTTTGGCAAATGAGGATAATGTACTCATTTTTGACGCAAACGATGCTCAGTGGAAAGCCGAAATAAGTGGAGCTGCAAGTAATCTTGATACAATAACAAATGTCAACTTTGGCTACAGCCCGGACGAGATTCTGGTTTCCTCTGATTTTAGGTTCAAGGTCACGATCTGGTCACTTATCACCAATAGAGGTGTGGAAATTAGAGATCCTAAGACACTCCTGCATGGTTATGACTACAGACCAAAGACGGGACATTTAGCCATTCTTACACGTTCCACGGCTCATGATACGTTGATGCTGCTCAACCCTGGCTCTTACGAGATATTCAAGACTTTTGACCCAGCTACGGTAGAGGCGCAAGGATTGAAATGGAGTCCCGACGGCCGATGGTTGGCCGTTTGGGATGCTGCTAGTAGCGGCTTCAAAGTCTTGATTTACACGGCAGATGGGCATCTATTCAAGACCTATGGAGGTAGACAAGATGCGAATAATATAGGACTAGGCGTGAAGAGCTCCGAATGGAGTCCAACAGGTCAATTCTTAGCAATTGGAGATTATAATGGACGTGTCACCCTGCTTGGCAAGAATAGCGTGAGTTGGAACAGTGCTTTTTAAAATGGCATGTGCTGACATTCTCAAAGTTTTCTCCAACACAAGTATTTGACCATCTGCACGCGATATCTCTTCTTCGTGGGACTGTATGGCAAGAGCAAATAGATGTGACTAAAAAGCGAAGTTACATTGTTGCATCGCAACCTGCGTGCGCACCAACGCAGAACATGCTCTCGGTTGCAGAGTTTTCGAGGACCGGAATATCCATAATGGAATTCAATAGCGAAGGAGATCTACTTGCAACAAGGAGTGATGCGATACCATCAACAATATGGATTTGGTCTATCAAGACCTCGGCCGCAGTTGCAGTCATAATACACCATTCGCCGGTAAAGAAGATCCAATGGCATCCGGCCATCGCCGACCTGCTTTTAATACAGTGCGCTATCAACGAACCGGCCGTTCATCTATGGAGAGCTAACTGGGAATTGCCACAAGTAATCGCCCTTCACCTCGATCAGATGGTTGGTAAGATGGATGCTAGCTGGCTACAGAGCGAGGTTGAAGATGCCCCTGGATTAATGCTAAGTACCACGCAGAATTTTACGTCTGTACAGATCATGAGTAATGGCCAGGGAATAATTCAGTCTCTCAACGCGAGATCATTCGGAGCTGGACCGGAAGACATGTTCGACGAAGGAAATTCCATTGACCTGTCGCCTGTCAAAATTCCTCCCAAGGAAGAGCAGACCGAGGTTCTAGAGGGATCCTCAGGCCATGGCCAATCCGGACACCTGGACTTTTCGGATGATGTGGATGATGTGGATGATACGTTTCACTACAAGCGCCAGGGCAAGGTGGCAGTGTGATACTTTGCAGCTTATATCGAAGTGATATTATATTCCTTGATCCTACCATGGCGGAAAAGCCATCATGATCACACTGAAGGCTTCAAGATCTGTCGGATGAAATCGATGATTGAGATCGCCTCAAGCGCTTAAGCGCGCTTATGTCAGAACTCAAATCTTGTTGACAATTACCTCACACTATCAATCATCAAGAATTTAGATTAGGAAGTCTATGAGAATTACCCGAGCAGCTTAATTATCCATACAATATTCCTGCTGTTTCTCTTACCTAGCCTGGACATGGACGCTTCACCTACCGGTATTAAAATCGCCCCTCCACCATGGAGCTGCAAGTGCACCGCCTACGCCTTTGCGTTTTTCCAGCCCGCTTCTTCCGGACTGCCACGTGATGTCGCATATAGCCCCCTCGAAGCCTCCTCGGCAGCCTTCAGCGCCGAGTCTGAGGCCGGAACTTACAGAGGCGGGCTTTGCATGGCGCAAACTATTCGATACTCTGAGACTCCAGTAGGAGCGTACGATGAGTTCGCGTTGCTACCGGGATATTTTGACTCGCCCGGAGGAGGCAAAAATACGAGGATCACAGCTATTTACGTTAGTCAGGCCGATACTTGTTATAATGGTAGGTTCCCACCAGGACCTTAGGTGTGCTATGAATGGCTATCTCATTCCAAACATCAGGTCGCAAGAATTGGAACATCCCAAAGTATTCCATCCTCTCCCCTTTGCCCTGGGAAGGTCTCTAACGTTCACAACCAACAGACATCTTGCACGCTTCACCTTTCAACCCCTCTCGCCTTCCCTTCCACTCCCCCTCAAAATCACAATCTCCCCCAATACCGGCAACCCCTTCACATTCACAATCCATCCATTCCCCTCTCTTCTCTCTTTTACTTTCCCCTTCTCTAGTTCCTGGGTCTCCTACCTCGGTTTCAATAGCACAATGGTGCAACCACCGTTGCCCCAGGGAAAGGGCCAGTTCAAGGATATAGAGGTGGGGACGGAGACGTGGAAGGCCAGTAGCCCAGTATTGAGAAGTCCGGGTGCGAGGGGTTGTTGGATTGATTTGAGGCAGAATGGGGTGAGTGAAGAAGATGGAAGGGAGATCCGAATCGAAGAGAAATGGTGGCCGGAATTGGGGAGGTGGAAGGTGGGCTTGTGGTTGGAGGATGCTGTCCTGACCTTGGGGGAGCCCGAGGAGGTGAAGGTCAAGAACGTGTAATCAGGGGTCTGGAGGTTAAGGATAGGACTTTGGGGTAAGGGTCCAGGAGCTAGATTTTTGGAAGGGCTAGTTTGGGTTGCCAATTGTACAAGGGGTTGAAATGACCTTTGTTTCGACCCATCTTGCTGATTTAGGGAAAGTGTCTTAATTTTGCGATGTACCCTTTTCTACACCCTGAGGATTAAAAAGAGGTATGAAGTTAAAGTATAGTGTTCTAAGGTAGGTAAGCCGTTGCTTCTACTGACTGATTTTGACCCCTTTTCACTAGCGTGCTGAAACCTTAATTATTTGATCTGTAAAACGGTTGACTCTTTTACCGAAGTTGCGAAAGCTAAACCTATTACAGTTAATCATTCAATCTTCAATGATCGATTTTTCTATTCGGCTTCGTGTTTGCACTGCTTCACTTCGTTCTTCACTTCGTTCTTCTCTTCGTTCTTCATCGCTAACAGCGTGCTTTTACCTTCTGCGATATGCCTTCTATATCTTCTAACAGCTATATAAATAAGAAACGTCAGAGCAATGCTTGAAAGACTGCTGCTGTCGTCGCACGTCACAGACAATCTGCGTTTCAGATTCATCGAGATTCTTCTGCTCAATCTTCTTCTTTCGCTCGCTCTTCTTCTTCGATAATGATGCTGCAAGAACGCGATTTCAATACGAATGTGATTTCAAAGCGAAGAAGAGAGTGTTCTATCAGAGAAGAGACACAGTCGATGTCATTTGTCAAGCAAAGAAAAACTGCTCAGCAGATGAAGTTTGCAAGACAGAATAATGAAGATTGCTCTGATATACACAAGTTGCAAAATCGATGAAAGAAAATTAGACAGCAATATCAATGATATTGTGAAAGAGCTATGCATTTGAATCGCACTTCATTGAGTTCTCTGCTTATCACTTTGCAGAAGCTTCGCTCAGCTTCAAGTCAATCATTAATTTTGCATCATTATGATCTGTGTATTGATTGTGATGTGTCAAGAGTCTTGAGTGATTTTCTCTTCAGAAATTTGATTGATTCACTCACTTTGTATGTTTATTGCATTGACATATCTGATTTTTCTGAAAATGAGATGCGTTGATGCATAAATGTTGATCACAATGTTCTTCACTTGATCTTTCAATGCATCAATGATCTTGAATCAAGTCAATATGTTATCTGTAAACTTGTATTTTCTGATTCAACATCATTTGCTCATGTCACACAGAATCAAAATCTTAATGCTTTGATCATGTCTGAAAATGATTAAAATCTTATTCATGAGTTTTACAACGCTTCTAAAAACTTCAAACAAGATCTTTGTAACATCTGTAACAAGATTGAATTTGACATGAAGTTGATCAACTGAAAGAAACGATGCTTTTATCATTGATGCATCAAGAATAAAATGATCAATCTTGATGATCTCACGTTGTGATCTGTTGAGAACAACATGAATTCATTATGTTTGCTCATCAATCTTTCTGAATTGTCTCTGATCAAGAAAATATTGATAGTCAGAGCTCACGTTATCATGAAATTTCATCATGTAAAGAAACATCAGTATAAATATATTGATCATGTGATTAACTTTGTGCAAAACATTCTCAAGATTGTTAATTAATTACTCTCTCTTTCTTTCAAGTTGCAAGTTCTTCTTTTGAAGTTCATCATCTTGATTGCTGAGAACAGTAATGCAAATCATCAATTTAAGCATATCTTTTATGTACATTGTTGTAATGTAGAAGTTTGACTAATTTTTTTGAAAGAACATCATTTGAATTATACAAATATTGTCATTGATGCTGAACAACTTTCTTAATTATCTCATGAAAATATCATTCTGAATCACTTATTTTACATTCTTCAAAATGATAAAAAGACTGTGACAGAATAAAAGTTGAATCAAGATGCTCAGATCTTGATGAAAGAATTAATCATCATTGATATCACTTTCATTTCTGAATTAATTATTGAATTTTTTGAGCTTGCTTAACTTTGAACTGAACTGAAGTAGTTTCAGTCTACTGCAGCTACTTCATGTTTTCAACAGTATAATGATTGTTTCTTTAACAACACAAAATATAAACAAAGATCAGTATAGTAACAAACTAATCATTAAATTGAAGATTTGAAAATAGCTAAAACAATAGACTGTATTGACTAGTACATGAGTTAAGCATGAAACTTCTATTTAAAAGAATGATCATTATTATATAAATATAAAAGAATCATGTCAAGTCATCTTTGCTTTGAATGATCTCTTTGATTATTCTTGAGCAAGATGAGTAAGATGAACATCATGCTCATCATGCTCACTATGATCACTTCTGATTCAAACAATCAGAGCAATCACTTTTGAAACGCTGATTACTCAATGATTATCTAATCATTGCTTTATTTAATCATCTGCAAAAGAGTTTTAACACTAAATTCTCTTTTAAGATTTTCATCTTGAAAATCACTTTTCTTTCATGTTTTTTCATTGTACAACAAAAAATTCTATCTTGCATTGCAAAGATCTTCTTGAGCGTACAAGTTCTGAGCGTGCTGTCATATGTTTTTATAAATACTGCAGTCACTTGCAAAAGAAATGTCGTGTCAACAATGAATTCAATCATTGCATCAAGTGTATGCATCTCAATCGCAAGTGCAATCTTACTTTTTCAATGATAAAGTGAAAAAGAATAAAGACAGAACATGATTGCATTCTTTATGAGTTACTGAATGCTCACAAGCAAATGCAAAAGATCTTCGCGAAAGTTACTCATCTGCAAAATTAATTTATGTTTCTGAAAAATAAGAAACAGATGATGATTGAATGAAAGTTTTAAAACATCATTAAGCTTAAGAAAGAATAGACTGATCATCGAGTCGAGTTTCGGATTGACATTTTGAATTCGACTCGATTCGAAGTCGGATTGCTCACATTTTCAACTCGATTCGAGTCGGATTGAGCATATTTTCAACTCGACGCGATCCGACCCGACTGGGAATTGAATCAACCCGACCCGACCCGCCAAGGACCCGAGCTTGACGCCAAGAGGGCTAAATATAGAAAATTTTCCGGTTTTTGACTTTTGCATTACCTTTTTGCATTACCTTTTGATAGGGAGCCATGAAGGGGAACATGGAGGCCGTTTGGTAGGGAGTCATAAAGGGGAACATGAAGGTCGTTTGGTAGGGAGTCATAAAGGGGAACATGGAGGTCGTTTGGTAGAGAGTCATGGCGAGGAACATGAAGGGGAACATGAAGAGGAACATGGAGGGGAACATGAAGGGGAACATGAAGGCCGTTTGATAGAAGGCCATGACGGGGAACATAAAGAGGAACATGGAGGGAAACATGAAGGGGAACATGAAGGGAAACATGGAGGGGAACATGGAGGGAAACATGAAGGCCGTTTGGTAGAGGGCCATGACGGGGAACATAAAGGGGAACATGAAGGGGAACATGACGGGGAAACATGAAGGCCGTTTGACTTTGATAGAGAGTCATGACGGGAAAACATGATAGAAAGCCATGAAGGGGAACCATGTAGGCTGTTCGACCAAGCTATTTACACCTACCTAATATCTTGTCGGGTCGAGTCGGGTTTTCGGATCGGGTTGTCGAGTCAAGCTTCTCAACCCGACTCGAGTGCTCGAATTCAACTTCTCAACTCGATTCGACACTTTTTCAAAAAAATTCCAACTCGATTCGACACTTTTCGAGTCGAGTACTCGACCCGACGCGATCAGTCTAAGAAAGAAGAAACAAGAATTAATGAATCATCGTTAAATGGTTTTTTCTTTGACATGTTTTTTGAGCAGATTGAGATTTCATCAGACTTTGACTGACTGAGTTTCTTAACTGAAACTATCACAGAAGCATTTAACAGTTCTTGAGATTTTTTCTTGATTCTCAAGTGTTCTTGATATGTTCATAATCTTTTCACTTGATTAATTAATGAAGCTGATCTTTAATATTTTGTTAATTTAATATATTTTTTACTTCGTACTTAACATTTTGATTCTTTGAATCAATTTTTGAAGATTCTGTTTGAATTGATGAATTCAAGTCTGCAGACTTTAAAAGAGAAATATAAAATATTGAATGTATTTTCATAAATGTTGAAAGATTTAACTCATAGTTAATTGATTTCTTTTCTTCTAGAATTTCAAATGATTCTAGTTTCATATGATTCAACTTGTTACTTGATCTTTTCATTTTAATATTTCATCTTAGTAAATAAACTTTGTTTCTTTTTTTAAAAGTAAATTCTTTATCTTTTTTCTTATTCACATACAAAATCATGCATTTGCTTAGAAACTGAATGTTCTTTTGCAGCTTTTTATGCAACAAATGTATTTATTCAATTTATATTATAGCTTTTTGAATTATTTGTACAAACTTACATGATTTTGTTAAAACTCTTTTGCAGATGATTAAATAAACAATGATTAAATAATCATTGAATAATCAGAGTCTTAAAGTGATTGCTCTGATTGCTTGAATCAAAAGTGATCACAGTGAGCATGATGAGTGTATTGCTCATCTTACTCAAAAATGATCAAAGAGATCATTCAGAGCAGAAATGACTTGACATGATTCTTTTATATTTATATAATGAAGATTGTTCTTTTAGATAAAAGCTTCGTGCTCAACTCATGTAATAATCAATACAGTTTATTGTTTTAGTTATTTTCAAATCTTCAGTTTAGTGATTAGTTTGTTACTATACTGATCTTTGTTTATATCTTGTGTTGTTAAAGAGATAATCATTACACTTTAAGCATCATTCTTTCACAAAATATCAAAGCATCATCTTATCACAGTCATTATGTCATTCTTAGAATGAATCACATCAGCAAACATCACTGTATTCTTAAATAGCAAGTCATTGATTAAGATATTGACATCAAATCTGTACTATGAAGATAGAGATAAGCTTGATGCTTTTCTTATACAAGTGAATGTTTATGTCAGAGCACACAAGAAACTAAGTTCATCTCATGATAAAATATTGTTTGCATTCTCATACTTCAAAAGAAATGTCTTCAAATGATTTAAATCATTAATAAAGAATCACTTGAAAAATAAGTCAGAAGATCAAGAAGATGAGATTAACAGAGTCTTTAAAGACTTCTTTAACTTTAAGCAAGCAATATAAAGAATGTATGAAAATATAAATGTGAAATAAATTGTTGAATGACAGCTGTATGATATTAAGCAATCAGAATCAACATTTAAGTACATCATTGTTTTTCAGTCAATTACAGCAGAAATTGAATGAAATGACTTGACTTTTACAGCACAGTTTTATAAAGAACTGAAGAATGTGATAAAGAACAAGATAACTCATATAAATAAACTTACGACTTTGCATGCTATGATTAGCAAGACAATCATGCTGAATAATCGACAGTATAAGCAAAGACTTGAAAAGAAGAACAAGATTACTTATGTCTCAGTTGCATGAAGTAAGAGAAAAAAGAAGCAATCTTATTATGATTTTCAGTCTATGAAGTTAAATGCAACTCAAAAGATATCAATGAACGCTTGTGATAAAACAGTTCAGCAAAGCAAAGCATGTTACATATGTAAAAAGCTAGATCATTTCTTCAGAGATTATACTCAAAACAAATACAAAAACAAGTCAAAGTTTTATGATAGATAAAACAAATCTTTCGCAACAATTAGACTCATCATCGAGTTGAGTTTCGAGTTGACATTTTGAATTCGACTCAATTCGAAGTCGAGTTGCTCACATTTTCAATTCGACTCGAGTCGAGTTACACATATTTTCAACTTGACATGACTTGATTCGACTGAGAATTGAGTCAACTCGACTCGACTCGTCAAGAACTTGAGCTTGACATCAAGAGAACTAAATATAGAAATTTTTTCGACTTTTGCATTATCTTTTTGCATTATCTTTTTGAGATCAGCGATGAAACTCATCTGTACGCGATGCTGATCACGAATCTACTGTCTAGCTACAGTAGAGTCTAGAGATTATCAAAAGTTTGAATGACATCGAGACGCTGCATGATGATGAAGCGCTGTGCGTTGATCGCGTGCAGAGTTTTCGCGATCGCGCAGACTTCAATAATCTCAATGTGCATGCTACAAGCAATCTGCATGCAGATAAGAAAGTCAAATAGAATGCAGAACTACGAGGAAAATCGCTTATGAAAATCATTCGATTCAGTATCTTGTCGTCGCAATGACAAGAACTGAAACAGAACACTCTCGCGTTTGATCTGTTGAGAATGATTAGCAGAAAGAACTTGAATCACGAACATTCTTTAAATCTACGTGCTAACTACGTATAGATCTTGTTAAGACTGCGTGCCTGTTACTACGACATGAGCAACTCACAAGACTCGTTAAGTTCGACACAGACAAACTTGAGAGTCTCATTAATATTGTTTAACAGACGTTCAGACACAGACATTTTATACGTGAGTGATACGCTGATGAGAAGACTTCATTAAGAGAAGAGAGACACAAACGAGTTAATAGAGAATGATCGAACTACGCTGTCTGATTAGAAGTGTAGCATATGAACATTTCTACAAGACACGATCGATCTGCATGAGAGAGATCTCTACAGATAACGCGAAACAAATGAGTCGCACGTCTTACAAGCGAAGCGAGCGTCTGCGAGACGTGATATACAATGACGACAACTGTCGATCTTGAGAATCTCATCTCTTCACTGAACTCTGACTCTCGAATGTCTTGATGATAGAGTCAATCTCTAGTTGAAGACATCGTCTGTATAGCTTAAGAGAACAGTAGCGTGTGTCGATGTGATTAAAGAAGAAATTGACTGTGATATGCATGCGTATCGCTGACGAAACGCCTGCGATTCATGCTTAAGAAGTAAACTGCCGAAATCTGAGCAGTGAGAGATTTTGCTCGTCTTGAACTGTGAATCTGCTGCGAGAAACTATTTCTCGCTAAGGGGAAAATCAGCATAGAAGTCGTGTCTTATGTATGTTGCATGCAACGTATGCAACATATTTTCGATAGACATTTGAAGCATCAGTCTGACATCAGCGAGAAAAAGAGAAAGAGTTGTCAGGCAAAGAACGCAGACTTGAAACACTACAGAATCAGACTCTGTGTCACGTCGCAGAGATGTTCAAAAGAGTAAGCATCGAGACTCTGAAAGCAGAAATGTACACAAGTTCGCTGCATGTTCATCTGAACATGCTGCAAGACAAGATCACGTTACGCAGTCAAGTCAACAATTGTACACAGAAAATCAGACAAGCATGTGAACTGATACGCGCTTGCCTGATGAGTGTCAATCGCATCATTTCTCGCTTTCTCGTCATCAAGAAAGTGACGCTTCTGAACAACTCAATTCGAGAAGGCGCGAAAATACAGTCGAGACTCGAGTGATTAGCTCTCGCTGCGACGATTTCGACTAGTGACAGCATCGCAATAGCGCAGTATCACAGAAGTCAGTGAAAGCAACGATGGAAAAAATATAGAAAATGCATCGCAGATGTTCACGTCATCTCAACACAAAGATCGCAGCTGTTCAACAAGATGATAAAGATGCAAAACGATCTTCAGAAAGTCGAAAGCACTTTCATCACTCACATCAGAATCGAACGCATAGATCTGAATGCTTATCTGCACTTCAAAAACGTTTCAGACGTAGATAGCGTGCGATGCGACTGCGACTGAAATCATCAGACGACGAAACATGTACTCATGCACTGCTTGAACTGATCGCACCTGCGATCAAGAATGCTACGAGACGTCAACTTCTTGAACTATCGAATAATCATCGCTATCACGAAGAATCTCAGAGCAGCTGCGAGAATGATGATGAAAACGAAGCTTCTGAAGCAATTTAAAGTGACTGAGTCACTCATTCTCTAATGTGCGATCAACGCGAACTAATTTGATACATAGTCTTATAATGATAGTTTTAACTGCGCGAAGCAGTCGTATAGACAGCGAGTGATTTTCTATCTCAGAGAGTTTTGTTCACTCAATATAGATAGCATAGAGTCTCTCATGAATCGGCTTAATCGATGTCACAAGAGTGTATGAATTTATTATTATTATTATCTTTTTGATAGAGAGTCATGAAGAAGAAACATGAAGATCGTTTAGTAGAAAGTCATAAAGAGAAACATAAAGAAGAATATAAAGAGAAACATGAAGAGAAACATGAAGATCGTTTGATAGAAAGTCATAAAGAGAAACATAAAGAAAAACATAAAGAGAAACATGAAGATCGTTTGATAGAAAGTCATGACGAGAAATCATGAAGACTGTTTGATCAAGCTATTTACATCTATCTATCTACTTCTTGTCGAGTTGAGTCGAGTTATTGAGTCGAGTTGTCGAGTTCAGCTTTTCAACTCAACTTGAGTTCTTGAGTTCAACTTCTCAATTCGACTCGATACTTTTTCAAAAAAAATTCAATTCAACTTGATACTTTTTGAGTCGAGTACTCAACTTGAACTTAAGTACTCAACTTGACGCGATCAGTCTAGCAACAATGAAAGAAAATCAAAAAGATAAGCATTAAGCATTTTCATGAACAGCATGTTATAAAAACAACTGTTGCATTTATCTGAGCAATAAGAAAGATTCTGAATGATATTTAAAACTCTCATGAAAGAATCATTTCTATGCAGCAACTCATCATCAGTCAGAAGTGCATGATGAGAAAAGTGATGAAAGCTCATTCACTATGATTGTAAAATTAAAGATTCTCGACAGCAAAGAATATGATTTGAATAGATTGAACAGCACAAAAGAAGCTATTCATTAAGCAGTCAAGAAAGAAAATCAACTTAGCGAAACTTTATGAGCATTCACTATCACAGCAAAAAATGCTCTCAAACAAGAAAAAAATCATCTTGAAGTAAAGAAAGATTTTAAAAAACTTACAAATCAAGCAAGTTTTATAAGCATGTACAATGAATTGTACACTTTCTTCAGACAGAAAGAGAAAGATTTTTCACAGCGTATGCAACAGATCAAGAATGAAATACATCAAGTTATTTATAACGTAGTTCAAGATGAGTCAATTGCATCACGTAAAAGCATTTGATATCATGACATAGTCATGAAGAAGTTATTCACAGAAGTCAAGTTCATCAAGCAAGAAGAATATGTACTTTTTGATGAAAATTATATATTCAAAGAACTTAAACAGATGACAGAAGTCATTAAAGAAAGATTTGATCTGTGTGATTCAAAGAAATATTTACAGAAGAAGATCAATTTGAATTGATTTTAATACATAAAACAAGTACTTGAGAAGTAAGCTTTTAATTAAAAAAACTAGAAGATTCTTTGATTAACAGATCATTGAAGAAGTTTAGTCAAAGATCAAAAATCAAAAGCATATTTATCTTCATAAATAACTTGATGCAATTATGAGTTTGAGTCAAGATCAACAATCATACAGCACGTTTATTCATTGACAGTGACTGTATGAGAAACTATATGTTTTCAGAATTTGCTAGAAAAGCGTAAATATCTTTGCAGAAAAAGAAAGAATCTTACAATCTGCAAAACTTTGATAAAACATTCATGAAGTATAATAATGAACTAATAAATCAAAAGACTTGACTCATTCATTTGAGACTTGAACATCATTGAAAGAAGTTGCGTTTAGATGTTATGAAGCAGTCAGACAGCAATATAGTTTTAAACATATCATGATTTCATATGATCAATTCAATGATAGATTGAATCAATGAAACAATTGCTTTTCTTCATATAGAAACAACGCGATTGCACTCAATATTGAAGTCATCAGAGAATGTGAAAATCTTCGTAATAACAGTGAATAATATGCGCAGCGAGCTGAAGAACAGCTCAAATGCACAGATGTTATGAAGCAGAAAGATTAAAAGTAATCTCACTATCATTAAAATCTTTAAAGAATATCAGAATTATAAGATTCTGTTTGAGAAAGAAAGTGATCAAGAGACATTACTCAAACATCAATCATGAGATCATGAGATCAAGCTCATAAATGACAAGAAACTCATGAAACAGTTCATTTATTCATTGTTGACAGAAAAGCTCAATGCTTTGTGACAATATCTGAAAGAAAACATGCAAAAAGAATTCATTAAAGAATTATAATCATCAGCAGAATACTCAATTCTGTTTATTTCAAAATTGAATGAAAGTTTAAAACTATATGTTGATTACAGAGCATTGAATAACATCATGATTAAAAACAGCTATTCACTATCGCTCATATCTGAACTGCAAGATAAACTTCAGAGAGCACAATGATTCATAAAATTTGATATACTTGAAGCATTCAATCAAATACAAATTAAAGAAGAAGATGAGTGAAAGACAGTTTTTTGCACTCAACTAAAACATTATGAGTATTTGATCATGTCTTTCAATTTAATCAATGCTTCAATCATGTTTCAGACATTTGTGAATAATGTGCTATGATGTTATTTGAATCAATTCATCATAATATATCTGAATGATATACTAGTATATTCAAAGACGAAGAAAGAACATATGCAATATGTTAGAAAGATTCTACAGACTTTAAAGAAAGTTGATTTGCACATTAAGTCAGAAAAAGTGAATTTCATGTACAGAGCGTACAGTTTTTGAAATTTATAGTCATGTTTCAGAATCTAAGAATGAATTCAAAGAAGATAAAAGTTGTTACAACTTAATCGACGTTAAAGTCAAAGATTGAAGTTCAATTCTTCTTAGAATTTGCAAACTTTTATAAATGCTTTATAAAAAGATACTTCAGAATCATCTCATCACTTACAAATCTTATGAAAAAGAACATAATGTTTGTGTAAACTGAGAAAGCAGAAGAAGTTTTTGAAAAGTTAAAGAAATTATTCATCTTTCAGTCAATATTGATCATGTTTAAATCAGAAAAATCTATTACGCTTGAGATGAACATGTCAAATGAAGCTATTAAGACGTGTATCAGTCAATTAAATGATAAAAGATGTTTGCACTTTATTGCTTATTACAATTGTAAGTTTACAGTTGTTAAATTAAACTATGAAATACATGATAAGAAGCTACTAACTATTGTTGATTCTTTCAAACAATGAAGAATGTATCTGAAAGAATTTAGACATCAGATTCAAGTATATACAGATCATAAAAATCTGTTATACTTCATGATCATGAAAGTTTTGAATTGAAGACAGATCAAATGATTGAAGAAATTGTCATTATACAACTTTTAAATTCAATATTGAAAGAAATCTGAAAACTTGAAAATCAATGTCTTGAGCAGAAGAGCAAATCACATGACAGATAAATCACAGATAAATCAGACTATCTTACAACAGAATCAGAATGATTTCATTGTTTACAATAAACAAAATGCAGCTACGCTACAAATCTACAATCAAGATCTTGAAAAATGAATAAAGCTAAAGCTAGCAAAGAACTCAGTTGCACAGAATATTATAAAGAATATTGCTGACAACGTGAACTTTGAAATAATCAACGAAATACTAATATTTCAAGATCTCATCTATGTTTCAACAAGATGCAGACAAAAAATAATAAATGATTATCATGAATCAATGATACATAAACATCAGAATTCAAATAAAATCATTGAAAGAATATCTAGAATATCTAGAATTTACTACTTCTCCAAGATGAGAAAGCAGATAGAAAATATCATAAGAAAGTGCAACATATGCATTCAAACAAAGCATAGTTGACACAAATTCTATAAACTTTTGAAAAGTCTCAGCACATCAGATCATGTATGAAAAAGCATAGCTTTGAACTTTATAATCAAGCTATCAAAGTCAAAAGAAAGAATTATGAAAACAATATATGACTTTATATTGATGATTACAGATAGACTAATCAAGTACAAATACTTCTTATCATACAAGAAAGTGACATTCACAGAAGATTTAACATACACATTTCTGAAAATGATTGTAGCAAATCATGAATTATCAGATGAAATAATTTTGAATAAAGACAAGCTCTTTACATTGAAATTCTAAAAATTATTGATGAATTAATTAAAGATTCATCATAAGCTGTTTACAGCTTATCATTTGCAGATGAATGAATAAATGAAAAGAATGAATTAAACATTGAAACAGTATCTCAGATGTTATATCAACTATAGACAGAATGATTGAATACAGCTATTGTCAATAGCACAGTTAACTTTCAATAACACAATAATGAAAGTAATCAGCATGTCATCATTCTTTGCAAACTACAAGTTCAAGTCAAAGACTCTTAAGAAATCGCGTAAGTTTGTACAAATAACTAAAAAAGTTACAATATAGATTGAATAAATACATTTGTTGCATAAAGAGCTGCAGAAAAACATTCAGTTTTTAAGTAAATGCATGATTCTGTATGCAAATAAGAAAAAAGATAAAGAATTTACTCTTAAAAAGAGAAACAAAGTTTATTTACTAAGATGAAATATCAAAATGAAAAGATCAAGTAACAAGTTGAATCACATGAAACTAGAATCATTTGAGATTCTAGAAGAAAAGAAATTGATTAACTATGAGTTAAATCTTTCAGCATTTATGAAAATACACTCAATATTTCATATTTCTCTTTTGAAGTCTGCAGATTCAAATTCATCAATTCAAACAGAATCTTCAGAAATTGATTCAAAGAATCAAAATGTTGAATACAAAGTAGAAGATATACTAGATTAACAGAATATCAAAGATCAATCTCATTAATTAGTCAAGTGAAAAAATTATGAACATATTAAGAATACTTGAAAATCAAAGAAAAATCTCAAGAACTGTCAGATGCTTTTGTGACAGTTTCAGTTGAGAAACTCAGTTAATCAAAGTTTGATGAAATCTCAATCTGCTTGAAAGACACATCAAAGAGAAGATCATTCAGCAATGATTTACTAATTCTTGCTTTTTCTTTCTCAAGCTTAATGATGTTTCAAAACTCTTATTTAATCATCATTTATTTCTTGATCTTTAAAAACATAAATTGATTTTGCAAATGAATAACTCTTGCAAAGATTTTTTGCATTTGTTTGTGAATGTTCAGCAACTCATGAAGAACATGATCATGTTTTGTCTTTATTTTTTTTCACTTCATCATTGAAAAAGTAAGATTGCACTTGCGATTGAGATGCACACATTCAATGCAACAATCAGATTCATTGTTGATATAACATTTCTTTTGCAAGTGATTGCAATGTTCACAAGAATGCATGACAGCATGCTCAGAATTCATACGCTCAAGAAAATCTTTGCAATGCAAAGTAAAGTTTTTTGTTGTGTGATGAAAAGACATGAAAGAAAAGTGATTTTTAAGACAAAAATCTTAGAAGAAAATTTAGTGTTAAAACTCTTTTGCAAATGATTAAATAAACAGTGATTAAATAATCATTGAGTAATCAAAGTCTTGAAGTGATTGCTCTGATTGCTTGAATCAGAAGTGATTACAGTAAGCATAATGAGTGTGTTACTCATTTTGCTCATCTTGCTCAAAGATGATCAGAAAGATCATTCAGAGCAGAAATGACTTGACATGATTCTTTTATATTTATATAATAAAGATTATTCTTTTAAATAGAAGTTTCATGCTTAACTCATGTAATAATCAATACAGTCTATTATTTTAATTATTTTCAAATCTTCAATTTAATGATTAGTTTGTTACTATATTGATCTTCGTTTATATTTTGTATTGTTAAAGAGACAATCATTACAGATTTCTTGAGCATCTTTGACTTGAACTTGTAGTTTGTAAAAAATGATGATATACTGATTACTTTCATTGTTGCACTATTGAAAGTCAACTGTGTTACTGACAGTAACTGTACTCAATTATTCTGTCAATAGTTAATATAACATCTGAAATACTGTTTCAGTGTCTGATTCATTCTTTTCATTTATTTATTCATTTATGAATGATAAGCTGTAAACAACTTATGATGAATTTCTAATTGATTCATCAATGATTTTCAGAATTTCAATGTAAAGAGTTTATTTCTATTCAAAATTATCTTATCTGATAATTCATGATTTGCTACAATCATTTTTAGAAATGTGTATGTTAAATCTTTTGCAAATATTACTTTCTTATATGACAAGAAGTATTTATACTTGATTAGTCTATTTGTGATGATCAATATAAAGTTGTATATTGTTCTTGTAATTCTTTCTTTTGACTTTGATAACTTAACTATAAAGTTCAAAGCTATGCTTTTTCATGCATGATCTGATGTGCTGAGACTTTTCAAAAGTTCATAAAGTTTGTGTCAACTATGCTTCGTTCAAATGCATACATTGCACTTTCTTATGATATCTTCTATTTGCTTTTTCATTTTAAAAAAGTAGTAAATTCTAGATATTCTTTCAATGATTTTATTTGAATTCTGATGTTCATGTATCATTGATTCATGATAATCACTTATTATCTCTTGTCTGCATCTTGTTGAAACATAAATGAGATCTTGAAATGTTAGTATTTCGTTAATTATCTCAAAGTTTGCGTTGTCAGCAATATTCTTTATAATATTCTGTGCAACTGAGTTCTTTGCTAACTTTAACTTTATTCATTTTTCGAAATCTTTATTGTAGATTTGTAGCGTAGCTGCATTTTGTTTATTGTAAACAATGAAATCATTCTGATTCTGTTGTAAAATAGTCTGATTTATCTGTAATTTATTTATCATGTGATCTACTCTTCTGCTCAAGACATCAATCTTCAAGTTTTCAGATTTCTTTTGATACTGAATTTAAAAGTTGTACAATGATAATTTCTTCAATTATTTGATCTGTCTTCAATTCAGAACTTTTATGATCATGAAGTATAACAAATTCTTATGATTTGTATATACTTGAATTTGATGTCTAGATTCTTTCAAATACACTTTTCATTGTTTGAAAAAGTCAACAATAATTAGTAGTTTCTTATTATGTATTTTATAGTTCAATTCAGCAACTGTAAACTTACAATTGTAATAAACAATAGAATGTAGATATTTTTTATCATCTAATTGATTGATACATGCTTCAATAACTTCGTTCAACGTGTTTATCTCAAGCGTAATAGATTTTTCTGATTCAAACATGATCAGTATTGACTGAAAGATGAATAATTTCTTCAGCTTCTTGAAAGCTTCTTCTGCTTTCTCAGTTCACATAAATGATATGTTCTTTTTCATAAGATTTGTAAGTAATGAGATGATTTTGAAGTATCTTTTTATAAAGCATTTATAAAAGTTCATAAATTCTAAAAAGAATTAAACTTTAATCTTTGACTTTGACATCAATCAAGTCATAACAGCTTCTATCTTCTTTGAATTCATTTTTAGACTTTGAGATGTAATTATGAATTTCAAAAACTGTACATTCTGTACATGAAATTCACTTTTTTCTGACTTAATGCGCAGATCAACTTTCTTCAAAGTTTGTAGAATCTTTCTAACATGTTGCACATGTTCTTTCTTCATCTTTAAATATACTAATATATTGTTCAGATATACTATGATGAATTGATTCAAATAATATTATAACACATTATTCATAAATGTTTGAAACATGATTGAAGCATTGATTAAATCAAAAGACATGATCAAATACTCATAATGTTCTAGTTGAGTGTAAAAGACTGTCTTTCACTCATCTTCTTCTTTAATTCATATTCAATTGAATGTTTCAAATATATTAAATTTCATAAATCATTGTGCTTTCTGAAGTCTGTCTTGCAGTTCAGATATAAACGATAGCAAATAACTGTTTTTTATCATGATGTTATTTAGTGTTCTGTAATCAACACATAGTCTTAGACTTTCATTCAATTTTGAAATAAACAGAATTGAAAATTTTGCTAATAATTACAATTCTTTAATGAATTCTTTTCACATGTTCTTTTTCAGATATTGTTGCAAAGCATCAAGCTTTTCTGTCAATAATGAATAAATGAACTGTTTCATAAGTTTCTTGTCATTTATGAGCTTGATCTCATGATCTCATGATTGATGTTTAAGTAGTGTCTCTTAATCACTTTCTTTCTCAAACAGAATTTTATATTTCTGATATTTTTTAGAAATTTCAATGATAACGAGATTACTTTTAATCTTTCTGCTTCATAACATCTGTGCATTTGAGCTGTTCTTCAGCTCGCTGCGCATATCATTCGCTGTCATTACGAAGATTTTCACACTCTCTGATGACTTCAATATCAAGTGCAATCATGTCATTTTTATATGAAGAAAAACAATTGTCTCATTAACTCAATCTATAATTGAATTGATCATATAAAGTCATGATATATTTAGAACTATATTGCTGTTTGACTGTTTTATAACATCTAAATGCAACTTCTTTTAATGACATTTAAGTCTCAAATGAATGAGTTGAATCTCTTGATTTATTAGTTCATTATTATACTTCATGAATGTTTCATTGAAGTTTTGCAAATTGTAAGATTCTTTCTTCTTCTGCAAAGATATTTGCGCTTTTCTAGCAAATTCTGAGAACATATAGTTCTTCATACAGTCACTGTCAATGAATAAACATGCTGTATGATCGTTGATTTTGACTCAGACTCATAATTGTGTTAAATCATTTGTGAAGATAAATATACTTTTGATTTTCAATCTCTGACTAGACTTCTTTGATAATTTATTGATCAAAGAATCTTCTAGTTTATTCAACTAGAAGCTTACTCTTCAAGTACTTATTTTATGTATTGAAATTAATTTAAATTGACTTTCTTCTGTAAATACTTCTTTGAATCACATAGATTAAATCTCTTTCTAATGACTTTTGTCATTTATTTAAATTCTTTGAATATATGATCTTCATCAAGAAGTACATATTCTTCTTGCTTAATGAACTTGACTTTTGTGAATGACTTCTTCATGACTATGTCATGATATTGAATGTTCTTGCACAATGCAATCAACTCATCTTGAACTTCGTCATAAATAACTTGATGTATTTTATTCTTGATCTGTTGCATACATTGTAAAAAATCTTTCTCTTTCTGTTTAAAAAGAGTGTACAATTCATTGTACATGCTTATAAAACTTACTTGATTTGTAAGCTTTCTAAAATCTTTCTTTACTTCAAGATGATCTTCTTCTTGTTTAAAAGCATCTTCTGTCGCGATAATGAATGCTCATAGAATTTCACTAAGTTGATTTTCTTTCTCGACTGCTTGATGAATAGCTTTTTCTGTGCTGTTCAATTTATTCAAGTCATATTTTTCACTGTTGAGAATCTTTGATTTCATAATTATAGTGAATGAGCTTTCATCACTTTTCTCATCATGCACTTTTAACTGATGATGAGTTGTTGTGTAGAAATGATTCTTTCATGAGAATTTTAAATATCATTCAGAATCTTTCTTATTACTCAGATGAGTGCAACAGTTATCTTCATAACATGCTGTTCATGACAACATTTGATGCTTGTTTTTCTGATCTTTTTTTGTTGCTGTGAAAAATCTGTCTTATTTATCATAAAACTTTAACTTGTTCTTATACTTGTTTTAAGTATAATCTCTGAAGAAATGATCTAGCTTTTTGCATGTGTAACATGCTTTGCTTTGTTGAACTGTTTTATCGCGAGCATTCATTGATATCTTTCAAGTTGCATTTAACTTCATAAATTAAGAATCATAATAAGATTGCTTCTTCTTTTTCTTGCTTCATGCAATTAAAACATAAGTAATCTTGTTCTTCTTTTCAAGTCTTCACTTGTACTGTTGATTATTCAGCATGATTGTCTTATTAATCATAGCATGCAAAGTCGCGAATCTATTCATACAAGTTATTTCATTCTTTATCACATTCTTCAACTCTTTATAGAACTGTGTTGTAAAAGTCGAGTCATTTCATTCAATCTCTGCTGCAATTAACTGAAAAGTAATGATGTACTTAAATGCTGATTCTGATTGCTTAATATCATACAACTGTCATTCGATGATTTATTTTGCATTTATGTTTTCATACATTCTTTGTATTGCTTGCTCAAAGTTAGAGAAGTCTTCAAAGACTCTGTTAGTTTCATCTTCTTGATCTTCTGACTTATTCTTCAAATGATTCTTTATCAATGATTTAAATCATTTGAAAACATTTTCTTTGAAGTATGAGAATGCAAACAATATCTTGGCATGAGATGAACTTAGTTTCTTATATGCTTTGACATAGATGTTCACTTGTATAAGAAAAGCGTTGAGCTTATTTCTATCTTCATAATCCAGATTCGATGTTGATATCTTAATTGATGACTTGCTATTTAAGAATGCAGTGATGTTTGCTGATGTAATTCATTCTGAGAATGACATAATAATCATGATAAGATGATGCTCTGATATCTTGTGAAAGAATGATGTTTAAAGTGTAACAATTATTTCTTTAACAACATAAAATATAAACAAAGATCAGTATAGTAACAAACTAATCACTAGACTGAAAATCTGAGAATAGTTAAAACAATAAACTGTATTGACTATTACATGAGTTAAGCATGAAGCTTCTATCTAAGAGAATGATCATCATTATATAAATATAAAAGAATCATGTCAAGTCATCTCTGCTCTGAATAATCTTTCTGATTATTCTTGAGCAAGATGAGCAAGATGAGCATCATGCTCATCATGCTCACTGTGATCACTTCTGATTCAAGTGATCAGAGCAATCACTTTCAAGATTTTGATTACTCAATGATTATTTAATCATTGCTTTATTTAATCATCTGCAAAAGAGTTTTAACAAGCAAACTTCGTTTTTCATGATCACTTTAAGTTCTCGATCTCTTAATAAGCGTGATTTCTCTTTACACATTACTCATATAATCTTTTCTACTCTTTTTTCTATTGAGATCATCTTCTTCAACAGCATTTATCTTTGCGTTGTAACTTCTTTAGTCAATTATCATAATCATTTAATGAGATATAAAGATAATTGCTTTGCATGTCATTCTCAGTTTCACTATTGAGCATTTAACAATCAGCTGCAAAAGCAGATTTATCAAATCAATTAATGATACATAAGTTGCAATGCAAAGAAAATGAATGATATCAACGTACTTTAAGAAATGATCAAAAATTCAAAGTTTCATCTGATTGATATGATTGTTTGCAAGACAGCGACTGTGTGAAATATTCAATCATACTGAAACAGAGTCAGAACAAAACTGAAGACTATAATTTATGATCTTACTTGTTTCTTGCTATTCATTATTCTTAATGTCACTGATTTACAGTGACATGATCTTTATGCATACATGTCTGATCAAAAAACTTACATGACAGCGAGCGAAAGTGAACGAGTTAAAATTGCTTGAAGACTGCTTCAGAAGAATTTTCACATTGTTATCAAGTGTTTAAAACGCAGAATGACGCTGTTTATAAAGTTTGTTATTAAAAAGAAATTCAAAATTCAAAATTTCTGATATTGCTATGAGTTACAGTCTTGTGAAAGCAATCACATTCATGAATTTCTGTAAATTAATGATGCTTTGAATGTCACAAATCTTAATCAATATTTTGCTTTCTGAAATGTACAGATCATGATCTTCAATCTCATTAATGAACTGTCAACGACTGCTGTTCACTTAAACAATCATTCTTTCTCAAAGTGTATTAATACACTTCGCAAGCTGATTGAACTGTTGAATTACTTTCAGCGTCACACTCGCTGTACTTCAAGTCACTGTCAACGTAAAATCAGAGAAACAGATGAGCTGACTTGTCGTTTTCACTTCTCTTGATCAAAGTAATCTTTGCTTGAAGTTTCTTGCAAGATGAATTCAAATCATCATGTTTATCTTTTCGCTCAAAATGATGCTCTGCTCAACAGTTATAACATCACGATAATCATAAAATGAATGATTAACACGAATCTTTCTCTCTGTATGAATCAAACGACAGTGATGCACTATTTGATCAAGTATTACTTCAAGATCGAAAAGAAGTTTGAATCATTCAAAAGTTTTCTTCAATTCATTATGTTTAAAGTTTCTGACAGAACTTTCTTACTGTTTCTTACTATCAAGCTAATGAACAAGTTAATTGTCGAGTGAAACTGATTTGCTCAAAAGATGTGTCATCATCTTCTTCAGCAAAATCTATGAAATTTCTTATGAATTGTGCAGAATCTTGATTTATGATCAATCAAGAAGCAACAATGTGCTTTGAATCTTCAGAATGATAATATCACTGTGTTCAAAATCTTTCTGAAACACTATTGTGAGCAATTTGCTCATCAAAAACATTTAACTCTTCTGATTGCAACTCAAGAATACACATGAATAAACAAAACTCAGAACTTTCGCTTTTGACGTGATCATTTCAAGATGATTAACTTATTTTCTTGCTATTCAAATTAATCATCTCATGTCAATTATTTGAATTTCTGCAGAATCAAACTCATACTTCATCACTGCTTTTAAAGTGTCATTCTTAATGATTTATTAAACAATGATGATGAGAATTGAATGTCTGCTTATGTCGCTTGCGTGATCAATCATGATCACTTGCGCAATTCATTGAAAATCATGCTTAAGACAATTAAGATTGACTCTGAAATCAAGTCTTTAAAGCATGATAAGATTGAGCAGAATCAGCATCTTCATCATGAAGAACTGCTGAATTGACGCAGATTGAATCATGACAATAGTCTCATGCAAATATTTATTAATTTGAGCGAAAGATTCATGAACAAGAATCACGACTGATTGCAATCTATATATGACGCGACTTTGATCATCATTCAAGATCACTCGATCGTTGCTTGCGTAACTTGTAAAAATGCTTTCATCTCAGTTACTTTTAAAAAGATTGATAGTTTTTCTCTTTTGAATGTTGAGCAGCGAGATGTTGTTGATCAAGTTATTGATCATTATTGTTATTGCTTTGATGCTCAACTTCTTCTGCATCTGAATGATATTATCAAGATTGACAAGTCAATCTGCATTAATTTAATCTTCAGTCATTTGATGTACTATGCTGTACAAATTAATATGAGCAATTCAGTATTGTGAGCTGATAGTTTTCATCAATGTAACTGTCTTTAACATTAAAAGCTTTACTCTTCATCAGTTGTTAAATCTTTTCATTCAAAGTGTCTTTGAGTCTCTGAAGTTAAAAAGTCTTATTCACTTGCAGAATTACTTTCGTTGTTGTTGTTTTCTTATCATCAATGAGAAGTTCATGATTGATTTAAAGACTCTTCATTACATTGATTAACATCTTTGTCAGATTCATGCTTGATTGAATGTCTTCTTTGAAAATCTTTTCATTCTTTTTTGCAACAACTTTGATCAACTTTCTTCGATCAGCGATTGAGTACTGTATAATTCTCATGTCACGTCTTTCTTCATGAAAGCTTTGACTGATCTGCAAACATATCTCACTTTTGATCAAATCATTATTCTGTCTCAAATCATGAAACAACAAGATGAAAATGCTGAATCTCAACAGTTTCATAAAATCTTGAATGAGCTGCAAGATGACAAGCTGAGTTCTGAGAATTGAAGCTTTCTTTTAACTCATGTGAAGAAAAATATGTAACTAAAAAGCTGAATCAATTTTAATGAAGCATTATATTTTTATGTCATTAGACATGAAATTAATAAGTATAATTTCAATTGTCTTGAGCGATTAAATCAGTCGATTATTAAGATATGCATCAAACACGCTGACAAAAAGATTAAGAAGATCTTATTCAACAACGTTGATAAACTCTCTTGCACATTGCTTTTTAACAAAGATGCTCAAGTCATGCTAATGTTCAATATGTTTATCGAGAAGAACTTGATCAATGATTCAATGAACATTGTTGTTGATGTTATTTAAGATGATTGTAATGATTGTCTCTTTAACAACACAAGATATAAACAGAGATCAGTATAGTAACAAACTAATCACTAGACTGAAAGTCTGAAAATAGCTAAGACAATAGACTGTATTGACTATTACATGAGTTGAGCACAAAGCTTCTATCTAAGAGAATGATCATCGTTATATAGACATAGAAGAATCATGTCAAGTCATCTCTGCTCTGAATGATCGCTTTGATCATTCTCGAGCAAGATGAGCAAGATGAGCATTACGCTCATCATGCTCACTGTGATCACTTCTGATTCGAGCAATCAGAACAATCATCTTCGAGATTCTGATTACTCAATGATTATCTAATCATTGCTGTTACATAATCTCATGCAAAAGAGTTTTAACACTAGATTCTCTTCTAAAATTTTCGTCTTGAAAATCACTTTTCTTTCATGTCTTCTTATTGCACAACGAAAAACTTTATCTTGCGTCGCAAAGATTTTCTTGAGCGTACAAGTTCTGAGCGTGCTGTCATACGTCTTTGTGAACACTGCAGTCACTTGCAAAAGAAATGTCGTGTTGACAACGAAACTGATCATTGCATCGAGTGTGTGCATCTCAATGATGAAGTGAAAAAGAGTAAAGGCAAAACGCGATCGCGTTCTTCATGAGCTGCTGAATGCTCACAAGCAGATGCAAGAGATCTTCGCAAGAACTACTCGTTTGCAAAATCAATTTGTGTTTCTAGAGAACAAGAAACAGATGATGATTGAACGAAAGTTTTAAAACATTGTCGAACTCGAGAAAGAAGAGAGAAAGACTAGCGAATCATTGCTGAATGATCTTTTCTTTGACGTGTCTTTCGAGCAGATTGAGATTTCATCAGACTTTGACTAACTGAGTTTCTCAACTGAAACTGTCACAGAAGCATCTGACAGTTCTTGAGATTTCTCTTTGAGTTTCAAGTGTCTTCAATATGTTCGTAATCTTTTCACTTGACTAATCAATGAGATTGATCTTTGATATTCTGTTGATTCAGTATATTCTCTACTTCGTACTCAATGTTCTGACTCTCTGAATCAATATCTGAAGATTCTGTTTGAATTGATGTATTCAAGTCTGCAGACTTCAAAAGAGAAATATCAAATATCAAATGTATTTTCATAGATGCTGAAAGATTCAACTCATAGTTAATCGATCTCTTTTCTTCTAGAATTTCAAACAATTCTAGTTTCGTGTGATTCAACTTGTTACTTGATCTTTTTGTCTTGATATTTCGTCTTAATAGATAAGCTTTGTCTCTCTTTTTAAAAGTAGATTCTCTATCTCTTTTCTTATTCGCATACAGAGTCATGCATTTGCTTAGAAACTGAATGTTCTTTTGCAGCTCTTTGTGCAACAAATGTATTTGTTCAATCTGTATTGTAGCTTTCTGAGCTATTTGAACAAACTCACGCGATTTCTTAAGAGTTTCTGACTCGAACTCGTAGTTTGCAAAGAATGATGACACACTGATTACTTCTGTTGTTATGCTATTGAAAGTCAACTGTGCTACTGACAGTAACTGTATTCAATCATTCTGTCTATAGTAGATATAGCATTTGAGATACTGTTTCAGTGTCTGATTCATTCTTTTTGTTTGTTCATTCATCTGTGAATGATAAGCTGTTGACAGCTTATGATGAATTCTCAGTTGATTCATCAACGATTTTCAGAATTTCGATGTAAAGAGCTTGTCTCTATTTGAAATTATCTCGTCTGATAATTTATGATTTGCTACAATCATTCTCAAGAATGTGTAAGTCAAATTTTCTGCGAATGTTGCTTTCTTGTATGACAAGAAATATTCATACTTGATTAGTTTATTTGTGACTATCAATATAGAGTCATACGTTGTTCTTGTAACTCTTTCTTTTGACTTCGATAGCTTAACTATAAAGTTCAAAGCTATGCTTTTTCATGCATGATCTGATGTGCTGAGACTTTTTAAAAGTTCGTAGAATCTGTGTCGACTATGCTTCGTTCAAATGCATACATCGCACTTTCTTATGATATCTTCTACTTGTTTTCTCATCTTGAGAAAGTAGTAGATTCTAGATATTCTTTCAATGGTTTTATTCGAACTCTGATGCTCATGTATCATTGACTTGTGATAATCATTTATTATCTCTTGTCTGCATCTTGTTGAAACATAGATGAGATCTTGAAATGTCAGTATTTCGTTAGTTATCTCAAAGTTCGCGTTGTCAGCAATATTCTCTATAATATTCTGCGCGACTGAGTTCTTTGCTAGCTCTAGCTTTATTCGTTTCTTGAAATCTCGATTGTAGATTCGTAGTATAGCTGCATTTTGTTTATTATAGACAATGAAATCATTCTGATTCTGTTGTGAGATAGTCTGATTTACCTGTGATCTATCTGTCATGTGATCTGCTCTTCTACTCAAGACATCAATCTTCAAGTTCTCAGATTTCTTTCGATATTGAATTTGAAAGTTGTACGATGACAATTTCTTCGATCATCTAATCTGTCTTCGATTTAGAACTTTCGTGATCATGAAGTATAGCAGATTCTTATGATCTGTATATACTTGAATCTGATGTCTAGATTCTTTCAGATACACTCTTCATTGTTTGAAAGAGTTGACAATAGCTAATAGCTTTTTATCATGTATCTCATAGTTTAATTCAGCGACTGTAAGCTTACAACTGTAGTAAGCAATAGAATGCAGACGTCTTTTTTCGTCTGATTGACTGATACACGTCTCAATAGCTTCGTCTGATGCGTTCATCTCGAGCGTAATAGATTTTTCTGATTCAAACATGATCAGTACTGACTGAGAGATGAACAATTTCTTCAGCTTCTCGAAAGCTTCTTCTGCTTTCTCAGTTCACACGAACGATATATTCTTCTTCGTAAGATTCGTAAGTGACGAGACAATTCTGAAGTATCTCTCTATAAAGCGTCTATAAAAGTTCGCGAATTCTAAAAAGAATTGAACTTCGATCTTTGACTTTGACGTCGATCAAGTCGTAACAGCTTCTATCTTCTTTGAGTTCATTCTTAAACTCTGAGACGTGACTATGAATCTCAAAAACTGTACACTCTGTACATGAAATTCACTTTTCTCTGACTTGATGCGCAGATCGACTTTCTTCAAAGTTTGTAGAACTTTCTTAACATGTTGCACATGTTCTTTCTTCGTCTTGAAATATACTAGTATATCATTCAGATATACTATGACGAACTGATTCAGATAACGTCGTAGCACGTTATTTACAAATGTCTGAAACGTGACTGAAGCATTGATTAAATCGAAAGACATGATCAAATTCTCATAATGTTCTAGTCGAGTATAAAAGACTGTCTTTCACTCATCTTCTTCTTTAATTCGTATTCGATTGAATGCTTCGAGTATATCAAATTTCATAAATCACTGTGCTCTCTGCAGTTGATTCTGCAGTTCAGATATGAGCGATAGCGAGTAGCTGTTTTTAATCGTGATGTTATTCAGTGCTCTGTAATCAACACATAGTCTTAAACTTTCATTCAATTTCAAAACAAACAGAATTAAATATTCTGCTGACGACTGCGATTCTTTAATGAATTCTTTTCGCATGTTCTCTTTCAGATATTGTCGCAAAGCGTCAAGCTTTTCTGCTGACAATGAGTAAATGAACTTTTTCGTGAATTTTTTGTCATCTATGAGCTTGATCTCATGATTTCACGATTGATGTTTGAGTAGTGTCTCTTAATCACTTTCTTTCTCAAACAGAATCTTATATTTCTGATATTCTTTAAAAATTTTAATGATAGTGAGATTACTTTTAATCTTTCTGCTTTATAACATCTGTGCATCTGAGCTGTTCTTCAACTCGCTGCGCATATCATTCGCTGTCATTACGAAGATTTTCACACTCTCTGATGACTTCAATATCGAGTGCAATCGCGTCGTTTCTGTATGAAGAAAAGCGATTGTCTCATTAACTCAATCTATCATTGAATTGATCATACGAAGTCATAATTCGTCTAGAACTATATTGCTGTCTGACTGCTTCATAACGTCTAAACGCAACTTTTTTCAGTGATGTTCAAGTCTTAAGTAAATGAATTAAATCTCTTGATTTATTAGTTCATTGTTATACTTCATGAATGTTTTATCGAAGTTTCACAGATTGTAAGATTCTTTCTTCTTCTGCATAAATATTTGCGCTTTTCTAGCAAATTCTGAGAACATGTAGTTTCTCGTACAGTCACTGTCAATGAATAGACGTGCTGTATAATCATTGATCTTGACTCAGACTCATAATTGCGTTGAGTCATTCATGAAGATAAATATGCTTTCGATTTTTGACTCTTGACTAGACTTCTTCAATGATCTGTCGATCAAAGAGTCTTCTAGTTTTTTGAACTAGAAGCTCACTTTTCAAGTACTTGTTCTATGTACTGAAATTGATTCAAATCAATCTTCTTTCGTGAATATTTCTTTGAATCACACAGATCAAATCTCTTTCTGATGACTTTTGTCATCTGTCTAAGTTCTCTGAATATATGATCTTCATCAAGAAGTACATATTCTTCTTGCTTGATGAACTTGACTTCTGTGAGTGACTTCTTCATGACTATGTTATGATATTGAATGCTCTTGCGCGATGCGATCGACTCATCTTGCATTGTGTCATAGATAGCTTGATGTATATCATTCTTGATCTGTTGCATTTGCTGTGAAAAATCTTCTTCTTTCTGTCTGAAGAGAGTGTACAATTCGTTGTACATGCTTATAAAACTCGTCTAATTTGTAAGTTTTCTAAGATCTTTCTTTACTTCAAGATGATCTTCTTCTTGCTTGAGAATGTCTTCTGCTGCGATAGTGAATGCTTGTAGAGTTTCGCTAAGTCGATTTTCTTTCTCGACTGCTTGATGAATAGCTTCTTCAGTGCTGTTCGACCTGTTCGAGTTATATGCTTCGCTGTCGAAAATCTCTGATTTCGCGATCATAGTGAACGAACTTTCGTCACTTTTCTCATTGTGCGCTTCTGACTGATGATGAGTTGCTGCGTAGAAATGATTCTTTCGTGAGAATTTCAAATATCATTCAGAATCTTTCTTATTGCTCAGATGAGTGTGACAGTTGTTTTTGTAACATGCTGTTCACGACAATGCTTGATGCTTGTCTTTCTGATCTTCTTTCATTGCTGCGAAAGATCTGTCTTGTTTATCATAGAGCTTTGACTTGTTCTTGTACTTGTTCTGAGTACAATCTCTAAAGAAGTGATCTAGCTTTTCACATGTATAACATGTTTTGCTTTGCTGAACAGTTTTATCGCAAGCGTTCATCGATATCTTTCGAATTGCGTCTAACTTCATAGATTGAGAATCGTAATAAAGTTGCTTCTTCTTTCTCTTGCTTCGTGCAACTGAGACATAAGCGATCTTGTTCTTCTTTTCAAGTCTTCGCTCGTACTGTCAATTATTCAGCACGATTGCCTTGCTAATCATAGCATGCAAAGTCGCGAGTTTATTCATACAAGCTATCTCGTTCTTTATCACATTCTTCAGTTCTCTATAGAACTGTGCTGTAAGAGTCAAGTCATCTCATTCAATCTCTGCTGCAATTGACTAAAAAGCAGCGATGTACTTGAATGCTGATTCTGATTGCTTAATATCATACAGCTGTTGTTCGATGATTCGTTTCGCATTTATGTCTTCATACATTCTTTGTATTGCTTGCTTAAAGTTAGAAAAGTCTTCAAAGACTCTGTTAATCTCATCTTTTTGATCTTTTGACTTATTCTTCAAGTGATTCTTTATCAATGATTTAAATCATTTGAAGACATCTTCTTTGAAGTATGAGAATGCAAACAATATCTTGTCATGAAATGAACTTAGTTTCTTGTGTGCTCTGACATAGACGTTCACTTGTATAAGAAAAGCGTCAAGCTTATCTCTATCTTCATAGTACAGATTCGATGTAGATATCTTAATCAATGACTTGCTATTTGAGAATGCAGTGATGTCTGCTGATGTGATTCGTTCTGAAAATGACATAACGATCGTGATAAGATGATGCTTTGATATCTTGCGAAAGCGAGATGCTCAAAGTGTAATGATTGTCTCTTTAACAACACAAAATATAAACAGAGATCAGTATAGTAACAAACTAATCACTAGACTGAAAGTCTGAGAATAACTAAGACAATAGACTGTATTGACTATTACATGAGTTGAGCACGAAGCTTCTATTTAAGAGAACGATCATCGTTATATAAATATAAAAGAATCATGTCAAGTCGTTTCTGCTCTGAATGATTGCTTTGATCATCTTCGAGCAAGATGAGCAAGATGAGCACTACGCTCGTCATGCTTACTGTGATCACTTCTGATTCGAGCAATCAGAATGATCATCTTCGAGACTCTGATTACTCAATGATTATCTAATCATTGCTGTTACATAATTTCATGCGAAAGAGTTTTAACAATGATGATACAAACAATTCTTTTACAACTCTTTCTGCAGTTGTTTTAATGAAGATGAATAACTATGTTGATTTTATCAGCATGCTCATCAATGATTGAAATGTTGTTTCTATTTTTCTCAGAACAGCTACGTGAAATAATAATGATAATACATGTTCTCATAAGCAATTTTCTCTGATTCTGATCTTTGCTATCATCATTCACAAAAGTCAAAAGCTTATTTTAATCAAAGTGATTCTCAATCTTGCTATGTTGAACTTCTGTCAAGATTTAACATATGTGAATCTATCACAAGTTCATTGAATTCAAGATCTTACTTTTCAAATTTCATTTTTCTATGATCGTTTCTTTTAACGTAATGATGAGTCAATTTTCAAACGCATTAATGATAAAAATCATTGACAAAGATTTACATCACTTTTCTTCTTTTTTCTCAATGTCAATGTATGATTTATGTTTGTAGTAAAGATCAAAGAATTTGAACTAGTTAAAACAGCATGACGTGACTTTATCATTCAATTTATTAAACAGAGAAAGATGATCAAGAAATTTGAACAAGTTAAAACAGCATGACGTGACTTTATCATTCATTCAATCAATTAGAGAGAGAGTTCATCTGAAAGACGAAAAGCTTTGTTAAAATGTTTATGAAAAAATGACATTTTACTTATTTCTATTTATTTATTGAAAAAACTATCTGCTTCATAAAATAATTTCTCGATCATCTTCATCATATTGTAAACTCTTCTAAACGCTTGCAGCGCTTCAAATCGATGTCTGTTAATAGCATGATCAGCTCATTCATGATTCACTCTCAACATCACATTTGTCTGAACTTGTACAACAAAATCATCTCAGATGATTTTACAAATCAACGTCTGACTGATCAAGCTGTCTAAATATAGCTGTGTTGACGCTGAGAATTTGTAAAGAATGAGTTCAAATTTATTGATCAGATTAAAAAGTGTAAGATTGATAACTTTTTGAATAGCGTAAGCGCGCGCGATATTCTTTCACTTGTCGAATTTCTCATTATTCAATGTCTGATCATTTTGATTCACTGCAACAAATCAAGAAAGAATGATTCTACATTTGATGTTGTCATTATTATGAGTTAATTCGTGAAGAATCTTTGATTTCATAACATGAACTTCATCTTATTGATAGAAAATGAGAACGAAATCATCATACTTGACAACATCTTCTTTCAATCAGATTTTCTTCAGATCATGAATATAATCATTGATTATCATCTTGCATGTCTTCACTTTCACTCATCATCTTTCTATATGCTTATGAAAATCAAAGACTATCTTGATGCACTTCTCAAGACTTTTATCATCTAATGATAATGACTTCTGAATAATGTTTCTCTTATGATCGTCGACAAGATACTTAGAAATGTTCATGTCTATGTAACGAAAGAATGTTGAATCATCAGAAGTTACAAACTTGACATAGTATGAATAAGATATCAGTTGAATGTTTCTATCAAGTCTTAGACATGCATAGAGCATTCAGTATTCAATGTCTTGTTTCATGATTTGTTAACTGAGAAAGTAAAACATGATATGCAATCATTTCTTATTTGATTGATCGTTTCTTTGACGCTGATGATGCAGATACATATTGAATTCTTTGATTATCATGTCATCAATACTCTTTTTATGTTGTTCATCACTAGTAATTTCATCTCACAATCAAAGAAACATTTTCTGTACAAGCAGATTTTTGTTCTTTTGTCAATTCACTCAGATCTCAGACTTTTTAATCTCATTCATAATGATCTTGACTTGATGCACACTTGATTGATAAACAATGCTTTTTCTTATTGATCGCTTTACATAAACATCATGTAGATTATTCTCAATTTGTGAACGAAATTTTAATCAAAATCATGACATGTGATCAGAGCTAGTCTTGAAGACATTTAAATCATCGCGATGATTTCAACATGCTTTGAGATGAGTTTTCAATTCATTCAAGATCAGCTTTTGCATTTGCAGATCAAAATGATTGATGAAAGCATGAAGATGTTTATGACAGACATGTTTTAAAGTCATTTCATTGAAGTTGCATTCAATTATGCGTTAAAGTGTCACAATGTATTAAGTTTCTGTCTTTAAATTGAATGTTCTTGCATTCTTATGTCTTAATCTTTTTAACAAACTAGACTCAATGTTTTTGCAAATGCAGCTCAAATGTTTCTTCTTGCAATGAATAATGATGTTAATCTTGCTGTCAATCTCTTCATCTTCATCATCTGCGCTGTCAACTTCATTGATATGTTCAAACTTCACTGAACTCATATCACTTTCATCTTTCTTGAAATTAAGCATGCTTATATTCTCATTTTTTGAGTTCATAACAATATTATCATAATCTATATTATCTATCTCAATGTCAAGATTGAATTTGTCACGATTCTAGTCTTGTCAGACTCAGTCTTCTAGCCTTACCAGGCCTATCCTCGCTCCGTCATCTTGACTAGTCCCTATTGGGCCTAGCGTCGGCTGAGAAACACACATATGTAGTCAGCTTCTTTTCCGTAGCTATCTTTCTTCCTTAGCATTTATCTTCTAGTTAAATGACACTCCTATCTGACCCGCTCTAGGCAGGCCCCTAACATTAGATAAATGCTCATCATCTACTATTCTGCTATCGACGAATAGACGATACGAAACAATCTATTCAGTAAGGAAAATTTGCAAGGAATTCTTCAAATTTGCACCACCATTTTAGGTCGCAAGGGATTCTTCGGTTCTACACTCATTTTCATCATTCTATTCGTAAGAAATTCTTCGAATAAAGCACTCAATTATTACCTGAAATTCACAAGGAATTCTTTGAATTTTCACTCACCAAAAAACATCAATTCAAAACATCAACCCCTCATCTATTCTTACCTCAACAACTTCTACCTTCTCTCACCATGGCACGCGACGTCGAGCCAGTTGAGCCCCGAACAACTCGCCTGCTTAGAAGCACTGTCAATAGAAGAGTTTCACTTCTACTCATCGATGCTTCAGTCGAAGCTGAGGAAGCTGTCATCTCATGAAACATAAACATCGAAGAACAACTGTTTCATTGAGTCAGCAATCAACTCGACGAAGTCATCAATATGCTGAACGAGCTTCGAAGCCAGCGAGACTTGACTCTAC
>JAABVA010000550.1_pt1 | contig 46845 bp, 41 predicted proteins | sample 5560331 | NCBI WGS metagenome assembly JAABVA01 (sample SAMN12812661, study PRJNA571458) | rock metagenome | isolation source: Antarctica rocks | place: Antarctica: Victoria Land, Mt New Zealand sud | collected 2016-01-07 | reverse complement strand
CGGGACTCCCCGACCAGCCGGACCGCCCGCTCCCGCAGCTCCGCCGGGTACTGCCTCCCACGGCTACCTGACATGGACTCCATCCTTCCCAAGGACCGGAGTCTCCGGACACGCCGGGGCGGTTCAGCGCGCGCCGCCACCGGTACCCCTGCCTCCTGTCCACCCCGGCAGCCTCACAGGCCGGCGTGTGTGTCGACCCGCACCGAATCAGCGCCCAGAACCTGGCCTGGCCAGCCAGTAGCTCCTCTGGTGGACCGCACCGCAACGCCTCTCAGCAGGGGAGTGGCAACGACAACCTGAACCCGAGCAACCCCGGCGGGGACAGCTCCAGCGGCGCAGATCCCGCGTCCCCGGGGGAGGGGGTCCCGTTGCCAGGGTCCGCAGGCGCTCCTAGAGGGCATCCAGCTCTGGCCGGCGAGCGTCCTGGTCGGCGCGACGAGCGCCAACGACCCGGGGCGCGTACGGCCCGATCTCACACTCGCGCTCGATGGCGTCCACCTCGGCCGGCGAGAGGGGGCGGCGACTCTGCTGCGACCCCACCGGAGCGCGCGCGGTCGCCCCGACCCGATCGAGGGACCACCGCAGGACGCTGAACAGCCCCAGAAGGGCGGAGAACACGCCCGCACAGGCCAGGGAGAACAGGGCGAGCGAGATCAGGACCACAGTCGGCACGACTCTCGATCCTGTCCAAGGGGTGCTCACGGTGCCGCGCCGTTGAGCGGGGACTATCAGTCGCGAATGTGGATCATGGCAGGCCGAGACCGCTGGCGGTAGGCGTGTAGGCGCGCGCAGGCAGTTCAGGAAGCTGGTGACCATCCGACGGTGTCTGGCTCCGACCGCCCGGCTGTACGTGGTGTTCGCTGACGAGGCCGCCGCAGCGACCCTGACTGGACCCCGGTAGCTGACCACCCCATGTGAGAGTCGTTCATTGATGGGTGCAGGCTGCTGCGTAGACCGCTGGTGCCTGGTAGCCGAGCGAGCTGTGCCGTCGGCGGTGGTTGTAGTCCTCCTTCCAGTCGGTGATGACGACGCGGGCTTGAGCAAGTGGCCGGACTACGATCGAGCGGTGCTGGCCTACTCGATGAGCGTTTCCGTGGACGGCTACATCGCCGATCGCGACGGCGCTTTCGGGTGGACCGCACCGAGCGACGAGCTCTTTGCGTTCCACCTCGCGCGAGTGCGCGAGCTCGGCGCCCACCTCTGCGGCCGCAGGCTCTACGAAACGATGCTGCCGTGGGAGACCGATCCATCGCTGCGCGACACCGAGCTCGGGGCCGAATTTGCCGACGTGTGGTCCGCCCTCCCGAAGGTCGTATTCAGCCGCACGCTCGACAGCGTCCAGGGAAACGCCCGGCTCGCTGACTCATCGGTGGCCGAGGGTGTCGCCACGGCGCTCGGGGCGACCGATAGGGACGTCGAGATCGGTGGCGCCGGCCTCGCCGCAGCAGCGATCGGACTCGGCCTGGTCGATGAGCTGCGCATCTTTCGCATTCCGATCGTGGTCGGTGGTGGCACGCCGTACTTGCCACCCGTCACCGAGGACATTCCTCTCGACCTGATCGAGACTCGAACGTTCGGCTTACGCGTGATCTACGAGCGCTACCAACGCGTCCACGCCGACTCGGATTGACGACCGCGCAGGAGTCGCCTCCGGACACCCCGAAATCAACGTCAGAGCTCGACGTCGTCGATCCAAGACTGCTCGCCGATCGAACTCCTGCTAGAGCTAGGCGGTGAGGGGCCGAGGCTGTTGGCCCGGTTACATGACCAGGCGGCGTCCGCTCGGGATCGCTTGATCCTGGTCCGAACTTGATAACTCACCCCATTCTGAACGCACTGCCCCGAATGTGCCGTAGCGCTCCGGCAGTACTTCAGCGTCGTCCACACGGTGAATTTGCCGGGCGAGGACGGCGCGAAGTTGCAGCGTATCGGGCCGGCGGAGCTGATCGCCAAACGCTCGGCGAGCCGGAAGAGCTGCCGCTGACCCTCCGTTGACGTTCGAACTCGGTGGGGGTCTGGCTGCCCATCCGCGGGGGGCGGGTACCCGGGCGGCTTCCTGGTTCGTCGTTAGGGTGCCGCGGGTGTGGGCCGTGGTCGTTGCCGCGGCCGCAGCCGGTGGGGCGGTTGGGTCCGCGGTCGTTGCTTACCTGTCGCTGCGCTGGCAGAAGGCGGTGGCCCGGCAGGGCGTGGTGGATGGTCAGACCGCGCGGGCGCAGACCAGCTACTTGTCCGGAATGGACAAGTTGGCCAGTCCGGATCGGCGGGCCCGGCGGGTGGGGGCAGCGGAACTGGAGTTCCTCAGTCGCGACCGCACCGCTGGCCCTTACGCGCTGCGAGCGCGGGCCGCGCTCGACACAGGTCTCGCGGACTTCTTGACCAGCGCCGACATCGATCTAGACGGGCCGGACCCGGAGGGGGGAGACTCGGCTGGTGGACAGTCCAGCAGGTCGCGGTGAGGCCCCGGTCTTGACCGACGCGGCGATCGCGGAGGCCGCGACCGCAGTCCGCGAGTTCGAGAAGGCCGGGATCAGTCCTCCGCGGCGGCTGGTTGCCATCGCCGGACGTGCGACCGCCACCGCGTCGGCCACGGTCCGCGCTCCGGTCAGGCGACACGTGCGGCACTGACCCGACGCCGCAGGCCGTGTGATCTGCCCCGCGTTTCTCGGACATGGTCGTTTGCGCGGCGGTGTCAAGCGGTCAGTGCGCCACCGGCTTGGACCAGGAGTTCGTCGAGGTAGCCCATCGTTCCGGGCGCGGACATGTCCAGGGCGCTCTGGCGGTACGTGCTCGGCGCTGTGGTGACAAGCGTCCCGGCAAACGGAGCGGTGGTCGCCGCCGGCCCATCCGTGCCCTTCACCGCCGCCGAGGTCGGGATCAGCGCGTCGCTGGCCTTCCGCCGCCTCAACGAACGCTCACGGACGCGCGACCTGGCCACCTGAGCGGGCCGTCCGGATCCGCTCGGTCGGGTCGCGAGCGGGCCGCGGTCGTCGGAGCACGTTCAACCGCGGAGCAGATGCCTGGCGCGACCTTGACAGGGTCGAGGTAACCACATTAGCTTGTAGCTAACACTCGTAGCTAATGTGGAGGTTGTCATGACCGAGTACCTGACCGTCGACGGCGGCACTCTCGCGTACGAAGTGACCGGCGCCTCCGGACCGCTCGTCGTGCTCGCTCACGGGATGGGTGACAGCCGTGAGGCGTACCGGTTCGTCGCGCCGGCCCTGGTGGCGTCCGGGTACCGGGTCGCCACGGTGGACCTGCGCGGTTGCGGTGAGTCCAGCGCGGGGTGGCCGTCCTACTCGCGTACGGACATTGCCGGTGACCTGCTCGCCCTGGTGGAGCACCTGGGGAGCCCAGCGGTGCTGGTCGGCCACTCCATCGCCGGGGGCGCCGTCACCATCGCCGCAGCCAAGGCCCCGGCGCTGGTCACCGCGGTGGTCGAGCTGGCTCCGTTCACCCGCAAGCAGCAGCTCGCGCTCGGTGACCTGCGGGTGCCCGGCTTCCGCCGCGGCATGCTCAGACTGCTCGGCACCGCCGTGTTGGGCAGCGTCGGGCAGTGGCGGAGGTACCTGGAGCTCGCCTACCCCGGGCCCAAGCCGGCGGACTGGGACGCGCGCCTGCGCCAGATCGAGGCGATGCTGCGCGAGCCTGGCCGGATGAAGGCCATGCAGGCCATGGGCAGGTCCGCTCCGGTGGACGCCGGCGCCGAGCTAGGCAACGTCGCCTGCCCGGTGCTGGTCGTGCAGGGCGCCCTGGACCCGGACTGGGCGTCGCCGCAGGCCGAGGGCGAGGCGATCGTGGCCGCGCTGCCGGCCGGCCTGGGGCGTCTCGAGATGATTCCCGGTGCGGGGCACTACCCGCACGTCCAGTTCCCTTCGCAGGTGGTCACCCAGATGCTGTCGTTCCTGGGCTCCGTCCGTGCCTAGGGCCGGCCTCGGCCCGGTCTCGGTCGTCGCGGCCGGCGCGGCGCTCGCCGACGAGGTGGGCTTCGCGAGCCTGACCATGGGTCACCTGGCCGAGCGGGTCGGCGTGCGGACGCCATCGCTCTACAAGCACATCGCCAACCAGGACGACCTGAACCGCCGGATCGCGGCGCTCGCCCTCACCGAGGCGGCCGACGCGGTCGGCGCGGCCACGCAGGGTTACGTGGGCCGCGACGCGCTCACCGCCGCGGCCCACGCGTTCCGCGACTTTGTGCTCACCCACCCGGGCCGGTACGCGGCGACCATCGGCGTCGAGCCAACCGGTCCAGACGATCCGATCGCGGTCGCGGGCGCGCGGTTGCTTGGCTCGTTCACGGCCGTGCTCCGGGCCTACGCCATCGCACCGGACGAGATGGACCATGCGTTGCGCGCGTTGCGCAGCTTCTTCCACGGTTTCGCCACCCTGCAGTCCGCACACGGCTTCCAGTGGGCCGCCGACATCGACGAAAGCTTCGAGTGGCTCATCACCCTCGTCGACCGCGGTCTGCGTTGCACCTCCCGGTCGCGGTAGACCGAACGTCGGCCCGATTGCACCGGCCGTTCCAATGGCGAGCGAGGTTCGTCGGCCTCGAGGCCGCCGGCGGCTCCGAACTTCGGACCAGGCCCACGCCGGCTACCGATCAGCGGCCTCAAACCGCAAAAGACCGTGTGCGACAAATCGAGAGGCGGATCATCCGCGCCGGTGCCGAGACGGGACGCTCAGGCGCGGGCGAGGACCCGCTCAACGCTTCGGCGGCGTCCGGCAGCATGCGGGGAATGGGCAGCGAGCGGTCGGTGCGGTGGGCCGTGCGTCGGGTGACCGAGACGGGGTCGACGAACGCCGATCTTCTGGCGGATGCCCAGCGGGGTGCGCCGGAGGGCAGTGCTCTCGTGGCGGAGTCCGGGCGTGGCCGGCTCGGCCGGCACTGGGTGACCCCGCCGGGCACGGCGCTGGGCGTGTCGGTGCTGTTCCGCCCGCCGGTGTCGGCGCGGAGCCGGCTCGGGTGGCTGCCGTTGCTGTCGGGGTTGGCGATTCTCGACGCGGTCCGCGAACGGATAGGGGAGTCCGTCCCAGTTCGGTCGCGAGTACCGCAGGGCATTCGGCACACCCCCGGCCGGGACGGCGCGCAGCTGACCCGGCGAGAATCCCCGATCCGACCGTGGCACGGGCGCCGGATATCCCAGCGCGTCCGGCATCATCGCGGCATGGGTCTGCCCGCGAAGCTTCTGGTGCCGGGGGGAGCGCGAGGTGATGAGCGTGCGGACCCATTGGAAGAGCCTGGCCACCCCTGTCGTCCTGCTGTTCGCGGTGACCGCGTTCGTGTCGTTCTGCGCGGCGCTGGTCCCCACCGGTTCGTACCGGCACGGCGTCCGCGTCGCGATCGGCGTCGCCGGCGGGCTGCTGCTGCTGCGGTTGAGCGTGTGGCCGTTCCTGCAGTGGCTCACGACGACGCACAGAGTCCGCGAAGGTGGGCACGGTCCGCTCGACGGACACCGACATGGTCGGCTGCCGTGGTGCCGATCGTTCGGTCCACCTCAGCTGTCTCAACGCGGGCACCGCACACGCGCGGCGGACATGCCACGCGGCCCCCTTGACGGGTCCAACAATCCCGGGCCACACTCTACGCACGGCGCGGTTAAGAAGAGTGGCCAGGTCCGCACTACCGACCATCCTTGACGAAAGGACGTCAGATGCTTGCTCTGGATGCTGCGCCTGCCCCACGCCCGCTGAACAGTTGGTCCAGTCGGAAGTCCGTGCTGGTCGGTCTAGTCACCGCCACCGTCGCGCTCACTGCCCCGGGTGTTGCCAACGCCGAGTCAGGCTTCAACTCAAGTTTGAGCGCCGTCCACAACGACTTCGGGTCTCGCAAGTGGTACGACAATAACCTCGACGGCGTGGACACCCTGACAGGGGCCAGCGGCTGTACCTACTCGAATGGTAGCTTTAAGCTCGAGGTGGAACTGAACAGGGACATCAGCGCGTATCCCGATGCACACTATGGTTATCGGGATATCAGCAACTGCAGGACCGGGACGGGCGGCGCAGTCTGGGGCGACCCGGGCAAGGGGACGTTCTACGACCGCCTCAGGATTCCAGGGGGAACCTACGTCAGCGCCCGGGCTTTTAACATCCGTTACTGAGCCGTGGCCGGTCAATGGCCCCGGCGGGCCATCGACCGGGCCCGGGCCGCTGAGAGGCTATGCGTGCCGCAGGACCGGGATCCTTCGACCGCGGTCGTGGAGGATGTGTCGTTTTCGTATCGTCGCGGTCGGCCGGTCCTCGACTCGATCTCCGTCGACCTCGACCGTCGCTCGACAGTCCTCATCGGACCCAACGGGGCCGGGAAGTCGACGTTGCTCAAATTGCTGGCCGGCCTAAGTCGGCCGAGCTCCGGTCGGATCATCGTCCACGGCTCGCTAGGTTATTGTCCGCAGCGTATTGTTGCGCTGCCCGCCTTCCGGGTCCGCGAGCAGATCGAGTACGCGGGGTGGTTGGCGGGCCGATCACGGCGCGGGAGCGCCGAAGCGGCGGAATGGGCGATCGAGCTGACCGGCTTGGGCGGCCTCGCCGGGCGGGCCGCCACCGCGCTCAGCGGTGGTGAGCTGCAGCGGATGGGTATCGCCGGTGCCCTCGCGGTTCGGCCCGCGATGCTGGTGCTCGACGAGCCGACTGCCGCGCTCGACCCGGTCGCACGCGAGAGTGTGCGCGCCGTCCTCGAGTCGCTGGCCGCCGACGGGATTACCGTGGTGGCCACGTCGCACACGGCCGGCGACGTAGGTCGGCCGTTCACCCGGCTGTTGATGATGGAACTGGGGCGCCTGGTGTACGACGGCGACCCGAGGGACTTCCTATCCACTGAGCACACGAACGCGACCGCGTCGAGTTTCGCGAGGGCGCTGCGTGGCCGGTGATCGCACCGTCCCCCGGGGGGTTTCGCGACCCGGCCCGTCTCGTCGGCTCGCGGACCGCTCCCGGTTGCGGTCGTGTGCGGCGTTGCTGTTCGTGCCTGCCCTGGCTCTCGCCCTCAACTACGCGACGTCAGAACCGTCGTCCACGTCCTACGTCCTAGAGCTGTATGCGCTCGCCGCCCGCGATGTGGTCGCTCTTACGCCGTATGTAGCGGTCAGCGCAACGTGGGAGATTGCCACGCTCCGACTGCTCTGGGCACGAATGCCTGTGACCCGCAACGTTGCCGCCGTTGTCGCGGCGAGACTGACCTTGCCCGTTCTCGGAGGACTGGTCATCCATACTGTCGTGATGGCAGTCGTCGTCCGAAGGGGCATCGTCGCCAGCTTCCCCGGCTGGTCTATCCCGGTCTTGGTACTCCTGCAGATCGTCGCTTGGACGTGCTTCGGCGCGGCCCTCGCGGTGCTGTTCCGCCAGATCATCGCCATTCCTTTAGCGGTCATCGTCCCATTTCTCGCGCTGGCCGTCCCGTCGACTGTCGCGCTCCCGTGGCCGCGCCACCTCACCGGAAACCTCTTCGACTGCTGCGGGACCGACACGATCCTCAATCCCGTGGTCGCAGTCGCCTCATCGGCGGCGCTGGGCTGCCTTGCGGTCCTGAGCATCTGCGTCGCGCTCGTCCGACTGTCCCGCAGCCCGTGGGAGGCTCGGCGACGGCTCGCCATTGCGGCGGTGCCCGCCCTGGCGAGTGTCATTGCGCTAATGTTTGTCGTGCAGCCGGTCACCCGCCTCGGATACCAGCCGACGCTGGCACGGCCGGCGTCGGAGCTTGTCTGCCGCTCCGGCGTGTGCCTGTGGCCGGAGGACGAGTCGGCGCGCGCGGCCAATACCGCGGCGTGGACGACGGTCGGAGCGGCCTGGAGGTCCCTCGGTTTGGCACTGCCACCCGTCGAGGCTGGGCCGATCAACTCCGGCTCGATCGTCGGGGTGACGACCCGCTCGCCCCTGGACGGTCAGGCTGTGACGACGATCGCAGGTTCCCTGCCGCGCGAACTCACTGATTGCCCCCAGGACTTCAGCGACCAGCAGCGCAACGTCCGCCTCGACCAGCTGAGCTATCTACTCTTCATCGCCGCCGGGGGCAGCCCGGCCGCGGGGCGACCCAAGTTCCTGTCACTGACGGGCGCCGCAGTGCCTACCCGGGCCGAAGCGGTGCGGCTGTGGTCAGCGGTCGGTCGGTGCGGATGAGGCTTGCGCTCACCGTTCACCGTGCCGGGCGGGTGGGACTCGCCGCGGCAGTCATCGCGGTCGCGGGTCTGGTGTTCTCGCCTGTCACCCTGGCCCTGCCGGCACTGCTGGAGGGCTTGGCCGTCCCCGTGCCGGTCACGCTGTTCGCGTCGGTGCTCGCAGCGCCGCTGGTTGCGACGGCTTTTCCAGACGTCGTGCTGTCCGTCGAGGCCCGCGCCCGACGTTCCCTACTCCCCGTCGACCTCGCCGTCCTCGGGATCCTGCTCGGACCGGTCGCCGCGGCGGCAGCGCTCGCGGCGGCGAGCGGGGGCGGCGAGACCGCCGTTCTGCTCGTCCGGGACTTCGGGTGCTTCGCCGGGATCACCCTGTGCCTGCTGGCTGTCGTCCGGGACCGGACCGCGGCGGGTGTCGCGGTCGCCTACCTGCTCGTGGTAGCGCTGGTCGGTTCGGACGGGACCGGGCGCGCGTATCCCTGGGCGTGGATCCGGGCCGACCCGGCCGTCGAGACGACGCTTCCCTCGCTCGCACTCCTGCTCGTCGGTGTTGTGGCGATGCACCTGCGGGCCCGCCGCCGCGCAGCACGGCTCGAGGGCTCGGGCACCGTCGAAGACGGTTGACCCACCCCACGCGGCGCCGCACGCTGCGCGTCGACCACTCACCGGCATCACTGGTTTGAGAGCAGCAGTCGCAGCCAGACCGCCGCGCTCGGCAGCCGTGTACGCGCGCTCGGGGCGCTGATGGTCTGGGGTGTCGCCGTCGAGCCGCTGATCGGCCTCGCCGCGCGCCGGTCCGGCATCTCCGAGGGCTGAACGGCGCTGCCCCGACCGGTCGGGGCGAGCACGTGGTTGCTGGGGTCTGCCGTCTCCCTCGGCGCCGATACGGTCACGGCGCCCGTCTGGTGGCCGGCGCTGCCCTGTCTGGTGCTCGCTGCGGCCGCCGTGTTCGGTGGCGGTCTACTCCGCTTCCGTCGGACCGGTGTCTGACCGGCACCTCGGCCGTCGGCTTCGCTGGCGGCGTCCGGCAGCATGCGGGGAATGGGCAGCGAGCGGTCGGTGCGGTGGGCCGTGCGTCGGGTGACCGAGACGGGGTCGACGAACGCCGATCTTCTGGCGGATGCCCAGCGGGGTGCGCCGGAGGGCAGTGCTCTCGTGGCGGAGTCCGGGCGTGGCCGGCTCGGCCGGCACTGGGTGACCCCGCCGGGCACGGCGCTGGGCGTGTCGGTGCTGTTCCGCCCGCCGGTGTCGGCGCGGAGCCGGCTCGGGTGGCTGCCGTTGCTGTCGGGGTTGGCGCTTCTCGACGCGGTCCGCGAGTTGGCGCCGGATGCGCCGTTGTCGCTGAAGTGGCCGAACGACGTCCTCGTCGAGGACCCCGCTGATCCGGGCGGGAGCGGCAAGGTCGCCGGCGTGCTGGTCCAGGCGGTGCCTGGCGCCGAGCCCGGCGCGGCCGTCGTGGTGGGCATCGGGGTCAACGTCGATACCCCGGCGGACCAGCTGCCCGCCGGGGTGGGGGCGACCTCGCTCACGGCGGCCGGGGCGGCGGTCGACCGCGACGCGCTGCTCGAGGTCCTCCTCGACCGGCTCGGCGGCCGCTATCGGGCTTGGGTCGCAGGCCGGGACCCGGTGGCCGACTACCGGCAGGGCTGCGCGACGCTCGGCCAGCAGGTCGTCGTCGACCGCCCCGGCGGGGCGTTGTCCGGGCGGGCCGTCGACGTCGACCCCGACGGACGGCTACGGATCGAGCTGGCCGGCGGCACCGCTCTTGCGGTCGACGCCGGCGACGTCATCCACCTGCGCACCCGGTACTGACCCCCGACGAGCGGGCCACCGCGTCGCCTACTTGCGCCGGAGACGAGCGTCCTCCGGTCCAGCTGCTCTCCGGTGCCCGGCCCGCCCGGTGGACGTCGCCGAGAGCGGCTACCTCCTCGGATACCAGAGTCCGTCCCAGTTCGGTCGCGTGTACCGCAGGGCATTCGGCACACCCCCGGCCGGGACGGCGCGCAGCTGACGCGGCGAGAATCCCCGATCCGACCGTGGCACGGGCGCCGGATATCCCAGCGCGTCCGGCATCATCGCGGCATGGGTCTGCCTGCGAAGCTTCTGGTGCCGGGGGAGCGCGAGGTGATGAGCGTGCGGACCCATTGGAAGAGCCTGGCCACCCCTGTCGTCCTGCTGTTCGCGGTGACCGCGTTCGTGTCGTTCTGCGCGGCGCTGGTCCCCACCGGTTCGTACCGGCACGGCGTCCGCGTCGCGATCGGCGTCGCCGGCGGGCTGCTGCTGCTGCGGTTGAGCGTGTGGCCGTTCCTGCAGTGGCTCACGACGACGTACACCCTCACCGACCGGCGACTGGTGAACCGCGGCGGGGTCCTGCGCCGGACCGGCCGGGACATCCCGTTGCGCCGGATCAGCGACGTCGTCTACGAACGGACGCTGTCCGACCGGCTGTTCGGCTGCGGGACGCTCGTCGTGTCCACTGCCAACGACGCCGGCGAGACGCTGATCGACGACATCCCCCACGTCGGCGAGTTCCACCTGGCGATGACCTCGCTGCTGCTCGCCGAGGCCGAGGGAGAGGACCGGCGGGTCCGCTACTCCGGACGCCGCGACGACCTCCCGCCGCCGCCGCGGGACAACCACTACCGGCACGGACGCCCCGCGGATCAGACCGGCGACTGGGACGGCCCAGACAACTTCGGCGGCTCGGAACGCTGGGACGACGTCAGCGACTCCGGCGGGTCCGTGGCCCCTGGCGACCAGGACGCCGAGCCCACGCGCGTCGACCTCGGTGGCGCGCGGCCCGCGGCGCACGGGCGCCGGCGACACGGCTGAGCCCCGGGGGCCGCTGAAGCCACTAAGCCCCCGGGGGCCACTGAGCCCCGGGGGGCGCTGAGCCGCGGGGGCCGCCTACGCTCCCGGCCATGGTCCGCGTGCCGGCCGGCGGTGTGCCGGACCCGCAGCCGTTGCTCGTCGCATCCGGGCACGCGGGACCGGGCCGGCTCCCACCGCCGGTGCCCCGGGTGGTCGGCATCGTCGGCGGCGGTCAGCTCGCCCGGATGACCCACCAGGCCTCGATCGCGCTGGGCATCCGGACGCGGCTGCTCGCGGCGTCCGCGGACGACCCGGCGGCACTGGTCGTGCCGCACGTGCAGCTCGGCCGTGCCTCCGATGTCGACGCCGTCGTGGCGTTCGGCCGGGGCTGTGACGTCGTCACCTTCGACCACGAGGGGGTTCCGCAGCCGGTCCTACGGGCCCTGACGGCGACCGGGGTGACCGTCGCCCCGGGCGCGGACGCCCTGCTCGCCGCACAGGACAAGGCAGTCATGCGCGAGCGGCTGACCGGGCTCGGGGTGGCCTGCCCACGCTGGTCCGTCGTCCCCGACCCCGCCGCCGCCCTGGCGTTCGCGGAGTCGATCGGTGCCCCGGTCGTACTGAAGGTCGCCCGCGGCGGCTACGACGGGCACGGGGTCTGGCTGCCGGCCCCGGGCCGCCTGGTGCCCGACCCCGCCGACCCCGCCGACCCCGCCGACGCCGCCGGCGGGGAAGGACCCTTCACGGCCGGCGTCCCGGTCCTGGCCGAGGAGCGGGTCGACTTCACCCGGGAGCTGTCCGCGCTCGTCGTCCGCTCGGTCTCCGGGCAGGCCGTCGCCTACCCGGTGGTGGAGTCGGTGCAGCGCGACGGGATCTGCGTGGAGACGGTCGCGCCGGCGCCCGGACTGGACGACGAGGCGGCCACCGGCGCACAGGCCGTGGCGCTGCGGATCGCCGGTGAGCTGGGCGTCGTCGGGGTGCTGGCGGTCGAGCTGTTCCAGGCCCGCGACGGCCGGATCCTGGTCAACGAGCTCGCGATGCGCCCGCACAACACCGGCCACTGGACCATCGACGGCGCGGTCACCAGCCAGTTCGAGAACCATCTGCGCGCGGTCACCGACCTTCCACTGGGATCGCCGGCCGCCCGCGACCGGTGGTCGGTGATGGTGAACGTCCTCGGCGGCGACGTGCCGGACCTGCACGGCTGCCTGCTGCACGTACAGGCCCGCGACCCCGGCCTGCGGGTCCACCTCTACGACAAGCCGGTGCGGCCCGGCCGTAAGGTCGGCCACGTGACGGTGTCCGGCGACGACCCGGGCGGCCTGACCGAGCTGCGGACCCGCGCCTGGCACGCCGCCGACTACCTGGCGGGCAGGACCGACGGGTGAGCCCCGCCGGTCAAGCTTCCCCCGGTCAAGCCTCCGCGGGTCAAGCTTCCGCCGGGCCCACACCCGCCGGCGGCGCGGCGGTAGGCGTCGTCATGGGCTCGGACTCCGACTGGCCGGTGATGCGGGCCGCCGCCGAGGCGCTCGACGAGTTCGGTGTCGGGTACGAGGTCCGGGTGCTGTCCGCACACCGCACCCCGCAGCGGATGCTCGACTGGGCGGCCGCCGCCGCCGGCCGTGGGCTGCGGGTGGTTGTCGCCGGCGCCGGGGGCGCCGCGCACCTGCCGGGGATGGTGGCCGCCGCGACCGTGCTCCCGGTGATCGGGGTGCCTGTTCCGCTGGCCCACCTGAACGGGGTGGACTCGTTGCTGTCCATCGTCCAGATGCCGGCCGGCGTCCCGGTGGCGACGGTGTCGATCGGCGGCTCGCGCAACGCCGGATTGCTCGCGGTGCGGATCCTCGCCGCGGCCGACCCGGCGCTCGCCGCGGCGATGGCCCGGTTCCAGCAGGACCTGGCCGACCTGGTGACCGCCAAGGACGAAGCGCTGGCGGCCGGGCTGCACGCCGGGGACCGCCCCGGCGGCGGGACGCCGGCATGATCCGTGCGACGCGGCTGCGTCGGCGCCGCAGCCGGGCGCCCGCACCGGCCCCCGCGCCCGGGGTCAGCCGGACGGTAGAGGCGTACGCGCCGCGGGCGGGCCGGACAGCACGGGTCGGTGAGTGGTGGCTGCCGGCCGGCGCGGCCGCGGCCGGCTCCCCGCTGCCGACGGTGGTGCTACTGCACGGCGGGTTCTGGCGGGCCGGCTTCGACCGCCACCTGGAGGACGCGGTCGCCGCCGACCTCGCCAACCGCGGAAACCTCGTGTGGAACCTGGACTACCGCCCGTCGACGCAACCATGGCCGGCGACGCTGGCCGACGTCGCCGCCGGCTACGACCACCTGACTGTCGGCGCCCATGGCGCGCTGGTCGACCGCTCCCGGATCGCAGTGGTCGGGCACTCCGCCGGCGGCCACCTGGCGCTGTGGCTCGCCGCCCGGCACCGACTACCAGCCGGGACGTCGGCGGTCCTCGCCCCGTTGCCCGGAGTCCCGCGGCCGACCGTGGCGGTCAGCCAGGCCGGGGTCGCCGCGCTCGCGGCTGCCGCCGAGCAGCGGCTGGGCCGGGGCGCCGCGGTGGAATTCGTCCAGGCGCGTCCGGACGAGGCCCCGGACCGCTATGCCGTCGCGGACCCGGTGCGGCTGGTACCCACGGGGATCCGGACGGTGCTGGTGCACGGGATCGCCGATGACGTCGTCCCGGTCGGGCAGAGCGAGCTGTACCTGGCTGCCGCTCGGGCGGCCGGCGACGACTGCAACGTGCTCCGGGTCGACGGCGGTCACATGCAGCACGTCGACCCCGCGTCGGTCGCGGTCGCCCGGCTGCACCAGGCGCTCGCCGACCACGCCTAGGGCCGGCCGAGGCCCCGGTAGGTCCAGCCGGCCGCGCGCCACGTCTTCGCGTCGAGCACGTTCCTGCCGTCGATGACCACCGGGCGGGCGACGATCGTCTTCAGCTGCGCCGGGTCGATCGCCCGGAACTCCTTCCACTCGGTCAGGTGCATGACGACGTCCGCGCCCACGGCCGCCTCGTCCACCGAGTTCGCGTAGTGCAGCGTCGGGAAGTACCGCTTGGCGACCTCGTTGGCCTGCGGGTCGTAGACCGACACGTGCGCACCGTGCAGCTGCAGCTGGCCGGCGACGTTGAGCGCGGGGCTGTCCCGGACGTCGTCGGAGTCGGGCTTGAACGCAGCACCCAGGACGGCTATCCGCGTGTTGAGGAACGACCCGCCCACCAGTTCGCGGGCGAGGTCGACGGTGTGCGTGCGCCGCCGCATGTTGACCGCGTCCACGTCTCGCAGGAACGCCAGGCTGTCGGCGGCCCCGAGCTCGCCGGCGCGGGCCATGAACGCACGGATGTCCTTGGGCAGGCAGCCGCCGCCGAACCCGAGGCCGGCATTGAGGAACTTGCGCCCGATCCGGTCGTCATAGCCGATCGCGTCGGCGAGGCGGGTCACGTCGGCACCGACCAGCTCGCAGATCTCCGACACCGCGTTGATGAAGCTGATCTTGGTGGCCAGGAATGCATTGGCGCTGACCTTCACCAGTTCCGCGGTGGCGTAGTCGCTGACGATGACCGGGGTGCCGGCGGCGATCGTCTCGGCGTAGACGTCGCGTAGCGCCGCCTCCGCGCGGGCGGCCGCGCCGGTGGTCCCGGACCCGCCGGCCGCGGTGGCACCCGGCTCCAGCTCGGTCGGGGAGACGTCGAACCCGAGGACCAGCCGGTCCGGGCGAAGGGTGTCCTGGACGGCGAAGCCCTCGCGGAGGAACTCCGGATTCCACACCAGCGCGACGTCCTCGCCCGCCGGGGCCAGCGTGCGAAGCGTGGCCGACAACACGGCCGCGGTCCCGACCGGGACGGTCGACTTGCCGACGACGACAGCCGGCCGCGTCAGCCCCTTGGCCAGCCCGGCGACCGCCGCCTCGACTTGCGACAGGTCCGCGCCCAGCCCGTCGCCTCGCTGCGGTGTACCGACCGCGAGGAAGTGCACGTCACCGAAGTCGGCGACCTCGGCGTACTCGGTGGTGAACCGCAGTGCGCCGGAGTCGACGTGCTTCTTCAACAGGGGTTCCAGGCCGGGTTCGAAGAAGGGCACCCGGCCCTCCCGCAGTGCCGCGATCTTCGCCTCGTCCACGTCGAAGCCGAGGACCTCGTACCCCAGCTCGGCCATGCAGGCCGCGTGGGTGGCACCGAGGTACCCGGTGCCCAGGACGGTGATGCGCGGTTTCGTCATGCCTCGGATGGTAACGGCGGGTCACCGGCGTGAGCCGCCCGCGTCGACGACCGCGTCAGCTGCCCGCCTTGACCACCGCGCTCGGGATCGGCTTGTCCGCGCGGATGGCTGCGAACAGCTGCCCGGCCAGGTCCGCGTTCCAGATGACCGAGTCGCCGGCCGATGTGACCCGCCCGGCGCCGACCGGAACGGTGATCGACGTGCCGCCGCCGGACGTTGCAGCCCGGGCCGCGCGCGCGAGGCTCAGCGCCTGCCAGGAGCTCATCCCGTCGTCGACGGTGAGGGCGGCGCCCCCGGAGCCGGCGAGGTCCCGGATCCGGCGCGGGTTCAGCAGGGTCGCGGGGCTGTTCACCTTGGCCAGCAGTGCGGAGACGAACTGCCGTTGACGCGCGACCCGGCCCAGGTCCCCGCGCGGGTCGGAGTATCGGGCGCGGACGTAACCGAGCGCATTCGCCCCGTCGAGCGTCTGGCAGCCGGCCGGCAGGTCGATGTGCGCCTTCGGGTCGTTGATGGCCCTCGGCAGGCACAGCCGGACCCCGCCCACGTCGTCCACGACGCCGGCGAAGCCGCCGAAACCGATCTCCACGTACCGGTCGATGTGTACCCCGGTGGCGGCCTCGACGGTCCGGACCAGCAGCGGGGGCCCGCCGATGGCGAAGGCCGCGTTGACCTTGTTGCTGCCGTAGCCGGGGATCGGCAGATAGCTGTCCCGGGGGATGCTGACGATCACCGGCTTGCCGCCGCCGGCGGGAGCGTGCAGCAGCAGGATCGTGTCCGTGCGCTGGCCGACGGCACTGCCGGTGCCGAGAGCGCGCTTCTGGGCCGCGGTCAGCCCCGCCCGCGAATCGGAGCCGACCAGCAGGTAGTTCGTTCCGGCGGTCGCGGCGGGCCGGTTCCCGGTCGGGAAGGCTGCTGTGCGGCCGACCTTCGACCAGCCCCAGGCGCCCAGGCCGAGGATCCCGCCACCCACCAGCACCAGCAGGACGAGCAGCGCGGCCAGGACAGCCCTACCCCGGTGACGCCGCCGTCGCCGGGGTAGGGGATGAGCCGCCGGGGGACGGGCGGCCGGAGCACGGCCATTGCGGGCGCCGCCGGCCGGGGGCCGGGCGCCGCCCGGTCCGGGCGGAGGGGTCCCCGGCTCGCGCCGGCGGGCGTCCTGCTGCCGGGGCAGCACAGAGGTCCGGGCGCGGCCGGGGTTGTCGTAGACCCAGTCGAAGCCCGAGCCGTCGGCCCGCGGGACCCGCCGGGTCGGCGCCGAGCCGGCCCGGACGGGGCCGGACGCGCCGTCGGTGGGCGCTGGTCGGCGGGGTCGGTCGTCGGTCACGGACGGTATGACGTTCGGCGCGGCCTGAGGGTTCGCTCCGGTATCGCGCGGGCGGCGCGCACGGACCCGACCCGGACCGACACGGCTCGGACCGACACGGCTCGGACCGACACGGACATGGAACGTGCCTACCACCGCGGGGCGGCCGGGGAGCGGACCGCCCCGTTCCCGGCGGGGCGTGCCCCTCACGAGGCGGCCCTCGGCGACGCGGGCGCCCGCTCACCTACTGTCTCCGGCCGTGGGCAGCAAGCACGGGCGGGCCGGCACGCGTGCTGATCCCCTGGCGCCCGACGACTCGGCGCCCGACGACTCGGCGCCGGACGTCGCCGCGTCGGACGTCGCGGCGCCGGACGTGGCGCCGGGGGACGGCTGGCCGGCGGTCAGCGTCGTGATGCCGGTCCGGAACGAGCAGCGGCACCTGCGCGACGCCGTCGGGCGGGTGCTCGCCCAGGACTACCCCGCGCCGATGGAGGTGGTGCTCGCGGTCGGCCCGTCCGATGACGGCACCGCCACGCTCGCCGAGCAGCTGGCTGAGGCCGATCCCCGGGTCCGGCTGGTGGCGAACCCGTCGGGCACCACCCCGGCGGCACTGAACGCGGCGCTGCGGGTGTCGTCGAACCCGGTCGTGGTGCGCGTCGACGGGCATGGGCTGCTGTCGGGCGGCTACATCCGCCGGGCGGTGTCGCAGCTGTCGGTCACCGGCGCGGCCAATGTCGGTGGCCTCATGGACGCCGTCGGGACAACCGACTTCGAGCGGGCCGTCGCGCGCGCGATGACCTCCCGACTCGGCATCGGGGGCGCGGCCTTCCACACCGGCGGGGCCGCCGGCCCCGCGGACAGCGTCTACCTCGGGGTGTTCCGCCGGGACGTCCTCGACGCGCTCGGCGGGTTCGACGAGCACTACCGGCGGGCCCAGGACTGGGAACTGAATCTGCGCATCCGCCGGGCCGGCCACACCGTCTGGTTCGACCCGGCGCTGACCGTGACGTACCGGCCGCGCTCGGGCTGGCGGGCACTTGCGGTGCAGTTCGCCGGTTCCGGCCGGTGGCGCCGGGAACTGGTCCGGCGCCACCCCGAGACCGCGGGCGTCCGCTACCTCGCACCACCGGTGGTCACGGTGGCCGTCGTCGCCGGCCTGGTGGTGGGCGGCCTCGGGACCGTGCTCACCCGCGCCGGCGCACCTACTCGGGCAGGCCACACGCAGCCGACCGGGCCGGCCCGGGTCGCTCGGGTGGCTCGGGTGGCTCGGGTGGCCCGGGTGGCCCGCCTCGGCCTGGCCGCCCCGGTCGGGTACGGGGCCGGGGTGACGGTGGCGGCGGCGGTGGCGTCGCGCGGACTCGCTGTGCGCTCCCGGCTGCTGTTGCCCGGCGTGCTCGCGACGATGCACCTGTCCTGGGGCGCCGGCTTCCTCGGCCGTCGTCCGCGCGCCTCGGCCTGAGCCGTTCCAGGGCCTGGCCGTTACGCGGTTGGGCGGCAGTACCCGGCGTCCGTCGGGCCCGGGGTGCGATGCGTCGAGCGATGTGCGACCGGGCGGTCAGACCGGGCGGCCGGCTTATCCCGACTGATATGACGAGCCACAGCTACGGCACAGGTGCCGTGTTCACACGATGGGGCCCCGCTCCCCGTCCAGAACCCGAGGTGCCCAATGCCCACGTCCTTCATCCGACGCTCGCGCGCCGGTTCTACCGGCTCGTTGTTTCGCCGATGTGCTCCGTCAGCCGCGGTCGGACTGACTATCGCGGTCGCGTCCTCGGTCGCGCTCGGCGGCGCCGCCTCCGCCACCGCGACAACGCCGACAATGGCGGCAACAGCCGCTGTCCCGGCGGCCACCGCCCCGGGCACGACCTACACGATCGGCCCGGGGTCCAACGCCCAGACGCGGATGCAGGACGCCATGGCCAAACTGCGCCCCGGGGACACGCTGAAGGTCCTGCCCGGCACCTACGGGATGGACCTGCGGCCGGACCTGAGGCTGGCAAAGGGCACCCAGGCGAACCGGATCACCGTCACCGCCGCGGACCCCGCCCGGCCACCCTTGTTCCTCGGCGCGGTCAACTTCAGCGGTGCCGACTGGTGGCAGCTGAGCCACCTGCGCATCCAGGGAAACTTCTCCCGCCGGGACAGCCTCACCATGAACAGCGGCACCGGCTGGACGGCCACCGACCTGGAGGTCTTCGGGGCGAAGCAGACAGGTGCCTACTCCAACGTCAACATCGCCCGGTTCAACGGGTGGCCCAACGCGAGTCGCTACATCTTCGCCTTCAACTGCGTTCACGACGCCGGCGTGGAGCCCACCCGCGCCGGGTCGATGCACGAGATCTACGTGACCGCACTCGGTGACAACGGCAATGCCCTGATCGCCCGGAACACCCTGTTCAACACCCCGCAGGGCGCTGCCATCAAGATCGGCAACGGCGGCGTCGCCGACACCCCGGGTCCGCAGAAGGTGCAGATCGCGAACAACACGATGTTCTACAACGGCACCCAGGTGCTGATGTTCGCCCGGATCACCGACAACATCGTCCGGGGCAACCTGCTCGTCGGGTCGACCCGGAAGCTGTCCAACGGCGACAGCGTCGGGGTGTACCTGGCCGCGCTGACCCGCGGCGCCACGGGCACGCAGGCCAACCTGATCCAGCAGAACTACTCGTCGAACCTGACCAGGCCGCTGTTCGACAACGGCAGCCAGTCCGGGACGTTCACCAACGGCGGCGACAACAACGTGAGCCCGGGCCCCGGGTTCACCAGCGGCGGCTGCGGCGGTCTGCGGCCGTCGGACGCGCACGCCCAGCTGTATGGGCGCTACGCCTCCCGCAGCCTGTACACGATGCCCTGATCATCGGACCGGAGCGGCGCTCGCCCAGCGACGCAGCACGTCGGTGAACACGACGGCGTGCACCGACCAGTCCAGCCGGTCCCGGGCGTAGGCGCGGCCGGCGCCCCCGACCACCGCCCGCGCGGCCGGGTCGTCCCGCCAGCCGAGGACGACATCGGCAACCGCCCGGCCGACCTGCTCCGGCGGGCCGGCCGGGACGGTCACGCCGCCACCGGACTCGGCGAGCAGCCGGGTGACGTACGGCAGCGGCGAGGCCACGACGGGGACGCCGTGGGCGAGGTACTCCATCGTCTTGGTCGGGATGGACACGCGGTGGTTGGGCAGGTCGTGCAGCAACTGCAGTCCGGCCAGCGCGCCGTCGAGCATCGGCAGCGCCGCGCTGTTCGGGACGAAACCGTGCCAGACGACGTCGCCGGCGTCGGCGGCCGCCCGCACCGCCGGGGTGGTCGCCGCGTCGGCCGGCCCGATCAGGTGGACGGTGACCGCCCCACCGGAGCGGCGGCGTAACTCCCTCGCCGCCGCGAGCAGGTCCGCCGCGCCCCGGTCCGCGCGCAGGTGACCCAGGTGCACGACGCGCTCCCCACCCGGTGACGGAACCGAAGCCGGAACGATGGTGGTGTTCGGCACAACCGGGTGCGGGCGGTCGAACCGGCCGGCGTAGCCGTACTCGGCGAGCAGCAGGTGGTGGCGTCGTTCGGCGAGCCGCTCGGCTGCCCGCACCGCCAGCCCGACCGGCCGGCGGGCGGCCGCGGGCAGCCACGGCTTGGTCGTCACCGCGCCGGCCGTGTCCTCGTGCACGTCCCAGACGACCGGCGGCAGCTGGAGCCCGGCGGCGGCAGCGAGCAGCTCCGGGTCGTGCAGCAGCACGAGGTCGACCCGCCCTCGGGCCCCGGCCAGCACCGCCCGCGCACCGCGGAGCGCGGCGAGCCGGCGGCGGCCGGTCGCCCGCGGCACATCGAGCGTGGCGACGTCGGCCGGCCGGTCGGCAGGGGCGATCCCGTAGCCGGTGAACGGTGCGGCGTAGGTGACGGCGAACCCGGCCCGGACCATCCCCGCGATCTGCCGGTGCAGGATCCGGGCGTCCTGGGGATGGTGGACGACCGTCATCACCAGCACCCGGGGAGCGCTCACCGCTGGGCACTCACCGCTCGTCGGTGGCCGACTCGCCTCACCGTTTGTCGGTGGCCGACTCGTAGGCGTCGACGACCTCACCGACCGGCCCGTCCATCACCAGCGCCCCCCGGTCCAGCCACAGCGCGCGGGTGCAGGTGTCGCGCAGGACCCCGAGGCTGTGGCTGACCACGAACACCGTTCCGGCCGCCGCCCGCAGCTCGTTGATCCGGTCCTGGCTCTTGCGCTGGAACATCGCGTCGCCGGTCGCCAGCGCCTCGTCGATGAGCAGGATCCGGTGGACCGCCGCGGAAGCTATCGCGAACCGCAGCCGGGCGCCCATGCCGGCCGAGTAGGTGGACATCGGCAGGTCGATGAACTCCCCGATCGCGGCGAAGTCGACGATGCCGGCCTTGCGCCGCTCGACCTCGGCCGGACTCAGGCCCATCGCCAGCCCGCCCAGCAGGACGTTGCGCTCCCCGGAGAGTTCGTTGATCAGCGCGGCGTTGACCCCGAGCAGCGTCGGGTCCGCCTCGGCCCATACCCGCCCGGACTCGGCCGGGAGCAACCCGGCGATCGCGCGCAGCAGCGTGGACTTGCCGGAGCCGTTGACGCCGATCAGTGCGATCGCCTCGCCCTCGCGGGCGACGAACGAGACGTCGCGGACCGCGTGGATCTCCCGCATACCCCGTCGGCCGGCGCTGCGCTGCAGCAGCCGCTGCGGCTTGGTCGCGCGCTTGCCGGTGGCCAGCACCTTGTAGACGACGTTCAGCCCGGACACCACGATCGTCGGCTTGCCCAGTTGGACCGACTGGCCCGGCTCGCCCGGCTCGGCGGCCGCCGCGACCGGGGGCACCTCGGTGGCCGTCACCGGCCGTAGTCCCGTTCGCCGCGCCAGAAGAACAGCAGGCCGCCGACGAGGGCGAGCAGCGCCCAGGCCCCGCCGGCGATCCACACCCGGCCGGCAGCGACCTGGCCGTTCAGCAGCGGGTTGCGGACCAGCTCCATGTACACGAAGAACGGTTCGTATGTCAGCACCGCACCGACGACGGGGTAGTCGGTGGAGACCTTCAGGGTGTTGACGGCCACGACGATCCCGGACAGGTAGAACATCAGCCGGAGGAAGAACGGCAGCAGCTGGGTGAAGTCGCGGATGATCACCGTCATCCGTGCGTTGAACAGCGCCACCCCCGCGGCGAACAGCGCCATCAGGCCAACCGCCGGCGCGACCGCCAGCCAGGCCGCGTCCGGGCGCTGACCGAGGATGAGCAGGATCACCAGTAGGACCGCCACCGCCGGCAGGAACGAGAGCAGGTTCACCACGGTGCCGGCCAGCGGGAGCACCGCCCGGGGGAACTTGATGGTCCGGACCAGACCGAGGTCGCCGACGACGCCGTTGGCTCCGCTCATCAGGCACCCGGACAGGAAGGTGAAGACGAAGATCCCCGCGGTCACGTACTCCGGGTAGTTCGCGATCGACCGGGCATTGTTCGGAAACAGGACCGTGAACACCGTCGTGTAGACGAGCGCCTGCAGCGTCGGGCGGAGCACGTTCCACAGCGGCCCCAGCCGGTCCTGGCTGTTCGCTGCGCTGAACCGGAAGCTGGCCAGTGACCAGAGGAAGTGCCGCCGCTGCCAGATCTGGCGCAGGTAGGTGCGCAGCGGTGGGATCTCGTTGACCGGCCCGAGACCGCCCTCGCCCGCCAGCTCTGCCGCGCGCGCCAGGTCCAGCGGCAGCGGTCGGTTGGCCCCGGACACATCCGGCGCCGGGGGTGGCGGCGGCGCGGGCTGCGGCGGCGCCGCCGGGGGCGCGGCGACATTCGAGGCGGACATGGCCGCCCAGTCTGGCAGGTGCAGTCGTCCGGCTCCCGGAACGGCCGGCGTTCGATACCGTGGCGCCCGGTTACGGATCATCCCGCGGCCGGTCACCAGCAGCCGGTCAGGCGTATCAGCCAGCAGTGGCCACACACCATCAGCCAGCCAGCAGCAGTCGGTCAGCTCGCCGCCGCCCGGCCGGACGACGACGACGACGAGGAGACCATGCCGACGCTCGCCGTGATGGCGCACTACGACCCGGACGGGCAGTTCGCACCGCACGCCGCGCGCAACGCCGCGGCGCTGACCGAGGTGGCGGACCGGGTACTGGTGATGAGTACGGCATCGCTCACCGACGAGGCGCTGGCGGCGGTGCCGCCCGGCGTCGAGCTCGTCCGCCGGCTCAACGTCGGGTACGACTTCTTCGGCTGGAAGACCGGGCTGGACCTTGCCGGTTACCGCGACTACGACCAGGTCGTCGTCTGCAACGACAGTTATGTCGGGCCGCTGGTGCCGTACCGGCAGATCTTCGACGCGATGGCCGACCGGCCGGTGGACTTCTGGGGACTGACCCAGACCCGGCGCCGGGCCCTGCACGTGCAGAGCTACTTCGTCTGCTTCCGCGGCTGGGTGGTCCGGTCCGCCGCCATGCGCCGGTTCTGGGCGGCGATGGTCCCGGTCTCGGACCGGGCCGAGGTGATCAAGCGGTACGAGGTCGGGATGTCCGGAACGTTGCTGGACGCCGGGTTCGCGCTCGGGTCGTACTTCGAGGAGACGCCGGAGGACCGGCGGCTGGCGCGCGCGCGGCACGTGTGGTGGGCGGCCAACGCGGTCCGGCTGCGACCGGCGAGCTCCCGACTGGCCGCCGCGCGGACGATGCCGCGTGAGTTCTGGAACCCGATGGCCGCCCTGGCCGACCGTGCGCTGGACGGGGCGCGCCTGCCCGTCCTGAAGCTGGACACGTTGCGGTACGACCCGTACCGGTTGGGCGCCGCCGACCTGCTGGACAAGGCCGAGCGCCAGTACCCGGCGCAGATGGTCGGGGTCCGCGACTACCTGCGGCGCACCTCGCGGGGCTACGTGCCCCGGCCGCTGGAGATCGGGTCGCACCAGGGGCCGACACCGGCACTGGTCCGGGCCACGCTGGGGTATTGACGTCCCCCGGCCAGGCGTCCGCCGTCACCGCCACTCCCGGCCACCACAGCCACTCCCCGCCCCACAGCCACCACCGCCACCGTCCGGAGGACCTGTAGATGCCCTCGCTCACGTCCCGGGTCAAACGTTCGGTCCTGCATGCGCCGGTTCTCGGCCGGGCGGCCCGGGAGGCGAACCGGCTGCGCTCGATCCGGACAATCCTGGGCTCGGGACTGTTCGACCAGGTGTGGTATGGGATCCAGACCGACCGGGAATTCAGTACCGCCTGGGAAGCATGTGTGGACTACGTCAGCTCCGGCCGGCGCGCCGGACTGTCCCCGCACCCGTTGTTCGAGCCGTCGGTGGCCGAGCCGAAGACGTGGGCGACGCGGGGCACCGATCCGCTGACCCACTACCTGCGCTCCCCGTGGCGGCGGGTGAACGCCGTCCCGCACCACCTGTTCGACCCCGCGATCTGGATCGGCTGGCATCCGGCGGCCGCCGAGCACCGGGCCGGTGCCCTCGGGCACTTCGTGGCGACAGCGGGCCCCGACACGGTCCTGCCGGTGCCGCCGGGTGTCGGACCCCCGATCCGGTGGGCGGCCGCGCGGGCGGAGCTGTTCGCGGTGGTCGCCCAGTGGCGACGCCGTCAGGACCAGCGCGGCCCCGGCCAGGTGCGCGTTTTCGACACCGCCGCCGAACGGGAGTTCCGCGCCGGCCTCCCGCAGCTCCCGGCCGCTGTCCCGGCGAACCGCTCGGCCATCACCGGAGCGCCGACCGCACCGCTGGTCAGCGTCGTCCTGCCCACCTGGAACCGCGCGCCGATGCTGCGCCGGGCCGTGGAGTCGGTCCGCGCCCAGACCCTGGCCGACTGGGAACTGGTGGTGGTGGACGACGGGTCGACCGACGACACCCCCGCGGTGCTGGAGGGGTTGGCGGCGTTCGAGGACCGGCTGCGCGTGGTCGTCGTCCCGCACGGCGGTGTCAGTCGGGCGCGCAACGCGGGGATCGCCGCCGCCGGGGCCGAGCACGTCGCGTTCCTGGACTCCGACAACACCTGGCAGCCAGACTTCCTGGCCACGATGCTCGCCGGGATGTCGGCGCGTGAGCTGGACGTCGCCTACAGCGCGATGGAGGTCCACCGTCGGGACGGCCACACCACGTGGCGAGCCTTCGACGGGGGCCGGGAGTTCCTGTTGGCGGGCAACCACATCGACCTCAACGTCCTGGTGGCACGGACCTCGCTGGTCCGAGATGTCGGCGGGTTCGCCGAGGACCTGCGCCGGGCCGTCGACTACGACCTCGTGCTCCGGCTCGCCGAGCGGGTGCCGATCGGCTACCTGCCCTTCGTCGGCGCCGTCTACGCCGAGGCGGGCGCCGACCAGACCCGCATCAGCAACAGTCAGCCGCTCTCCTTCGACACCGTCGTGCGGGCACGGCACAACCTCGACATCGCGGCCGCCCGTGCACTGCCGCGCCGCGCCGACACCGTCTCGGTGGTGATCCCGCTGGCGAGTGACCCGCGCGGCGCGTTCGCCCTGCTCGACCAGCTCGCGGTGGACGCCGGTGGACCGCGGCCGGACGCTGTCGAGCCGACGACGGACGAGGTCCCCGCCGACCGGCCGCAGCACCCGGCCGGCTCCACCGCGACGGAACCGGCCGACGAGCTGGCGCTGGACGACGACCTGGACCTGGCACGTGAGGCCGACCCGGGCGCCGCAGCGGGCACCGCAGTGGCCGCTGATCCGGCGGGCACCGCAGTGGCCGCTGATCCGGCGCGCACGCCGGTCGCCACCCCAGTGCCCGCCGACGGATCGTCCCGGGGTGCCGGACCGGGCGGTCGGCAGGTGGAGATCGTCGTCGTGAACGCCGGGGGCAGCAGGGCCACGGCAGTCGGGGTGGCCGTCGCGCACCTGCGGGACCCCCGGGTCCGGACCGTCTCGGCGATCACCGGAGTCGGCCACCCGTACGGCACCGACCTCGGGCTGACGGCCGCGACCGGGGCCGTCGCCGTCCTGGTGGACGCCCGTCAGACGCTGGAGCGCGGCTGGTTGGCCGCCGTGACGCAGCCACTGGACGACGAGGGGATCGCCGCCGCCGGGCTGCTGCTGCTCGACCGGGCCGGCGTGGTGGTCAGCGCGGGCGCGGTGTTCGGCCCGGCCGGGGACCTGCCGGTGCCGCTGCTGGGTGGCCAGCCCGGCGACGAGGCGGAGCAAGCCGGCCAGCTGGACTGCGACGCGGTCTGGTCACCGGTGATCGCTGCCCGCACCGACGACGTGCTCGCCGTCGGCGGACTGGACCCCATCTACGCGACCGGGCTCTGGGACGTCGACCTGTCCCGCAGCCTGCTGGCCGCCCGGGGCGGGCGGTGTGTGACGGTGACGTCGGTCGCCTCGATCGCCACCGGGCCACTGCCGTTGACCGGGCGGGGCGCCGGCTGGGACCAGCGCCTGCTGGCCGAGCGGTGGGGCGGCTCGTTGCCGGACAGCGCGGCCCGCGCCTGGGCTCCCACCGGGACCCGCCTGGCCCACGTCACCACCGCCCGGGGGCGGGACGGGGTGGTGGTCCCGTCCCCGGTCGTCGTCCGCGACCCGGTCCGGGTGCCGGACGGCATCTCCGCCGGGCAGCCGGCCCTGCGCTGGGTCGTGCAGACCGCTGCGCCGGCCGGACCGGGCCGGCGGTCCTGGGGCGACTGGCACTTCGCCCAGTCCCTCGCGGCCGCCCTGCGCCGGCTCGGCCAGCAGGTCGTCGTCGAGCCGCGGGACACCGCGGCGCGGCGACCGGCCGGCCACCTGGACGACGTCGTGCTGGTGCTGCGCGGTCTGACCCGGGTCGAGCCGGACCCGGGCGTGGTGAACCTGCTCTGGGTCATCAGTCACCCGGACGACGTGGGTGCCGCCGAGGTCGCCGGGTTCGACCTGGCCTTCGCGGCATCCGCGCAGTGGGCCCGAGCGATGTCGGTGACTGCTGGCCGCCCCGTGGAGCCGCTGCTGCAGTGCACCGACCCGCACCTGTTCCACCCCGGGATGCGGCGGTCGCGGGGCAACGAGCCGGTGCTGTTCGTCGGGAACTCGCGCCGAATTATGCGCCCGGTCATCGAGCAGGCGCTGGCCGCCCGTCCGGACCTGGCCGTCTGGGGCGGCGGCTGGCACGGGCTGATCCCGGAGGAGAACCTGCGCGGCGCCTACATCCCCAACGACGAGCTGTCCGCCCACTACGCCTCGGCGGGCGTGGTGCTGAACGACCACTGGGACGACATGCGGGCCGCCGGCTTCCTGTCCAACCGGCTGTTCGACGTCGTCGCCAGCACCGGACGGGCGGTGTCGGACCGGGTCGAGGGCCTGACCGAGGTGTTCGCCGACGCGGTCCGCAGCTTTGGCACCCCCGACGAGCTGCACGAGCTGCTGCTCGCGGACCCGGGGGAGCTGTTCGGCGACGAGGACTCGCGCGCCGCCGCGGCCGCCGACGTGCTGACACACCACACCTTCGACGCCCGTGCCCGACGCCTGTTCGACGCAGCCCTTGCGGCCCGCGACTCCTGACGGTCGGCTCGCGGCCCGCGACTCCTGACGGTCGGCCGGCGGCCCGCGAGTCCTGACGGTCGGCCGGCGGCCCGCGACTCCTGACAATCGGCTCGCGGGCTCAGCCCGTCCGGGGCTGCGCCACCGCCAGGCACTGGGCGCCGAACACCTGCCACAGCAGCGGCACCCTCAGGTAGGCCCGCACCAGGCCGAGCGACCGGGGAAGCCGGCTCTTGGTCGTGTACGGCAGGAACCGGGGGATCATCTGCTCGACGTCGAACCCGGCGAGCCCGAGCGCCTCGGTCAGGCTGCGGTCGTCCAGGGCGGTGATGTGGTCGAAGAACATCCAGTAGTCCTTGGCGCAGAACCGGATGTTCGGCTGCAGGACCAGTAGCCGCCCGCGGTTCGGGTGCAGGACCCGGCGGACCTCACCCAGCGTCGCCAGGATCACCTCGCGCGGGACGTGTTCGAAGAAGTTGCTGACGAACGCGACGTCGACGCTGCCGTCCTCGATCGGCGACAGATCGCTGGACGACCCGACGATCACCTCGACCCCGGCCCCGGCGTGGTGCCGGACGTCCGGGTTCAGGTCCAGCGCGATGCGGCGCCTGCCGGGAATGTGGTTGATGAACTCGCAGTGCCCCGCTGCCACCTCGAGCACCGTGTGCTCCGGACGGACGTAACGGCTGAAGAAGTCGGCGCACAGGACGGACCACATGGCGGTCCGGAACTGGACGTCGGGATCGAACCGCCCGGCGTACAGCCGGCGCAGCTGCTCGCCTTCGTCGGTTCCGGAGAGGGTGCCGGCGGTCTGCTCGGCCTTGGCGATCGTCGTCATCACGGCGTCCTCTGTTGGTGCCGGCGCGGGGCTCGGCGTCCAGGTGGTGACCGGGCGGACCGGACCACCGGTGCGCGCGTAACCGTACCGATCAACGACCCCACTGACCAGGCACCCGCTACCTCGCGACGCACCGAGGTCTACGGTCAGTCACCGAAGCAGGCGGCTGCACGGGATCCGCGCCGCCCAACCGCGCGGTGAGATCGGGATGGCGACGATGCCACTCGTGCCGTCGGTGCCGCCCGTGCCGTCGGTGACCTGCGGCCGGGCGCGGCATTGTGCGGTCGCGGCGACGACCCCGCGGTCCCACGATGTCGCCCGCGCCGCCCCCGTCCCCAGGCCCGGGATGTCGACCCGCAGTACCCATCCGGCCGCGGCCAGGGCCAGGACCGCGGCGACCACCGCGCGGTGCCGGGCCACGCCGGTGACTGCAGGGGATCCGGGCCGTCGCGGCGATCCGGGGGAAACCGGGCCGCGGCCGGGGCCGGCCAGACTGTCGACCCCGATGAGCAGGATGGTCGTGAGCAGCAGGATCGGGATCACCGAGTACCGGGAGTTGGCGGCGAACGAGGAGAGCCCGCGGGCCTGGACCTGAAGTGTCGAGCGCAGCACGTTCGGCACCATCCAGTAGAGCGCCGTATAGAACAGCCCGACGGTCACGGCCGGGAGCACCGCGGGCCGGCGGACGGCCACCAGCACGACAGCAAGCAGCACGATCCCGACGCAGACCAGTCGAAGACCGCTGCCCGCGGACCGCGCGTGGTTCTCCCCGAGGACGACGACAGCGGGGACGTGCCGAACGAACTCGCGGATGAGCCCGGCCGCGGCCGGGGCCGGCCGGCCGCTGCGGGTGGCTCCGAAGCTGCCCAGCGCGGGACCGGCCTGGACGGCCAGGCCGGCGAGCAGCACCGCGACCGGCGCGACCACCGGCGTCCAGGGCCGCCTTCGACTGCGGTCCACGGGTCCGGCGAGCAGGCGGACCACCGCCAGGGGAAGTAAGAGGCCGGTCAACGGATCCGAGAGTGCAGCCAGGGCAACCACCACGGCCGTCCACCAGGTCGCCGGGCGCCAGGCGGTCCGCCAGGTCAGGGCGATCGCCGCGCTGGCGATGAAGAACCAGTGTGCGTTCGCGACGTTCGCGGCGACCTCGGCCGCACCGAACGGCAGCACGACCACGAAGACGCCCAGCACCGCTCGCAAGGCTGTCGACCTGATCCACGCAGCTGTGGCGACGACCGCCGTGGCGGCGGCCAGCGCGGCAGGCAGGACGCCGGCCACCGCGAGGACAGCCGCGGCGTCGCGGACCGGTACGGCCGCCGCGAGCAGCGCGACCGCCCGCGGGAACAGGTGCAGGTAACCGGCGTACGGCTCAAACAGGCTCCCCGTCCCGTCCCGCCATGCGCCGGACAGGAACACCGCACCGTCCTCGGCCCAGGGGCTGTCCAGTGCGCTTCCGCGCTGGCGGAACATGAACACCAGCGCCCCCGCGACGCCGGCGGCCGCTGCGAGCAGCAGGTCCGCGACCCGGGGTGCCGGAGCGGCCGGAACGAGGGGCGCGAACAGTCGTTGCATTGCCGGGCGGCCTACCGGCCCGGGTGCTGCGCGGGCGGCTCGCGCGGTGGTCGCATTCATCGGCTGTTCCGCAGCCTCGCGCAGGGCAGCACGAGGTCCCAGCTCGGGCCGGGCGATGCCGCCAGCCGCATGGTCGCCGGGCCGGGCAACAGGTCACAGACCCGGTGGGCGTGCGGCAGCTGGGCGCTGTAGGAAGGCGCGCGCGCCGTGCCCTCCCCGAGGCTGGGGACGCAGACGGCGACCACGGCGGCGATCCAGGCGAGCCCGACCAGCGCCCCGGCGACCCGCCACCGCTGGGCGACCGCGTCGACGGCCGCCGCGCCGACGACGAGTACGAGCAGCCACGGCACGAGCGAGTATCGAGTGCCGAGCGTCGGATGGGACCGGTCGAGATAGATCGGGGACCATCGCAACGCGACCGGGACGGCGAACATCACCATCGACCAGACCACGCAGGCGGCGAGCAGGACGGCCGTCCGGCCGCGGCGGCGTGCCACCAGGACGGCGAGGACGGTGAGCCCGGCGAGCAGCGCGACGGAGGCGGTGACCGCGGCCCGGCCGGCATCGTGGTCGGCGCTGAAACCGGCTCCCGCGCCGCCGACGATCCGCCGCAGATAGGCCCCGGTCACCGCGGACGCCGTCGGCCGGCCGACGGGCGGCTGCAGGGACTGGGTCAGCACGGCGGGGACCTGCGCGGCGAGGCCCGCGACCAGTCCGGCGACGACGACCCGGCTACCCCGGCCGCCCGCCACCAGCCGGACCAACGCGAGCGGGGCCAGCAGCGCGGTGAGCGGGTCGCTGGTCGCCGTGAGGAACACCACCCCGGTGGACACCGCGGCCCCCAACCGCGTCCGCGGCGTCCACAGCAGCATCCAGAAGGTGGCGGCCATCAGGTACCAGTGGGCATTGGCGGCGTTCGCGGCGATCTCGAAGCCGGCCGCCGGGAAGAGGCCGACCGCCACGCCGAGCCCCGCCCGGGCCGGCAGGCTACGCAGGTGTCCCTCGCTGCCGACCACGACAGCTACCGCCGCGATCGCCGCGGCGATCGCCCCGGCGACGGCCATCGCGGCGGCCGCGGCACCGACGGGCAGCGCGGCGGCGAGCGCGGCGGCAAGGCGGGGAAAGAGGTGCAGGTAGCCGTTGTAGGGGTCCACCGCCGTGTCCCAGACCGGGTGCTGCCACGCCTGGGTGAGAAAGATCCGACCGTCCTCCGCCCAGAGGTTGTCAACGGCCGATCCGGGCTGGCGGATCAGGTTGGCGAAGACGGCGAGAACGGCAACCACGACGGACACTGCCGCGGTCGCGCGCCGCGGCGAACCCCCGGCGACCGCGTGTCCCGGGACGAGCAACCCGGCCGCCCGCTGGAGGCGGTGTGCCCACTCGCTGCGCGTCCCTGGACTGCGCGCCTGTGCACTGCGTGCCCCCGCCCGGCGCGCCCCCGCGCGGAACCTGGGTGGCGCCCGCCCCGTTCTCGACGCGACGGGACCCCCCGCGGGCGGGGTTACGGGGCCCGCCCGGGCGCGCACACGGTCGTCGGCCCGGGGCCGGGGAACGTCAACCGGACGGTTCCGCGACGGCCGAGCCAGGTCAGGGTCGACGGGTAGCTGAGCACCTGCTCCACGAGGATGCCGCCGGCGAGCGGGTTGGCCGGTGAGTACAGGAACTCGGCGGTCACCGCCCCCGGGCTCCCAGCGGCCAGCGTGGCCGAGCCCGGGCCGCCGACGGTTGCGACCAGCACCTGCTCCCGGCCGCCGGGGACGCGGTCGAACACCGTGCAGCTCCCAGCCCGGCGGGCGGTGGTCCCCGGCGCGGCACGGACGCCGACGGGCCGGGTCCCGGCCGGGACCCTGCCCGGATGCATCGCCAGTTGCAACCTCAGCCGCTCGTCGGCCAACGTCGCCGACGGGACACGTCCGGGTCGGTTCCCGAATGCACCGCGGCGGTCGAGCGCGACGATCGCCGCCGCGTTGCTGAAGCCAGACTGGGGATCGGCGGAGACGTTCAGCAGCGGCTCACCCGCGCGTGCCAGCAGGTACGCGGCGGTCACGTCCTCCTTCGTGTGCTGCTCGCGGACGCGTTCGACATCGGCTCTGGCCTGCAACGCCAGCACGTTGGTCAGCAGCGCGAACAAGGCGACCGCCGCAAGGGGAAGGGCCGTCAGCCGAGGGCGCCACCGCAGCAGGACACCGGCCGCACCGGCGACCAGGGGCGCACCGGCCATCGCCGCGAGGTAGACGTACCGGCTCGACCCTGCCTGAGTACCCCCGAGGCTGGCCCGTCCGACGCCGATCGACACGAACAGGGCCAGCACGGCCAGCGCCGACGCCGCCTGGAGCACGACCGCAGGGTGGGACAGCATCCCCGGTCGACGCAGCACCAGCACGAGCGCGGTGACCAACGCGATTCCGGCGACCACCGGGGCCGCCCTGGTGCCGCCCGCATCCGCCACCGAGTCCCACAGGCCGGTGACCACATAGCGCAGGTACTGGCCAGGCGACCCCGGACTGGCGACGGTGGCGGCTGAACCCTCCAACCGGTACCAGGTCAGATAGACCGCCGCCGGTACCACGAAGATCGCCGCGGTCCGTAGCACCCGGTGCCGAAACAGGCAGACGAGCCCAGGAATGATCAGCAGCGGCAGCGAGACGCCGGCGCACATCAGCGCGATGACGGCGAGCGCCACCGCCGCGACACCCCGTCGGAGGCTCAACTGCGGGTGGTCGAGCAGCACGGCCATCCCCAACGACGCCGCGACGGCCCCGTCGAAGCCGATCTGGAAACCCCACAGCAGGTTCTCGGCCCCGGACCCGAGGACGGCGAGGATCAGCGCGACGACGGTGGCGACTCCGGGGCCGGCCCCGGAGTGCAGACACAGCCGCCAGGCCATGTGCACGACGACCAGGTGGACAGCGATCAGCAGGACGATCCACGGCCAGTACGTCCGCAGGCCGAAGCCGGCGAACAGCACCCGGAAGGCCAGGATCGGCAATGTCGTCCAGTGCTCGTTGTGCGGTGCCCAGATCGACACCCCGCCCGGTTGCCCCAGTCGCCGGGTGATCGTCTCCCAGTCGTCCTTGAAGAACCACTGCCCACGGTTGGCCACCAGCAGGACGGGCACGGCGACCAGCAGGGAGATCAGGTGCCGGGCGGACCAGACCCGCAGGTCGCGGTCGGACCCGGGACCGCTGCGCGCCGCACCGGACGAGTCGGTCCGTCCGGACCAGTCGGACCGGACCGCCACCTCAGATTCTGCCGGCGGCGACCGCGTCGCGGATCCACGGGATGACCTCGTCGAGCATCTCGTCCAGGGTCGTGGTCGCCCGGTAGTCGAGCACCCGCTCTGCCTTGCTGACGTCGGGGATCCGCTTCTGCACGTCGTAGGTGAACGGGTCGTCGCTGACGATGGTCAGCGGCACGTCCGGGCCGTTGATCTTTCCCCAGATGACCTCGGCGAGCCGGCGGACGGTCGTGGACTCCGCCGTGGAGAGGTTGAAGTCGTCGTTGCGGGCCGCCGGGTTGGCCATCGCCTCGACGATGCCTCGGGCAAGGTCGACGCCATAGGTGTAATGGCGGACCTGGCTGCCGTCGCCGAGCACGTGCAGCGGGTCCTGACCCTTGAGGACCTTCTGCACCAGGTCGGGGACGACGTGGCTCATCGCCAGCTTCACGTTGCCCGAGTCGATCTCGACGTCACCGAGAGCACGGCTCTCGCCGGTACCGACGCAGTTGAACGGGCGGACGATCGTGAACGGCAGCTGGTACTGGTCCCAGGCGGCGCGGGCGAAGTACTCCACGGCGAGCTTCTGAAACCCGTACGAGCTCAGCGGCGGCGGGATCAGCCGCTCGTCGCCTTCCTTGCTCGGCCAGTGCGGCGTGGACTCGAACACCATGGAGCTGGACAGGTACGTGACCTTCTTCAGCCGGCCGATGCCGCCGTTGCTGGCCTTGATGGCCGCGTCGCAGGTCGCCGCGATGATCTGCTCGTTCTGCGCGAGCAGGTCGTAGGGATAGGTGTGGAAGTAGGAGATCCCGCCGATCAGCGCAGCCCCGGCGATGAGGTGGTCCGCGTCCCCGGCCAGCTTGGTCATCAGGTCCGCGTCCCGGACGTCGCCCTCGTAGAAGGCGTAGTTCGGGTTCGAGTCGTAGGACTTCTCCACCCGGCCGTACTTGGAGTAGTTGTCGATGCCGGTGACGGCGTAGCCGCGACGCAGCAGCTCCTCGACGACATAGCCGCCGATGAAGCCGGCCGAGCCGGTGACCAGGACTGTCTCTGCCACTGCTGTCCTCACGTGTGGGTGTGCTCGGGTGGGGCGTCGACCGGGGGAGCGGGTGCCGGTGCTGCCGCGGCTTCGGGCGTTGCCGCAGGTGCCGGGGTGGCCGAGATGGCCGAGTCCTTGCCGAATGCGTACAGGTACCAGCGCAGGTACTCCGGCAGCCATTTGCGCAGCTTGAAGTTGCTGATCCCGAAGGACCGGTCGAGCCAGATGGTCGGGATCTCCGCGACCGGGCGTCGCAGCCGACGGGCCTTGGCGGTCAGCTCGATCCCGATCTCGAACCCGGCACGGCTGGCGATCCCGACCTCGTGCACGAAGTCGGTGGAGTAGGCCTTGAAGGAGTTGGTCGCGTCCCGCGTCCCGACGCGGGCCAGGTGGTACAGGCTGCGCCCGGCGGTCCGTGACATCGCGCCCTTCAGCAGCGGCCCGCCGACCTGCTGGCCGCCGGGCATGTACCGGCTGGCCGACGCGACGACGACCCCGCGCTCGACCAGCCGGGTCAGCTCGTCGATCTGCTGCGGGTCGTCGCTGCCGTCGGACATCGTGACGACCGCGACCGGGGCGGCGGCGGCGGCGATGCCGAAGCGGATCGCGTTGGCCGGCCCACGGCCGTAGGTGTTGAGCACCCAACGCAGCCGCGGCTCGTCGGCCCGGTACTTCTCGACCACCGCAACGGTCGGGTCGGTGGGCAGGTCGACGACGACGAGGACCTCGCACGGCAGCGTCACCGCCTCGAACAGGCGGTCGAGCACCGGGATCACCGAGTCGCCCTCGTTGTAGGCGGGCAGGACGACGGAGACCCGTGGCTCGCCGGCTGCCGCGACCATCAGATGACCACCCCGGCGCCGAGCAGGTTCCACACGTCCGCGACCGGGAGGTCGGTCTGCAGGTCCCGGTAGTCCGGGTGCGGCGCCCCGATGACCAGCACGTCGGAGCGCTCGAGGACCTCCGCCAGCGGGAGCAGCGTCGGGTCGGTGGTGACGTAGGGGTCGGTGGTCAGCACCCCGCCGGCGCGGAAGGCGAGGATCCGCTTGAGCTTGTAGGCCAGGCTGGACCGGGTGTCGTCCGATCCGCCCTTGAACGCCGTGCCGAGGATGCCGACCGTGACCTGGGGCAGGTCGAACCGCTTCTCCAGCCGGGACACGACGTAGAGCGGCAGGCCCTCGTTGACCAGCATCGCCGCGTGGCCGAGGCCGAACTGGTTGTCGCTGAACGCGGCCAGCTGCATCGTGTCCTTGAACAGGCACGGGCCGGCCGCGAAGCCCGCCCCGGGCATGTCGGCGGCCCGCGGGTAGTCCTGACCGAGCGCAGAGCGGATCCGGTCGAAGTCCAGGCCCCGGTCGTTGGCCATCATGTAGAGCTGGTTCGCGGTCGCAAACTTGATGTAGCGCCAGGTGTTGGTGAACAGCTTGGCCAGCTCGGCTTCCTCCGGCTCCAGGTGGACGACGGAGTCGGTGAGGTGGCCGAACAGCTCCGCGGCCCTGGCCCGCGCGGTGTCGGTCCGGGCCGAGACCAGCTGCGGGAGGCTGAACAGCTCCTCCATCGCCTTGCCCTCGGCGATCCGCTCGGGGCAGAAGGCCACCTCGACGTCGATGCCGAGGCCCGCGACCATCCGCTCGACCAGCGCGGTGACCCCCGGGTAGACGGTGCTGCGCAGGACGAGCAGCTGCCCGTCGCGCAGGTACGGGGTGACCTCGCCCAGCGCGCGGGGGATTGCGGTCGGGTCCGGGTTGAGGTGCTCGTCCACCGGGGTGCCGATGACCACCACGACGGTCCGGGCGGTCGCGACGACCGCGGGGTCGGTGGTCGCCGTCAGGTTCCCGGCGGCCAGGGCGGCGGCCAGCACCGGCGGCGCGCCGGGCTCGAGGAACGGCAGCTGGCCGTCCAACACCAGCTTCACCGCGGTCTCGCTGACGTCGTACACGGCGGTCCTCAGCCCGCGGCTGGCGAAGGCGATGGCCAGCGGCAACCCGACGTGCCCGCCCCCGCCGATGACGACGACGTCCTGGTCGAAACCGGCCGAAGCCATGCAGTCCCCCTCATGTAGCACTCGGCCGCTGTCCGTGTCGAGGCGTCCGCCCCGGCTCGCAAGGCCCGGACGACAGTATCGGACCGGCCACCTCACGAGCGGGCGCCCGGCCGCGCCGATCCGGGACAGCGCCGATCCGGGATCGGCGCCGATCCGGGATCGGCGCCGATCCGGGATCAGCGCTCGGTGCCGAGCAGCCCGAGCAGATAGGTCCCGTACCCGGACTTGACGAGCCGCTGGGCGCGTTCGCGCAGCTCGTCGTCGGACAGGAAGCCGCGCCGCCAGGCGACCTCCTCCGGGCAGCCGATCTTCAGGCCCTGCCGGTGCTCGACGGTGCGGACGAACTCGCCGGCGTCCATCAACGAGTCGAAGGTGCCGGTGTCCAGCCACGCCGTCCCCCGGGGGAGCACCTCGACCTGCAGGTCGCCGCGCTCGAGGTACACCCGGTTCACGTCGGTGATCTCGTACTCACCGCGGGCCGAGGGCGCCAGGCCCTGCGCGATCGGCACGACGTCGGCGTCGTAGAAGTACAGCCCCGGCACGGCATAGGGGCTGCGGGGCTTGGCCGGCTTCTCCTGCAGGCTCAGTGCCCGGCCGTCCGCGTCGAACTCGACGACGCCGTAGGCGGTCGGGTCGCTGACCCGGTAGGCGAAGATCGCGCCGCCGGACAGCTCGGTGAACCGGGTCAGCCGCGTCCCCAGCCCGGAGCCGTAGAAGATGTTGTCGCCCAGGACCAGCGCGGCCGGGCCGCCGTCGAGGAAGTCCGCACCGATGACGAAGGCCTGGGCCAGCCCGTTGGGCTCCGCCTGGGTGGCGTAGCTGATGGAGATCCCGAACTGGGAGCCGTCGCCGAGCAACCGGGCGAACGGCTCGGCGTCGTGCGGGGTGGTGATCACCAGCACGTCGCGGATGCCGGCCAGGATCAGCGTCGCCAGCGGGTAGTAGACCATCGGCTTGTCGTAGACGGGGACCAGCTGCTTGCTGACGCCGAGGGTGATCGGGTGCAGTCGGGTGCCGGACCCGCCGGCCAGGATGATGCCGCGCATGGGCCGCGACGTTACCGGCCGTTATCGTCGGGCCATGCGGATGCTGGTCACCGGCGGTGCCGGGTTCATCGGGAGCAACTTCGTCCACCAGACGGTCGCCGAACGGCCCGAGCACGAGATCACCGTCCTGGACGCCCTGACCTACGCCGGCAACGAGGCGAACCTGGCGCCGGTGGCGGACAGGATCCGGTTCGTGCACGGCTCCATCGCCGACCCCGCACTCGTGGACTCACTGGTGTCCGCCACCGACGTCGTCGTCAACTTCGCCGCCGAGTCGCACAACGACAACTCGCTGCACGACCCGCGGCCCTTCCTCGACGCCAACTACCTAGGCACGTTCCAGCTGTTGGAGGCGGTCCGGCGGCACGGCGCGCGGCTGCACCACGTGTCCACCGACGAGGTCTTCGGCGACCTGGCGCTGGAGGACCCCAAGCGGTTCACCGAGGACACCCCGTACAACCCGTCCAGCCCCTACTCCGCCACCAAGGCGGGTGCGGACCTGCTGGTCCGGGCCTGGGTCCGCTCGTTCGACGTCGCGGCCACGATCTCCAACTGCAGCAACAACTACGGCCCCTACCAGCACGTGGAGAAGTTCATCCCCCGGCAGGTCACCAACGTGCTGTCCGGGGTCAAGCCGAAGGTCTACGGGACCGGGACCAACGTCCGGGACTGGATCCACGTCGACGACCACAACCACGCGCTGCACGCGATCCTCGACCGCGGCCGGATGGGGCACACCTACCTGATCGGCGCGGACGGCGAGGCCGACAACGTCACCGTGGTCCGGACGATCCTGCGGCTGCTCGGTCGGCCCGAGGACTGGTTCGACTTCGTTCCGGACCGCCCGGGCCACGACCTGCGGTACGCGATCGACGCCGGCAGGCTGCGCACCGAGCTGGGTTGGACCCCGCGGTACCTCGACCTCGAGGCGGGGCTGGCCGACACGGTCCGCTGGTACGACGAGAACCGGGACTGGTGGCAGCCGGCCAAGCAGGCCACCGAGGCCGCCTACGCCGGCTTCGGCCGGTGACGGGTTCCTCGGTCGCGAGCGGCGGGGCGCCCAGCGGCGCAGAGGTCGGGCGGACCCGCTGGCTGGTCACCGGCGCCGGCGGGATGCTCGGGCACGACGTGGTCGGCGCCCTGCTCGGCGGTGGCCGCCGGGTGACCGCGCTGAGTCGGGCCTACCTGGACGTCACCGATGCCGAGGCGGTCTACGAGGCGGTCGCGACCCATGCCGGTCCGGGCGGGGTCGTCGTGAACTGCGCGGCCTTCACCGCGGTGGACGCCGCGGAGACCGCCGAGCCGGCGGCGTTCCGGTTGAACGCGGTCGGCCCCGCGCTGCTGGCCGCCGCCTGCGCGGCCGTCGGGTCGCGGCTGGTGCACGTGTCCACCGACTACGTGTTCGACGGCGCCGCCACCGAGCCGTACCCGGAGGACGCCGTTCCGGCGCCCGCCTCGGCCTACGGCCGCACCAAGGCGGCCGGAGAGTGGGCGGTGCGGGCAGCGCTGCCGGACTCGTCGTGGACGGTTCGGACCGCGTGGATCTACGGCGAGCACGGCGCCAACTTCGTCCGGACGATGCTGCGCCTGGCCGGCGAGCGGGACACCGTCTCGGTGGTCGAGGACCAGCGGGGGCAGCCGACCTGGACCGGGGACGTGGCGGCGGCGATCGTGCGGCTCGTCGACGTCGGCGCCGCCCCCGGGACCTACCACGCGACCGCTGCCGGGTCGACGACCTGGTACGGGCTGACCCGGCGCGTGTTCGAGCTCGCCGGGCTGGACCCGGCCCGGGTCCGGCCCACCACCACCGACGCCTTCCCCCGTCCGGCCCCGCGGCCGGCGTTCAGCGTCCTCGGCCACGACCGCTGGGCGGCCGCCGGTCTCCCCGGGCTGCCGGACTGGGACGCCACCCTCACCCGGGTACTGCCCGACCTGGCCGCCGCCTGGCGCTGACGCCGGCCTGACCGTGCCGGGCCGCGACTCCGGTCGAGTGGCGCGGTTGTCCCGGTCAGCGGGACCGACCCGCCACTCGACGCAGGTGCGAGCCTGGCCGTCGTCCACCGGCTGTGCCGCCCTGGCCGGCGCGGATGCCCCGCCTGTGTTCGGTGGTGCCGTGGGTACCCAGGCGGACCGGGCGCTACTGGCCCTGGCCGACCGGCAGGGTTCGGTAATCGCCGCAGCCCAAGCCCACGCCCACGGCCTGTCCGGGAGTGCGATCGGCAGACGACTCGCCTCCGGGGAGTGGCGCCGGGTGCACCGTTCCACCTACCGCGTCACCGCCCTCCGGCTGGAGCGGGCGACGGCGGTGTGGGCCGCACACCTGGCGGTCGCCGGGTCCGCCGTCACCTCCGCCGGGGCCCTGTGGCGGGTCGGTGTGCTCACCGAGCCCCCGGCCGTCCCCCATCTGGTGGTGCCGACCGCGTGGCGTGGGGCCGCGCCGGCCGGGGCACGGGTCACCCGGTCGAGCGTGTCGGTCCGCTCGACGCTGGTCGTCGGTGGGATGCGGACCGTTCGGTGCGAGAGCGCGATGGTGCACTTCCTTGCCGGTCGACCCGTCGACGGACCCGCGGTGCTGGACCGGGCGCTGCAGCTGGGCCAGGTGGATCTGCCCGGCCTGGACGATGCGCTGGCTGCCGCATCCAGGAGCCGAGGCGTCGCCGGTGCGCGTGCGCTGGCCGCCGCGGCAGCCGACGGGGCCGCGTCCGAGGCCGAGCGCCTGCTCGGCCGCGCCCTGACGGCGGCGGGGATCAGCGGCTTCTGGCGCAACGCCCGGGTCGGGCGTTACGTCGTCGACCTGGCGTTCCCGGGGTGTCGGCTCGCGGTCGAGGTGGACGGCTGGGCCTGGCACATCGACCCCGACCGCTTCCAGCGTGACCGGGCCCGGCAGAACGCGCTGGTACTGGCCGGCTGGACAGTCCTGCGGTTCACCTGGTCCGACGTGACTGAGCGGCCGGACCGCGTCGTGGCCCAGATCCGGCGCGCACTGGGGTGAGCCGGCGTCGAGTGGCGCGTTCCGCCCGGTGAGCGGGACCAGGCCGCCACTCGACGCCGGCCTGGGCGTCAGGAGGCCAGCAGGTCCGCGGCGTCGTCCTGGTGTGCGTCGTCCGCGGACCCGAGCGCCAGGAAGGCGTCCATCACCGACAGGCACCGCTGGGCCGAGGCGGCCTGGGCGGCCGCCGTCCGGGGGAGCAGGGTGTGCCGGTCCACGCCGACCGCCAACCCGGCCGCGTCGGTCGGGAAGCGATCCACCCAGGCCTGGACGATCGCCAGGTCGGCCTCCGGGTGGAACTGCACCGCCAGCGACCGCCCGATGGTGAACGCCTGGGGGCAGAACCGGTCGGCCGCCAGCAGCCTGGCACCGTCCGGCACGGTGAACCGGTCGTCGTGGTACTCCAGCCAGGGCCCGGCGAGCACCGGGTCGGCGCCGTCGGCCGGCACCAGGTCGTACCAGCCGACCTGGGTGGCCGGCATCCGGGTGACCGTTCCGCCGAGGGCCCGGGACATCGCCTGGGCGCCGAAGCAGATCCCGAGCACCCGCGCGCCGCCACTCACGGCCCCGGCGATCCAGTCGACCTCGGCGGCCATCCACCGCCGACTCGGGGCGGCGGGATCGTCCAGTTCGGTCACCGAGTGGGCGGAGCCGAGGACGGCGACGACGTCGAAGCCGTCCGGGGCGGGGAGGTCGACGGGCCGTTCGTTGCCGAGCGTGACGAAGGTGAGGGTGTACCCGCGATCGACCAGGTAGCGGCCGACCCAGCCCGGTGAGGACGTGTGGTGGTGGGCGACGACGAGCGCCTGCCTGGAGGTCGCGGGCATCAGCCGGCGAGGGAGTCGATGTGGCTGCGGCAGGCGGCGTAGTCCGGCAGCAGTCCGGCCGCCCGGGCCTGCTCCAGCGACGGCGCCGCCTCGTCCTTGGGCGACAGCAGCGGCTCGATGTCGGCCGGCCAGTCGATACCGATCTCCGGGTCCAGCGGGTGCACGCCGTGCTCGGCGCCCGCGTTGTAGCCGGTCGAGCACAGATAGGTGACGACCGCCTCGTCCGTCAGCGCCAGGAAGGCGTGCCCGAGTCCCTCGCCGAGGTAGATCGCCCGGCGGTCGGTGGTGTCCAGTCGCACCGAGTCCCACCGGCCGAAGGTCGGTGAGCCGACGCGGATGTCCACGGCCACGTCCAGCACGGCGCCGGACAGGCAGGTGACGTACTTGGCCTGACCGGGCGGGACGTCGGCGAAGTGGATGCCGCGCAACGTCCCCCGCCTGGAGACCGAGCAGTTCGCCTGCGCCAGGTCCAGCGGGTGTCCGGCGGCCTCGGTCAGGTCCTCGGCCCGGTACCACTCGAGGAACAGACCGCGGTCGTCGGGGAACACCCGCGGGGTCAGCTCGAAAGCGTCGGCGATGGCCAGGTCTCGTCGCTGCACGACGGGCGACCTTACGGGAGCAGACCCCCGCCGCGCTGCTCAGCGGTCGAGTGCGGGCCGGCGCCAACCGGGCGGAACCCGGTAGTAGGTCCGGGCGAGGTGCTCGCGGACGGCCAGGTACCCCGGGGAGGTACCGGGGAGCACGTGTTCGACCGGGCGGCTGGCGAGCAGGTCGACCGTCGCCAGGTCGGTGACCAGCTCCGGGTCGGCGACGATGCGCCGCGCCGGTCCCTGGGCGCCAGCCGTCGCGCCACGGCCGCGCAGGCTGCGCAACCGGTCGGTCGCGGCCGGCCCGATGACCCGGGCGACCCGGGCCTTGGACTCGAGCACCGTTACCCGGCGCCGCTCGGCTATGCCGGGTCGGTGCCGGAAGCGGTCGGAGATCAGTCCGGTCACGACATCGGCGGCCGCCGGGGCACCGTTGTCCCGCGAGAGGTGTTCGGCCACGGTCGACAGGTCCGAGCGCACCTTCGGGTCCAGCAGTCGGGACAGTTGCAGCGGCACGTCGGCCCGGTCGGGCGCGAACAGGCCGACACCGGTGGCTGCGGCCCAGCGTCCGCGGGCGGCCTGGTCGTCGGTCCGGGTCGACTTTGGGACGAACAGCGTCGGAACCCCGGCCAGCAGCAGTTCGTGGAAGCCGTTGTAGCCGGCCTCGGCGATCGCCGCCTCGAACGCGTTCAGGTAGGCGGCGAGCGGGTAGACGTTGCCGATGACGTGCAGCCGGTCGGTCTGTGCCGCCCGGACCTCCTCCACCAGGATCGGCGTGCGGACCAGCGCGATCTGCCAGTCGGTGCCGGCGAGCAGCTGCTGCACGACGGTCCCGGCCGCCGAGGACCACCACCCGGCGCCGGGCCGGCGGGGCCGGTGGGCCCAGCCGCCGAGGTTGACCAGCACCGCCGGGCGGTCCGGTTCGAGGCCGAGGCCCCGCAGCGCGTCGGCCCGGTCCAGCAGTGCCAGCCGGCCCATCGCGGTGACGGGGGCGACGCGGATCGCATCCGTGCGCCGCGTCGTCGCACCCCGGTCGGCCGCGGCCGCCAGGTCGCCCGGCTCGACGATCGCGTCGAAGAACGGCGCGGCCCGCAGTGCGGCCGCGTTGGTGCCCGGGCGCCACATCCCCCGGCGGAACCACACGAAGGCGACGTCCGGGAGCAGCGCTCTGGCCCGCAGCAGACCGAGGTACGGGACGACACCGTCGAAGCCGACGACGCGGGCGCCGGTCTCCCGGGCCAGGGCCACGAGGCGGTCGCGCAGGTAGCCGTGCCACTCCGGGACCGGCATCCAGTTGCGGTGGTAGCTGGGCGCGTACTCCCCGCGGGGGGTGCCGTGCCCGCCGGTGGCCGCCGACCCCGCACCGAGCACCTGCGCGATCGCGGTGGACAGCGAGAACAGCACCGGGTCGGCGGCCGGAGCGAGCGCCGAACCGATCGCGACCTGGCGCGACAGGTGACCCATTCCGGTGCCGTTGGTCGTCATCTGCAGGACCACGGGCGCAGCGGTCACCGGTGCTCCCATCGGTGGAGGTCTTGGCGAGCGCCGCTCTCGGTCGGGGAGTCGAGCAGGTCCCGGACGACGTCGGCGAACGCCGGTCCGACCACCGCGGGTGACACCTCGGCGGCGCGGGCCAGGGCCGCGGCACGCGCGGCGGTCGCGGCCGGCCCGGTCAGCCGGTCGACGCCGTCGCGCAGTGCAGCGGCCAGCGCGACGGCGTCCCCGGGCGGCGCGGCGACCCCCCAGCCCGCCGTGGCAGGCACGTCGCCGGTGGTGACGACCGGGACGCCGAAGGTCAGGGCGAGCAGTTCCGCCCCGGAGTTCAGCGGGGCCACGTTGGGCACCACGGCCACGTCGGCGGCACGCAGGACGACCTGGACCTCGTCGTCGGGCACCGTCAGCGGCAGGCAGACGACATCGCGGGCCCGGGCGAAGCGCTGCAGCAGGGCCGCGATCCCGGGGGCGACCGGCCCGGGGCGGGCGCGGACCGGGCCGGGCCCGACCCCGTCGACCGCGCCGGCCACCACCAGCCGGAACCGCCCGGGAGCGGCCGCGGCGAGGTCGTCGAAGGCGTCGGCGAGCACGTCGATGCCCTTGTAGGGCTGAATCCTGCCGAGGGCTGCGAACACGACCGCACCCGCCGGGATGCCGAGCCGCTGCCGGGCGCGGGCCCGCGTCACGGTGTCCGGGTAGGCACCGGCATACGACGGGTGGGGTACGAAGCGGAGCTTTGCCGGGTCCAGCGGGGTGGTGTCCGCGACCAGCTCCGGCGTACGCGGGTTCATCACGTGTACGACGTCGGCCAGTTCGGCGGCGGCCCGGCGGAGGGCGAGCTCGGCGTCGGGGTGGCGGGACCGGTGGGGCGCGAGGTTGTGCACGGTCCAGACCACCCGGGCGCCGGCCCGCCGGGCGGCCCGCAGCGCGGCGGTGACCGCGTCGACGGCGGTTGCCGCGTCGGCGCTGCTTCGCGCTGCCGCGGTGACCCGGTGCAGCCAGTGCAGGTGGACGACACAGCCGACGGCGCCGCCGGTGAGCGACCCGAGCCGTTCGGCGAGCGCGGCCGCCGAGGCGATGTCGGGTACCGCGACGGGAACGATCCGCGCCCCGGGCAGTCCCCGGTAGAGCAGGTCGGCGAACGGGTTGGTCCGGGCGGGCGGTGTGTGGGCGAGCACCGCCGGGGTGGGGGCGCGGCCGTCGGGCCAGCCTGCCGTCGCGAGCATCCGCAGCGCGTCGGTCGCGGCCAGCGCAGGGTCGGCGCCGAGCAGTCCGGGGACGATCACCGCGACCGCCCACCGACGTGGCCTGGCCGATCCGGCCGGCGCAGTCCCGCAGCCAGCAGCTGCGCCTCGTCGAGGGGAAGGTCCACCAGGCCCAGGGGAACAGGTAGCCCGGGATCGGCGCGGTACCGGCCCTGCGCCTCGGTGAGCAACGCTCCGGTCAGCAGGTCCGGGTCGGCAAGCCAGGCGGTGAGCGCAGCTTCCAGAGCATCGCTCGCCTTCGCACCGCCGCCGGCCGTTGCGAGCGCGGCCTCGGCGGCGCTGATCAGCCGCGTCCGCTCGGCATCGCGCAGCGCGGCGGGCTCGCGGAGCGCGCGGCGGACCGCCGCGGACGCGGTCCCCCCGGCGGCGCGGACCGGGCCGGCCAGCGCGCGTGCCCAGCCGGCCGCCGGCCCGAGTCGGTCCAGCCGACCCGACGCGGCGCTGCCGGCCGGCACGACGCCCGGCCCGTTCATGGCGGGCCGCTCCACACCCGGCTCGCTCACAGCCGGTACCCGGCGGGACGCCCGGTGGCGATGGCGCCGGGCAGGCCGGGCAGGACGTCGCCGGCCTGCTCGAGGAACACCGAGTGGTCGACGGCCCAGGTGTGGCCGCGGGCGTGCCGGACGTAGACGTAGCCGAGCCCGTGCGTGCGGTAGACGACCCCGCCCGCCTGCCGGATCCGCGCGGTCAGGTCGATGTCGACGTGCCGGACCGAACCGCTCCAGCCGCCGGCGTCCAGCAGCGTCGACCGGGCGGCCAGCAGCGTGCCGCCGGCGGGGGTCCGGCCGAACACCTCCGAGGCGGCCCAGGACCGGTCCACGGTGCTGCCGGTGGTCCCTCCCCGTGGATCCGGCGCCGCCGCGGGTCCGGCGGCGGTGGGGTCCTCCAGGTGCACGAACCGCGGCGCCTTCGCGACCAGGTCCGCGCCGGTCTGCCGCCACGCCAGCACCAGGTCGGTCAGGTGGTCCGGGCCGTAGACGTCGTCGTCGTCGGCCTTGGTGAGCACGTCGCCGTCCGCGAACCGGGTCAGCCCGCCGAGCACCTCGCCGAACGGCACGTCGGCGTCCCGCGCCACCGCGCGCAGCGGGCGGCCCAGCAGCGCCGACCAGCGGTCGAGTTGCTCGGCAGTGGCGGTCCAGCCGTGGGTACCGAGCACCACCTCGAACGAGGGGTAGGTCTGCGTCGCGAGATCGGCGAGCAGCGCGCCGATCGTGTCCGGTCGCATGCTGGCCACCAGGACGCTCAGCTGTGGCAGCGGGAGCAGTGCTCCGTGGGACGCGGTGCCGCCGACGGCGACGGCCAGTCCGGTCCGCCGCAGCGTCGCGTCCCCGAGGACGCCGGCCGCGCGGGACACCGTCGCGCTCCAGGCGTAGCCGTCCGGCCCGGTCACCTGCCCGACCGTCTCGGGGAAGGGAATGCCCAAGCCGGACAGCAGTCGCGCGCCGCGGGACCCGGTCGGGATCGGCACGAGTCCACCTGTAGCGAGAGCGGTGATCACCAGCCCGAGCCACGCGTCCGAGTCCACACCGACGACGTCGTCGCCGAGCTGCAGGGTCGCGTACCGGGTCAGGCCGGACGCCGTCAACACCGACTCCGGCGACACCGAGCCGTCGAACACCGCAACCGGGCGCCCGTCCGTGTCCTGGACCGTCAACACGGCCGTGATCTGCACGGTCGACGCGGCCGCCCGGGCGAGCCGGTACCGGGCGGGCTCGCCGAGCAGTCGCCGTCGGTGGGGGAAGGCGAGCGCCCCGAGCGGCGACCAGACCGGATGGGGCCCGGGCCACGGCTGCGGGTCGCTGAACGGGCGCAGCGGTCCGGGGCCGTCGGACCGGGCGACCGGACGCCTGTCCAGCAGCACGCCCTGTACGGGGGTCGCAGCGCCGGCGAGCCAGCCGACGCGGTCGGTGACCGGCAGCGGGCCGCCGGCCTGTGGCCAGGGGCGGACCCGGAGCACTGCTCGCAGAGCGGTGTCGAGTGCGGACGCGACCCCCGCCGGCCGGTCCCAGGACGCGGTGACGTCGATCCCCGAGCCGGCGGCGCGCCACGCGAGCGCCGTCGGACCCGTGTCGCCGGGGTCCGGGACCGAACCGTGCGCGCCCTCCCACAGCCAGCGGGGTGCGTGGTCGACCTGAACCTGAAGCGCGCGGACCGACCCGGCGAGCAGCCCCGAGGCGGCCAGCCGGAGCAGCACGGCCGGGTCGGGGACGCGGACCGACAGCAGGCCGCCGACCTGGGTCGCCGGCCCGGTGTCGTCGGGCAGGACGGTCCGGCGCACCGCGTTGCCGTCCGGCCCGGTGACCGCCAGGGTCGACCAGGAGGTCGCGATCACCGACCAGCGCGCGGCGAGCAGGCGCGCGCCGCCGGGGACGGCGCGCCCGACCCGCCCGACCCGGCGGACGACGCTGGCGGCGAGGCGGCGGGCATCGGCGCTGCGGGCACGGCGGATCAGGGACCGGGCGGGCCTGCTGACGGCGGTCGGCAGCGACCGGAGGACGGCCCCGATCGCGGTGCGCGCCCCGTTCGTCCCGCTCATCGCCGGTCAGCGTATCGGCGCCTGGCCGCCTCAACGTCGCGTGTCGGCCGGTCCGGCCGGTCACGCGGGTGCGCAGTGCCGGGTCGAGCGTGCCAGCGGTGGGTGGGGGGAGCGGGTCGCTTCCTCCCCCCGCCTCCCCCGTGGCCGCCCTCGCGGTGCAGCTCACATGACGGGGTCTGCGCTGCCCGCGACGCCGTCCACGCCCTCACCGGCGTGCAGGACGGCCCGGACAACCTGTCCGCGCTGTGTTCGGCGGGGACCGAGACAACGGTGGTCGTTCATGACGTGGACACGTGCTGGCGGGGTCTCCGACGGCTGGAGTTCACCGGGGGTGGGCACGATCGGCTCGACCTGATCGCAGCTCGAGTCTCTGGGTGGTCGCTGATGTTCGCTGGTCTGTTCCCGCACTCGTGGACCGGCAGTACGCCGTTCCATCTGCCGCTGCCTGTGGAGGTGGGGGTGTACCTGGTCATTGTCGCGGTGTGCGTCACGGTGCTGGCGTTGGTGTT
>JAABVA010000549.1_pt1 | contig 46918 bp, 40 predicted proteins | sample 5560331 | NCBI WGS metagenome assembly JAABVA01 (sample SAMN12812661, study PRJNA571458) | rock metagenome | isolation source: Antarctica rocks | place: Antarctica: Victoria Land, Mt New Zealand sud | collected 2016-01-07 | reverse complement strand
TACAAGGAGAACGGCACCACGACGACGCCGTTCGACATGGTGATGCTCAACGACCTCGACCGCTACAAGCTCGTCCTGGACGTCATCGACCGCGTCCCCGGCCTCGGGGACCGCGCCGGACTGCTCCGCCAGCGGATGACCGACGCCCGGCTGCGGGCCCGGGCGTGGACCCGCGAGCACGGCGAGGACATCGCGGAGGTCGCCGACTGGGCCTGGCCGCACGGGTGAGCCGGCGGGTGCGGCGGCTGGTGACCGTCAACGCCGGCAGCACATCGCTCAAGGTCACCCTCTTCGACGGGGAGTCGGTCGTGGCCCGGTCCGGCGAGCTGGACGAGGTGCTGCGCGGCTGGCCTGGTGATGGCGGGCCACCCGATGCCGTCGTGCACCGGGTGGTGCACGGCGGGGACCGCACCCGGGCCGCGCTGCTCGACGACGCGGTCGTCGCGGAGCTGGACGCCCTCACCGAGCTGGCCCCGCTGCACCAGCCGCCGGCACTCGCCGCCGTACGGCGGACCCGCTCGACCTGGCCCGACGTCCCGCAGGTCGCCTGCTTCGACACCGCCTTCCACGCGACGATCCCGGCGGCCGCGGCGACCTACGCCCTCCCGGCGCGGCTGCGCGCCCTGGTCCGGGTGTACGGCTTCCACGGGCTGTCCCACGCCTGGGCGTCGGGTGTCGCCCGGCGCCGGGTCGCGGGCGCGCGCCGGGTCGTGGTGGCCCACCTCGGTGGCGGCAGCTCGCTGTGCGCCGTCCTCGACGGGGTCAGCGTGGACACGACGATGGGTTTCACCCCGCTGGACGGGCTGGTGATGGCGACCCGCAGCGGCTCGCTCGACCCGGGGGCCGTGGTCTGGCTGGCGGCACACACCGGGGAGGACCTCGCCCGGGTGCTGGAGCAGGAGAGCGGCCTGCTCGGTCTGTGCGGCACGTCAGACATGCGCGAGGTGCTCGCGCGGCGGGCCGCCGGCGATCATGCTGCGGGGCTGGCGTTCGACGTGTTCGTGCACCGGCTGGTGTCCTCGGTCGGCTCGATGGTCGCGGCGCTCGGCGGGCTGGACGTGCTGGTCTTCACCGGCGGCGTCGGCGAGCACGCCGCGGCGGTACGCGCGGCGGTGGCCGACCGGCTGGGCTGGCTGGGGGTCGAGCTGGCTGGCTCGGACGAGGTCCCGGCCGGGGGCGGGAACGAGCGGTCGACCGTGGCCGGCGCCGGAAGGGAGACGGACGCGGGTCCGGACGCGGACGCCAGGGAGATCACCGCACCCGGCGCCGGTGTGCGGACTCTCGTGGTCGCGGCCCGGGAGGACCGCCGACTCGCCGTCGAGGCCCGCGCGCTGCTCGGCGCGCAGCCCGGCTGAACTGGGCGGGCGGCCCGGCTGACGCTGCCGGGTCAGGCACCCGCCGGTGCGGGCGGTGTCTGGTCGGTGCGGGAGGCGAGCGCGTCGAGGACCTCCTCGCGGACACCGGAGAACCAGGCGAGGTCTTCCTCGTCCTCCTCGGCCGCCGCCTCACGGCGCATCCGGACCAGCTCGGTCACCAGCTCGTGGTGGCGGTCGCTCCCGGACGGGGCGCCGGCCGCCACGTCCGGCTTCTCACCGGCGCGGGATGACCCGCCGGTCGCGTCACCGGTACCGCCGACGCCGGCCGGCGGCTGCTCGGGTACCGATCCGGGCGTCGTGGCCATCCCGGGAGTATCGACCCGACCTCGCGACCACGCCAACACCGCCCCGCACGCGCACCTGGATCGGCACTGCGTGCAGTCGAGTACTCGAACGCCCCCGTACGGCGGCCGGACACCCGCACCAGCCCGAACGAGTACTCCACTGCACGCCCCGACGTCCCAGGCCCACCTCCGCCCGCGGTCGCCGCCGGTGCGCGGCTCGGCGGCGGGGTCGGCACCGCGTGCAGTCGAGTACTCGAACGCCTCCGTACGGCGGCCGGACACCCGCACCGGCACGAACGAGTACTCCACTGCACGCGGCGGATCCGCGGGGCCCCGCGTGCGCACCGCGCCCGAGGACGCCGAGCGCCGTGGGTACCGTCAGCCCGGCCGACTCACACACCTGCCCGAGCGGCGCGGGCACTCGGGAAGCGGTGGTCCGGATGGCAGCGAAGGCCTCGAGTCCGCACTCCGGCGGCCCCGGGCACGGCGGTTCCGACCACGGCGGCGCCGGCGGGCGGCCGCCGCGCCTGCCCCGTGAGCTGTACGAGGACGAGCTGGCGCGCCTGCAGGTCGAGCTGGTGCGCGCGCAGGACTGGGTGCGCCGCGAGGGTGCCCGCCTCGTCGTCGTCTTCGAGGGCCGCGATGCCGCCGGGAAGGGCGGCACGATCAAGCGCGTCACCGAGCACCTGAACCCCCGGGTGGCCCGGGTCGCCGCGCTGCCGGCGCCGACCGGACGCGAGCGGACGCAGTGGTACTTCCAGCGCTACATCGAGCAGCTGCCGGCGGCCGGCGAGATCGTCCTGTTCGACCGCAGCTGGTACAACCGCGCCGGCGTCGAGCGGGTGATGGGCTTCTGCACCCCCGAGGAGTACCGGCGTTTCCTGCAGCAGTGCCCGGTGGTCGAGCGGCTGCTGGTGCAGGACGGGATCATGCTCCGGAAGTACTGGTTCTCGGTGAGCGACGCCGAGCAGGAGCGCCGGTTCCGCGACCGCCTGCACGACCCGCTGCGTCGGTGGAAGCTGTCGCCGATGGACGTGGAATCGATCACCCGGTGGGAGGACTACTCCCGCGCGAAGGACGACATGTTCGTGCACACGGACATCGCGGAGGCGCCGTGGTACGTCGTCGAAGCGGAGGACAAGCGGCGGGCGCGGATCAACATGATCGCGCACCTGCTCTCGACGATCCCCTACACCGACGTCGCCGAGCCGTCGATCGAGCTGCCGCCGAGGCCGCCGTCGCACGGCTACGAACGTCCGCCGCGGGCGATGCAGACCTCGGTCCCCGACCACGCCGCGACCCTCGCCGCGCCTTCCTGACCGACGGCGTGCCGGCCGGGCCGTCCCGTCTGGACGTCCGGCCAGTCCGAGGTGGACGACCGGTGGACGGGCCGGGCCGGCGGTGCCAGGGTCGCGGGGTGCGTCCGGTGCGGGCGTCGGTGGGAGGGCGGACGGATGTCGACGTCGGAGCTGACGGAGCCGGGACCGGTGCGCCTCGCCGGCGGCGTCGAGCTGCCCGACCGGATGCGGGTCAACGTGATGGCGCGACCGGGCGTGGCGGTCGTCGAGCACCGCGCGCTGCCGGCGGTCGGGCGCGGCGACGTGCTGGTCCGGGTCGGGGCGGTCGGGGTGTGCGGGTCGGACGTCCACTGGTTTCGCCACGGCCGGATCGGGGACCTCGCGGTGAGCGCCCCGCTGGTGCTCGGACACGAGGCGAGCGGGACCGTCGTCGGCGTCGGCGACGGTGTCGAGGAGTCGCTGCTGGGGCTGCGGGTCTCGGTCGAGCCGCAGGTGCCGTGCCGGCGCTGCCGCCAGTGCCACGGCGGGCGCTACAACCTCTGCCCGGACATGCGTTTCCTGGGCACCCCGCCGATCGACGGGGCCTTCGCCGAGTACCTCGCGGTGCCCGCGGACTTCGTGTACCCCGTCCCCGACGGCGTCTCCGACGAGGCCGCCGCGCTGCTCGAGCCGCTGTCGGTCGGGGTCTGGGCCAACCAGAAGGCGCGGGTCGGGCCGGGCGCGCGGGTGCTCGTCACCGGCGGCGGACCGATCGGGCTCATCGCGGCCCAGGTGGCCCTCGCCTTCGGCGCGGGTGAGGTCGTCGTCAGCGACGTCAGCCCGCAGCGCCTGGCGGCGGCGGAGTCCTTCGGCGCGCGCGCCGTCGATGCCCGCGGTGACCTCGGATCGGACTATGACGCGTTCCTGGAGTGCTCCGGCGCGCAGGCGGCTGTCTCGGCGGGGATCCGGGCGACCGGACGGGCCGGCGCGGTGGTGCTGGTCGGGATGGGTCCGGCCGAGGTGACGATCCCGCTGAGCGTGGTCCAGCAGCGGGAGCTGCGGGTCACCGGGACCTTCCGCTACGCCGACACCTGGCCGCTGGCACTGGATCTCGTCAGCCGCGGGGTGGTGGACCTCGACCGGCTCGTGACGAGCCACCACCCCCTCGCCGATGCCGCGACTCCCCCGGACCCGACCGACCCGGCGGAGCTCAAGGCCGTCGTCCACCCGGGGGACTGACCTCGCAGCGGCCGCGGGCCGACCCCGCGCGGACCTGGCGCGGGCGCGGCTCCGGCGGGCGCTCGGCCGAACCGCGCGGGATCAGCAGCGTGGCCAGGCGGACCTGCTCGACCGGGCCGGTGTCGCCACCCAGCCGGCGGAACAGCAGCTCGGCGGCCACCCGGCCGGTACCGGCGGCGTCCTGGCTGACCACGCTGATGGCCGGGGTGAGGACGTTGGCGAGCGGGACGTCGTCGAAGGCCATGAACGCCGGTCGGTAGTCCATCTCCTGCAGGGCGTTGAGGATCGTCACCGTCTGGGAGCCGTTGCCGCTGAAGATGGCGGTCACCGCCGGGCGCCGGGTGACCAGGCGCCGCAGCGCCGCGCCGATGCGCCGGGCGTCGGCCGGGTTGCCCCGGTGTACCAGCCCTGCTTCGTAGGCGATCCCCGCGTCGGCGAGGCCGTCGGCATATCCGGCGACGCGCTCCTCGGCGGTGAACAGGCCGGTCCGGTCGAAGAACCCGGCGATCCGGCGGTGGCCGTGGGCGGTGAGCTGGCTGACGGCGATCCGGGCCCCGCCGCGGTTGTCGGTCAGGACGGAGTCCACCTCCAGGCCCACCGCGGGTCGGTCGACGAACACGACCTTCGTCCCGTGTGCCATCTCGGCGGCCAGGTACTGGTGGTCGCGGCCGGCCGGCACGAGCACCAGCCCGTCGACGCGGCGGGCCAGCAGTTCTTCGACCGCGTGCCGCTCGCGCACCTCGTCCTCGTCGGTGGAGGTGACGACGACCTGGACGCCCTCGGCGACCGCCGCCGCCCCGATGGACGCCACGAGGGCGGTCTGGTGCGGCTCGAGGATGTCGCCGAGGACCAGCCCGATCGTCGAGGTGCGCTGCCGGCGCAGCGTCCGGGCGCCGAAGTTGGGCCGGAAGCCGAGAGCGTCGATGGAGCCCTGGACCGCGTCGCGGGTGAGCGCGCTGACGCCCGGACTGTTGTTGATGACGCGGGAGACGGTGGCGACCCCGACACCGGCGGCCTCGGCGACGTGCCGCATCGTCGGCCGGCCGCCGGCCCGTACGGCACCCGGAAGCTCGGCGGCCGGCGCAGCTGCAGCCGGGTCGGCGACCGGCCGACGGCTCATGGGACCACCACGATCAGCGCCTCCACACCCTCGGACCCGCAGACACCCGCCCGCACGAAAGGGAGCGTTCACACGCTAGAGCAGCCGGGCCGGCCGCGGCCCGGCGCGCCGCCCGGTGCCCGGCGGATCGGTCTCGATCAGGTAACGGCGACGACGTCGGCTTGACGTTGCGTGACGGAGCCTCGATGGTTGGAAACGTTACCGACGCAACGTGGCCGGGACCGCCGGACCACGACACCGTTCTCGAGGAGGAGACAGTGCTCGGACGACGCCTACGCGCGATCGCCGCTCTCGGATCGATCGGCACCGCCGCCCTGGGTCTCACGGCCTGCGCGGGCGCCGGTGGGAGCAGTGGGGGTGGTTCGCACAGCATCAACGTGCTGATGGTGAACAACCCCCAGATGGTCGACATCCAGAAGCTCACGGCCGACAACTTCACCAAGGACAGCGGCGTGAAGGTCAACTTCACCGTCCTGCCGGAGAACGACGTCCGCGACAAGATCACGACCGACTTCTCGAGCCAGGCCGGCCAGTACGACGTGGCGACGGTCAGCAACTTCGAGATCCCCTTCTACGCGAAGGACGGCTGGCTGGCCGACCTCAGCCCGGCCATCGCGAAGGACTCCGGCTTCAACGCCAACGACATCCTGGCGCCGTTCCGCACCTCACTGGCCTACAAGGGCGACATGTACGGGGAGCCCTTCTACGGCGAGTCCTCGTTCCTCATGTACCGCAAGGACGTCTTCGCGGCCAAGGGGATCACCATGCCCGCCAAGCCCACCTGGGACCAGGTGGCGGCCATCGCCGCGAAGGTCGACCACGCCCAGCCGGGCATGCGCGGCATCTGCCTGCGCGGCCAACCGGGCTGGGGCGAGGTCATGGCACCGCTGACCACCGTCGTCAACACCTTCGGTGGGACGTGGTTCACCAAGGACTGGACTCCCCAGGTGAACGGCGCGGGCTTCACCGCGGCCACGAAATTCTACGTGGACCTGGTCCGGGCCCACGGTGAGGCCGGTGCCCCGCAGGCCGGGTTCACCGAGTGCCTCAACAACCTCGAGCAGGGCAAGGCCGCCATGTGGTACGACGCGACGTCGGCCGCCGGGTCGCTGGAGGCGACCGGCTCACCGGTCGCGGGGAAGATCGGCTACGCCGCGGCCCCGGTCAAGGTGACCAAGAGCTCCGGCTGGCTCTACAGCTGGGCCTGGGGTGTCCAGAAGGCCAGCAAGCACCAGGACGACGCGTGGAAGTTCATCTCGTGGGCTTCGAGCGCGAAGTACGAGGACCTCGTCGGGGCGAAGCTCGGCTGGGCCAGAGTGCCGGCCGGCAAGCGGGCGTCGACCTATGCCAACGCCGACTACCTGAAGGTCGCCTCGGCGTTCGCCAAGCCGACCCTGGACTCGATCTCCATGGCCAACCCCGCCGACCCGGGCGTCCAGCCCAGGCCGACGATCGGCATCCAGTTCGTCGACATCCCGGACTTCTCCGACCTGGGGACCCAGGTGTCGCAGGGGATCAGCTCGGCCATCGCCGGCAGGACCTCGGTGGCCGCCGCGCTGGCGACGGGGCAGACCGCCGCGGCCGTCGTGGCGAAGAAGTACGCCGGGAAGTGACGTCGATCCCGCGGCCACCGGTCTGATCGGACCGGTGGCCGCGGGCCGGTCGGGACCTCAGCCGGTCCAGGCCGGACCCCGCCCGCACTCGACCCGTTCCCGAGAATTGCCGGGAGGGCACGCGGAGCGCGCCCGCACACCTCTGTCCCACCAGCAGCGCCCGCAGACCCCTGTCCACTCCCGCACCCGGTCGAGGAGCACCCGTGAGCAGCATCGCCGCTGACCGCAGCACCAGCCGTTCGACGACGTCGGGCCTGACCCCGGCCCCGCGTTCCAGCCTGCGCCGCAGCGGGGACTGGGCCAGGCGCGCCCCACTCGTCCCGGCACTGGTGTTCATGTTCGTCATGACCCAGCTGCCGTTCCTCGTGACGGTCGTCGTCTCCTTCGTCCGGTGGAACGCCCTCGACCCGGGCAACCGGGGTTTCGCCGGCTTCCAGAACTACCTGAACGTCGCGCGCAACCCGCAGCTGCGGTCGTCGGTGGGGAACACCGTGATCCTGACCCTGACCGTCGTGCTCATCAGCCTCCTGCTCGGTCTGGGCGTCGCACTCCTGCTCGACCGCTCCTTCCGCGGCCGCGGCTTCGTGCGCACGATGATGATCACGCCGTTCCTCGTCGTCCCGGTGGCGGCCGCACTGCTGTGGAAGCACGCCCTCTTCAACCCAGGATACGGGCTGCTGAACGGTCTCCTCACCGACGTCTGGCGGGTGTTCGGGTCGTCCAACCCGCCGCAGCCGGACTACCTCACGGCGGTCCCGAAGATCTCGATCGAAGTCGCCCTGATCTGGCAGTGGACGCCGTTCATGATGCTGATCCTGCTGGCCGGGCTGCAGAGCCGGCCGCTGGAGGCCGCGGAGGCCGCCCGGGTCGACGGCGCGAGCGCCACCCAGGCTTTCCGCCACATCACGCTGCCGCACCTGCGCCAGTACCTGGAGCTGGGAGCGCTGCTGGGCGCGATCTACATCGTCCAGAACTTCGACGCCGTGTTCACCATCACCTCCGGCGGCCTGAACACCAACAACCTGCCCTACTCCATCTACGAGACGTTCTACCTCGGCCACGACTACGGCGCGGCATCGGCCGCCGGTGTGGTCGTGGTGTTCGCCTCGATCCTGATCGCGACGTTCGCCCTGCGGACGGTGTCGTCCCTGTTCAAGGAGGAGTCCCGATGAGCACTGTCACCGTCGGCGGCCGGCGGACCATCCCGGGCCTGCGCAGCAAGCGGGGCCGCCGGGCGACGGCCACGGGCTCGAGGGGCGGCTCGTGGTTCACGGCGATCGCCTGGATCGTCGGGGTGCTCTTCGTGGCCCCGGTCCTCTGGATGCTCCTGACGTCCTTCCACTCCGAGCAGGACGCCGGCACGAACCCACCGGCGTTCACCGCGCCGCTGACCCTCGAGGGCTACCGCGAGTTCTTCTCGGCCGGACCGGTGCCCGCGATCATCAACTCGGCGACGGCCAGCATCATCTCCACCCTGCTCGTGCTCGTCCTCGCGGTGCCGGCGGCGTACGCGCTGTCCATCCGGCCGATCCGGAAGTGGACCGACGTCCTGTTCTTCTTCCTCTCCACGAAGATGCTGCCGATCGTCGCCGGTCTGCTGCCGCTGTACCTCGCCGCCCAGCACCTCGGCCTGCTCGACAACATCTGGACCCTGGTCCTGCTCTACACGTCGATGAACCTGCCGATCGCGGTCTGGATGATGCGCAGCTTCCTCGCCGAGATCCCGGTCGAGATGCTCGAGGCGGCAGCCATGGACGGGGCGGGCCTGATCGGCACCCTCGTCCGGGTCATCGCGCCGGTGTCCGCCCCGGGGCTCGCGGCGACGTCTTTGATCTGCTTCATCTTCAGCTGGAACGAGCTCCTGCTCGCGCGGACCCTCACCGGCGTGCGCTCGGGCACGGCACCGGTGTTCCTCACCGGGTTCGTGACCAGCCAGGGCCTGTTCGTCGCGAAGGTGTGTGCAGCGGCCATGGTCATCTCGCTGCCGGTGCTGGTCGCCGGCTTCGCCGCCCAGGACAAGCTCGTCCAGGGCCTCTCCCTGGGGGCGGTCAAGTGACCGCCACCACGGCGGATGGGCCGCTCGCGCTGTCGAGTGCGACCCTCGACGCGGTCGCCGCCCGTGGGGTGCCGGTGCCGACCTATGACCGGTCGGCGGTGCGGGTCGGGATCGTGCATCTCGGTGTCGGGGGTTTCCACCGGGCCCACCAGGCCGCGTACCTCGACGAGCTGATGAACCGGGGGTCGGCGCTCGAGTGGGGGATCTGCGGTGTCGGGGTCCTCCCGGGTGACGCCCGGATGCGCGACGTCCTGCACTCACAGGACGGCCTGTACACCCTCGTCCTCAAGGCCCCCGACGGGACCTGGACACCGCGGGTCGTCGGCTCGATCGTCGAGTACCTGCTGGCACCGGACGACCCGGACGCGGTCGTGAAGAAGATGGCCGACCCGGCGACCCGGGTGGTGTCCCTCACGGTCACCGAGGGCGGCTACAACATCCACGCGGTCACCGGGGAGTTCGACCCCCGGACCCCCGACGTGGTGCACGACCTCACCGACGGCGCGGCCCCCCGGACGTCGTTCGGGCTCGTCGTGGAGGCGCTGCGGCGGCGTCGGGACCGGGGCGTCGCGCCGTTCACCGTCAGCTCGTGTGACAACATCCAGGGCAACGGTGACGTCGCGCGGGCCGTGTTCGGCGCGTTCGCCCGGCTGAAGGACGCCGAGCTCGGCGCCTGGATCGCCGAGCAGGTGCACTTCCCCAACTCCATGGTCGACCGGATCACCCCGCAGACCACCGACGACGACCGGGCTCAGGTCGCCGCGCGGTTCGGGATCACCGACGGCTGGCCGGTCGTGTGTGAGCCGTTCACCCAGTGGGTACTGCAGGAGGACTTTCCGCTCGGGCGGCCGCCGTACGAAGAGGTGGGCGTCCAGGTGGTCGACGACGTCGAGCCCTACGAGCTGATGAAGCTGCGGCTGCTCAACGCGAGCCACCAGGGGCTCTGCTACTTCGGGTACCTCGCGGGGTACCGGCTGGTGCACGAGGTCTGCCAGCAGCCGCTGTTCGCCGACTTCCTCCTGCGCTACATGGACGACGAGGCCACCCCGACCCTCGAGCCGGTACCCGGGATCGACCTCGACGCGTACAAGCACGAGCTGATCACCCGGTTCTCCAACGCCGGCGTCCGCGACACCGTGGCCCGTCTGTGCGCCGAGAGCTCCGACCGCATCCCGAAATGGCTGCTCCCCGTCATCCGGGCGCAGCTCACCACGGGCGGCCCGATCGGACGGTCGACGGCGATCGTCGCCAGCTGGGCCCGCTACGACGAGGCGGTCGACGAGGACGGCGAGGCGATCACCATCGTGGACGCGCTGCGCGACACCCTCGTCCCCCTCGCGCAAACCCAGCGGACGAACCCGCTGGCGTTCATCGCCCACCGCGAGGTCTTCGGCGACCTCGTCGACGACGAGCGCTTCACCAGCGTCTACCTGCGGGTGCTGGCGTCGCTGCACGACCGCGGGTCACGCACCACCCTGACCGACCTCGACACCCTCATCAGCGGCTGACGTGGCAGCTGAGGTGGCAGGCGCAGTGGCGGCTGAGGTGGCAGCCGCAGTGGCGGCCGGGGCGCCAGCGCCGTCGTTCTCCCTGGCCGGCCGGACGGCGCTCGTCACCGGCGCCGCGAGCGGGATCGGCCGCGCGGTGGCCCTCGGCCTCGCCGCAGCCGGCGCCCGGGTGGCCTGCGTCGACCTCACGGGCGCCGACGAGACCGCCGACGCGGTGGCGGGTGGTGGCGGGCAGGCCATCGCCGTGACCGCCGACGTGTGCGACGGCGAGTCGATCGGGCGGGCCGTGCAGGAGGCCGAGGACCGTCTCGGCGCCCTCACCGACGCGGTGAACTGCGCAGGGGTCAGCGGGTCCGCGGCGGCGGCGGAGATGACGCCCGCCGAGTGGCGTCGGGTCCTCGCGGTCAACCTCGACGGCATCTTCTTGTCGTGCCAGGCGGAGGGCCGGACGATGCTCGCCCACGGCCGGGGCGCGATCGTCAACATCGCCTCGATGTCGGCGACCATCGTCAACCGTGGCGTCCTGCAGGCCCACTACAACGCGTCCAAGGCGGCCGTCGTCCACCTGACGAAGTGCCTGGCGGTGGAGTGGGCCGCGCGCGGCGTGCGCGTCAACAGCGTCAGCCCCGGCTACACGGCGACGCCGATGACGGCCGGCAACAGCGCGGAGGTGCTCGCCCGCTTCGCCGCCGAGACGCCGCTCGGGAGGCTCGCCCAGCCGGCCGAGATCGTCGGGCCGGTCGTGTTCCTGCTCAGTGACGCGGCGTCCTTCTGCACCGGTGCCGACCTCCTCGTCGACGGCGGCTTCACCTGCTGGTGAGGCCGCGCCCCGAGGCCACGCGGGAGGGCCGACGGGACACCCGCGTGCAGTCGAGTACTCGTTCGACGTCTGGCGCGGACGCGCGGCCCCTGGGAACCGGATCGAGTACTCGACTGCACGCCGTGCGGCTGTCACGCGCCGGCCGGCGGCGATCAGCGGACCCGGCGTCACCCGGTCGCGGCGGCGGCGACCCGGCGGCCGAGGTCGGCGAGGTCGGCCTCGGCGTGGCTCTGACGCAGGAACAGCGTCAGGTCGGCGACCCGGCGCGCGTGCGCGCGGTCACCGACGAGCGGGCCCGGCCCCAGGGCCCGCCCGACCCGGTCGAGCACCGTGGTCGCCGCGTCCTCGGCGACGGCCCGGGCCGTCATCGCGAGGGCGGCCCAGTCCACCGCCGCCCGGGCGTGGGAGTCGACCGCCACCGCGGCGGCGTCCAGCGTGGCCGCGGCCGCCGCGAGGGCGGCGTGCACCGCCCCGAGGTGCGCGGCGCGGTGCGGGTCACCCGGTGCGGCCGCCACCCGCTCGTACAGCGGCGCCGCGACGCCGACCGCCCCGCCGTACCAGCAGGCGGCGATCCCGACAGCGCCCCACCAGAAGCCGGGCCTGGCGGTGTAGGCACCCGGCCCGCCGACCGCGACGCCCGGGACATCGGTCAGGGTGAGGGTCAGGCTCCGGGTCCCGGCCATCCCGAGTCCGGGCCAGGACCCCTCGTCGGCCACGATGCCGGCGTCTGCGGTGTCGACGGCGAACAGCCGGTCGCCGTCGGGGGCGGCCGCCGACACGAGCGCGCGGGCGCACGGCCCGTACCCGGACGCGTACGGCTTGACCCCGTCCAGGCACCACCGTCCGGCGGCGTCGCAGGACGCGCTCAGCAGCGGCGTGCGCGCTGCCCAGACCGCCCACAGCACGTCCGCGGGCAGCACGTCCGCAGGCCGGGGGCCGTCCAGGTCGGCCAGGATCGCGACCGCGTCGGCGTGCGCTTCACCGAGCTTCGCCAGCGTCACGTCGGCGGCCGCGAGGGCGGCGAGGGCCGACCAGCGCAGCGCCGTCGCGCCCGCGCCGGGCGGCGGCAGGTCGAGCAGGCCGTCGGCCCGCGCGGAGAGCACGGTGCGGGCCGCAGCAGCCGGGTCAGACAGGTCGTCGCGGTGGTCGGCCCACCAGCGGGTCACCGGGGACGTCAGGACGGGGTCCACGCCGACCGATCCTGTCCGAGTGCCCGGCGGGTGAACCGAGCCTGCTGCCACGCCGACCGCTTCCGCTGTGCCGACCACGCCCACCGTGCCGACTGCGCCGGCCACACCGACGGCGTTCGCCAGCCCGAGGACGGCGGGGCGCCGGCGGCCGACGGACGGCGGCCGGCACCCCGCCCTGCGCTCAGGGCTTCAGCACGACCTTGATGCACCCGTCCTGCTTCTTCTGGAAGATGTCGTACATCTCCGGCGCCCGGTCGAGTCCGACCGAGTGGGTCACCAGGTCGGTGATCGCCAGCGGGTCCGACGGGTCGTCGAGCACCGGGAGGGTCTGGTCGACCCAGCGCTTGACGTGGCACTGCCCCATCCGCAGCTGCACGCCGTGGTCGAACAGCGTGACCATCGGCAGCGGGTCGGTCGCACCGCCGTAGACCCCGCTGATCGACAGCGTGCCGCCGCGCCGGACCGACTTGATCGCGTCGATGAGCGCGCCGGTCCGGTCGACGCCGGCGGTCTCGTTCATCTTCTGGCCGACCTTGTCCGGGAGCAGCCCGACCGCGGTCTGCAGGCCCTTCGCGATCGCCGAGCCGGGGCCACCGTGGGCCTCCATCCCCACCGCGTCGAGCACGGCGTCCGCGCCGCGGCCCCCGGTGATCTCCTTGACCCGCGCGGGAACGTCGTCGACGTCGGACACGTCGAGGGTCTCGATGCCGTGGCGGGCGGCCATCGCGAGCCGCTCGGGGACGAGGTCGAGACCGATGACCCGCTCGACCCCGAGGTGCCGGGCGATCCGGGCGGCGATCTGCCCGATCGGTCCGAGACCGAACACGGCGAGGGTCCCGCCCTTCGGGGTTTCCGCGTAGACGACCCCCTGCCAGGCCGTGGACACGACGTCGGAGAGGAACAGGTACTGCTCGTCGGGTCCGGTGGTCGGGACCTTGATCGGGCCGAACTGGGCCTGCGGGACGCGCAGGTACTCCGCCTGCCCGCCGGGCACCGAGCCGTACAGCTCGCTGAACCCCAGCAGCGACGCACCCGCGTCGTGGCTGGGGTTCTGCGTCGTCTCGCAGTGGGCGTAGAGGCCCCGGGTGCACATCCAGCAGTGCCCGCAGGAGATGTTGAACGGGATGACGACGCGGTCGCCGGCCTTGATCTGGGTGACGGCCGCACCGACCTCGACGACGATGCCCATCGGCTCGTGCCCGAGGATGTCACCGGGCTTCATGTACGGGCCGAGGGGCTCGTAGAGGTGCAGGTCCGAACCGCAGATCGCGGTCGAGGTGACCTTGATGATCGCGTCGGTCGGCTCCTGGATGATCGGGTCCGGGACCTCCTCGACGCTGACCTGGTGCCGCCCCTGCCAGGTGACTGCCTTCATGTCGCGCTCCCTACTCTCGTCGTCGTCCTGCATCGTCCCGCGCCCCGCTCCGCGGCGCCCCTCGGGACCGTGGCTCCCCGCTGTCTCAGCCCGTCGCGCCCGGTGCTCCTGCCAGTCCCGCCAGGCCGGCCGGCAGCGGCGGGACGTCGACGGGCCGGCTGCCCGAACGCAGGCTCTCCGTCGCGGCGCAGCCGGCCGCCACCGCGTCGCGCGCCGCGATCGGTGAGCTGACCCCGCCGCCGGGCACGCCGCGGACCCGGTCGAGGAACTCCTCGACGAGCAGTGGGTCCGCACCGCCGTGGGACAGCCCGCCGGGCGCGATGTCGACGGTCGTGTCGGCGTCCGCCCGGTAGCCGCTGCGGCGGTTCCAGACCTTCACGACGGCGCCGTCGGTGTCGCCGAAGTTCTCCAGCCGGCCGGCCGTCCCGAGGACCGTGTAGTTGCGCCAGTAGTCCGGGCTGAAGTGGCACTGCTGATAGCTCGCCAGGACACCGTTGTCCAGCTCCATCAGCATCATCGACAGGTCCTCCACGTCGATCACCGGGTTGAGACCGGTGGCCGTCAGCGGCGGCCAGTGCCCCTCGGGGTCGAACCAGTCCGGCATCAGGGCGTCACCACCGTCGCTCGCACCTCCAGGGCTGTCACCTCCCGCGGCGCCGACGGCCGTCGCCGGCGACGGCCGCCGGTCGGGGACCCGCCCGTACACCGCGAGAGCACCCATCGCGGTCACCCGGGTCGAGCGGCCACCGGCAAGCCAGTGGATGACGTCGATGTCGTGGGCGCCCTTCTGCAGCAGCAGCCCGGTCGTGTGGGCGCGCTCGGCATGCCAGTCGCGGAAGTAGTAGTCCCCGCCGTTCCCGACGAAGTGCCGGCACCACACGGCCTGCACCTCGCCGATCGCGCCGGCGAGCACGAGGTCGCGCATCGCCGTCACCACAGCCAGGTGGCGCATGTTGTGCCCGACGAACACCGCGGCCCCCGACGCCGCCGAGGCCGCGAGGACCCGGTCGCAGCCGGCCGTCGTGATGGCCATCGGCTTCTCCAGGAAGACCGCCAGCCCGGCGTCCAGGAGGTCCACGGCGACCTGCTCGTGGGTGTCGTCCGGGGAGGTGACGAAGACCCCGTCCAGCCCGGCGCCGACCAGGTCGCGGTGGTCCGCGGCCACCGTCACCTGCGACCCGAACAGCGCCCGCGCCCGGCGACGGCCGGCGGCTGCCGGGTCGGCGCAGGCGACGACGTCGGCGTCCAGACCCGGGCGCTGCGCCCACGTCGCGATCTCCGCGCGGTGGCCGATCCCGACGACCCCGAGGCGCAGCCGACGCCGCGGCCCGGCGGCGGTCACGACGCGGCCGGCACGGGGCGCGCCACGGGTGACTCGATGGTCGTCACTGGGCGGCGCGGAAGTCGTCCGCGATCTGGCCCATCGTCGCGAACCACACACCGTCGCGAGCCGCCATGTGCTCGATCACCCGTCGCAGCAGGGCGATCCGGTGCGGCCGGCCGATGATCTGCGGGTGCATCGTCAGGACGTAGCACGCGTCGCCGCCCTCGGCGTGCAGACCGTCGAAGTCGCCGAGCCAGATCTCCTCGACCTTCGACGGGGCAGCCAGGCCGGTGAGGTACGTCGGGGAGAAGGCGAACAGGAAGTGGGCGGAGTCGCACAGCTCCCAGGCGCCGGGGACCTCGACGAGGTCGGTGCGGCGGCCGCCGTCGTGCACCCAGTACGGCCGGTCGGCGGCGAGCTGGCTGGCGTCGTAGCGGAAGCCGTACTCACCGAGCAGGCCGAAGGTGGCCGCCGACAGCTCCCAGGACGGTGACCGGTAGCCGAGCGGCCTGGTGTCGGTGATCGTCGCCAGCGCCGTCAGTCCCCGCTCGATCATCCGGCGCTCCTCGTCGACCGTCAGGGTGTCCGGTGGCTCGTGGAGGTAGCCGTGGTGGCCGATCTCGTGGCCGGCCTCGACGATCGCGTGCGCTTCGCGGGCGTGGCGCTCGGCGGTGTCGCCGGGGATGAAGAACGTCGCCGGGAGCCGGTACTCGGCCAGGAGCGCGAGGACCCGCCGGACGCCCTCGTTGGCGCCGTATGCCCCGCGCGACATCGCTGCCGGGCTGGCAGGGCGACCCTCCTCCAGCCACGCGGACTCGGCGTCGAAGTCGAAGGTCAGGGCGACCGCGAGCTGTCGCGGACGGGGCGCGGGTGTCGACACCGTGCTGATCCTGCCGCGACCGCCCCCGGGGCCGGCGCTCCTGCAGCTGGCGCTGTCGGTGCCGCCGGTGCTGGTGCCGTCGGTGCTGGCGCCGTCGGTGCGGTGTCGTCGGTGCGGTGTCGTCGAGCGGCGACCGCGCCGGGCTCAGCGTCGGGCGCGCAGGCCCCGGGCGACGAGGACGGCCCCGACGATCGCGATGAGCGGACCGAGGATCGACCAGGTCGTGGTGCCGCTCATCGCCGAGCCCCCGATCACCCCGAAGCCCTGCAGGGCGAAGAGCACCCCGAGCAGCACCATCACGGTGCCGATCAGGAGAAGGACGGTCCGGGTCATGAGGCGCTCGCTTCTGTCGTCACTTCGGGACGTGCGGACGTTTCAGCACACAGCTCAGCGACGCCCCACCCGCTCGTGCCTCTGACCAGCGTCGATGGATCAGGCGCGGGGCCGTGCGGCGCGTGGTGTGTACTGGAACGTCCGCTGACACCCGACAGTCTGCCGGGCGTGGCCCCCGCCAGGGCGGCGGGCCACGCCCGGTCACGACTGCGGTCAGTCGATGCGGTCAGTCGATGCGCCCACCGGCGGCGGCGATGTCGTCGTCGGTGGTGTCACCGGCATCGCCGGGATCGCGGCCGGTCAGGCCGTGCTCGGCCTCGGTGCCGTCGTCGATGCCCGGCAGGCGACCACCGGTGCCCAGGTTGCTGTCGAGGTGACCGCCCTCGCCGATCCCACCGTCGGACCGGCTGCTGGCGTCCAGCTGTCCGCCCGCCTGGCCGCCGTGGTCGCCCATGAGGTCCTCTGCCTGGCCGCCGTGGTCGCGGACGACGTCCTCGGACTGGCTCCCGTGATCGCGGACGACGTCCTCGGCCTTGTCGAACACCATGTCTGGCGCCTCTCCTCCGGCCGCGGCACCGCTGCCGGCAGCGTCCACCCACGATGGCGCGCGCAGCCGCACCCCGCCAGCCGATCCGCGGTCGCCGCCCGACGGGCCGGCGCGAACGAGCGCTCAACACGACCGCCACCGGCGCGGACGGCTGGGCAGCCGCTGCTCGAGATGCGGGCGGCCGGGCGGTCTGTCGACAGTGGTGTCCATGGGCGCAGCGGGGCGGAGCGGACGACCGGCACGGCTGAGGTCGGCTGGACCCGCCGAGCAGCCCGAGCCGGCGCAGCGTGAAGCAGCGGGGCCCGAGCCGGCGCAGGTCGAGCCGGTCGAGCTCGAACCGGTCGGTGCTGGCGGCGGCGCGGGGACGGCGGAGCAGGGAGCGACGACGCGCCGGCTGGAGGAGGCGGCGCGGCGGCACTTCGGCTGGGCCCGGCTCCGGCCGGAGCAGCTGAGCGCGATGACCGCCCTGCTCGCCGGCCGCGACGCGCTGGTCGTGATGCCCACCGGGAGCGGGAAGTCCGCCGTCTACCAGGTCCCAGCCCTGCTGCTCGACGGACCGACCGTCGTCGTGAGTCCCCTGATCGCCCTCCAGCACGACCAGCAGGCGGCGCTGGCCGAGCGGGGCGACGACGCCCTCGCCGCCGCGGCGCTGAACTCGTCGGCCGGCGACGGCGAGCGGGCCGAGGTCCTGCGGCGGCTGGCGGGCCGTGAGCTGACCTTCGTGTTCCTGGCACCGGAGCAGCTCGCACGCCCCGACGTCCTGGCGGCGCTGGTGACCGCCCGGCCGGCGCTGGTCGCCGTGGACGAGGCGCACTGCGTGTCGTCGTGGGGGCACGACTTCCGCCCGGACTACCTGCGTCTCGGTGCGGTGATCGATGCTCTCGGACACCCGCCGGTGGTCGCGCTGACGGCGACGGCGAGCCCGCCGGTGCGCGCGCAGATCGTCGAGCGATTCGGCCTGCGCGAGCCGCTGGCGCTCACGGTGGCCGGCTTCGACCGGCCGGAGATCGAGCTGGTGGTGCACCCCGCCGGCGGCGACGGGCGGTCGAAGATCGACGCGGTGATCGTCGAGGCGGGCGCGGCCACCCATCCGACCCTGGTGTACGTCGCGACGAAGGCGGCGACCGTCGACCTCGCCGCCACCCTCGCCGAGACCGGGCTGCGCACCGCGGCCTACCACGGCGGGATGACGGCCCGCCGGCGGGCGGAGGTCCACGAGCACTGGCGGTCCGGGGACCTCGACGTGGTCGTGGCCACGAGCGCGTTCGGCATGGGCATCGACAAGTCCGACGTCCGCAGCGTCGTGCACGCCGACCCGCCGGAGAGTCTGGACGAGTACCTGCAGGAGATCGGGCGGGCCGGGCGCGACGGGCGACCGGCCCGGGCGGTGCTGGTCTGGCGCGCCGAGGACCTCGCGCTGCGCCGTTTCTTCGCCGGCGGGACGCCGAAGCCGGCCGACGCGGTGCACCTGATGGCCGTGCTCGCCTTCGCCGACGGGACCGAGGACGTCGCGGCGGTGGCCGCAGCCGCCGGCTTCACCCGCCAGCGCACCCTCCGGCTGCTCGACCTCCTGCAGCGCACCGGGTGGGTCCTCGCCGGTCCGCGCGGTGGCTTCGTCGTCGACCCCGAGCGGGCCGACCCGGCGGCGGCCGCTCGGGCGGCGATGGAGCTCGCGGACCGGCGCCGCCGGGTGGAGGCCTCCCGCGTCGAGATGGTCCGTGCCTACGCCGAGACCACGAGCTGCCGCCGCCAGGTGCTGCTCGCGTCGTTCGGGGAGGTGCTCCCGCGGCCGTGCGGCAGCTGCGACACCTGCGCGGCCGGGACCGCGGGCGTCACCGCCGTGACGGCGGACCCAGGGTCGGACAGCGCATCGGCTGGCACGACGGATCCAGCGTCGGAAACCGCGTCGGACTCCGGGTCGGACGGCGGGTCGGACACCAGGCCCGGCTCGGGGTTCGGGTCCCGGACCGTGGTGCGCCCCCGCGACTGGGGTCTCGGGACGGTCATCCGCGAGGACGGCGGCCAGGTGGTGGTGCTGTTCGACGAGCAGGGGTTCAAGACCCTGTCGCTGGAGGCGGTGCGCCGGGGCCGGTTGCTCACACCGGCCTGAGCCCGCCCGGCCGATGGCCGACCGAGTACTGCCGGGTGCCGGGGTCGGCGTGGGATGCTGGGAGGACCGGGAGCTCTCCCGTGGACCGTGACGTCACCGGATCCCACTTTCGGCGCACAGCCGGACAGGACCCCCCCAGGTCCGGATGGGTCCTCCCCATGACCGAGCAGGTCCAGGACACCGAGCAGGTCCAGGCGACCGGGCAGGTGCCGGCGACCGGGGAAAGGCCGGCGACCGACCTCGTCCAGGCTCTGGCGGAGCTCTCCGGGACGATGCTGGCCACCGAGGGGATCCCGGACCTCCTCGCCCGGATCGCGAGCGTCGCCGCGGCCACCATGGGGACGCAGGCGTGGTGCGGCATCACCCTGCGCGCCGACGGGCGGGCCTTCACGGTCGCGGTCAGTGACCCCCGGGCCGCGATGGTCGACGAGATCCAGTACGCCAACGGGGATGGCCCGTGCCTGGAGTCGCTGCGGACCGGGACGACGGTGCTCGTGTCCGACCTGACGACCGAGACCCGGTGGGGGGACTACCCGGCGCACGCCCTCGCCCAGGGGGTCCGCGCGTCGCTGTCGCTGCCGATCGTGGTCGACGGCGAGTCGGTGGGCGCGGTCAACCTCTACAGCGCGACGGCGGAGCTGTTCGACGAGACCCGACGCCGCGACGCGGCGGTCGTCACCGCCGGCGCCTCGGGCACCATCGGGATGGCGCTGCGCCTGGCCCGCCAGGTCACGCTCTCCGCGCAGCTCGAAGCGGCGCTGTCGTCGCGGACCGTCATCGACCAGGCCATCGGCATCGTGATCCGGGACCGTCGCTGCAGCCCCGACGAGGCGTTCGCCCACCTCCGGTCGGTGTCGCAGCACCGCAACGTCAAGCTCCGCGACGTCGCGACCGAGCTCGTCGCGACGATGAGCCACAAGCCTGCCGCCGGGGCGCCGGCACCACACGCGGGCTAGCGACCGACCCGGTGGCCCGTCCGGTGATCGCGACCAAGCTGTTCGTCCCGACCCCGCGGCGCAACGCGCTGGCCCGGCCGCGACTCGTCGAGCGGCTGCGTCGCGGATCGGAGGCGCGCCTCATTCTCGTGTGTGCGCCTGCGGGCTTCGGCAAGACGACGCTGCTCACCCAGTGGCTGGGCCGCTCGCCCGCCGACCCCCGGACCGCGGCCTGGCTGTCCCTCGACGCCGCCGACCGTGATCCGGCCACCTTCTGGACTCACGTCGTCGCGGCTCTGCGGACGGTGCTGCCCGGCGTCGGTCCGGGTGCGCCCGAGCAGCTCGCGTCGTCGTCCTCGCAGGTCCCCGTCGTGCTCGCCGACCTGGTCAACGACCTCGCCGCCGACATGGCCGACGACCTGAGCGGCGACCTCGCCGCGGCGCCGGAGGACGTGTGGCTGGTGCTCGACGACTACCACCTCGTCGACAGCCGGGAGCTGCGGGACGACATGACCTTCCTGCTGGACCACCTGCCGCCGCAGCTGCACGTCGTGCTCGGGACCTGGGCCGACCCGGACCTGCCGCTGTCCCGCTGGCGGGCGCGGGGGGAGCTGGTCGAGGTCCGGGCCGCGGACCTGCGGTTCACCCCGGAGGAGGCCGCGGACTACCTCGGCGGGGCAGCGGGGTCGGCGCTGACGCCGGGCGACGTCGCCGCGCTCACGCAGCGCACCGAGGGGTGGATCGCCGCCCTGCAGCTGGCCGCCCTCTCGATCCGGGACCGCGAGGACGTCGCCGGCTTCGTGGCCCGCTTCGCCGGGGACGACCGCTACGTCATGGACTACCTGGTCGAGGAGGTGCTGGACCGCCAGCCAGACGAGGTCCGGGCGTTCCTGCTGCAGACGGCGGTGCTCGACCGGCTCACCGGAGCGCTCTGCGACGCCGTCACCGGCCGCGGCGACGGGAGCGCGGTGCTGGTGGCTCTCGAGCGCGCGAACCTCTTCCTGGTCCCGCTGGACGACCGCCGCGCGTGGTACCGCTACCACCACCTGTTCGCCGACGTCCTGCGGGCGCGGCTGCTCGCGGAGCAGCCCGCGCAGCTGCCGGCGCTGCACCTGCGCGCCAGCCGGTGGTACGGAGAGCACGACCTGATCGAGGAAGCGGTCGGGCACGCCCTGGCCGGGCGGGACACCGACCGGGCCGCCGACCTCATGGTGCTGGCGGTCCCAGGCATCCGGCGGACCCGCCAGGACGCGCTGTTCGCCGGCTGGCTGCGCGCGCTGCCCGACGCGACCGTGCGCGCCAGCCCCGTGCTCAGCGTCTTCCGGGGCGGGCTCCTCCTCGGGTCCGGGGACCCCGACGCGGTCGAGGAACGCTTCACCGACGCCGAACGGCTGCTGGCGGCCGGGCCGGCGGGGTCGCCACCCCCGTGGGCGGACACCGAGGAGGTGCGCGTGCTGCCGGCGACCGTCGCGGTGTACCGGGCTGCCCTCGCCCAGGCGCGTGGTGACCTGGCCGGCGTCGCCAGCCACGCCCGTGACGCCAGCCGCCTCGCCCGACCCGACGACCACCTCGCGCGGGCCGGTGCCGCCGGGTACCTGGCCCTCGCGGCGTGGTGCGCGGGCGACGTGTCCAGCGCCGCGTCGACCTTCGAGCAGGTGGTGCGGGGTCTGCACGCAGCCGGCAGCACGGTCGACGAGTCCAGCGCCACCCTCGTGCTCGCCCGGATGTGGGTGGCGGCCGGTCGCCCCGCTGCCGCACGCCGGCTCTACACCGAGGCACTCGCGGTGGTCGAGAGCGCCGACTCGCCGACCGGGGGCCGGGGCGGGGCCGCCGACGGCCGGGGCGGGTCGAGCCGGGGGTCGCGCGCGGCCGGTGACCTGCACGTGGGTCTCGCCGAGATCGACCTGGACGGCGGGGACCTGGACGGTGCCAGGGCACAGCTCGACGCCGCCGCGAGCCTCGACGAGTCCTCCGCGCTCCCGGACCGCCACCGGCGCTTCATGGCGATGAGCCGGGTCGCCGCGCACGACGGCGACACCCGGGGGGCGATCGACCTCCTGGACCGGGCTCAGCAGCACGCGGTGGCGGGCTTCCTCCCCGAGATTCGTCCGATCCCGGCAATGAGGGCGCGCCTGCTCATCGCCGACGGCCGGCTCTCCGAAGCGGCCGACTGGGCTCGCGAGGAGGGCGTCAGCGCCACCGAGGCGGTCGGGTTCCTGCGCGAGTTCGACCACCTGACTCTCGTCCGGCTGCTGCTGGCGCGGCACCGGGCCGCCGGCGACACCGGCGCGCTCGAGGAGGCGAGGGGTCTGCTGGACCGGCTGCAGGACGCGGCGCGGGCGGCCGGGCGCGCCGACAGCCTCCTCGACATCGAGCTGCTGCAGGAACGTGCCGGGCACGCGCCGCTCACGCCCCCGCGGGCGGTGTCGGGGCCGATCGCCCTCAGCGGCCGCGAGCTGCAGGTCCTGCGGCTGCTGGACAGCGAGCTCACCGGGCCGGAGATCGCGCGGCAGCTGTTCGTCTCGCACAACACCGTCCGCACCCACACCCAGCACATCTTCACCAAGCTCGACGTCACCAGCCGGCGGGCGGCGGTCCGGCGGGCACGCGAGCGCGGGCTGACCTGACCCCGGATCTCATCCGGTCGGTCACATCGTCGGATGACGCGCACTCACCCAGCCGATCCCGAGCATCAGTCGTACCGCGGCACCCGCCGCGGACCTCGGAGCAGGGAGCCCGACATGACGATCACCACCACCACGCTCACCCGGACGGCCGGGCTGTGCGCCGTCGCCGCGGGACTGGTCTACATCGGTGTCCAGGTCAACCACCCGCACCTGTCCGTCGCCTACGCCGGGACGACGGACTACGCCGTCCGCCAGACGCTGAAGGTGGTGATGGCCGTGCTGTCGCTGGTCGGCATCACCGGGATGTACCTGCGCCAGGTGCAGAAGAGCGGCGTTCTCGGGCTGGTCGGGTACCTCGTGTACGGGGCCGGCTACCTCGCGATGATGGGCGTCGAGTTCGTCGGGGCGTTCGTCCTGCCGACGCTGACCGACAAGGCACCCGGCTATGTCACCGACCTGCTCACCGTCGCCTTCGGCGGGACGTCGACCGGCGACATCGGCGCGATGCGGACCGCGATCACGGTCATGGGCTTCACCTACCTGGCCGGCGGCTTCTTGTTCGGCCTCGGCCTGTTCCGCGCTCACGTCCTCGCCCGGTGGGCGGCAGCCCTGCTGGCGCTGGGGAACCTGTCGACCATCGCGATCAAGGCGCTGCCGGAGGTCAACGAGCGGCTGTTCGCCATCCCCACCGGGGTCGCCCTGATCGGTCTGGGCTGGTCGCTCTGGCACGAGCACCGCACCGCCGCGGTCCGTCCGATCACCAGCCCCGCCAGCACGATCCGCCCCGCCCGCACGGCCAGCACGGCCAGCACGGTCAGCATGGTCAGCAGCGACACCGCTGCCGGTCCGGTCGCCCGCCTCGACCCGGCCGGCACCCGGTGACCGTCCACGCCGTGCGCGTCGCGCCGGCCCTCGCCGCCACCCGCCCCACCGGCCGATACCGGTGGGGCGGGTGGCTGCCCCTGTCCCTGCTCGCCCTCGTCGTGGTCCCCGCGGTCGCCGGGTCGCTGCGGCTGGTGGAGCTCGCCGGCGGCCCGCGCCTGCTGCCGGCCAACCCCCGCCTCACCGCCGCACCCGTGCCGGTGGTCGTGCACATCGTCTGTGCTGTTGCGTATGCCGTCCTCGGCGCGTTCCAGTTCTCCGGGGCGTTCCGGCGGCGCCGCCCCGGCTGGCACCGCGTGGCCGGCCGGCTGGTGGTCGTCCTCGGACTCGCGGTGGCGACCTCGGCGCTGTGGATGACGGTCGCCTACGCCCGCCAGCCCCGCACCGGCTCCCTGACCCACGTGCTCCGGCTCGCCGCCGGCTCCGCGATGGCGGCGAGCCTCGTCCTCGGTGTCGTCGCCATCCGCCGGGGCCACGTCGCCCGGCACCGGGCGTGGATGGCACGCGCGTACGCCCTGGCCCTAGGTGCGGGCACGCAGGTGTTCACCCTGGGCGTCGGGATCCCGCTGCTGGGCAACGGTGTCCGGGCCACGAACTCCCTCCGGGCAGCGGCCTGGGCGATCAACCTGCTCGTGGCGGAGGTCGTGATCGCTCGCCGCGGACGACCGGGGTGGCGGTCGGGACCGGACCATCGTGACGCCCGCGCCGACGCCGCCGCGGACGCCCACGACGCCGACCACGCCGCCGCCAACCCGCGCGGTGCCCACCGGCTACCGGATCAGGGTCGACGGGCACCTCGGCCCGCACTGGTCCGCCTGGTTCGACGGCTTCGAGCTGACCCACGAGGGCGACGGGACGACGACGCTGACCGGAGTCGTCTGCGACCAGGCCCAGCTGCACGGGCTGCTCACCCGCACACGCGACCTCGGCGTCACGCTGCTCGCCGTCGAGGTCACCGCCGTCGAGGTCACCGCCGACGACCCCACCCGCCGACCACCTGTCAGGCCGGGCTGCCGCCCAGCGGGGACGAGCCGTCGACGGGGCGGCGGAACAGCGGCGGTAGGTACCGCAGCATCAGCACCGACCACGTCAGGTGGGTGAGTACCGGCGCCTGGATCCCGCCCGACGACCGGCGCTGCAGACCGAACAGCGCACCCATCACCGCCGCCGCCAGCACCAGCGCAGGATTGCGGGTGGCCATCGTGGCGACGGTGTAGACGCCGGTGGACACCGCGACCGGGTGGTCGACCCCGACCGCCGCGTAGAGCGCGCCGCGGAAGAACACCTCTTCCGACGCCCCGTTGACGAGGGTCGTGAGGAGCACCAGCGGGGTGGAGCCCTGGTCGGCGAAGGTCAGGATCGACGAGATCGCGCGGTCGAGCACCGGGACGTGGCGGGCGACCAGGGCGCAGCCGTAGAAGAACCCGAAGGCCCCGACGCCGGTCAGCACCGGGGTGATGACCGGGCGCTTGTAGGTGTCGTCGCGGGTGGCCATCCAGCCCAGGTGCAGCCGCCCGGAGGCGAACCCACCCGCGACCCACGTCCCGGCGACCCCCAGCGTGGACACGTAGAAGGCGGCCGAGCCGGGCTTGGTGGACAGCCCGACACCCAGCAGGCCGGCGCCGAGCACGGACACCCCGGCCACCACCCGGCGGCGGCGGTGGAACGCGGCGTCGGGCTCGTGGTGGTCGCGCGGGACCTTGTCGACCAGCCAGGACGGCAGCACCGCCGCCACCTTGTCCAGCTGCTCCCGCGACAGCAGCGCGGTCCGCATCAGCGGGCTCCCCCGGCGCCGGCGCCGGCAGCCGCGCCCGCCGGGGCCGGTGTCGGGCCCGCCGCTCGGGCCGCCGCCTTCGTGGCCCGGGCTGCCGCCGCCCGCTCGCCGAGGGCCGCCAGCACAGCCTGGTCGTAGGGCATCGGGTCGAAGGGCACGATCCGGCGGATGGCGTCGTCGCGGACGACGACCTCGTTGCCCATCGAGTCGATGAGGTTGCGGCCGGTCTGGACGTCGACGTCGGTGACGATCGACAGCCACCGCGAGGACAGGCTCGGCGAGAGGAACGGCACCGGCACCACGAACATGCGGCGGCCCTCCAGCGCGCCGACCCGGCGCATCATCTCGATGTACTCCAGGACGTCCGGCCCGCCGATGTCGAAGGAGCGGTTGCCCGGCTCGTCGTGGGTGAGCACCCCGACGAGGTAGCGGACCACGTCGGCGACCGCGATCGGCTGGGTCCGCGTCCGCACCCAACGGGGGGTGATCATCGCGGGGAGGTGCTCGACGAGCTGGCGGGTCATCTCCCACGAGATCCCGCCGTGCCCGACGATGATCCCCGCCCGGAGGCTGGTCACCGGGACCCCCGCCTCGCCGAGCAGGCGCTCGACCTCGCGGCGGCTGCGCAGGTGCGCGGACAGGTCGTCGGCGTCGTCCCCGAGCCCGCCCAGGTAGACGATCCGGCGCACCCCCGCGCCGGCAGCAGCCCGCGCGAAGGATCGGGCCGCCGCGGCGTCGCGCTGCTGGAAATCGGCCTGCTCGAGGGAGTGCACGAGGTAGTAGGCCGCGTCGCAGCCCTGCAGCGCCGCCGCCACCGATGCCTCGTCGGCGACGTCGGCACCGACCGCGGTGCCCGCCCCCGCGTAGGACTCCGGACGGCGGGTCATGGCCCGGACCTCGTGCCCGGCCTCGACCAGCGCCGGGCACAGCCGCCGGCCGACGAAACCGGACGCACCCGCCACCAGGACCCGCATGCACTCAGGATGACCCACGGCCGGCTGCCGGACACGCCGGGGCAGCCCGGCACCCACCCGGTCGGTCGGCGGTGACCGCGGGTCGTCCGGGCAGCCGGCGCGGGCCCCGCGACGGACGGACGGACCGAGCCCGGCGCTGCCAGGCGGGCCGAGTCCCCGCGTCGGGTGGCTGCTGGCGGCCGCGGCCGGGTACAGCGCCCAGGTACGGCGGCCGGGTACAGCGCCCGGGTACAAAGGTGCCGCCGCGGCCGCCGGGGACACCGGGAGGCGGGTGCCGGGCGGCGCATGACCGGCCCGGGCAGCGCACGACCAACGGGAGCTGGGAACACCGTGGTGGACGTCGGCACGACGGTCGACAGGATCGACACCTTTCAGCAGCGCCACCGCTGGGCGGGCGTCGCCTTCGCCGTCTACAAGAAGTTCAGCGAGGACCAGGCCGGCAACCTGGCAGCGCTGATCTCCTACTACGCCTTCTTCTCGATCTTCCCGCTGCTGCTGGCGTTGACGACGGTCCTCGGCTTCGTGCTGGCCGGGCACCCGGCGCTGGAGACGCGGATCTACGACGGCGCGGTGGGCAATCTCCCGATCATCGGCCAGAACAGCCGCCAGCACCCGCTCACCGGGAGCGTCTTCGGCCTCGTCTTCGGCCTGCTGCTCGCGATCTGGAGCGGACTCGCGGTGGCGCAGCAGGCCCAGACCGCGTTCAACGTGGTCTGGAACATCGCGCGGGTCGACCGGCCGGGATTCGTGCCGCGCCTGGTCCGCAGTCTCGAGCTCGTCGCGGTCGTCGGCGGCGGACTCATCCTCACGACGCTCGTGCAGGGGGCCGTCAGCGGCTCGAGCGTCTACGGCCTGCACCTCGGTGTCGGCATCGACGTGCTCGCCGCCGTCGTCGGGATCGTGCTCGACGTCGGGCTGCTGGTGCTGCTGTTCCGGCGCGGCACCGGCCGCCCGCTCACCCCGCGCCAGGTGCTGCCCGGCGCGGTCGTCGGGGGCATCGGCTGGTTCGTGCTGCAGAAGCTCGCGACCCACCTCGTCAACAGCAAGGTCCACGGGGCGTCCGGGACCTACGGCACCTTCGCCGCCGTCATCGGGCTGCTGTCCTACTTCTACCTGCTCGCACAGGTGACCCTGTACGCCGCGGAGCTGAACGTCGTCCTGGCCGAGCGGCTGTGGCCGCGCGGGTTGCGGGCGCTGACCGGGAAGGCGACCACCGAAGCCGACGAGCGCGCCTACAGCGCCTACCCCGAGCGCGAGCGCCAGGCGCACGGCACCGATGTCGATGTCGACGTGGACACCCGTGCGGACAGCGACCGGGAGCGCGACCCGGACAGCGACCGGGAGCAGCACCCGGACAGCGACCGGGAGCAGCACCCGGACAGCGACCGGCGCGGCAACCCCGACAGGCGCCCGGGTCCACCGGGGGTGGGCACCGCGCCCGGTCCTGCCGAACGTGTCGACGCTGTCGACGGCGCGCACGGCCCCGACGACCCGCCTGGTGTCGACGGGGGCCGCCGCGACCTGAGCGCCGGGATCCGGCGGCTGCAGGAGCGCCGAGCGCGCCGCTGACCCGGTCGGCTGGCTACAGTCCAGACCTCACTCGGCGTCCCGCACGATCCGGGCCGGCCCGGATCGGAGTCGACGGTGTCAGTGGCGGTGCAGGCCGGCGGAAGCCCCGTGAAGCGGCCACGGCGCAGCCCCTGGCGACCGTTGGACGCCCTGGTGGTCGCGCTGCCCGCGGCGGTCGTCGCCGACCTGCTGCACGCCGGCCCGGCGGTGCTGTTCATCCTGTCCGCGCTGGCGGTCGTCCCCCTCGCCGGCCTGGTCGGGCGCTCGACGGAGGTGCTCGCCGAGCGGGTCGGCGGCAGCCAGGGGGCGCTGCTCAACGCGACGTTCGGGAACGTCGCCGAGCTGATGATCGCCGCACTCCTCGTCCTGCACGGCGAGATCACCGTCCTCAAGGCGTCGATCACCGGCTCGATCGTCGGCAACCTCCTGCTCCTGCTGGGGGTCTCGATGATCGTGGCCGCCCGCCACCGCAGCGAGGTGCCGGTCACCCGGGTGGCGCGCGAGCAGACGACGATGCTGTTCCTCGCGGTCGGGATCCTGCTGCTCCCGACCGTGTTCGCGCTGCGCCCGGAGAGCTCGCGCAGCCGCCTGGACGAGGTGAGCGGACTGGTGGCCGTGGTCCTGTTCGCCGTGTATGCGCTGTCCCTGCTGTTCATGCTGCGGACGAACGAGGACCTGTACCGGACCGGGCCGACGGCCCCGAATGCGAACGCGGACACGAACGCGACCGCGGTCACCGCCGCAGCCCCGACCGCGGCGTCGGCTCCGGTCGAGGGAGACGGCGGATCGGGCTCGGCGGAGGCCGCCCCCGGCGCCTGGTCGGTCCGCGGGTCCCTCGTCGTCCTGGCCGTCGCCACCGTCCTGGTGACCGTCGCGGCGGAGATCGTGGCGGGCAGCGTCCAGGAGGCCGGGGCGTCCCTCGGGCTGCATTCCGGCTTCATCGGCTTCGTGGTCCTGCCGCTCGTCGGGAACGCCGCCGAGCAGTTCAGCGCGCTCACTCTCGCGGCGAAGGACCGCCTGGGGGTCGCGAGTGAGATCGCTGTCGGGGCGAGCATGCAGCTGGCGATGTTCGTCGTCCCGGTGCTCGTGGCCCTGGGCGCCCTGTCCGGGCACCCCTTCGACCTGTCCTTCAGCGCCCTCGAGCTGACGGCACTGGTGATCGGCACGCTGCTGACGAGCCAGCTCCTCGCCGACGACAAGGCGAACTGGCTGGAGGGCGTCCTGCTCCTCGGGCTCTACGTCGTGTTCGCCGGAGCGGTGTTCTTCGCCGACCTGTGACCACGGGCCGTGGCCCGGTCACCCGCCGACCCACCGGCCCACCGCCTGCCGACCCACCGGCCCACCGGCCCGCGGAAAGGGTCCTCAGACGCCGAGGCCCGCCTCCCGGGCGAGCACCACCAGCTGGGCCCGGCTGGTCGTCGCGAGCTTGGCGCTGCAGGCCGCGACGTAGTTGCGGGTCGTCCCCGCACTCAGGTGCAGCCGCGACGCGACCGCGGCGTTGTCCAGCCCCCGCGCCACCAGGTCGAGCACCGCCCGCTCGCGGTCGGTCAGGCTCGCCAGCGGACCGGTCAGCGCAGTCGGCGCACCGACCGCCCCGAGGACCTGCGTGGCGAAGCGGGCGGCGAAGACGACCTGTCCCGCCGCCACCGCGCGGACGGCGGCGAGCACCTCAGCCGGCCGCGCGCCCTTCAGCAGGTAGCCACGCGCCCCGGCCCGCACCGCGGCGTTCAGCGCCGCCTCCTCCTCCGACATCGACAGGACCAGCACGGCCGTCGAGGGGGACTGGACCCGCAGGCGGCGGGTGGCCTCCAGCCCGTCGATACCAGGCATCCGCAGGTCCATCAGGACGAGGTCGGCGGCCCGCCCGAGGGTCACCGCCTCGATGCCGGTCTCGGCCTCGCCGACGACCTCGAGGTCCTCGGCGGCGTCGATGACGGCCCGGAGACCGGCCCGGAACAGCGGGTGGTCGTCGGCGAGCACCACCCGCACCGGCGTCACCGCGGGACCCACATCGCGACCACGGTGCCGCCGCCGCACGACGTCACCGACAGGGTCCCGCCCAGCTCGGCGGCGCGCTCGGCCATGGCCCGGCGGCCGACACCCTCGACCGATCCCTGCAGTCCCCGCCCGTCGTCCGCGATCTCGGCCCGGACCCCCTCCCGGCCTGCCGGACGGTCCGGCGCGAGGCGGACCCGGACGGTGGACGCCCCGGAGTGGCGCACCGCGTTGGTCACCGCCTCGACCACCACCCGGAACACGGCCGCCTCGGCGGCAGCGGACAGACCCGGGACCGCGGCGAGGTCGAGGGCGACCGCCGCGCCGCCGACGACCGCGATCTGCGACCGCAGCGCCTCGACCAGCCCGAGCTCGTCCAGCGCGGGCGGCCGCAGCCCGGTGACGGCGCGGCGGACGCCGGCGGTGGCCGCGTCGAGCAGCTCCTCGACCTCTCCCAGGGCGGCGGCGGTCCGCGGGTCGGCGTGCTCGCGGGCGAGCGCCACCCGCAGCGTCGTGGCCGCCAGCGTCGGGCCGAGGCCGTCGTGCAGGTCGCGGCGCAGCCGCCGCCGCTCGTCCTCGCGCCCCAGTACGAGGGCCTCCCGGGCCCGCTGGACGTCCAGGGTCAGCCGAGCAGCCCGGACGACGGCCGCCAGGTGGGCGGCGACCTGTGTCAGCAGCGCCACGTCGACCGGGGCGAAGCCGTCGCGGGGCGAGCGCGGCCCGGCCAGCAGCGTGCCGACCTGCTCACCGGCCAGCAGCATCGGCAGCCGGAGCGGTCGGTCCACCGGCGTCCCGTGCGCACCGAGCAGCCGGCCGTCCGGTGCCTCCACCCAGGCGGCCGGCAGCCGCAGCGCCCCACAGGTCGCGGCGAGCACGTCGCTCAGGACCGTGGCGGGGTCGGGTTGCTCGCGCTGCTCGTCGGGTGTGCGCTGCGCAGCCCGCTCGCCCGGGAGGGCCTCAGCGGCCACGACACCGTGGTGCAGGGGTGGTACGCCCTCGGCGACGCCGCGGACGGCGTGCTCGACCTGTCCGCCGTCACCGGCGGGCTGCTCGTCGGGGTCCTCTCGGTGGCCGCCTGGAACCGGCGGGGACTGTCACGCGGGCTCGCCGTGCCGGGTGCGGTCATCGCCGCCGCAGGCCTGCTGTCGGCGTTGACACCCCTGGACGGACCGACCGAGGGGCTGCTCAGCGTGCCGCTCGCCGTGGCCTACGTCCTGTGGCCGATGTGGCTGGTCGTGGCCGGGTTGTTCCTCGCCGTGGGCCGCACGGCCCGCCGCGTCGCGGCAACGCCGCCGGCCATGGCAGTCGATCCGGCCCTGCAGTCCGCCGACACGGTCAGTCCGGCCGTGGCGTCCCCCGGCTCAGTCGGTCCGGTGGCGGTCGCGGCGTCCGTCCCCTCGTTCGGGCCGGTCGCGACCCGGACCGTCGACCTGGTTCCCACCCAGGCAGCGGGCAGCGTCGGCGGCTGACCGACGCGGCTCCAGCCGGCTACCAGCCGCCGCCGCCGGAGTCCCCGCCGCCACCACCGCCACCGAAGTCCCCGCCGCCACCGCCACCGCCGCCACCACCGAAGTCCCCGCCGCCCGAGCCACTGTCGCCCTGGCCGGAGTCGCCGCCGACCCAGCTGCCGCCGCCGTCCTGCTGACCACCCTGCTGGCCGTCCTGCTGGCCGCCGTCGCCACGCTCGTCGGCGCGGACCCCGTCCTCGTAGCCCTCGCCGTACCCGCCGCCGCCGCCCCAGCCGCCGTAGCCACCGCCGAAACCACCCCCGCTGAACAGGGCGTTCAGCACCACCAGGTCGGTCAGGGTGTTCCCGGTGATCGAGCCGTAGTACTGCGGCGGGACGACCTGGTAGCCGTACGGGACCTGGCCGGCGTACTGCTGGACGCGCCCCTGACGATCGACCGCGTACCCCTGGCCGGCTCCCGGGCCGCCCGGTTGGCCGCCCATCGAGCCATTCGGCCCGCCCTGGGGACCGATCCCCCCTGGCCCGGCCACCGCGAGCGGCTCGGCCGGCACCCGGCCCGGGTTGAGCTGGTTGCGGGCGCCGTTGATCATCCGCTGGGCGGCTCCGAGGTCGGCTGCGGTCGTTGCCCCGGTGATCAGCTCACCCGCGGCGTCGATGGCCCCCTGGACGCCGGCGTCGGTGCCGGGACGGTCGTTGTACTCGGCCTGCAGGACGCTGAGCTCGGCGCGGGTACGGCGCCGCAGGCTCTCCAGGTCGACCTGGCTGCCCGAGACGGCATTGCGACGGCGCCGCAGGCGGCTCAGCAGGAATGCGACGAGGGCCACGACGACCAGTATGAAGATGGTCACAGCGACGATGGTGCCCGAGCTGCGCTGCCCGGACGCCGGCGCGGCGGCGGCACCGGCGACGACCTGGCCGCGGTGCGCCTGCACGTCGGCCACGAACGCGCCGACGACCGCTGCCCGGTCGTTCCGGTTGGCCGCCAGCGCGCGCTCCGCGGCCGGCCCGTCGGTGGAGTAGAAGCCCTTGGCGGTGATGAAGGCGAGGGTCCCGCTGAACCGGGAGTCGCGGCGCAGCCGGTCGAGGGCGGCCGCCGGCGAGGCGAACTGCGTCGTGATCGAGTGCGGCAGACCCACGATCTTGATCGGCACCCCGCCGCGGGCGATGGCCGCCTCGAGGCTCCCGACGTCCAGCGCCGGCCCGTCGTAGCCGGGTGCGAGGTAGACCGTCCGGCCACCGAGGGCGTCGGCGATCGGCTGCAGGGGATCGGTCGCCGCCGCGGGGACCGCCAGCGCGGCCGACCGGAGCGCTCGAGGCGCGGCGGCGGTCGCCGGACCCCGGGGCGCCGCGGCCGCCGCGTCGGTGGTCGCGATTACCAGCACCGGTGCTGTCAGGGTGAGCACCGCGATGGCGGCGGCCGCCTGCAGTGCCTGGGGGATGCGCACCGGGACTCCTGGTGGTCGGGACGGCGGGGCCGAGTGGTGGCCCGGGTCGGTGGCCGGCGATCGTACGTGCGGGCCCCGGCGCTCGGGGGGTGCTCAGCCGCCGGACGGCCTCACGGTCTGGGCGCCGGACGGTCTCACCCCAGGCGGGGTCCACGACGACCGCGCAACGGCGCCATCGGCCGGGCGCTGCGGGCGAGCACGACCAGCAGGACCACCAGCACCGCACCGCAGCCCGCAGCGACGGCGAGGGTGCGGCCCGTCGAGCGGGGCGACCGGTGCCGCGCAGCGGGGCGGCCACCGGCCGGGCCGCCGGCGCCGGACGGGTCGCCGCGCCCGGGCGACGCAGACCCTGTCGACACGGACTCAGGCGACACCGGCCCTGTCGACACGGATCCGGACGACTCCGACCCGGGCGACTCGGACCCGGGCGACTCGGACCCGGGCGACACCGACTCCGGCGCCACGGCGTCCACGAGCCGGCGAGCCGCCTCGTCGCCGTCTGCCTCAGGTCGCGCGTAGTGCTCGAGCAGTGCGTGGTCGCCGCCGTCGGCGAGGCCGGCCAGGCTCTCCACGAACGGTGCCGACAGCAGCTGGGCCTTCGTGTAGGGCACCCACGGCTCGCCGTGGCGGGTCCTGCGCGCCTCGAACAGCGGCAGCACCGCCTCCCGACCACCGCTGAAGGGCACGTCGACGCGGGCCCAGGCGGGCCGGCCGTCGTCCTCCGACCGCAGTTCGGTGATCGTGCCGAGACGCTCCCCGGACGTGCCCGTGATCGTCGCGCCCGTCAGCTCCGCCGCGTCCGTCGCCTCGAGCACGTCGCCTCCCTCGTCGGTGTCGCCCAGCCGTCCCGGGGGCCGGCCGCGCCCTGGTGCAGCGACCAGCGTGGCGCGTCCACCCGGCGGCCGCGACCCTGCAGCGCCTGCCTCACAGGTGACCCAGCCTGCCCCTGCCGGTGACCTTTGCACCTCAGCTGCGCCCGAGGGTGATCGGACGCTCCCGCAGCGTCCCCAAGTCGGCGCGTGATAGATACATCAGGCGCCCAACGGGCTAGGTTGGAGACCTGAGCAACCACCACCCGGACCCGGGTGACCGGCCCGTGGACGTGCTGGGACCTGACGCCCGCACTCGCCGTCCCCCGAGGGGCCTGGTCCTTCCCGCATGTCCGCACCGCCCGTGTCGCCCGCTCGCCCGATGACCTCCCCACCCGCGACGTCGGCGCGTCCAGCGACCGCTCCGGGAGGGTCGGCACCTCTCTCGTCCACCCGCCGGCAGCCGACCTCGGCCTCCAAGTCCTCGTCGTCGGGCTCCGGCGCGGGCTTGGGTGTCCCGACGTCGCTGCTGGTGCTCCTCGGCGCCCTGACCGCCCTGCCGTCGCTGTCGCTGGACTTCTACCTCCCGGCACTGCCGGCCCTGACGCACCAGCTCGGGGCGTCGCAGACCCTGGGTGGCCTGACGATGACCGGCTGCCTGCTCGGGTTCGCGGTCGGGCTGCTGGTCGCCGGGCCGGTCAGTGACGCCCACGGACGCCGCCGGCCGCTGCTGGTCGGGCTCGCGCTGTACGTGGCGGTGACCCTGGCGTGCGCGGTCGCCCCGTCGATGTCGATGCTGCTCGTGCTGCGCTTCCTCCAGGGGGCGACCGGCGCCGTCGGGATGGTCACCGGCAACGCGATCGTCCGCGACCGCGCCACCGGGGCGGTGGCGGCCCGGATGTTCGCACTGCTGATGCTCGCCAACGGCGCGGCGCCCATCCTCGGTCCCGTCCTCGGGGCGCAGGTGCTCGCGTTCACCGACTGGCGGGGGGTGTTCGGCACCCTCGGCGTGATCGGCGCGCTGGTGCTGATCGCGGCGTACCGGCGGCTGCCCGAGACCCTGCCGGCGCGGCTGCGCCACCGCGGCGGCCTCCGCGACGCGGTCCACGGGTTCGGGGTCCTCCTCCGCGACCGGGTCCTCATCGGCTACACCCTCGGCCGGGCCAGCGCCGCGACCGGGCTGATGGCCTACGTCACCGCGTCGCCGTTCGTCTTCCAGCGGATCTACGGACTCTCGCCGCAGACGTTCAGCGCGATGTTCGCCCTCAACTCCATCGGACTGATCGCGATGGGGCAGGTCGGCGGGCGGCTGGTGCGCCGGGTCGGTCCGTCCAGGCTGCTGCGGGTGGGTGTCGGCATCGCCGCCGGCGGAGGGCTGCTGCTCCTGGCGGCCGCGCTGACCGGCGGGGCGCTCGGGCTGGTGCTCGTCGGGGTCTTCACCACGGTGGCGGGCATGGGGCTGGTGTTCCCCAACTCGACCGCACTCGCCCTCGCCCGCCACGGCGACCGCGCAGGTGCGGCGACCGCACTCCTCGGTGTCACCCAGTTCTTCCTCCAGGCGGCGGTGTCCCCGCTGACCGGGCTCGGCAGCGGCCGCACGGCCATCCCGATGGCCGTGGTCGTCGCCGCCTCGGAGCTCGCCGCAGTCGTGGCGATCGCGGGTCTCACCCGGCGGGCTGTCTCCGGGCACCGCTCACCCGCGCTGCAGCCCGGCTGACGACAGCCAGGCGACTGCCGAATCCGGAGACCGAGTCGAACGCTCCCTCCCGGCACGGCCTGTCACCAGCCGTCCCCGGACCTCAGCAGCTCCCGTCCCGCGGCCACGGCGACCGTCGAGCTGTCCTCCGTGCCAGACGCCAGTCCCAGGGCGGCATCGACCTGGGCGGTCACGCACTCCTGAGCAGGGCACGGATACCTGGGCAGGCACGGACACCTGGGCAGGCACGGACGAGCGGTCCAGCTCGTCGAGGTAGCGACCGACGGCTCGGGCGAAGAACTCCGACCGGCTCAGTCCGAGCGCTCGAGCCCGGGCCGAGGCGCGTTCGAGGGTGACAGCCGGGAGTGAGATGACGGTCTTCACAGCAGCAGCATGACCGGGTGAGATCACGCATGGTCAGCGGTCACGGCGCCTGCCGTCCGTGAGTTGCCCCGCCGTCCTCCGGCGCGCGCAGCCGGACGGGGGGCCGATGGCCCCCCGTCCGGTCGTGGCGCGTGGCATCGGGCTGCGCCGCTGCTCGGGCCCCGGCCGACCTCGTCGGTCCGCTCGATCAGGGGTGCGGGTGCAGGTCCAGGCCGGACACCTCCGCGTCGACGCGGCCTGCTGGACCGCCGGGGTGATCGACTTCGGGCCGCCGATGGCCTCGACGCTGAAGACGTCGCCCTTGCTGGCGACGAGCTTCAGGTACGACGCGAGCGGCGCGCCGAGGGTGGTGGCGTTCTCGGTCAGCAGGATCGGGGAGTAGGCGAACTCCGAGGCGTAGGGGCCGGCGGCCAGGACGTCCTGGAAGCCGGTGCCCCGGGCGATCAGGACCCCGCCGTTCTGCGCCCCGTTGTCGGTGAGGTACATGTCGATGTCCGAACCGGGCTGGCCCAGGGTCTGGCTGGTCTGGAACTGGGCGAACAGTTGTGCGGTGTCGGAGGCGTCATGTCCGGCGACGCGGAACACCTCGACCCCGGCCCCCGACGAGGCCACCGGGGTGGTCAGCTGGGTGACCACCGCGTCGGAGACCGCGCCCGGCCCGCCGAGCAGGATGACCTGCTTGAAACCCCCCTGGACGAGCAGCGAGCGGGCACTCGCACTCAGGCCGCTCGGCGAGGTCAGGACGACGGGCATGCCGTAGTTCTCCGACAGCGGCCCGCTGACGATCCCGTCCTGGTAGCTGCGGATGTCGCCGGACACGACGATCGCCGTCTTGAGGCCGTCCATTTTCGTGGTGGGCGCCGGCGACGACGCGCCGCCGGTGTCGTTGTACCGGGCATTCGACGTGTAGTCGACGACCACTCGGTCGGCGCCGCCCCCGCCGAGAGCACTGCTCACGTAGTTGATGACGGCGGCGTTGGTGTCGTACTGGGTGGCGCCAGCGATCCGGATGACGTTGGCGGCTCCGAGAAGGGTGTCGAGCTGGGACTCGATACCGGCGGAGACGACACTCGTGCCGCCGACGATGTACACCGTCGTGATCGACGGAAGGCGGTGAAGGTGCTGCTGACCGCCGGCGACAGGGTGGTCGGGTCGGTCAGCAGGATGCCGGACTGCGTCCCCGGGTCTTCGGCCTCGAGGTAGTTCGCGGACTCCGCGTCCTGCGGCTCGGCGTCACTCGCCAGGACGACCGAGCTGACGTCCTTGGCGGCCGTCACGGCGAACAGCTTGGCAGCGGTGTCCGGGGCGGTGTTCCCGTAGAAGGCGGGCAGCAGGTCGGTCACCGCGGCCAGCGCGACGGGCGCGACGGTCACGTCGGTGGTGGGCGGGGCGGACACGTTCGAGTGGGAGGCGCTGGCGATGGCGTAGAGGCTGCCGGCCTGGGCGCCGGCCGTGCCGGTCAGGTGGATCCCACTGACGGTGTAGGACGCCGACGTGGTGGTCGCCGACTTGGTGACGCTGAAGGAGATCGTGGTGGCCGTGATGGTGACCGGACCGGTGATCGCCGGGCCGGAGACGGTGACGACCGGGACGTAGGCGGTGTCGAAGGTGACGTGCGTCCCGGGGGTGTAGTGCGGACCGTCGAGGGCGAGGGTCACCGTGTCGCCGGTCGGGATGAGGCCCGGGTCGGTGATGGTGACCGAGGGGGCTGCGACGCTGGCTGAAGCCGACAGCGCGGCGGTCGTGGCGGTGACCGGGGCCGTGGCCGTGGCGGTCACGGCACTCGGCGGGTTGGCGATGGCGGGGCGGACCCGGCTGGCCGGCGCCCAGGAGCCCGCACTGCCGGCGCGCACCGCGGCGGGCCGGTGACGATGGGTGGCGGCGGACGCCGACGCGGCGCCGGCGAGCCCGGAGGCCACCATCCCCAACCCGGCGGCGGCCGCGACGACCCGTTTCGTTGCTCTGACGCTGCTGGATACCCGGTGCTCCTAGCGATCGGCTGGGTGCCGCGGCTGCCCGGATGGACACACGACGTGCTCGCCACGACCCGATCACGGTAGCGGAACAACTGATCTACGTAGAGTGATCTTCGACGTTGGGCTACCGACACTTACTCCGGGTGCACGGGGAGGTGCCGGGCGAACCAGTCCCGGACGCGGGTCAGCACGTCCTCGAGGTGGCGGCGCTCGGCCAGCACGTGCGGTTCGCGCGGATACGTGACGAGCTCGACCGCGACCGCGCCCCCGCGCAGCGCCCGGTACAGGCCGACCGACTGGGACACCGGCACGCGTTCGTCGCACTGGCCGTGGACCATCAGCAGGGGAGTCGTGATCTGCCGCGCGAAGGTCAGCGGCGAGCGCTGCTCGGGTGCGTCCGCGCCGGCCGCGGGGGGCTCCTCCCACGGCAGTGATCCGGCCAGCGCGCCCTCGAAGACCGGCACGTCGCCGGTCAGCGCCATCGCCGGCCAGTGGCTGACGCCGGCTCCCATGACGGCGGCCGCGATCGGTCGGTCGCGGTGACGCCCCAGGCGGTGAGGAAGCCGCCCTGGCTCCAGCCGGCGATGCCCAGGCGGTCGGGATCGGCGATGCCGCGCTCGACCGCGGCGTCGACGATCGCGACGACGTCGCGCCACTCCGCGCCCCCGAGGTCGCCGCGGACGCTGGTCGCGAAGGCGTTGCCCCGACCCGACCCGCCGCGGTAGTCCGGCAGGAGCACCCCGTACCCGGCGGTGGCGAGCCACTGCGCCCAGTCCAGCGGGTGGCCGCTCGTGCCGAGGGCGTACCGGCCGTACGGACCCCCGTGCGGGAGCACCACCGTCGGCCACGGCCCGCCTGGACCCGGGCTCGTCCCCAGGCCCGTGCCACCACCGACACCACCGCCGACGCCATCGCCGTCGCCGTCGCCAGTGCCATCCCCGGGGCCGGGGCCACCGGCCTGAGCAGGCGGCACCGGCCGGATCAGGACCGCATCGAGTGCGAGCCCGTCGGCGGCCGTGCACGGGAAGGACTCCGCGCGGCCGAGCTCGACGCCGTGCCAGGGCCGGTGGTGATCGGACAGGCGCTGCAGTGCGTCGGGAGGTCCGGCCCACACCTCGGGCAGCCCGCCCTCCAGGCTGGCGATCACGGCGAGCACCGGGCCGGCCGGGGTGTCGACGACATCGACTCCGGCCAGCTCCGTCGGCGCCGACCAGAGCAACGCGGGCGGCGCGCCCGGCGTCCGCTCCTCCAGGCGGGTGCCCAGGCCGGCCGCGACGGTGACGAGCACCCCCGCTCGCGGACCCGTGCCCGCCACCGGCCCGGGGACGGTGATCCGCTCGGCGCAGCACTGCTCGTCGATGGTCGGACCGAGCACCACCGGACGCGACCGCGCCACCGGTCGGACCCGCCAGACCGTGGTCGAGGACTGGGGAGGCGCTCGTGGGGCGCGAGCAGCACGAGCTCGGACCCGTCGGCGGTCCAGCGGACGGCCGCCGCCCACGGCACCGCGCAGACGGTGGTCGACGCGTCGGGCGGTGCCGCGGGAGTGGGGTGCGGGGTCATCGGGTCGTCGCCCCCGTGGTCCGACACGGCGGTGGCGGGGATCGCCTCGGCAGCAGCGACGACGTCGACGCACCGCAGGACCGTGTCGAGCCCGGCGTCGAGCTCGGGCGTCGGCTGGGCGAGCACGGCGACGGCGTCCCCGTCGGGCCGCCAGGCGAGCGCGGTGAGGTGCGCGGCGGCGTCGGTGTGGGCGGTGGCGAGCCCGCCGGCCGAGGGCACCGTGAACAGCCGCTGGCACACCAGCCGCTCCCCCGCGACGTCGGCGTCGTCGCGTTCGCGGTCGCGGCGCTCGTCGTCGGGTCCCGGGTCGTCCGGGGCGAGGAACGCCAGGCGCGCGGAGTCCGGCGACCACGCGAAGGGACCCACCGACCGGCGGCGGACGGCGACCGGCTCGGCCTCCCCGCCGGCCGGGTCCAGGACGTACAGCCCGGCGGTCCCACGCTCGGCGCGGTCGGAGAGAAACGCGAGCCGGCTGCCGTCCGGGGACCACGCCGGTCGGCCCTCGCTGCCGCCCCGGCTCCACCGTCGCGGCGCACCGGCACCCGGCGCCGTCCCGACGATCGCGACCCACACCGCGCCCTCCGGGTGCTCGCCGTCGCGCCCGTAGGGGCTCGCCGCCCAGGCCACCCGGGCACCGTCGGGGGCCAGCGCGACCTCGGTCGCATGCCAGCTGGTGGCGATGCGCTCGGCGGTGAGCTCCGTCCGGCCGGTCGGTGGGCTCAGCTCGGTCCGGGTGGGCTCGGTCGACTCGACGGGCTCGACGGGCTCGGTGGGCACGCGGGCACGCTACGGCGGGCCGAGGGTGTCGACAGCCAGCACTGATCCCGGAGACCGGGAGGCGGAGGAGGCCCGGGGAGGCCGGCCGAGCCGGACCACCGGCGCACCGTCCCGGACTGGTCCGGCGGGTGGGGCCCTCAGGTGCTGCACAGGACGGACCGGCCACTCTCGACTCGACCGGGCGGCACCAGCGGTGGGCGACCCGGCGGCCCTGTCGGCTCGTCGCCGTGGGAGCCCCGCGTCTGCCACCCGGGTGGTCGACGACCGTCGTGCGCCCGAGCTCCCCACCGACCGAGGACGGCCATGACGGATGTCGAGCCCGAGCGGGCCGGGAGCGGATCGACGGTGCGGCCGCCGCCACCGATCCCGAGGCCGCGCGGATCGGTCGTCGGCGGTGCGCAGCCGACCCTGGCCCGGGTGCTCGTCATCGACGACGACCCGGTCGCCCTGGCAGCGATGCGGTATGCCCTCACCCGGTCCGGCCAGATGGTCGTCTGCAGCGCCAACGGTCCGAGCGAGGCGCTGATGCTGCTGGCCGAGACGCCTTTCGACGTCGTCGTCACCGACGTCCAGATGCCGATGATGAGCGGCCTGCAGCTCCTGGAGCAGCTGACCCACGCCGCACCGACGATCCCGGTCATCGTCGTGACGGCGAGCTCGGGCGTCGACACGGCCCTGTCCCTCGTGCGCAGTCGGGCCGCCGCGGTGCTGTTCAAGCCCATCGACGGCCAACGCCTGGTCGCCGCGGTGACCGACGTCCGGGCCGGCGCGGCCGCCGACCCCGAGCTGGACCCGTGGAGCCACCCGTGACACCGCCCGTGAGCCTGCCCGCGACACCGCCCGTGACACCGCCCGAGGACGACCGCGACCCCGACCGTGATCGCGCAGTCCCCCCGCCCCGACGTCGAGTGTGGTGGCGGGCTTCCGGCACGCCGACGACATCCGTGGCGGGATGGTCGCGTCCTCCCCCGGCTTCGTCCTCGGCGTGGACAAGTCGAGTGCCACGGTCGACGTGGTGAGCGCCAACGTCGCGGACTTCCTCGGCCGCGGTCCGGACGCGGTCCTCGGTCGGGCGCTGGGCGACCTCATGAGCCCGGCGATGGTCGCCCGGCTGCCCCTGGTCGGCTCCTCGGGTCCTGACGGGGTTACCTCGGGGACCGTGCGACTGCCCCACCCGGGCCGGCCCGAGGTCGACGACGCGCGCCCCCCGGGAGCGGACGGGGCCGGCGCGGACGGGACCGGAGCGGACGGGGCCGCCGCGGACGGGACCGACGCGGACCCACACGCCCACCGGGGCGCCGCCGACCGGGGTGGGCGCGAGCGGTGGACGACGTTCGAGGTGGTCGCGCACGACGTCGGCAGCCGCTGGGTCCTGGTGTTCCGCTCGACCGTCGACGAGGACGAGGACGAGAGCTCGCTGCGCGACAGCTTCCGCCACACCCTCGATCGGCTGCGCGCGATCGACCGCGTCAGCGACCTCTGCGTGGCCGCCGCCGAGGAGGGCCGCGCACTCACCGGCTACGACCGCGTCGGAGTCTACCGGTTCGCGTCGGAGGTCGACCCCCGCGAGCGGCTCGTCGCCGAGTGCGTCGGCGACGCCACCGGCTCGGTGTCGAGCGAGCGGTCCGTGCCGGGTGCCCGGTCGGTCCCGTACCAGCACCTGCGAGCGGCCTACCACCACTCCGACCAGGGCGGCGTCCACGTGGTGGCCGACCTGAAGGCCGCGTCGCTGCGGCTGACCTGCGCACCGGGGGTGGCGACGCAGGCCGAGCTCGACGCGATGCTGTCCTCGCTGAGCACCCTGTTCCCGGCTGACCGGCTGTCCCTCCACGACGTGCAGGGGGCGCTGCAGGGCGCGGGTGTCGCTGCGGTGATGACGATGCCGCTGATCCTGAAGGGCACCGTCTGGGGCCTGCTGGTCTGTCTGCACCACAGCCCCCGCCAGGTGCCACCGCCGGTCCGCAACTCCTTCGAGCTGTTCGGGCGGGTCCTCGCTCTGCAGCTGCACGGTGCGTACACCCGCGAGGACCAGCAGCGCTGGACGCACCTCAGCGACCTCGTCAGCGAGGTCCTGGCGGCGATGTCCGAGGCGGAGTCCCTGGTCGAGGGGGTGCAGACCGTGCCCACCGCCCTGGTCGGGCTGGCCGCGGCCGACGGTGCCGTCCTGGAGCTGGACGGCGTGCGCGCCACCGCCGGGCGGGTACCGGCGCCGGCGCTGGTGGACACGCTGATGGCGGTCACCGGCTCGACCACCCAGGAGGTGCAGTCCTGGGGTCCGCCCGAGCTCGGCGGGCTGCTGGGCTCGACGCCGCCCGACCCGTTCGTGGCCAACGTGCTGCGCGCCCGGATCGACGACCGCAGCCAGGTGCTCTGGTTCCGGGGCCGCCGCGGCTTCCTCAGCGAGTCCGCCGCACCGCCCTGGGACGACGAGCCGCCCGGTTCCGGTCGCGGCCTGGAGGGGGCCCAGCGGGGCGGCGAACCACTCGGCACCCCGGCGGCGCCCGGCGGGCGGGCGCCGGCGGAGCCCGGCGGGCGGGCGCCGGCGATCCCGGTGCCCAACCAGTGCTGGTCAGCAGCCGAGCACGCCGCTGCCGTGATGTTCGTGGCGGCACTGCCGGCGCTGATGCTGCAGCAGACCCAGCGCACCCTGCTGGTCCAGGAGCTCGCGGCCACGGCGACGCGGGAGCTCCTCGAGCACCAGCTCCAGCAGCACCAGCGTCTGGAGAGCATGGGCCAGCTCGCCGGCGGGGTCGCCCACGACTTCAACAACCTGCTCGCGGTCATCCTCAGCTACACCGAGTTCGTGGCCGACGCGGTACGGGAGCACGACTGCAGCGATCCCGACGAGAGCTGGGCCAGCGTCGGCGGTGACATCGAGCACATCAAGGCCGCCACCGCGCGTGCTGCCGACCTCACCCGCCAGCTGCTCACCTTCGCCCGACGGGAGGTCGTCCGGCCCCAGGTCCTCGACCTCAACGAAGTGATCTCCGGACTGCACGACCTGCTCGACCGGACCCTCGGCGGTCGTGTCGAGCTGCGCAGCGACCTGGCGGCCGACCTGCCGCCCGTCCTCGCCGACCGGGGGCAGATCGAGCAGGTGCTGCTCAACCTCGTCGTCAACGCGCGCGACGCGATGCCCGGGGGCGGGTCGATCACCGTGGAGACCGCGACCGTGGGCCGGCCCGCGCCCCGTCCCGGGCCACTGCCGGCCGACCCGGCGCCCGCAACCGCGGCCGACACCGTGCCTGACACCGGCGCGGCGGCCGGGGAGAGCGGTCCGTGGGTGTGCCTGCGGGTCCGCGACACCGGCACCGGGATGCCCCAGGACGTCATCGACCGGGCGTTCGACCCCTTCTTCACGACGAAGTCCGCGGGGAACGGGACCGGGCTGGGGCTGGCGACGGTGCACGGGATCGTCACCCAGGCCGGTGGGCTCATCGACATCGAGTCCCGCCTCGGCGCGGGCACGACGTTCACGGTGACCTTCCCGGCGACGCAGTCGGCCGCGGTGGCCGCGCCGGCGCCGACGGGCGTCCGCGGGCGCGGGCGCGGTCAGACGGTCCTCGTCGTGGAGGACAGCGACGACCTGCGCGAGCTCACCTGCCGGCTGCTCACCGGCGCCGGCTACACCGTCCTCGCCGCGTCGAACGGACCGGACGCCCTCGCACTCGCCGACCGCCACGACAGCCCGGTCGACCTGCTGCTGACCGACCTGAGCCTGCCCGGCATGACCGGCAACGACCTCGCGACGGCCGCGCGGCAGCGACACCCGGACGTGCGAGTGGTGTTCATGTCGGGCTACGCACAGCTCGTCCTGGCCGCCGACGGCGGGCTGCCCCCCGACCAGCTGCTGCTAGACAAGCCGTTCAGCCGGACAACGCTGCTCACGGCCATCCAGGAGACCCTGGCGCGGCGGACCGTCCGCTAGCTAGCCCAGCCCTAGTCCCGGGCCGTCCGGCAGGTCGGCGGCCGCCGCACCAGAGGACGTCGGCGCCCGACGTCGGCGCGCGAGGTCGGCGCCGCCTGCGAGGCTCCGCGCGTGGACGACCCGTCGAGCGGCGATCGGGACCGGGCCGGCCGCTTCCGGGCGCAGCTGCTCACCGGGCCACCGGCGACGTCGGTGCTCGGGGTCGTCGAACGCCTGCTGGCGGTCCAGGCGCAGGACCCGCGGGGCTTCCGCCTCGCCGTCCGGGCGCGCAGTCGCGGCCTGTCGGCGGCCGACGTCGAGCACGCACTCACCGTCGACCGGTCGGTGGTCGTGACGTGGGCGAACCGCGGCACCCTGCACCTCGTCCGGACCGAGGACCACAGCTGGCTGCACGCCCTGACGACACCGCAGCTGCGGGTGACCAACGCCCGCCGCCTCGCCCAGGAGGGGGTGTCCCCCGACGACGCGGTCCGCGGCGTCCGCGCGATCGAGCGGGCGCTGACCGCGGACGGCCCGCTGACCCGGGCCCAGCTCCGCGAGCGGGTTGCGGCCGCGGGCCTCAGGGTCGAAGGTCAGGCGTTCGTGCACGTGCTCTTCCGGGGGGAGATCGAAGGTGTCTCGGTCCGCGGGCCGGTCGTCGACGGGGAGCACGCCCACGTCCTCGTGCGCGACTGGCTGGGTGCACCGCCGCCTGCCCTCGACCGGACGGTGGCTCTGACCCGTCTCGCCGAGCGCTACCTCGCCGGGCACGGGCCGGCGGGCGACCGGGATCTCGCGCGCTGGGCCGGGATCGGCCTGGGGGAGGTGCGGCGCGGGCTGGCGGGTCTCGGGTCGCGCCTGCGCGACGTCGGCGGCGGGCTCGTCGACCTGGCGGGCCGGGAGCCCGCGCCGCCCGCCCCGCCGGCGCCGCTGCTGCTCGGGGCCTTCGACCCGCTGCTCCTCGGCTGGTCTGCACGGGAGTGGCTGCTCGACGGGTCGGCCGGGATCGTCACCTCGAACGGGATCTTCCGGCCGTTCGCCCTGGTCGACGGGCGAGCTGCGGGCACCTGGGCGATGCCGGGCGGTCAGGTCGCCCTCGCCCCGTTCGAGCCGCTGCCCGCCGCGGTCGCGCAGACGCTGGCCGTCGAGGCCGCCGACGTCGTCCGGTTCCTCACCGGTGCTGCAGCCGGTGGCCCCGCCGGTCTGCCCCGCTCGGACCTCAGGACTGGACGGTGACCGGGTCCCCGGCGTTCCCGCCGACCCGGTGACCGGCGTCGGCGTCCGCCCCGGCCGTGGCGGACGTCGCAGAGGCGGTCGTTCCAGTGGCGGTCGTCGAGTCCGCGGTCACCGGGTCCCCGGCCGTCGCGTGTGCGGTCGTCGAGTCCGCGGTCACGGGGTCCCCGGCCGTGGAGTCCGTGCCCGGCGCAGCCGGACCGCCGGCGGCGACCTCGGCCGGTGTGTTGCGTCGGCCCAGCTCGATGGCCGCGGCCGACGCACCGACACCGAGGAGGAGGGCCAGCAGCGCGGCACCGGAGCCCTTGCGCTCCCGGCCGCGCGCGGAGTCGACGGAGAAGCCACCGGGACCGACCTCGGCCAGCGCGACGACCGCGGCGATCAGTACGGCGTTGTACTCCCAGCCACCGTTCGCGGCCCAGGGTCCGTTGCTCAGGTGCACCTTCCGGATGGCTGTCACCATCGTCCCGGTGAGGGCGGCGGCTGCCAGCGGGGTGGCCGCACCGAGCGCCAGCAGGGAGCCGCCGACGACCTCGGTGATGCCCGCCGCGTAGGCGTTCTGGCGCGCCGGGTGCAGGCCGAGGGACGCCATCATCGGCGTCGCGCCCTCGATGCCCGGGCCGCCGAACGAGCCGAACAGCTTCTGTGAGCCGTGCCCGATGAAGAGCCCGCCGATGAGGCCTCGTGCCGCCAGCCGTCCGATCCCCACAGCGATCTCCTCCAGGTAGCCCGATGGCGCCGCCCGGTCGGTGCCGACGGTGCGCGCTCACGGTAGTCATCGCGCGCACCGGTCGGCGGCGGTCGGCCGGGCGCCGCCGGAGTCAGTTCAGGTCAGCCCGCCGCGTCGCCGGCGCCCGGCCTACTCCGTGCGGTCCCGGCAGTCGTCGAGGTGCTCGACCGCGTTGAAGTAGTCCACGTCCCACGGGCCCTCGCCGCTCGGACGGACCAGGCGGGTGACGGAGGCATTGGCCACCGACACGGAACGTCGGATCCGCATCACCTCGGCCTCGTCCAAGCGCTCGCAGACGTACCGGAAGACGAGCACCACCGCGTCGTGGGCGACCACGAGGACCCGCCGGCCGGAGTCGTCGGTGTCGATGTCGCGCAGGACCGACCGCACCCGCAGTGCGAGGTCGGCCCAGGACTCCCCGCCCGCCGGCCGGTGGAAGAACTTCCCGACCTGGTCGCGCCGGCGGGCCTCCTCGGGGAACAGCTCGTGGACGCCGCGGGCGGTGAGCCGGTCCAAGACGCCGGCCTCCCGGTCGCGCAGCCGCTCGTCGAGTCGGACCCCGAGGTCGCTGCCAGCGGTGTCCAGGGCGAGCCGGGCGGTCTGGCGTGCGCGGGCGTGGGTGGAGCACCAGACGGCCTGCGGTGCGGCCGGTCCGTCGAGGTCACCGAGACGGCGGCCGAGGGCCTGGGCCTGCTGGATCCCGAGGTCGCTCAGCTCGATGTCGGCGTCGCGGCCGTCGAGGTCGATGACCTGGGAGTTCCTCGCGTACGCGGCGCGGTAGGCGACGTTGCCGACGCTCTCGCCGTGGCGGACCAGCAGCAGCTCGGTGGCCCCCACGCCGCTCGACGCTACCGGGGGGCCCACCGACCCGCCCGGCGCGCCGGCGGCGGCGACCGGCCACTCCTGTCGGGACGGTGGGGCGGCGTTCGCTGTGGGCGGAGTCGCGGCGGAACACCCGGACCGCCACCGGCCTTGAGTGGTCGTGACTCAACCCCTGGAGGGTCGGACGACATGACGCAGACACCCGATGCACCCACCACCACTGACCAGCCCGCCGCCGCCGAGACGCTACGGCTCCCGGTGCTGTCCCTGACCGACCAGGTCGTCCTGCCCGGGATGGTC